>Ga0207699_10000024_pt1 | contig 169105 bp, 133 predicted proteins | sample LARL51metaG_FD_184344 | JGI IMG/M metagenome (GOLD analysis project Ga0207699, IMG submission 184344) | Corn, switchgrass and miscanthus rhizosphere microbial communities from Kellogg Biological Station, Michigan, USA - LAR L5-1 metaG... | ecosystem: Host-associated > Plants > Roots >... | reverse complement strand
CCCGCCCACCCAGTAGCCCACCGACAGGTAGATGAGGATGAGCCCGATGACGTTGGCCCAGACCACCGTCGAGCTGCCGAAGTAGGGCGCCAGCAGTCGCGAGGCGCAGATCTCGATGGCCAGCGAGCCCGCGCCGCTGACGAACACCACCGCGCCGAGCCGCCGCGACGAGAGCGCAAAGACAGCCGGGGCGCGAGGTGCGGGCCCGGCCTCCGTGGCTGCGGGCAGAGTGCGGGCCATGTCGGCCGCAAGCGTAGCGGCGCCGTGGCCGCCGCGCATGAGCGCTAGGGCAGGATGAACGGCCGCCGCATCACCTCGTCGAGCACGAACACCGTCTGCGTGGCGCGCACCGCGGGCATCGACTGCAGGCGCTCCAGGATGACGTCGCGCAGCGTCTCGACGTCGGGCACGCGCACCAGGATGAGGGCGTCGTACTCGCCGGTGGTGAAGGCGCAGTACTCGATCTCCGGCATGTGCAGCAGCTCTTCGCGCAGCGAGCGCCAGGACGGCTGCCGCCCGGCGATGAGGATGAGCGCGGCGATGCCCAGGCCCAGCCGCCGGGTGTCGACCAGCGCCGAGAAGCCGCGGATCACCCCCTCAGTGCGCAGCCGCTCCAGCCGCGTGTAGGCGTTGGCACGCGAGATGCCGGCGCGCTCGGCCAGCGCGGCCACGGGCAGGCGCCCGTCGTCGCGGAGCAGCTCGAGGATGCGCCGGTCGGTCCGGTCCAGGGCCAGCGCCGGGCGCAGCTCCTCCTCGGCTTCGCGCCGCTCCCTCCCCTCCTCCGCCGGCGAGCGCGGCGGCGGTCCGCCCGGCGGCTCCTCGTCGTCCCTGTCGTCCCGTCGCGGCATGCGGCTCCTCCTCCACGCGCGGCACCCCGCGGCAGTCCGTCCAGCCGGGTGGCGCGCTGCCCTCGCCGCCCGAACAATCCGTCACGCAGCATCGCATATCGCGACACACTTCGTCCAACAAACCCGCCATCCGCTGGACAAGCAGGGCCACAGCCCGGACAATTGCATGCGGATCATCTCCCGGTCCAGCCGTCGGAGGCGAAGAGTTCACACATGGCCACAGTGACCACGCACGCGGAGAGCGCCGCGCCGTCGAGCCCGCAGTGGGATCGCTTCTTCGAGCGCGTCAGGAAGGCGGTGTTCGAGCACCCGGTGGTGACCGCCAACAGCTATTGCGACTGGTTCGAGCGGGGTGACGCCAGCCGCGCCCAGGTGCGCGACCTCTGCCAGCAGTTCTCGGTCTTCAGCAACCTGTTCATCGTCGCCCAGCTGCTCAAGACCATCAACGCGCCGACGCTCGAGCAGGCGCGGGAGTCGAAGGAGATCCTGGCCAACGAGCTGGGCGTCGTCTTCCGCAGCGGGCGCACCTCGCCGGTGCAGGAGCGACCCGTCGAGGCCGACCAGATCGAGCGCATGGGCGACCCCGAGCTGGTCAGCACCGAGGGCACCGTCGACGGCGGCACCTTCAAGTTCACCGCGGCGCACTTCGAGTGGCTGCTGCAGTTCGCCCGGCCGCTGGGCCTCAGCTTCGACGAGCTGGGCAAGCGCAAGCACGGCACGCCGAGCACGCTGCACTTCTGCGACGAGCTGGCCCGGCTCTACGGCAGCGACGACGGCGACATCGGTGAGGGCGCGTCATTCGCGGTCGAGCACTGGGCCGCGGCGGGATTCTGGAAGCAGCTCATCAAGGGCCTCGACGCCTTCCGCGACCGCGAGTGCCCGGAGCTGCGCCTTGCCTTCTTCACCTGGCACGACCGCGTGGAGGACCAGCACGCCGCGCACACCATGGACGAGCTGCGCGCGGCATTCAAGCGCCCGGGCTTCGACGAGGAGAAGTTTCTCGCCGGCGCGCGCGAGATGCTCGACGGCGTCAGGGTCTTCTGGGACGGCCTCGACGAGCGCCGCAGGAAGCTGCAACGGAGCGGCGCTGCGTGACCGAGGCGCTGCAGACCCTGCAGTCCACCGACGTTCCGGTGCTGGCCGGCACCGACCACGTCGAGCTGTACGTCGGCAACGCGCGCCAGGCGGCGCACTACTACCGCAGCGCCTTTGGCTTCGACGTCGTCGCCTACAGCGGACCCGAGACCGGTGTGCGCGATCGCGCCTCGTACGTGCTGGAGCAGGATCGCGTCCGTCTGGTGGTGACCGCGCCGCTGCAGCCGAGCGGTGAGATCGCCGACCACGTGCGCGCGCACGGCGACGGCGTCAAGGCCATCGCCCTGCGCGTCCGCGATGCGGCGGCGGCGTACGAGGCGGCGCTGCGCCGCGGTGCGCAGGGCCTGCAGGAACCGCAGACGCTGAGCGACGAGCACGGCGCGGTGCGCATGGCCAGCATCGCCACCTTCGGCGACACCGTGCACCGCTTCGTCGAGCGCGACGAGTACGAGGGCGCGCACCTGCCCGGCTACCGCGCCGAGCGCGTGCCCGGCGGCGGCGTGGGCCTGCACCACATCGACCATTCGGTCGGCAACGTCGAGCTGGGCCGCATGGACACCTGGGTGGAGTGGTACCAGTCGGTCTTCGACTTCGACGTCTTCCAGGAGTTCGACGAGCACGACATCGCCACGCAGTACAGCGCGTTGCGGTCGAAGGTGGTGCGCGACCCCAAGACCATGATCACCTTTCCGATCAACGAGCCGGCACAGGGATTGAAGGCGTCGCAGATCCAGGAGTACCTCGACTACTACCACGGCCCCGGTGTGCAGCACATCGCCCTGCACACCGACGACATCGTCAGCACGGTGGCCGAGATGCGCGGTCGCGGCGTCGAGTTCCTCAGCGTGCCCGACACGTACTACGAGGACATCGCCATGCGCGTGAGCGAGCACGGCGTCACCGAGGACTTCGACGCGCTGCGCGCCAACCACGTGCTCGTCGACTTCGAGGACCGCGGCTACCTGCTGCAGATCTTCACCCGGCCGGTGGCCGACCGGCCCACCCTCTTCTACGAGGTGATCCAGCGCCGCAACGGCGCCCGCGGCTTCGGCAAGGGCAACTTCAAGGCGCTCTTCGAAGCCATCGAACGCGAGCAGGCCGCTCGCGGCAACCTGTAGCGAGCAGGCGAGATGCGACCGTACCGCACTCTCGGCGAGGTGCCGCGCAAGCGCCACATCCGCGTGGAGCGCGACGGCATGCCCATCTTCGAGGAGCTCTTCGGCCGCGAGGGCTTCAGCGGGCCGTCCTCGCTCCTCTACCACCGCTTCATGCCCGAGGCGGCCCACGACGTCGCCCCCGGCCCCACCGACATGGAGCCGCTGCAGGAGCAGCCGGTGCACGACCACGCCCACCTGCAGGCGTGGCGGCTCGGCGAGGACGGCGACGTCATCAGCGGCCGCCAGTTCCTGCTGGTCAACGACGACGTGCGCATCGGCCTGGCCGTGCCCGCGCACCAGCAGGAGACGCTCTACGTCAACGGCTCGGCCGACGAGGTGCTCTTCCTGCACAAGGGCAGCGGCGTGCTCATGTCGCAGTTCGGCCGCCTCACGGTCAACACCGGCGACTACGTGGTCGTCCCGCGCGGCACCATCTACCGACTCGCCCTCGACGACGTCTCGAAGTCGCGCATCCTGGTCATCGAGTGCAGCGGGCTGGTCGACTCGCCGGACCGCTATCGCGCCCGCAACGGCCAGCTCACCGAGGCCGCGCCCTACAGCGAGCGTGACTTCCGCGCGCCGGACGATCTGGAGCAGGGCGAGGGACCGTGCGAGGTGTGGCTCAAGCGCGCCGGCAGGATCACGCGCTATTGCCTCGACCACCATCCCTTCGACGTCGTCGGCTGGGACGGCACGGTGTATCCGGTCGCCTTCTCCATCCACGACTTCGAGCCGCGCGCGGGGCGCTTCCACGTGCCGCCGCCGACCCACCAGACCTTTCAGGCGCGCAACGTGGTGATCTGCTCCTTCGTGCCGCGCAAGGTGGACTGGGATCCCGAGGCGGTGATCCTCCCCTACCACCACTCCAACCTCGACTCCGACGAGGTCCTCTACTACGCGGGCGGCACCTACGCGGCGCGCCGCGGCATCAGCGAGGGCTCGATCACCCACCACGTCGGCGGTGTGCCGCACGGGCCGCAGCCGGGCGCGCTGGAGGCGTCCTTCGAGCGGCCGCGCGAGACCGACGAGATGGCGGTGATGGTCGACACCTTCCGCCCTCTGCATCGCACCTCCGCGGCGCGCAGCGTTCTGGACACCAGCTACCCATACTCCTGGCACGAGGCCGGCGCGTGAGCCTGCCGCGCCGCGCCGCGCGCATCTCCGACTGGGCCCACGCACAGGTCGAGGCCGGTGGCTGGGTGCGCCGCATGTTCGCCGAAGGGCAGCGCCTGCGCGCGCTCTACGGCGACGACGCGGTCTGCGACCTGGCCCTCGGCCAGCCGCTCGGTGAGCCTTCGCCCGCCGTGCGCGAGGGGCTGCAGCGCGCGGCGAGCGAGCGCGGCGCGGCGCGCTTCGGCTACATGCCCAACCTGGGCTATCCCGAGCTGCGCGAGCGCGCGGCGCACGACGTGCGATATCCGGACGTCACCGCGGACTCGGTGGCCATCACCGGCGGCGCCGGCGCGGCCATCTCGCTGGCGCTGCGCACCTTCGTCGACGCCGGCGACGAGGTGATCGGCTTCGTCCCCTACTTCGGCGAGTACCGCGCCTACTGCGCGGCGGTGGGCGCGCGATTCGTGCCCGTGCCCTGCGCGAGCGACGGCGACATGTCGATCGACTTCGACGCCTTCGTCTCGGCGCTCAGCGAGCGCACCGCCGCGGTGCTGCTCAACACGCCCAACAACCCGAGCGGCCACGTCACAGCCGAGCGCGAGCTGCGCACGCTGGCCATGCTGCTCGACGCGCATCGCGCGCGCACCGGGCGCCAGGTGGTGCTCATCGTCGACGCCGTCTACCGGCACCTCCTCTACCCGCCGGCGCAGCACGTCGAGGCGATGCGGCATTACGACGCCACCGTGCTGGCCCGCTCCTTCTCCAAGGACCTCGGGCTGGCCGGAGAGCGCATCGGGTATCTGGCCCTGCACCCCGCATTGAGCGACGCGCAGACGGTGCGCGCGCTCGAGGTCGGCCAGCGCGCGCTCGGCTTCGTCAACGCGCCGGCCACCATGCAGCGCACCCTGCTGCACCTCGACTCCTGGGACGTCGACGTGGCCCCGTTCCAGGAGCGCCGCGACCACGCGCTGCGCTGCGCGCGTGAGGCCGGGCTCGACGCCGTCGAGCCGCAGGGGGGACTCTACCTGTGGATTCGCTGCCCGTGGCCGGACGGGCTCGCCTTCGCTCAGGCCCTCGCCGAGAAGCTGGTCATCGTCGCGCCGGGCATCGCCTTCGGCGCCGCCGACCGCTTCCGGGTCTGCTTCACAGCGCCTCGGGACGCGCTGGAGCAGGCCATGGCGAGGATCGCCGAGGTACGCGCGGTCGAGCTGACCGCGTGAGTGCGGCGGGTGTGTGGCAGCCATCGCACACCCGCCGCCAGGACCTCGGCGCGACGCGCTAGGCTGGGACATCGATGCGCTTCGTCACCTACCGCCATCCCGACAGCCCGCAGGATCGCGCCGGAGTGCTCACGCCCGACGGCACCACCATCCACGGCATGCCGCCCGGCGCCACGCTGCTCGGCCTCCTCGGCGACGACGGCGATCGGCTGCGCAGCGCCGGTGCGATCGCGCTGCGCGAGCCTGCCGAGGTGCAGCGGCTCGACGAGGTGCGGCTGCGCGCGCCGCTGCCGCGGCCGTCGACCATCCGCGACTTCTACGCCTTCGAGCAGCACGTGCGCACGGCGCGCCAGCGGCGCGGGCTGGACATGGACCCCGACTGGTACGAGCTGCCCGTCTTCTACTTCACCAATCCGTACGCCACCTGCGGGCCCGACGACGACGTTGCCGTGCCGCCGGGATGCAGTGAGATGGACTACGAGCTGGAGGTCGGGGCGGTGATCGGCATGGGCGGCGCCGATCTCGACCCCGCCGATGCGGAGCGCCACATCGCCGGCTACACGGTGCTCAACGACTGGAGCGCGCGCGACGTGCAGCGGCGTGAGATGAAGCTCTCCATGGGGCCGGTCAAGGGGAAGGACTTCGCCACCTCGATGGGTCCGATGCTGGTCACGCCCGACGAGATCGAGCCGAAGCGCAAGGGCCATGCCTTCGACCTGGCCATGACGGCTCGGGTCAACGGTGTCGAATACTCGCGCGCCTCGCTGGCCGACATCTACTGGAGCTTCGGCGAGATGCTCGCCTACGCATCGCGCGGCACGCGCGTCGAGCCCGGCGACGTGATCGGCTCGGGGACCTGCGGCACCGGCTGCATCCTCGAGCTCGCGCTGGTGCACGGCACCGAGAGGTACCCCTGGCTGAAGCCGGGCGACGTGGTCGAGCTGGAGGTCGAGGGCCTCGGCGTGCTGCGCAACTGCGTCGTCGAGGGGCGGCCGCTGCGGCCGCTGCGCTGATGGGCGGCGCCACCGCCGAGGCGATGCTGCAGCGGCTCGACGCCGTCGAGGAACGCTTGCGCGCCCTGGCGGCGATGCCGCCCGACAGCGTGCGCGGTCGCCGCACCGATCCCGACAGGCCCACCGGCGAGACCTGGGAATGGGGACAGGTGTGGGCGCACCTCGCCGAGTTCGTGCCCTACTGGGTGGAGCAGGCGCAGGGCGTCATCGCGGCGTACGGCGGTGAGCCGGTGCCCTTCGGGCGCACCAAGGCCGACGCCGGCCGCATCGCCGCCATCGAGCGCGATCGCGGCGTCGACGTCGCCGCGCTGTGGTCGCGGTTGGAGTCGCAGATCGGCGAGCTGCGCGCGTTCCTCACCGGCCTGCCCGATGGCGCATGGTCGGCGCACGGCCTGCACAGCACGCTCGGCGTCATGCCGCTGGAGCGCATGGTCGACGAGTTCATGGTCGGCCACCTCGAACAGCACGCCGACCAGCTCGACGGCCTGGTCGAATCCTGAGCAGGACGGACGGCGGAGGCGCGCCGCGCACGCGAGCGCGGCGCGCGCCTCCGCACAACTCAGTGGATCAGCCGGGATACGGATAGGGCAGGTCGGCGCACTGCCCCGTGGGCGGCTGCTGCGGCGAGCACGCCTGCGGCTGGTCGAACGGGTGCCCGCAATCCTGGCCCGAGCCGCAGGTCTGGTCGAACTGCGCCTGCGTCTGCACGGTGACCACGATGGTGCCGGTCAGCGAGTCGCGCAGCGTGCCGGTGTCGTCGAGGCTGGCCGCCCGGACGAAGACCTGCAGCGGGATGCCGGACACCAGGGGGATCGCCGCACCGATCACGCCGTTGCCGTCCGACTCGTAGGAGATGTCGGGCTCGCCGGGCAGGCAGGACACGCAGTCGTTCTGGTTGACGTCGTAGCCCTCGAACACCGTCGTCGTCGGCGTGTCGAGCGGGCTGTCGGGGATCACCTGGGTGACCTCGAAGAGGCCCTGGTTCATGAACGCCGTGAGGTCGAAGCAGTCGCCGCCCAGGCCGGTGCCGCAGACCAGTGCACCCGCGGCCTCACCGAATGCGGGGTCGGTCTCCGCCGTCGCGGCCACGTACCGCGCGGTGAAGGTGGCGATGCCGGGCGGGCCCGCGGCGTGCACGGTGTGCACCGCCATGGGCGTTACCCCGAAACCGCATGCCAGGGCGATCACCATCGCCGGACGCCGAAGCCATGTGAGTCGACGCATTGTCGCTTCCCTTCCTTGCCGCGGCGGAACGCCCGCCACGTTCGACGCGAAAGTCTAGGCGAGCAGCGGCGTCACGGACTGTGACTCCGGTCACAGTCACCGCCGGGTCAGCGCGGCAGCGTCGGCGGCGCGGGACGCGGTGCGCTGAGCGCGTCGGGGGTGTCCGTGTCGAAGCTGCGCAGGAAGGCGGGGCGGGCGCGGTCACGGAAGACCCGCTGGAAGCGCCGCGCCACCATGGAGTCGAGCAGCGCGGGCGCGTGCCGCCCGACGAAGTTGCCGACCGCGACACCCGGGCTGGAGGCGATGTCGCGCTTGTGCGTGACGCAGGAGCGGATGATGGCCCGCACCGTGTAGTCGACAGGTTCGGCCGGAACCGCGCCCTCCAGCGAGACGCCCTGCGCCGCCGGGCCGTCATGGATGGCGGTGCGGATGTAGCCGGGGTAGATGGTGCTCACCGTGATGCGCCCGCGGTACTCCATGCGCAGCGTGTCGGAGTACGCGGTCACCGCGCGCTTGCTCGCCGTGTACGACACCGCGAAGGGCACGGTCACGAAGGCCAGGCCCGAGGCGATGTTGACGACGTGGCCGCGGCTGCGCAGCAGGTGGGGCAGCGCCGCCGCCGTCGAGGTCCAGGTGCCCAGCAGGTTGATGTCGAGGACGCGCCGCGCCGCCGCGTCGGGAAAGGCGCCGGCGTCGTGGGCGATGCCGATGCCCGCGCAGTTGACCAGGACGTCGATGCCGCCCATGCGCTCGGCGGCGGCGTCGACGGCGACCTGCACCGCCTCGGCGTCGCGGACGTCGGCGGCCAGGATCTCGGGCGGGTCGTCGCGCAGGTCGAGGCCCATCACGGTGGCGCCGAGGCGCCGCATCGCCTGCGCGGTGGGGCCGCCGATGCCGCCGGCGGCGCCGGTGATGAGCACGCGGCGGCCAGCGAGTCCGGCGGCCACGTTGCGGCGGATGCGGGTGGAGAGCACGGCGCTGAGATCCCCCTGCGATGCGCTGGAGCGTCGGCGCCGATCCTAGCGGGATCAGGGTCGCCGCCGCCGCCCTCGCGGCGCGAGAGCGGACGGCGGCGATCCCGCGATCGACCTGCCTACGTGGTGGGCAGCGTCAGCGAGAGCCGGGCGAGGACCAGGCCCGAGGCCAGGTTGTCCGGCCGCCAGGTGGGACTGTCCACCTGGGTGATCTCCAGGGCGAGCCGGTGTCCCGACTGCAGCTGCCAGGCCGTCGGCCAGAGCTCGTAGCGCAGCGGCATGGTGCTGCCCACGCTGCCCGCCAGCCGGTAGACGCTGCGGGTGATCAGGGTCTGGGTGCCGGCCACCGGGTCGACGTCCCAGAGCCGGGTGGCCACCACCGCGTCGGTGCCCAGCAGCGTCGCCTGCAGCGAGACCACGGGGCTGCCCACCAGGGTTGCGGCCGCGCTCGGCGAGAACGTCCAGCGGGCCACGCCGGGATCGCTCCCCGAGGCGGTCGAACGGCAGCCGCTGGTGGTGCCCGGGAAGCCGCCGTTGGCGATGGGATCGACGGCGAAGGCCTCCGGTCCCGCCACCGCGGCGCTGCTGGTGGTTGCTGCCATGGCTGACGAGAACGTGAGCGACCCCGTCTCCAGGTCCTCCAGCCGCTCCGCGCTGAGGTAGGTGGTGCTCTGCCCGGCCACGCAGTCGACGGTGGCGAAGGTGGTGTGCGCCTGCGCCGGCACGCCGCCCGACATCTCCGTGGAGAGCCAGGTGTTGGCGTCGCCGTTGACCGTCTGCCACAGCGCCGTGGGGTTGCCCGCGTAGGCGTGGCCGAGGTCGCCGAACATGGTCCACACCGGGTATCCCGACGCGGAGGCGCGCAGCCGGTTGGCCATCTGCAGCGAGTGGATGCCGGGGAAGAGCGGATCGGTGATGCCCTGCGGGTTGAACACCGGCACCGCGGCGCTCAGCGGCGGCACGGGCATGTAGAACGGCGAGCGGAACTGGGTCACCTGCTGCACCGCCGCGGCCACCATGGGATCGGCGCCGTAGGGCTCGCCGGCGCTCAGTCCCGCGTACCAGGAGACCAGGTCGGCGGTGGGATCGAGCTGCGGCGGCGCGTACTGCGCGGTCTCGCCACCGAGCGCGAACAGCCCGTCGACGTAGCTCTCCTTCTCGACGCCGAGCGGCGTGATGTGGTCGCCCGCGGTGACGCCGATGCCATCGGACGCGGTGCCGTTGTCGGTGAGCGCCTGCAGCAGGTCGGTCCAGGTGAACTGCGGGACGGCCGCGGCGAGGTGCAGCGCGGTGCCAGCGGGCGAGGTCCACGCGCTCAGGCTGCCGTCGGTGTTCATCACCTGGTTCTGCGACAGCGCCAGCATCCAGCTCTGGCCGCCGCCGTAGGAGTCGCCGGTGACGGCGACCTTCGACGCCTGCGCCACGCCGTCGTCGACGAGCAGCCCGGCCAGGTACTGCGTGTCGCGCACCTCCCAGCGGCGGTCGGCGAGGTGCGTCCAGCTGGCTTTGCCGGTGCAGCCGGATTCGCTGAGGTAGACGGGGACGCCGTTCTCCTTGCCGCAGGACTCGTGGAAGCCGCGCGCCGTGTAGTTGAGCACCGCCCAACCCTGGGCGGCGAACCAGGCGTTGTTCCAGTCGTACGTGTTGGTGCCGTTGCCGGCCAGGCTGGTGGCCTCGAAGTCGGTCTTGCTGTTGCCCCAGCCGTGCAGCATCACCATCAGCGGCAACGCACCGGTGGCGGAGTCGGGGATGGTCACGTCGGTGTCGAGCGGCGTGCCGTCGAAGCTGGGCACCAGGCCGGTGCACACCGTGTAGGGCACGCCGCCCGCGGGGCTGACGTGCGCGGACGCGCTCAATCCGCTGGGACAGGCCAGGCTGGCCCCGGCGCGGACCGGGGCGTTGAGCCCGGCGGCGCCCGCTGCGACCACGCCGGCGCAGGCGAGGCTCAAGGTTCGTCGGATGGTGACCACGGCACAAGTCCTCCCGCTCGAAGCGTGCCTCCCGCCGTACCCCCCCGATCCGGCTCCGCCGCGCGACAGTCTGCGCGGGGAGGCTCGGCGCTCCACTCCTTCCTTACCGGCTGCAGTCTGGGATCAGGTGATCGCCCGTGTCAAATCAAACGAGACGAAAGCCACGAACGCTCTGCGGGCGCTCAGGCCCCGCCGGAGCCGTAGTCGGGCTTGAAGAACACGCGCGTGTCGGGCGGGAAGGGCTCCAGCGCGCTGTCGGGCAGGACGGGGGCCTCGGCGTTGGGCTGCTCGATCCAGCGCTCGACCAGGTCCTCGAAGAGCCGCATGCAGGGGTCGAGCGGGAAGCCGAGTGCCTGCAGCCGCTCGGCGCGCTCCTCGAGGAAGGCGCTCAGCGAGGTGAGGAACTGGCTGCCCAGCTCGCGCAGCCGGGCGGTCGCCTCCGTCCACTCGGCGGAGCCGGGGTCGCTGCGGAGCTGGCCGGCCTTCGCCGACCACAGCGCGGTGACCAGCTCGGCGAGCAGCGGGTTGAGCTCGTCCGACATGGCCCGGATCTCGGCCAGGCGGTCGACGCGCTGCGAGGCCACCCAGGCGTCGCGGGCGGCCTGGGCGCCGATGCGGCAGAGCGGGTAGTAGCGGCTGCGGCGCTCCGGGACGGCCGCCGAGTCGAGGTGGCCGCAGGTCCAGACCGGGGGCAGGGGTCGATAGCCCGTGTCGAGGCCCACGAACATGCCCGGCTGGTACGCCGGACAGGCGTGGAAGCCGTCCGGGAATGGCCGCGGATAGGGGCAGCGGTCGGCTGGGCGCTCGGCCATGTGTCGTTGTGGTCGCCGCGCGGAGGTGAACAGAGCGCGCCGATGATACGGCCGGTCAGCAGGGCACACCGGCCGCCAACATGGCTTTGTTTCAGCGCGGCCGGGATCGCTCCGCACGCGGCAGGGTGAGCAGGAAGACGCTGCCCAGTCCGGCGGCCGACGCCTCCAGACCCAGCGAGCCGCCCATGGCCTCGGCCAGGCCCCGGCTGAGGTAGAGGCCGAGGCCGGTTCCCGTGCCGGCGGTGTCGACGCGGAAGAAGCGCTCGAAGATGCGCTCGCGCAGCGGGTCGGGCACGCCGCGGCCGTTGTCGGCGACGCGCACCGCGACGCTCCCCTCCCCCGCCGCGGCGCTCAGCACCACCCGGGGCGGGCCGTCGCAGTAGGCCACCGCGTTGTTGACGAGGTTGTCCAGAATTCGGCCGGCCAGCAGCGGGTCGGTGCCCACCATGACGTCGTCGATCTCGCCGACCTCGACGATGCCGCCGCGCAGGGCGGCCCGCCCATGGCCGCGCAGGGCGGCGTCGCGGAGCAGCCCGACGACGCTCACCTCGACGATGCTGACCGGGATGCTGTGCGCCTCCAGCCGGGCCATGGAGAGCATCTCGTCGATGGCGGTGGCCATCTCGCCCGCCTTGGCACGCATGGTGGTCACCAGGGGCAGCGCGGCGGGGCCGCTGACGTCGCCGTCGGCGAGCATGGAGAGGTAGCCCTGGATCACCGTGAGCGGGGCGCGCAGCTCGTGCACGGCCATGTTGACGAACTCGACGCGGGCGCGGTTGGCCGCCTTGGCCTCGTCGAGCAGGTAGGCGTTGCGCAGCAGCAGGGCGGCCAGCGAGGCCATCTGCTCGACGCCGCGCATCTCGGCGGCGGTGAAGGAAAGGTCGGCGCGGCGGCCGAGAGCGAGCACCCCGAGGGTGCTGCCGGCGACGGCGAGCGGGACGACGAGGAAACGGTCGTAGCCGCCCACGGCGGCGTCGGTGCCGGGATGGGCGGCGAGGTACTCGGCGGCACGCAGCTGGCGCACCTCGCCGCTCTGGATCGCCTCCTCGGTGGCGGGGGCGACGGGGAAGCGCGAGCCTGGCGGGACGGTCCCTGTGGAGAGCTGCACCACCACCTCGGCGCCGTCGAGACGCAGCATCGAACCCTCGTCGGCGCCGGCGGCGCTGACGGCGTTGCTGAGCACGTGGGCGAGCGCCTGGTGGCTGTCGGCCTGCGCGGCGATCTCGCGGGCGGCGTCGACGGCCGTGCCCAGCGCGGTGGCGGTGGTGTGCAGGTCGTGGAAGAGCACCGCGTTGCGCAGGGCCAGGGCGGCGATGCCACCGAGCAGGTTCATGGCCGGCAGGTCGCTCTCCCGGAAGGGGGGATCCTGGCGGCGGCTGAGCACCAGCAACCCGAGCGGCTCCTCCTCGGCGATGAGCGGGATGACGGCCAGGTGGTTGACCTGGCGCAGCGCCTCGCGGAACTCGGGGAAGGCGCGGCGGTCGTCGAGCCGGCCGGCGAGCACGATGCGCCGCTCGCGGATGGCCTGCAGCACGGCCGGCTGGGCCTCCAGGCTGGCCATGGGGTAGGCGCGGCCCACCCAGGTGAGCGCCTCCTGCTGCCCGGCGGTGGCCTCGATGACGATCTCGTCGGGGCCGAGGTGGGAGAGCGTGGCCCGGTCGGCGTTGAGCGTGGAGAGGGCCTTGTCGAGGATGCGGCGGATCACCTCCCGGCGCTGCAGCGAGCCCGCCAGGCTGGTGGCCATGTCGAGGAACAGGCGGTGACTGTCCTCAGCGGGAGACGGCCGAGTCCCTGGCGGCACTGTCCTCCTCTCCTCCCGCCCGCTCGTCTTGAAGGCCATAGGCTGCAGGGAGGAATGGTACGCCAGCGCTGGCCGTTTTTACTGCTGTTTCGGCAGGCGGAAAGGGACTGGCGGGAAGGGAGGGATTCGAACCCTCGGAGGAGCGTTTGATACCCCTCACCCGCTTAGCAGGCGGGCGCTTTCGGCCACTCAGCCACCTCCCCGCGGAGTGCGGTCGAGTATACCCACGCTCCTGCGGGCGCGGATCGCGGCTGCGGGTAGACTCGGGGTGGCTCGGAGCGATGCCGGAGTGGTTGATCGGAGCGGTCTTGAAAACCGCAAGGGCCGCCAAGCCCTCGGGGGTTCGAATCCCTCTCGCTCCGCCAGTGTGATGTCTCAGGAGATGGTGGCCACCTGTCTCACGTCATGGTGGCCGAGTCTAGGCGGACCTGGGGGTCTGCCGAGGGGCTGGTAGTCGCGGGCCGGATCGAGGGTGAGCTCGCGCAGCAGAGCTCCGTCCTCGGCGACGACGCGGACATGGCGGCCGGCGACCAGGAGCGTGACCAGCCGACGCCTGTGTTCGCTGCCGAGCGGGATGTGGCGCAGGCGGCTGAGGTAGCGCAGGGTGACGGTGCCCTTGAGGTCGGTGCGGTCCTTGCGGACGCGGAAATGCGTCGGCGGCTGCGGTGCTGCGGGATGGGCCTTGAGCCGTGCGTTGAACGCGACCAGCGGTGTCCGGCTGGTGAGGGCGCGGTGGGGACGGTGGTGGTTGTAGTAGGCGCGGAAGGTGTCGAGCTGCAGCTGCAGGTGCGCGAGTGACTGCGCCGGGGCCTGCTTGGCGAGGTAGCGCTTGAGGGTTTGGTGGAAGCGTTCGACCTTGCCGCAGGTCTGCGGGTGGTACGGCGTGGAGTGCTTGAAGACGACACCGAGCGTCTCCAGCTCGGTCTCGAGCAGCACCTTGCCCTTGCGGGACTTGCCGGTGAAGACGGCGCCGTTGTCGGTCAGCAGCGATGCCGGAAAGCCGTGTTCTTCGGCGGCGGCGTAGAAGACCTGGACCACGTCGGCGCCCTTGACGGTGGGGAAGGCAACTGACGCCACGAGCAGGCGGGAGTGGTCGTCGAGGTAGTTGAGGATCTCGACGTCACTGCCGTCGGCGAGGTGCCAGTGGGTGGTGTCGCCCTGCCACATCTCGTTGGGCAGCGCTGCCTCGAAGCGGATGAACGAGGACTTGGGACGCTTCTGCGGCTGCGGGACGACCTCGCCGTGGCGCTTGAGGATGCGCCAGATGGTGGCCACCGAGGGGACGTCGGCGACGCGCTGGCGGAGGTGGTGAGCGAGCGTGTGGGGGCCGTTGTCGTGACCATCGGCACCGAGCTGGTGGCGCAGCTCCAGGATGGCGGCCTGGATCTCCGCGGAGGCTGCATGCGGACACGACTTCGGGCGCCGCGAGCGGGGCGTCAGCGCCTCCCAGCTGCCTCGTGGTAGCGGGCAACGAGCTTGTCGACCCAGGCTTTGGAGAGCCCGGGGCTGCGGGCGACCTCCCGCCGGCTGCGGCCTTCGCGGGCGACGGCCTCGACCACGTAGCGCTCCACTCCCATCCGGTCACCCTCGTGTCTGGATGGGTGGCCACTATGTCCTGAGACATCCCCCGCCGCGGGTGGCCACTATGTGGTGAAACCCGACAACGTAGGAAACCCGCCCCTCGGGCAGAGGTTGGTGCTGAGGACGGTGCGCCGCTCGACGACGTGCCGGCTCCCGCGCGCGGGAGCACAGATGAGCAGTCGCGAGGCCGTCAGGTGGAACTCATGGAGTCGGTGGCCACTTCGTCGGCCACGGGCGGAAGGAAAGGCCTCCGCGTGCAGCGACCGGATCGGGCGCAGTTGCCGTCCTCCCCAGAGGAAGCCCCCCGGTCGACAGTGAGGGGTGGCGCCATTCCGGCACCGTACCCGCGCCAGCACGTGATGCTCTGCGAGCGTGAGAAACGCGTCCTCTACGCGGTGCGTGGCAGCGGCGGAGGGCTCCTCTCCGAATGGAACGTCCGGTCTGGCGCCGGCTTCGCGGCCCGGTCGACGCTGGCGCGGCGGCACGAGCAGCTCCGCGCGTCGTACCGGCGCGAGCGGGGTGGCTTCGTCCGTGTCTCGGTCAGCGCCGAGGCAGTGGAACTGAAGCGGGACGACCTCACCCACCTTCGTGGCGAGCGCGCCGTCGCTGAAGTGCAGCGCCTCGCCTGGGAGGATGGCCGCACCCCGTTCGACCTGGGTGCGGGGCCGCTGCTGCGTGCGCGGCTGTTCACACTCTCCTCGACCGACCACGTGCTCGCCCTCACCGTGCACCACCTCGCTGCCGACCGATGGTCGAGCGGCGTCATGGCCCGCTGGACCGCCTGGTGCGCAGTCTGTTGGTGCGCTGGCGGCTCCGCCCGTAGAGCCAGCGCGTGGGCGGAGCGGCAGACCATCGAGGCGGCGGCCGACCGCTGGGAGCAGGTCTTCGTGGCATCGGCCGGGTGACCTGGACATTCCAAACCGAGGGGCCCAGTAGCAGTTCGGCCTTTTCCTCAGAGGTACGTGCAGACCAGGGCACCTGAGCCGGCTGGTCGCAATCGGTGGAGGGCTTGCCTATCGCGGAGCGCCGCCCGGCCGGGGCGGCAACATCCCGGCCAGACGCGTCCGCGGGTCAGGTTGACCATCCGCACACCGAGTTCTGTAGGAGAGCTTCGAGATGTGGGGTGAGCATGGTCGGGGACGCGGGAGGGATCCACGCCCGGAGGCACCGCGCCTCCTGGGTCCGAATTGGAAGGAGTTTCATGAGAATCAGGCGCAAGTTCTTCGCAGCCATGTCGGCGCTCGCTGCCGCGGTCGGCTTCGGCGCACATGGGATCGGCTCGGCGTCGGCGGCAACCGTCTATAGCTTCAGTGACGCCGTCATCTTCAGTGCCTGCACGAGCAGCGTCACCCCGGCGGTGCCCGTCGTTGGACTGCCTGGCGGAGGGGGTACGTACTCGTTCAGCAGCGCTAACACATGCCCCAGCCCAGATCCGGTGCCTGGGGTCTGCCTGGGAGTTTCAGATCCTCCCATCGACAACGTCGTTGACAACCCACCCACTCCGACCCCCGTCTTCAATGAGCCGCCTCTCGGTGAGATCCCCAACAATCTGCCGAACAACAACTGCACCATCTCGGCCAGTGGCGGCTACACGAACATCGAGTGCGGAACGGGGTCAACAGGACCGGGGGACGCGGCCAATGTGTGGGCTGATGACTATCCAGCCGTGAACAACCCGGCCACCCCCGTCTATGCGACTATCACCTACGGAATCACCTTTGTCGCGGGGATTGGCGTCATCATCGGCACATCAACGGAACCACTCGACAGCCCAGGTGTAGGCTTGGTCTTCGGTGTCGTTCAGATCACACCCGAAGGTGGCGGTAACTGCGTGACCGTGCCTGTTGGCACGTTCCGTGCGACCGGACTTGCCGCGGTCTTCGACCCGGTGGTCTCAGTCTAAGGCTCATAAGTGTAACTCGGCGATTAGGTAAGACAACCATTTCGTCACTGTGAATGTCCGGGGGTGGGATGCCTTCAGGGCTATTCCCACCTCCGGAGCACAGTGACGGTAACGCCCAATAATCTGAACTGGTCGAGAATTACCAATGAAGAAGCGGATCTCTGTGGTGATTGTTTTCGTAGCCCTGTCGCTCGAAGCTGTGGGTCCAGGCAGAGCGCTCGCAGATGATAAGGGTGGTGGGTTGACGCCTGTAGACGCAGTCGAACTTCCTCAGTGGGACAACTCGTTTGGCAGGGATTTTGGAAAGTTCATCGCCGTCGATCCAGCAGTACGATATGCGTTCACAGTAGGTGATGATCCGGTGCATCACGTGGATGTCATCGGTCTCGATAGCGTGGGATTAACTGCAACTCTCAACGGACCGCTGAGTTGTTCCAATCTCGACGACACGACTGGGATCTTCGCTCTGGACACACTTGGGCACAGACTCTTCGTTCCATGTACAGGCGGAACGACCCTCGCCGTGTACTCCACGGCAGGCCTGTCGCTCTTGGGCACGACTCCTTATCCAAGCGGCACGGCCCCGACAACCCACCGGGCAATCAAAGGCCTGCTCTATTCAGAGAGAGATGGCATCTTGTATGGCTCCGGCGTCGACGATGGAGCTTTTTTCGTCGATGCTTTTGATCCGCACACCGGGAGTGAGTTCTGGGAGAAGCAGATCCCACAATGCGGAGGAAACTACCTGCTATGGGGGCAGCAGGTGATCGGCGAGACCAGCGACGGGCGCTCGCTCTACACCGTCTGCCAGCTCCCACACGTCACAGGCAATGGCCCCAGCGCAGTGGTGCGACTCACGCTTCCATCTCACAGCGACGGCAGCCCTGATGCACACGGTTCGCCAATGGCGGTGGCCGTGTTCCCAGGAGTTACACCAGGATCCGGAGCCTCTGGAGCTGAGATCGAGGCGCGTTGGATCCCCGGCGTAGATCGCATGCTTGCGCTCGCCGCTTCTCAGGATGGCCATGGATGGGATGCGCTGGTCTTCGACGCACGCACCTCCTCGTACGTCGCGGCCCCGGTTTTCTTTCAACCGCCAGCTGGTGCGAACGGCCTGATTTACGCAGAGCCCAGTTTGGGTCTCGATGCGGTGAGCGGACGGATCTACGCTCAGAGCTTCGCCTATACGCAATACACCAATGCCCAGGGCCAAATATGTTACACGCACGACCCCACATACGACCAGTTCAGCGTGGTGGAAAGTGCCACGCTCGGGACCGCCACCACGCGTTTTGCCACGGGGGATGTCCGCCTGTTCGGTAACGATCGTGGCTTAGCCTTCGATCCAGTGCGTAGCAACCTGCTCATGGTCGATGACGAACTGGGCCTGGAACCGTGCTCGCTCGCAGGCGCCGGAGCGCCAGACAACAAGTTCTTCGTCGCCGTGTACCACGACGGTATCCCACCTGTGGCGCCTCCGGTACCCCCCAATCTGGACGTAGCGACCCAGGACGTCCCTGAGGCGTTGGGCTCCACTGGGACCAATGTGAGCGCTCAAGCATCTGCGTTTGGAGTGCGTTACCAACTCGCGCCCAGCGGCATTGAGGGGCTGCTCGGCCAGTCGTCGCAGGTCTCCTCACAGACCCTCACCTGCAACCCGAGCAGCTTCCCCGTTGTCGGCTCCAATCTGCCGCCGCTGCCGGTGCAGTACTACAAGGCATGCCATGCGGGAGCCAGACAGGCGACGTTCGCGCACGTCTCCGGAGTCGCGTACGACGAGTCCGAGGTGCGCGCCGACGCGGTCTCGGGCGACACCGACCGCGCCACCGCGCAGGACCTGCTGGTCGGTACCGACTTTTCCAACCCCGGCACCTACGTCGACACCGAGACGGGATTCGAGAACAAACGCCCGTGCCCCGTGGCAACGCCCGCTCCCAGCGCCAGCCCCAATCCGGTGAGCGACGTGGAGGAGTGCGCCACTCCTGCACAGATCGCTCCCTACGTGAGTGGCCAGGCTCTGCCGTACGCACCCGCTGGCTGTCGCGACAACGGTTCGAACGCGACCACCGACACCAAGCCCGACAGCCTGCGCGTCGGCCAGTCGATGCTCACCTCGCCGCTGAGCGGGCCGGGACAGTCCGTCGCCACGTGCATCTACGAGACGCCAATCGCGAGCGGTGCTGCATACACCGATCAACCGTCGCTCGGCTACCCGGTGTTTGCTCACGACGCAACCGGTGACTCCACGGTGACGCGAACCACCGCGGACGGCGCGGTCGCCACCTCCGACGCCGTGGTCAACGGCATCAACGTCGGCGGCGTGCTGCAGATCGGCCGCTTGGCGATGCACGCCCGCACCACCGCCCACGGCCACAAGGGCACGGCCACCGCGAGTCTCAGCTGCACCGTCAGCAGCGTGAGCATTCAATTCCCTGCTCAGGTCGACCCCGTGACCGGCCTGCTGCAGCCGCAGGTCGGCCCGCTGCTGCTCCAAGGCACGCGCGCCTGCGACGACCCGACCCTGCGCAGCGACATCGCACAGCTCAACGCCGCCCTGCAGGGTGTCATGAACATCGACCTGCCCATCCTCTACGGCAACCTCCAGAAGGACGGGGAGGCCAACCCGGCGGCCTACGACACCGCCAACGAGCCCGGCGGCTACCTGAGCACCGTGGTCACCGCCAGCCCTGGCGGCTACCTCGGCCAAGTGCAGGCCAGCCCGGTACGCCAGCTCCAGAACGGCGTGCTGCTCAGCGACCAGAGCATCGAGGAGCCGGGCATGGTGGTCACCGTCTACGCCGACTCCACCACCGAGCGCGACCGCTTCATCGCCACGTTCGGTGGAGTGGCGGCGCGCAGCGCGTACGGCGTGTACGCATTGTCGAGCAGCGGCCCTCAGCCGACCGACTCTCCGACGCCGTGCACCACGTCCGACTGCACCGCGGGAGGCCCGCCCACATCACCGACGGGTACAACCGGCGATTCAACGACGCCCAACAATCCGAACAACCCCACGAACTCCCCGAAGTCTCCGGCCGGCAAGGCCAGGTCCCTGCTCTCAACCATCGGCGGTCTTCCGGAGGCGGTGGTCAACGGCATCAAGCTGCTCCTCGAGCATCCGGCCCTGATCCCTCCGCTGCTGGCCGTCTGGGCCATGCTCGCCGCCCCCTGGTTCCTGCTCTCGCGGCGGCGGGCGCTCGGCCGCGTCACCGAGGCCATGTGAGATGGCAGAACGCCAGCCCAGCACCGATCAGATCTTCGCCCACGGCGCTCTGCGCGTCGCGTTGGTGGCAGCGGGCGTCATCCTCGCCCTGTCGACCCTGTACGTCGCGCCTCAGCTCGGCACGTCCCGAGCCGCCAACGCGGCGAACTCCGGCGGCGCGGCGCAGGCCGGCACCTCCGACCAGGGCGCCAACCCAGGCGCCGACACATCCGGTGGCAACAACACCGGAAACACGGTGAGCGGTCCGGGCAACAACCGCAATGGCAACGGCGGCGCCCCCAGTCCGAGTGGCAACCCCAACGACGCGCCACCGCCGGGCCTGACCTGCTCCGGCAACAACGGCAGCGCCACCGACACCGGCGTCGACAAGCACACCATCCACCTTGCCGCCACCGAGGTGGAGAGCGGTGTTGGGCAGAGCTTCCTCGGCCCGGTGCGCTTCGGCATGCGCGCCGTGCTGGAGAAGACGAACCGCGCCGGCGGCATCTGCGGGCGCACCCTCGATCTCACTCTGCGCGACGACGGGTGGGATCCGCAGACCGGCAAGCAGTACATCGACAACTTCATCGACGGCCACCAATACTTTGCGCTGGCGGTGGTGCCATCGTCGGAGGGACTCAACGCCGCCTCGCAGGGCGGCGACGTCGACAAGGCGTCGATCCCCGTGGTGGGCAGCGACGGAATGCTCAACAGCCAGTACACCGATCCGTGGATCTGGCCGGTGGCCGCCTCGACGGCGACGACGATGCGCATCATGGCCCACGACGCCATCACTCGCGGCAAGGGGCTGGGGCGTCCGGTGCGCCTCGGCATCATCTACGACCAGAACTATCGCTTCGGCCCCGAGGGCGCGGGCGCGTTCGTCGCCGAGGCACGGCGCGAGGGCGCCACCGTCGACACGTCGAACTGCGCGGTCGCGGTGACCGCCGGCCAGAGTGGCTACGGCACCCAGGTCAAGTCCTTCAACGACAACTGTGGTGACGGGGCGTCCGGTCAGGTCGACTTCGTCGCCCTGCTGCTCGAGCCGGAGACCGCGGAGACGTGGCTGAGCAACGGCCCGTACCTGGGCCACACCAAGGATGGCTCCGGGCTCGGCTTCGGCGGGCCGCAGCCACTGTTCGACAAGAACTTCGCGGACACCTGCGGCGCGACCTGCACCGGCATGGAGGTGTGGACCAGCTTCTTCCCGCCCGTCGACCCGTTCGACCAAGGCAAGGTGCAGGCATTCCAGGCGGACCTGTGCGCCGTCGATTCGAGCTGCACCGTCGATGCCAGGAGCGCGTTCACCGAGAGCGGATACGTCGGCATGGGGCTGCTGGTGACAGCACTCCAGCAGACCTCTCCGTACCTCACCAGAACGCGGCTGGCAGCCACTCTCGACAGCATGACCGGCGCCACCGCCTACAACAGTGGGTTGACGCCGGCGCCCCTGGCGTTCCGTTCCGGCTACCACTACTCCAACCAGACGATGGTCGCGTTCCAGGACTCGTACTCGTCGACGTCGTCGTTCCAGTACATCCGTGGGTCACAGCAGGCCGATCCTTGCAAGGGCTGCCAGGACAAGCCACTTTCCTAGCGCATGTGGTGATGAAGGGTGTTGACGCGAATTCGGCACGTCCCGGCACCGGGACAGGAGGGATGAGATGAGCAATGCAGTGCAATGCCGTCGGTGGCTGCGAATCCTGGCAATGTCGGCGACGCTGGCCTGGGCAGCGCTGCTCGGTGCGGCATCGACCGTCGCGATCGCCGCGGACCCGCCCCCACCGCCCTCGGCGATCGGGGACCGGCCCGTCTTCTGGATCGCCGTGTCGCCCGCCTACAACACGACCGGGCTGGTGGCGGCGATCGCCTCCGCGTCGGACGGCTGCCCCGGCGGCCAGAAGAGCTGCTCCGGCCTGTGGATCAGCCATGACGGCGGCGCCTCCTGGTCGCGCACGGCGGCCCAGGGGTGGGACGGCAGCCGGCTGGAGATCACCCTCGACGCCGCCGGCCGCGAGGTCATGTTCAGCCAGGGCTCGACACTGGAGCGCAGCGACGACGGAGGCGCCACCTGGACGTCGGTGGGCGCGTCGGGCCTTCCCGCGATCGCCCCCAGCTACCCGGCGGACGGGATGCTGGCGGTGGCCAACGCCACCAACGGCGATTACGTGGTGCGCAACGGCGTGCAGCATCCGGTGGCCGGGTCGTCCAAGCCGGATGCGGACATCGACTTCATGCTTGCCCCCTCCTTCCCGGACGGCGGCAAGTATTCCCCCGCGCTGGTCAGCGCCGAGGACACCACGACCAACACGCTGCTGGTGCAGAAGTGCACCGCGGACCTGGTGTGCAGCGGCGTCGCGCCCCTCGCCGGGGCACCGGTCATGGCGGTTCCCATTCACCTGCATCCGGCCGGTGACTACGCCAGCAGTGGCGTGGTCTTCGCCCAGACGGGGCGCGGCATCTACAGGTCCGCGGACGGCGGCGGGAGCTTCGCGCTGATCCCTATGGGCGATCCCAAGGCCACCGCGACGGCAACGCCGATGCTCGCGCTGGCACCGGGATTCAGCGCGAATGGCGCGGTGCGCACCGCCTACGCGGCCGTGTTCCAGATCATCAACGACCAGACCCATCCCAAGCAGTCCGGCAGCGAGGGCGGCGTGTACCGCACCACCGACGCCGGCGTCACCTGGCAGAAGATGGGCTCGCCCGGCCCCGTTGACGGCGGGGTCATCTCGGTGGCGGTCGCTCCGGACGGACGGCTGTTTGCCGGGTACCTGACGGGCTTCGCCGGCCAGTCGGGCACCCAGCGGCCGCACAACGGGCTGGTCTGCAGCGCCGATGGCGGCTCGACATGGCGGGCGTCATGTCCCGGTGTCGGCATCCACGCGTCGGACGCCCACAACGGCGGCGCCCAGGGCGCCGGCGGAAACGGCGCCAATGGCCAGGGCGGCTGCGCGGGCAAAGGGTGCGCGGGCGCGCAGGACGCCCACGGGGGCTCCCAAGGTGCGGGCGCCGGTGCCGGCGGGGCTGGCGGGGTGCAGGGTGTGGCCACTGGTGCGCAGGCGGGCTCGTCAGGAGTGCTCGGGGCCCACCCTGCGGTGTCCGCCGTGGCCTTCGCCGTGGCCGCCGTGCTGCTGGCGGGGCTCGCCGTAACGTCGGGCGCGTCGCGGCGCCTGCGCCGTCGCCGCCGGCTCTCACCCGACGAGACGTAAGGAGGCGCGTGCGCGACCGCTCATGGTGATCCACTTCCTTCGCGACGCCGGAGAGGACGTCCTCCTCTCCATCCCCCTGATCGGCGCGTACATCATCTTCGCCCTGGGGATCGTGGTGATCTTCCGGGCTTCGCGGGTGCTCAACCTGGCCCACGGCGCGATGGCCGCCGCGCCCGCGTACGTGTACTTCCAGCTCTCCACCCGCTGGCACCTGCCGGTGCTGGTGTCGCTGGTCCTGGGCGTGGCCTCGGGCGCGCTGCTCGGCTACGTGGTCGAGCGCGCCTTCGTCCGGCCGCTGCAGCGGATCTCGCCCACCGCCCAGACGGTGGGCACGGTGGCAGCCTTCGGCCTGATCGTGGCGCTGATCGCCAAGACGTTCGGGACGCTGGCACTCCAGCCCAAGCCCGTCTTTTCCAACGACGCGGTGCCGGTGGGCAGCGCCATTCTGCGTGGCGGCGCCATCGGGCTGTTCGCGGTGGGACTGGTCGTGGCCGGGCTCCTCTACTCACTCTTCCGGTTCACGGACCTGGGCCTGGCGATGCGCGCGGCGGCCGACAACCGGCGCGCCGCGTCGCTGATGGGCGTCGACCCGCAGCGCACCACCACGGTCGCCTGGATGCTGGGTGGGGGTACCGCCGCACTGGCCGGCATCCTGCTCGGCGCCGCCACCAACCTGGAGCCGTACACACTGTCCTTCCAGGCGCTGCCGGCGTTCGTCACCGTGCTGATCGGCGGCCTGGAGAGCATGCTCGGCGCCCTGGTGGGCGGTGGCATCGTGGGCGCGGCGATCGGCCTGGTGCCGATCCTGCCCTTCGTCGGCAAGTCGGCGGGGGCGCCCCAGCTCATGCTGATGCTGCTCGCCTTCGCGGTGATGATCCTGCGCGGGCAGCGCTTCGCGGGGAGTGACGTGCGCGCCGAGGGGATCGGCGCGGGGGCGGGACCGATCGGCGGCCGCCGCCGGCTGTCACCGTTCCAGCGTCTCTGGCGAGGCGACGTGATCGCCCTGGTCATCGGCGCGGTGATCGCCTTTCCCGCCCTGCCCTTCGTGACCTCCAACCTGGTCGGCGACGCCAACCGGGCGCTGGAGTACGCGTTGGTGGGCATCTCGCTGGTGATGCTGATCGGACTGGTCGGTCAGATCTCGCTGGCGCAGGCCAGCTTCGTGGGCATCGGCGCCTTCATCACCGGCATCCTCATCGACCGCGGACACGTTCCCTTCCCCGCCAACACGCCCATCGCTGCCGCCGCCGCCGGATTGGCCGCGGCGGTGCTCGGCATGGTGGCGCTGCGCGTCCGCGGGCTCTACCTGGCGGTGGCCACGCTGATCTTCGCGTGGATGTGCGAGGCGTATCTCTTCCACCAATCGTGGATGGTCGGGCAGGGTGGCTCGACTGCCTTCGTGGTGCCCGCGGTGGGTCCGGCCACGGGCTTCCCCCATTTCGACTTCTCCGACCGCCGGACCTTCTACTACGTCGCCCTGGCCGCCGTGGTCGCGGTGACCGCCGCGGTGACGCTGCTGCGCCGCAGCAAGACGGGGCGGGCGTTCTTCGCGGTGCGGGGCTCGGAGGTCGCCGCTGCCTCCCTGGGCGTCAACGTGGTGCGCTACAAGCTGCTTGCCTTCGGCATCTCCGGAGTTGTTGCCGGGATTGCCGGAAACCTGCTGGCCGCCAACGCCGGCACCGTCGACACCTCGGCGTTCACCGTCACTGTGTCGCTCTTCTACCTGAGCATCGCCGTGGTCGGCGGGCTGACCAGCACCGGCGGCGCGATCGCCGCGGGCATTCTCTTCGCCGCACTGAACGAAGTCTTCTACCAGGTGGAGGCGCTGGCCGGCTTTCTCGACGTGGTGTCGTCGGGACTGCTGATCGTGGTGCTGCTCGCCTACCCTGGCGGTCTGGCGGCCATCCCCAATACGGCGGCGCGCTTTCTGCGGCGGCTTGCGCCGCTGGCGCAGAGTGTCGCTGCTCGCACCGAGCGGCCGCGCACGGTGATGGTGCGCGTCGTGGGCGGAGCGACACAGCGCGCGGTCACCGCGATCACCCCGACGCCCGGCGCTCGGGGACGGCCCTCGATTGCTGCGGAGGGCACCGCGGCCGTCTCGTCGGACGCGAGCTCGGTGGGGAGCGACAGGGTCGCCCCTGTCAGCCCGCGCGAACGCCTCGGTCTCCTGCTGGCCGGCCGCCGCGGCGACGACGCGACGCGGGCGGTGCCGGTGCACGTCGTCGACGGGACCGGCGCAGACTCGGTCGCCGCGCCCGAGCCCGCGCTGCACCTGTCAGAGCTGCTCGCCGATGCCACGCTGGACGAGGCGTCCCGGACTCCGCTGCAGCGCGAGGAACGCGAAGTCCTGCTCGGTGCTGACGGCGTCTGCATGCGCTTCGGCGGGCTGCTGGCCGTCGACGACGTCAGCATGACCGTGCGGGAGGGCGAGATCGCCGGACTGATCGGGCCCAACGGCGCGGGCAAGACAACCACCTTCAACTGCATCAGTGGGTTGCTCGTCCCCACTGCCGGGCGGGTCACGTTGTTCGGGAAGGATGTGACTAGAACTCCCGTGCACGAGCGCGCCAGGATGGGGTTGGGCCGCACGTTCCAGGTGATCCAGCTTTTCCCCCAGCTCACCGTCTTCGACAACCTGCTGGTGGCCACCCACGGCAGCAACCCGACCAACGTGCTCGACCACCTGGTGGTGAGCGTGCGGGCGCTGCGCGCCGAGCGCTCGGCGCGTGACTGGGTGCGCCAGGTGATCACCCTGCTCGACCTGGAGGCCGTCGCCGACCGCCCGGTGGCGGGGCTGCCGTTCGGCATGCTGCGCATGGTCGAGCTGGCCCGCGCGCTGGTCACCGGGGCTCGGCTGATCATGCTCGACGAGCCGGCATCAGGGCTCGACAACACCGAGACGCAGCGCCTCGCCGACCTGCTGCTCTCGCTGCGTGGGGCGCTCGGTCTCACCCTGCTGCTCATCGAGCACGACGTGAAGATGGTCACATCGGTGTCCGACTACATGTACGTGCTCGACCGCGGCCGCCTGCTCGCCGAGGGCACGCCGCGCGAGGTGCAGAGCAATCGTGAGGTGATCGCGGCCTACCTCGGCGAGCCGGCCACCGAAGGAGCCGCCTAGCCATGCACCTTCTCGAAGTCGAGCACATCGACGTCTTCTATGGACCGATCCAGGCTCTGCGCGGCGTGTCGCTGCACGTCGGCACCGGCGAGATGGTGGCCCTGATCGGCGCCAACGGCGCGGGCAAGACCACCACGCTGCGCACCATCTCCGGGCTGCTCTCCCCGCGCGCGGGCTCGATCACCTTCGAGGGGCGCTGCATCGACCGGTTTCCTGCGCAGGTCGTGGTGCGGCGGGGGGTCACGCACCTGCCCGAGGGACGCGAGTTGTTCCCCTCGCTGTCGGTGCTCGACAACCTGCGCATGGGGTATTGGGCGCAGCGCCGCAATCGCGGTGGCCTGCGTCCCGCGCTCGACCGCGCCATGGACCTCTTTCCGCGACTGCGCGAACGCTCCTCGCAGGCGGCCGGCACGCTGAGCGGCGGCGAGCAGCAGATGCTCGGGGTGGCCAGGGCGCTGATGTCGTCGCCCCACATGCTGATCGTCGATGAGCTGTCGCTGGGCCTCGCCCCGATGATCGTGTCGCAGCTCTTCGACGTGCTCCGCGCCGTCAACGCCGAGGGCACCGCGGTGCTGCTGGTCGAGCAGTTCGTGCACATGGCGCTGGCCAACACCAATCGCGCCTACGTGCTGTCGAAGGGTGAGGTCGTGGCCAGCGGTCCCAGCGGAGAACTGCTGCGTGACCCGGCGCTGGTGGAGACGTACCTCGGCGGCGGTGTGGATGCGCCCGTTGCGGCGCGGGGTGCGGAGTTGAGTTGACCCCCGGCGACCGCCTGCTGCAGTCACATGCGGTCAAGACACCACAGAAGGAAGGTGAGACCACGATGGACGATCATCTGCCGCTGCCAGGCAAGAGCGGGGGCATGGCCTGGCCGCAGCCCACCGCCGCGGCCGCCGGAAACCTGCATCCGTCCTGGACGCCGCCGGAGACGCTCGACGAGGCCGACGACCTGATCGGTGGCCTCACCGGCGACATCAACTTCATCCTCACCCAGCTCGCCGAGTCTCGCGAGGCATGGTGCCGCCGCACCGGCCGCACCGAAATCGACTACGAGGACTGGCGCCGACGCGCGATGCTCGCCAAGCTTCGCAAGGAGGCGCAGCTCCGTGACGTCAAGCGGGCACGGCGCCGGCTCAAGGTCGACCGTCGCATGCCTGTGGGCAACGTCGCCATCGTCGATCGCGCGCTGCGCGCACTCAGCCGCCGGGTCCTCCGGCACTGGGACCAATCCGTCCTCGATCCCCGCGACCATCCGCTCGGCCGGGCCCTGTCAGAGTTGGAGGACTATCTGAGAGGCACGGACCGTGCTGTCACAGACGTCGAGATGGTCGGTTCCAGCGTCGCTGAGCACGCGGTGACGTAGTTTCCAGAACGCGAAGCGCGTCCCGCGTGAACCGCACACGCGTCAGGGCAAGGAGTTCGCCGAAGGGGAACCGCAGGACAGTCCGCCGCGCACGGTTTCTACTCCTCGGGCGGGGGTGCCGACCCAGGCGGGAAGTGCGGAGGGCTCGATGGCGGCCGAACGCTGATCGGAGCTGACGGTGGCGGTGGCCTTGGTCGATGCCCATTCGTAGAGGAGGCCGTTGCGCTTGACCTGGATCCAGATAGTGCTGCGACCGTCGTAGCGGCGCGGTCCGTGGTAGTTCTCGATGTTCAGGGTTGCATCGAGGACGGCGGCATCGGGGAGGTCGCGGTGGAGATAGGCGTAGAAGTCGTCGGGTCGCACCGCGCAGCTCACCGCGCCGTGCACGGAGAAGGGGCACGGTCCCTCGAAGACCAGGCTGCTGACCACTGTGACGCCGTTCGCCTCCGGGCGCGGCGCACATTCCAGGGCGGTCAGCTCGGCGGCCGCGGCGTCGGCGGTGATGTGCGGGTCGGGTGTGGTGACCAGCAGGTCGGACTTCGAGCCGCCGGCACCGCCACCTCCCGAGCAGCCGACCACGAACACGCCGCATGCCAGGACTCCGATGACACATCGCCGCCCCCACATCACACGCACTGTATCCATCATCACGACGCCCATGACCTCCGCACCATCACCGAACCCACGCCCACTGCCACCACCGCCGTCACCCCCAGTACCAGCAGGTCCCGCCCCACACCAGCGAGGTCTGCATAGAACAGGCACTGCCGCATCCCGTCGATCGCGTAGCGGATGGGCACGAACGCACTCAACGCACGCAGCCACGACGGCAGGAACGCGATCGTCGTGAAGCCGCCGCCCAGGAAGAACAGGTACGTGGCCACGATCGACGCCGCCATGGCGACCACCCGCGCTCGTCGCAGCCACGCGCCCAGCGCAGCACCCAACCCCGCCGCCGCCAGAGCAGTTGCAGCCAGCACTGCCAGCAACGCCGGCCAGTGCCCCACCGGTGGCGTCACCACGCCCAACGCCACGCAGACAAGAAGCACGGGCAGCAGCACGATCAACGAGGCGGCCACCCCGCCCAGGAATCGCCCCGCCACCAGCGACCACGACGGCAGCGGTGCGAGCACGAGATGCTTGGCCGTCCCTGTCTCCACGTCGCGTGCGCTCAGCAGCGCGGTGCCCATCAGCCCGACGCTGAGCACCAGCAGCACCAGGGCGGGCAGCACCTGGTAGTGCAGGAAGTCGACGTTGGTGTCGCGCAGGTTGTGCTCGGCGATGGCGACGCGGTACGGGTTGGGGATGAGCACGCCACGCGCCGGTCCGCCCAGCTCGCCCTGGATGCCGAGCTGGGGTGCGTCGAACTCGGCCACCGAGCGCGCCACCGTGCGGCGGATGTCGTCGGCGAAGTCGATGTCGACGTTGTTGAGGGTGAGGTCGAGCCGAGCCTGGTGAGTGGCCACCGCGTCGTCGAACTGCGGTGGGATGACGATCACCGCCGCCACCTCCTGGTCGTGCAGCATCCGTGCCGCCCGCGCGGCGTCGGTGACGGTGAGCGCGTACGCCTCGGTGTCGGACTCGATGATCTGCGCCATCACGTCGGCCTGGGCACCCGACGCCTCGACCACCAGCGCCACCGGCTGGCGCCCCACCGAGAGCGTCAGGATGGCGAGCAGCACGGCCATTCCCAGCGGTGGGACCAGCGCGGCCACCAGTGCCCACGGCGAGCGCCGCCACAGCATCAGGTCGAGTCGCACCAGCGCGAGGATGCCGCGCCTCACCGCGCGAGCCCCCGCCGCAGCAGCCGCGCCGCAAGGAACAGCGCCGCACCGGCCCAGCCCACCAGCGCCAGCGCATCGACGGCGACCGGCTCCGGCGTCACCCGCAACCCGTGGGCGGCGTGCTCCAGCAGGCCGACCGCGTAGTAGACCGGCGACGCATGGGCAACACCCCAGATCACGTTGCCGTCGAAGCGCTCGGGCTCGAGCGAGCCGCTGTCGATGTACAGGGGCAGGGCGACGCCGAAGACCAGCGCGGTCACCGGCAGCGTCCGGCGCACCATGCAGCCGATGGCGACGCCGACACAGGAGAAGATGGCGACACACAACGCCAATCCGAAGAGGAGCTCGACCGGGTGCAGCGGCACGACGCCGTAGGTGAGTGCCACCAGCGCCGCCGTGATCGTCAGCGCCCCCAGCGACACCGCCGCCGTGGTGGCCACCCGTCCCGCCAGTGGCACCAGCGGATGCGTCGGAGTCAAGGCGAGCACGCGCGCGGTCCCCGACTCAAACTCGCGCGTGATCGCCACAGCGGCGAGCACGCCGGCCACCACCAGCGCGTCGAGCGCCAGCGCGCTGACCACCAGGTAGGGGATGAAGCCGGTGTCGTGTCCGACCAGGTCGCGCTCCGCCGGACTCAGCCGGATGCCCGGCAGCCCCGTCTCCTGGCCGAAGGCGGCGATCGCCGAGGGCAAGGCGCGCTGCACGTCGTCGGTGAGGTCGGCGTCGACGTTGTCGACGGCGACCGGCAGCGCCACCGTGTCGCCGCGCGCCACCGCGTCGGAGAAGCCGCGCGGGATGGTGATCACCGCGACCAGGTCGCCGCGGCGCAGCGCGACGTCGGCCGCCGACGCGTCCATGTGCTGCAAGGCGAACGAGTTGTGCGCCGCGGCGATGTCGGCGACGAGATGGCGCGCAAGGCGCCCGCCATCCTGGTCGACCAGCCCGGTCGGAGCGCGGCTGCCGGTGAGCCCGAAGAGGCTGACCAGCAGCAGGAAGGTGATCGCCTGCACGATGGCCAGCGCGACGAGCAGCGGCGATCGCCGCAGCTGGATGGCCTCCGCGCGCGCTCCCTCCCACGCCGCCCGCAGCGCCATGGTCACGACGCGACCGAGAGGGCAGCAAAGACCTCCGACAGGTCGGCGGCGCGCAGGCGCAGGCCGCCCACCGGGGCGCGGGCGAGCACGGTGCGCACCACCTCGTCGGCCGCCGCGTTGCCGTGCAATAGCACCGCGGCGCCGCTGGGTGTGGGATCGACGCGCACGACGCCATGCATGCCCGCCACCGCCTCGCCGACCAGCACGACCTCGTGCGGCCGGCAGTCGACGTCGATGCAGCGCCCGGCGCGTGCCACCAGCTCCACGGGCGTCTCATGGGCCACCAGGCGTCCGTCGCGGAGCACGGCGACCATGTCGCAGAGAGCCAGCGCCTCGTCGAGATAGTTGGTGGCGACGATGATGGTCACCCCGCGCGCGCGCAGCAGGCGCAGGTGCGACCAGATCGCGTGGCGCGCGTCGACGTCGACACCGAGGGTCGGCTCGTCGACGACCAGCAGCTCGGGTCCGTGCAGCAGCGCGCGGGCGATGGAGACGCGCCGTCGCATCCCGCCCGATAGGGTACCGACCACGTCACCGGCACGGCCCGACAGGCCGAGCAGGGCGAGCACCTCCCCGATGCGTCGCGCGGGATCGACGACGCCGTGCAGCGCCGCCGCGAAGCGCAGGTTCTCGAATGCCGTCAGCTCGTCGTACAGAGCCGTCTCCTGCAGGACGACGCCGACGCGCCGGCGCAGTCGCGACGACCCGGTGCGCATCGGCTCACCCAGTACCTCGACACGCCCCGATGCCATCGGGCGCAGGCCGACGATGAGGCTGAGCAGTGTGCTCTTGCCGGCCCCGTTGGCTCCGAGGATGCCGGTCACCTCGCCGCGCCGGATGTCCAGGGTCACGTTGTCGAGCAGCGTGCGCGCGCCAGCGCGGCACGCCAGCGCGTCGAGGCGAACCGCTGCATCCACGCTGGATGTCCCTCCCGTGAAGTCCAAGTCGGCACGCACAGACGTCGGCCCCATCTCCACTCTCGGCAGACGAGGGCCAATGCCTACATCACGGGTTGGGCGCGTCGCCGTTCAGGCCCGTTGACTGGGCTGGACGCCCTGCGGGCTGCCTGCCACGCGGGAGCCGCAGCATCCAGCGCCGCACCCCACCCGGCGCCGAGCGCGAAGGCCACCAGCATCATGTCCTCGACCAGCGGGTCGCGGAACCGCGGCATCATGTCGTCGTCGATCAGCTCGCCGAGGAGGGTGTCCCCCGGGTCGCTGTTGCCGAAGCGCCAGACGGCCCACAGCACGATGAGCTCGGGAGCAAGCACGTCGCCGAGCTGCGCGGCGCTGTCCTCGAAATGCTCGAGGCGACGCCAAGCCTGCCACATCTCCTCGCTGCTGGTGCGAAGCCCATGCTCTGCAGGCGCCTGTCCCGGCAGCACAGTGAGCTCAGGGCGATCGGACCGACCTGACGAGGCCGCTCCGCCCAGCGTCTCGTGCATCTCTGCTCATCCCCTTGCGTCGGCCCCGCGGGCCAACTCCTGTCGTAAGAAGTCTCGGCACCAGTGGCACATTGACTACACACACGGTGCGGAACGAGCCGCTGACATTCGACGTCATCCACCACCCCCAAGCACGCGGTCCAGCCGCGCGCGCAACTGCCGCAGGTCGTCGCGCAGATCGTCCACCGCGTCGCCCTCCAGGCACTCGATCTCGCGGATGAACATGCCCAGAGCACGTCGGGTCGCATCCACCGTCCTGCTCCGGTCTTCGTCCGCGGAGCGGAGAGCCTCGACGGCGGCGGCGACCGCCTGGTCCCCCGACAGCGCCTCCGCGTGGATCCGCTCCCACAGCGCATGCTGCTCGGCGGCCCGTCTCCGCAGCCGTATCAGCGCACGTACGTGCCGTTCGTTCAATGACGCAACCCGCGGATCGTCGCGCATGTCACGCGGCAGCCGCGTGATCGCCAGCAGGCGATGCAGATGCCCGCGACTCAACCCCAGCGCCCCCGCCACCGACTCCCAGCTCGCCGCGCCGAGCGCCACCCGCACGCGCCGGATGGCGTCCGCGCGATCCGCCAGCACGAGATCCTCCCGCTGCACGTTCTCGATGAGCGCCTCGAGGAACGCCGTGTCGTCGTCGCGCACCACCACGATGGCGGGGATCTCCGACAGTCCCGCCAGGCGCGCCGCCGACCAGCGCCGCTGTCCCGCCACGATCTCGTAACGCGCACCGCGCTGGCGCACGCGGATGGGTTGGAGGACGCCGACCGCGGCGACGCTGCGCACGAGGTCCTGTAGGCCCTCGGGCCGTGCGGTACGGCGGGGCTGGTCAGCGCGTGCGTCGATGAGCGCCAGCGGCAACAGGCGCAACTCGTCCGACGAGTCGCGTCCATGCCCCGCGCCGGGCATGTGCTGGGCGTCCACGAAACTGAGTCTCGGGTTGACCGCCCGGTTTACTACGCGACAGAATGGTCCGTCAGCAGCTCCAAGCCCAGTGGGTGGCGTCGTGGGAGCAGCGCACGCCGGGAGTGCCCAGCACCGGGCTGACGGGCGCCATCGCGCCGAGGATGCGGCCGGCGACCGGGCTGGACAGCGCGGTCAGCTCGTATCCGGGTGCGATGTCGCTGGCCAGCAGGACGGCGGACGTGGTTCCCGGCGCGACCTCGCTGAGCGCGGCCGCACCGCCGCTGTACGCGGCGGCCAGGAGCGCAGCGCCGGCTGAGCCGGGCACGAAGGCGGCGCTGGTGATCGGTGTGGCGACGCCCGTGACCTGGGTGAACGAGGTCAGCGCCGGATCCGACGACATCCACACGTGGGAAAGAGTGACCGCCGCGACGGTGTGGTCCGTGCCATACGAGGGCGACACCAGCAGGGACGGCACAGTCTGGTCGCCCGCGAGCGACGCCACCGGCGCGCACTGCAGCGCCGAGCAGGCGACCACGACGAGCTGGGTGTGGGCGAGCTGCATGTGCGCCGGCTCCTCGAGGGCAACGAGCGTCGACGAATTCGCGTAGGCGAGGGCGTCCACCACCAGGTCGGCGGGAAGCGTCGGGCCCTGCGTCACCGCCGCGGCGGAGTAGAGCCATGTCGTCCCGCCGCCGCCCTTGGGCGCGACCAGGACAGTGCCACGGGCGCTCGAGCCGGCCGGGACCGCCGTGGCGACGCCCGGGCCCACCGGGAGTGCAGGGGTGAAGTTGACGCCGCCGTCAGGGCTGCGCAGCAGGCCGCTGCTCGACATCGCGTAGACGGTGGGGTCAGACGCGCTGTATGAGGCCGGGATCACCACCGAGCCGCCGGGGAACGTGGTCGAGTTGACGTCGTCCCACGTGGTTCCGCCGTCGACGGAGCGGAAGAGGGCGTTGCATCCTTCGGGACAGGCGCCGACGACACGTGTGCCCGTCCCGAAGACTGTGTGGTCCGAGGCGTAGCTCGGCGACGCCGTCAGCGAGTCGATCTCCGCCTGGTACTCGGTCGTCGGCTGCTGGAACAGGCTGGGCGCTGCGGGCAGCGAGGGCCCGGGTGTCGGAGTCGACATGCTCTGGCGCCCTCCTGTCTTGTGCTGCGCCGGCTGCTGTACGGTCACCATCGTGCCGGCGCGCGCGCGATTCGCAACCGTCGTCGACGATGGCAGTGTCGCCGATGCGAGCAGCGTTCCGCGCGGCCCGGAGAGGCCGCCTCCGTACGGCATCGCTGTGAGGGTCGTCGCCGATGCGATCACCAGCGCGAGCAGCACGGTCGGCTGGGCGGCGGCGGTCAGTGCGTCGGTCATGGCGGTGTTGCCGAGCGCCTGGCGCGTGGTGCGCTGAATCCACCGCCAGACGGCCAGTGGCGTGAGAGCGCCCAGCGTGCCCGCCGCGGCCAGCCGCCGCAGCCGCTGGCGCGCGCGGGTGATGGCGACTGAGATGGCCTTCGCCGACATGCCCGTGCGCCGCGAGATCTCCTCGTAGGTGTAACCGGCGAAGGCGTATACCAAGAGGCGGCGCTCGTTGCCGGTCAGCGTCCCGGCGACGCGCTCCAGCAGCGAGCGATCGATGGCGCGGGTCTCCGGGCTGCCGGTGACCGCGCCGCTCTCGTCGAGGTGCTCGAGGGCGACGTGCTGGTGCGGGTAGTAGCGGTGTACGTCGTAGCAGACGTTGCGGGCGATCGCCGTCAGGTAGGAGCCGACGTCACCCGAGATCGTGTCGAGCCGGCGGGCTGCCCGCGCGAACGTCTCCTGGGTGGCGTCCTCGGCGTCCGCGGTGTTGCGCAGGTACGACAGGCAGTAGCGGAAGATGCGCCGGTCGTGGGTGCGGTAGACCTCGACGAAGTCGTGGAGGTTTGCACCGCCCTGTCCGTCCGCAGCGCCGGGCGCATTGCCGGTGCTGACGTGCACAGCCATCGATTGCGCTCCTCCTCACCAGAGAGACGCGTTCGCGGTGGGAATCTTGCGGCGCGTCGCTTGTAGCTTTTGCCCTGTCCTGCCAGAGGAACAGTCATCGAGAGCCGCACAACTACAGCGGCGCTCGCGCGGTGGCCACAGGTGCCGCCGGCATGAGAGAGCAGGCACACCATCTCTGCGGGAGGGACTGCCATGCGCATTGCGCGTGTCGTCGGCTGGCTTGCGCCTGCCGTCGTCGTGGTGACGGCGCTCGGACTCCTGCCTCGGGATGGCGGTCTCACCGCGTCGGCCGCGGATGCCGACGTGATGCTGCTGGCGACGACCATGGGCACGACGCCGCCGATGCAGGTCGTTCCCCCGGGCCTCTTCACCGTGTCCTACCCGGGCACGGTGGGCTACAACTTCACCAGCGTCGCGGGCTCGGGCTGCCTCTCGTCGGTCGACGTGCCGCCGGCGTCGCCGGTGTCCGTCCCGGTGTCGTTCGTCGATGCGCCCTCGGCGGGATACGGCACCTGCAGCGACCTCACCGGCTCGGGCACCTTCACCTACTTCGCCTGCGCAACCGGCCTGGCCACCGGCTCGCTGCAGTTCGACGAGCCGGGCGACAACGTGGCGACCTCGATCAACAACTACGCCATCGCCTTCTTCGCCGGGGTCGGCATGCTGGCGGCCAGCCCTGCGAACCTGAGTGGTGGCGGCTACGTCGACGACGGCATCACCGGCAGCGTCGCCGGGCCCGCGGTGATGACCATGCACCAGCCCACCTCGTGCGTCTTCGGCGACAACTCGTTCGGGCTGGTGATGGCGCTCACCGCCGAGTACGGGATCACGTAGGCAAGGCCCGCGTAGCTTGTGCGCCGCCAATCCCGAGTTAATTGTGTGTGGCCATGTCTACCAGGGGTCAGCAGGCGCCATGACGACCGGCCGTGGATCCGGCACGCCCTGGCGCGGGCATCGCGCGGGCCGTGACGTCTGCCGCCGGCAGCGCGGCGCCGGCGTCCGTCGCCGTCCCGCCCGATCCGCCGCACTGCTCAACGCCCTGAGCGGCTTCGCGCGGCGCGACCTGCGCACGGCGAGCGAGGAGCTCTGGAGCGCCTGGCGTCGTCTTGCCGACTTCGAGGATCGCGCCGCCCGACTGGGCAGCGGGCTGGGGCCCGACCTGATCGTGCTCTGGGCGGTGTGGCGCTTCGGCGGCACCGCCCTCGGCGAGCCCATGCTCAAGGAGCTGGTGGACGACGACTACCAGCTCCGCCTCCAGGACCCGATGGTCGAGGACATGGTGCTCGTCGCCTTCGCGCTGGGCGCGGGCTGGGGTGCGGAGATCGGCTCGTAGCGACTGTCGCACAGGGTGACACTCGCGAGAGGTCGCTGACCGCGCGGTCAGCAGGTCGCCGACCAGCTCACGCCGCCGTCGGCCGAGCAGCGCACACCGTTGTTGCCGGAAATGCTGCCGGCGACGGCCGCGAGCACGTGGCCGTCGGGCAGCACCTCGAGGGCGCGGATCCCGGTGATGTCGCCCCAGCTTCTCGCGGGGGAGAAGTCAGCGCCGCCGTCGACGGACCGCCAGAGCACCACTGTGCCATGCAGTGTCGCGAACAGCCTCTCGCCGGCGAGGATCTCCGGCTGTCCCGAGCTGTCCACTCCAATGCCCACTGTGGTCACCGGGTCGGTCGTCGCGAAGCGCAGCACGGCCCGCAGGCTGTGGCCGCCGTCGGTGGAGAGGTATACGGTGTCGGCCGTGACCAGCGCCAGCGTGTGGTCGGTGGCGTAGGCGGTGGAGACGTCGAGCTGCAGGTTGCCCGTGGTCGGCTGCGGGAGCTCGGCGAGCGGAGTGCAGGACACGGCGTCGCACCGCTCCAGCCTCGGTGCCACCGCGTCCTCGTCCGAGCCGCCGGCCTGCCCCACCGCGACCATCACACCCCGGTCGCCGGGAAGCGCCGCCATGTCCTCCGCCACCATGCCCGGCAGCAGAGTTGGGCCCTGGCTGGCTCCTGCGGAGAGCGCGGGATCGTAGATCCACGTCTGTCCCGGATCGGTCTGCGAGCCGACCAGCACCGTGGGTGCCGCGCCGTCCAACCCCTGCAGGGGCGCGGCGACCGCGTCAGGCAGTGGCACGACGGGCAGGAAGGACTGGCCAGCGTTGTCGCTGCGCAGCAGGCCGGCGGCGGTAGTGAGGAACAGCGTGGGTGTAGCCGGATAGGTGGGCAGCAGCACGACCGACCCCAGGTGAGATGGAATCGTCGCCGGTAGGCGAGACCACGACGTGCCGCCGTCGTGGCTGGTGAACACGACGCCGCAAGGCGTCACTGTCTGACAGTTGGTGATGGCCCCCGCGGCGAAGACCGTGTGGTCGGAGCCGTATGCGGGCGATGTCGTGAAGGAGCTGAAGCTGGCCGCCGACTCGTCCGTGGCCAGCCAGGGAAATGCCGGCGGTTGCGGCACGCCGACACGCGGCGCGGGTGTCGCCGGTACGGCCGGTGGTACGGATGCGACAACACTCCGTGCCGGGGCCCCACCAATCCGCGAAGTCACCGGCACGATCACCGGGTTGCGATCGACAACCGCCGGCGAGGCCGAGGCGAGCCCGCGGGGCGCCGCCGCCACCGCACCCGGTGGCACGGTTCCCACGGCGAGGAGCGCGAGCGACGCCGCCACCAGCGCCACCTGTTCGATGGCAGCCAGTCCCTCGGGCCGCAGCCGCTCTGCCACGCCGCCGGCACGGCGCAGGGTAGATGCGGCCACGCGGCGCAGCAGGTAGCCGGCACCCAGCGCGGTGAGCCCCGCGGCTCCGATGCGGCGCAGATGCTGGCGCGCGCGCACGATGCTCACCGACACCACCTTGACGTTGAGACCCATGCGCGCGGCGATCTCTTCGTAGCTGTAGCCTGCGTAGGTCTGCACCAGCAGGGCGCGCTCGCGACCGCTCAGCGCCGCCACGATGCGTGCCAGCACGCAGCGGTCGGCGGTGGTCTCCTCGGGTCCGGCGCCACCGTCCGGGCGGTCGAGGCCGTCGAGAGGCGCCTCGCGCATCTCCTGACGGCGGCGCGACATGGAGACGTCGTAGCAGACGTTGTGCGCGATGGCCGACAGGTACGGAGCGGCGTCGCCGCTGACGTGGGGAAGGCGCACGACGGCGCGCGCGAACGTCTCCTGCGTGGCGTCCTCTGCGTCGGCCGCGTTGCCGAGCCTGCGGTAGCAGTAGCGGTAGATGCGGCGCTGGTGCTGCTCGAAGAGCGCGACGACGTCAGCGGTTGTCGGGGCAGCGGCGGACGGCTCGGCCGGTGTGGACGTGGTCGTGCCGGCGCGCCGGCTGCAGAGGGTCCGCGGCCGCTGCGCTTGGTCGCCGTGCGTGCTGTTGGCAGGCATCCGGATTACCCGCTATCTCGACACTCATCACTTGAAACGTGTTCTCCGCGGGCACAATTGCGCCGTGCACGCAGCGCTCCGCGCGGCGTGTGGCGGGTGGGGTGGAGGGACACGGACGTTGCTCTACGCCGCGCCCTCCACCCCTGGGAAGGAAAAGAAGCCAGGACTCGCAGCGCCGTGGCGGCAAGCGCCAGCAGCGTTGTCGTGACGAGAATGAGCCGGCGCGGATCGCCGGAGGCGCTGTGCGCCGCCGTGCGCGCCGCAGACGGCGACGCGCCGGGATCGACCGACGCGGCGCCGCTGCCTGCCGTTGTCATGGTGCCTGTCCTGCGCGGGCCACTTGCCGCGGACGGCGGCGCGCAGGTGCCGGTGCACGCCACCGTGGGGCCCTCGGCAACTGCGGCGGCAGCGCCGCCCGGTACTGTGCTGACCGGCGGACAGGTCGCCTGCCAGCGGGTTCCGTCCGTGCTGCAGAGCAGGCCCGCCGCGCCGTCGCTGCCGCCGACGTAGCCGGCGAAGAGCCGCCCGTCCGGTGCCACCGCCAGCGCCGACGCACCGGTGTCGAGGGGGCTCGGAGAGCCCAGGCGCGACCAGGTCGCACCGCCGTCGACCGATGTGTAGACGCCGCCGGTGCTGTGCGAGCGCCGCGGGTCGTTCTGGTCGATGGTGACCTGAAGGACGGCGACGTCCACGGTGCGCACCGGCCCCGTCTCGCTGTACCCAGGCGCCAGTGCCAGCATCGGGTAGGCGGTCACCGAGCCCCCGCGGTCGGGCAGCACGGTGAGCGGCACGAAGCCGGCGCCGCCGTCGCTCGACTTGTAGATGCTGCGGCCGGCCTTGGCAAAAACAGTGCCGTCCGCGGCGTAGGCCGGCGAGGGGTACAGGGACACCGGCACCGCCCACGGACCCGCGCTCGCCAGGGTGGTGGAAGCGCCCTGGCAGCGGAACTCCGCATCGCACCGCTCGACCACCGGCGCCTGCGTGTGCGGGTCGGCGGCGCTGAGCAGCGCGGGCGCGAAGTGTCCGCTCGAGGGATAGGCCGGTGAGAGCATGAAGCCGAGGTCCGCCAGCAGCCCGCCGGAGCCGCTCGCCGGTGTGAGGCCGGCGTCGCGCAGCACGTAGTCGGCGCTGCTCGACGCCGACGAGGCCACCGCCACCAGCCCGTCGTGGGCGAACGCGGGGGAGATCGCCGGGCTGCCGGGCGGGCCGGCGGTCCGCCAGGTGGCTCCGTCGTCGTCGCTGCGCTGCAGACCGGAGGAGCTCTCGCTGAAGACGACGTCGTGGCCGTCCACGCCGCCGGCGACGTACATGCGGCCCTGACCCCAGCCGGCCGCCGGGCTGCGCCGCCAGGTGGCGCCGCCGTCGCGACTGACCCAGAGACGCAGGCAATCCTTGGCGCAGCCGGGTGCGCTGGCCGAGGCCAGCACCAGCCCGGTGCGTTCGTAGGCGGGCGAGACGGCGATCCAGAGGACGGTGCCCTCGATCGCGGACGGCGGTGCGGCGCCCGGCGCCTGGGCAAGCGCCGTCACTGCCCTCGCAGCGGGGAGAGCCGCCGCGCCGGCGGCGGCAGCCGTGGCGGTGAGCAGCAGGGCGGTCCGGCCGCGGCAGCGGCCCCGCGCCCTGTTCACCTGTGCCGTCACGGCTCGACCCTCCCGCGCGCCGTCTCCGCGATCGGCGCCCTTCCCGGCAGATGGACGGCGAGTCTGGCCTCGCCGGTATCCACCTATCTCTTGCCGGGCCGTCGCCGAACTACAGCCGATCCGGATGTAGCCGCCGCCGCGACCGGGCGGAGAAACGGTGCACCGGATCGGTCACCGCGGCTGCCACCGCAGCGATGGGGCAGACGCCAACGCCGTGGCCCTCAAGCGGGAGTCGGCCATGCAGCCTTGTCGGTGGACCGTGGAGGAAGCCGCCGCACCGTCGCGCGGGCCTCCTTGAAATCAAACGGCGGCGACGACGTGTATCAGTCATTGACGGCACAAACATGGGAGGTTTCGCGATGGTATCGAGACGTGCTCTGGTCGTGGTGGCGGCGGCTGCGCTGCCGGCGCTGGCGGTAGCGACGGCGCCGGTGGCTGCCGAGGAGATGGCGGACTTCGACGCCGCCGTGCTGAGTGGCACGGCGTCCGCCCCCGGCGTTTTGCTGGTCGGCGGCCCTCCGGGCATCTTCACCTTCAACTCGTCGCTCTGTGTCATGGCCTCGGCGTCGGGGCCGGGTGGCGATGCGGGTGAGCCCTCCCCTGACGTCGAGGTGGTGCCGGACTCGTCCTGCTCCGCAACCGCCACGGGGTCGTACATCAACGATGTCTGTGGCACCGGCCTTGTCTTCGGCACCGGCTCACTCAGTGAGGGCGCCTCCTCGGACACCTACACGGTGACGGAGTTCTCCATCATGTTCGTCTCCGGCGTCGGGGTGCTGAGTGGCGTGGTGACCGAGTCGGACGCCGACGGCGGCGGCACTGCGGGAGCGCAGCCGCTCTACGGCACCGTCCTCCTGGAGCCGCAGGTGCTGGTGGACCCGAGCCACTGCGCCGACCAGTTCACGGCGTACGTGGCCTTGGAAACGACGGCCTGAGGGTGGCGTGGGTCTTCGCATCCACGCAATGAGGAGAAAGCCGAGATGGGAACGACATGTGCGCGAATCCTGGTGGCCGCGGTGGTGGCCACCGTCGTCGGTCTGCAGGGCGTTGACGGCGTTGCGGCCGAGGAGCTCGTCGACAACGACACCGCCATGCTGGGCGGCACCGCGAGCGCGACGCCGCCGGTGCAGCTCGTCGCAGGGGGCGGCAGCTTCACCTACACCAGCACGGTTGCGAGCGACAACGTCTGTGCCATGGAGTCGGCGAACGCGCCCGCCACCGGGGAGACCGAGCCGCCGCTCCCCGGTGTGCTCGACGCCGAGGCGACCACCACCTGCAGCGCCGCCGCCAGCGGCACCTACGGAAGCCAGGTATGTGGCACGGGCGTCGCCGTCGGCAGCGGCACGCTGAGCGAGGGCTCGGGCTCGGACACGTACACCATCACAGCCTTGAGCGTCGACTTCTTCGCCGGTGTGGGCATCCTGGCTGCCTTCGTCACCGAGTCGGAGCCGGACGGCAGCGGTCCCTCACAGATGCACGGGCTGGTGACCATCACTCCCGTGCCGCAGGTGCAGGTACCACCCGTGTGCGCGGCGACCTTCCTTGTCACCGCGATGGTGGTCACGGACGCCTGAGTGGGGCTGTGCGGGCAGGCGGCCTTGGCCGCCTGCCCTTGGGTGCCGTCGGCCCCGTGCCGCGACCCGACGGTTGCTATCTAGCGCCAGGCTCCGGCTACAGGGGTTGGGCGAAGCCTCCCGTCACGGTGGCCGTCGTGATGACCGCACTCCACCGGCAGCCACCTGCTGTTGACTGAACCGCATTGATCGTCGTGGGGAGCGGCATCGACATTGCTTCGACGAGCGTCAATGCTGCTCGCTGCCTGATGACCCGAGGCTCTCATCGCCGGACGGTAGCTTTGACAGCCACGTGGCTGCGAAGGTGCAGCAGGAGGCGGCCGGGACGACGATCCACGGCGCGTGGCGGCGCCAAGGCGCAGTCGTTGTCGGCGCCGATTCCTGAAGTCGACCGTCCAAGCTCAACCTCCCAGCGTCCTGCGCAGCATCCGCAGGGCGACGCCTCCGGGGTCGCTCCGGAGCGGGTGGGTCGAAACTCGCCGATCGATACGTGGACCAGAGCCTTCCTCCTGCCAGCATGGCCCAGCGACCGAGCCACGCCCCTCATTTCCTGGGGCTTAGTCCGGCGACGATTGTATGGCAGGCCGCCCTCTCGTGCCACAGGGCCCGTCTCCACCGATGGAACCCTGGAACGCGGAGAGGCGTCCGGCGTTAAGGACACTGATAGGATCGGTCCCCGCAGAGTGGGTGACAGGGAGGGTCCGGATTTGGCGAGCAGCGCGGCGCGGGCGCGTCGTGCGGGATCCGCCCTCGCGGCCGCCGTGCTGGCGGCCCTGGGTGGGATGCTGCTGAGCCCGGTCACGGGGCGGGCGGCCACGCCTGCGGTGCAGATCACCGCGGTGCGGAGCGCCTGGGGCGGGACCCTGCACCAGGGCGCCTGGGTGCCCGTCGAGATCGGCCTGCGAGCGGGCGCCTCCGACTTCGACGGCCGGGTGGTCGTCTCCGTCTCCCCGCCCAACGGCGGCCAGGGGCAGGGATGCTATCCGGTGGGGCCCAACTCCACCGTCTGCCGCGGCGGCTCCTTCAACGGCGGCGGTGCGTCGAGCAACGTCGAGTACGAGCAACCCGTCGTGCTCGCCGCCGGGGTGGCCAAGACGGTGATGATGACCATCCTGCCCGGCCAGTCCACCGTCGACGTGCGCGTCGAGGACGGCGGCGGCTCGGTGGTGGCCAGCACCTCGACCGACCTCGACGTGTCGAGCAACGCCGGCCGCGCCGTCGTCGCCGTGGTCTCGCCGGACAGCGGCGCCTTCGACGGCCTGGGCGCGGCGCACCTGCCCACCGACAGCGGCGTCACCGTGGTCCACCTGAAGGCGGCTGACCTGCCCGGCAGCGGCACGGTGATGGCCGGCTTCGACATGGTGGTGTTCGACGGCGCCTCGACCGACACCCTCTCGTCCGACCAGCGCCAGGCGCTCAGCGACTACGTCACCCGCGGCGGCTCGCTGCTCATCACCGGCGGTGCGGACGCCAAGGCCACCCTGGCCGGACTGCCGCCGGGGCTGGCGCCGGTCACCCTGCAGGGCACCACGCGCCTCGCCGACCTGGGCAGCTACGCCGCCGCCTTCGGCCTGCCCGCCCTGGCCGGCCCGCTGGTGGCCAGCAGCGTGCAGCCGCACGGCGCGGTGGCCATCCGGGAGCACGGTCTGCCGCTGCTCACCACCGGCAGCTACGGCGCCGGGCAGGTGGCCTTCCTGGCCGTCGACCCGTCCGCCGAGCCGCTGCGCTCCTGGTCGGGGACGCCCGCGCTGATGCGCCAGCTGCTGGTGCGCGGCACCCGCATGGGCGGCGGGACCGGGAGCTCCGTCCAGCTGAGCAAGTTCGGCAGGGGCTCGCAGGTGCACGACCGGCTGGCCGGCGAGAACGGCATCCTCTCCGGCGCGGTGCTCACCGTGCCCGGGGTCACCCTGCCCGACCCCGCCTGGCTGGGCGGCCTGCTGGCCGGCTACGTGGTGCTGGTCGGCCCCATGGCCTACGTGTTCCTGCGCCGCATGCGCCGCCGCGACCTGCTCTGGGTCGCGGTGCCGGTGATCGCCGGCGTGGCCACCTTCCTCGCCTACACCACGGGACTCGGCGCGACCGGCCGCAATCTCGCCCTCACCGAGGTGCGCGTCCTGCAGCTCACCCCGGGCAGCGGCCGGGCCACGGTCGACAGCTTCGCCACCGTGTACGCGCCCCACGGCGGCACGCACTCCATGCAGCTGCTCGGCGACCCCGCCGTCACCTCGCTGCCCGGCGCGGACCAGAGCATCCTCACCGTCCACCCCGGGGACAGCCCCGAGCAGGTCGACGTGCACACCGACATCGCCACCCTGCGCGGCTGGAGCGGCACGCGCGCCGGTGCGGTGCAGGGCGGCATCCAGGTCGCGCTGCACTTCGACGGCACCACCGTGAAGGGCACGGTCAGCAACGGCCTGGCCAGTGACCTCACCGACGTGCACATCGGCGTCCAGGGGCGTTCGGTCGCGGACCTCGGCACGCTGCGTCGCGGTGCCACCCAGACGATCAACGTGTCGCTGCCGTCGTCGTCGGGGATCGTGCCGCTCATCAATGGGGGAAGCTGCTTCAACTGCGAGCCGGGGCTGGGCATGTCGCCGGCGGATCGCGAGCAGTTCCTGCGCAACCAGGTGGCCTCCGACCTGCAGGCCGTCGCCGCCGTGTCCGGCCAGGACGCGCCCGTGCTGGTGGGCGTGGCCACCGATCCGCTGCTGCCCTCCGACGTGCAGGGCGAGGGCGTCGACCAGCGGCCGGTCGACGCGGTGGTGGTGCCGCTCCCGGTGCAGGTCGACCGCAGCCAGGCGATGAGCAACGCGGCGGCCACGCTCGTCGACCTCGATGCCGCCAGCAGTGACACGCTCTCCTCCTCGTCCGGCGATTCGGCGGTGTACGAGGCGAGCTTCCCGGGTGGCCCGTCGGCGTGGCGGAACGTTTCGGCCAGCTTCGACACCAGCTGCACCGCCGGGGTGCCCTGCCCGGTGTCCGTGTCGATCAACGGCTTCGGCGGCTCCGGTGGGGCCGTGCGGGCGCTCCCCGTGCCGGTGCCCGGCTCCGCCCTGACCACCGCGCCGGAGGTGCAGGTCTTCGACCTGGTCGCCCGGCGCTGGGTCGACGCGCAGACCTCGCCAGGGAGCAGCGGCGGCTTGAGCTTCAGCCTGCCCGACCCGCGCAGGGACATGGACGGCGACGGCAACGTCTGGGTGCGCCTGGTCGGCATCAACGCGTCGTACCCGGGCGCGCTGACGTTCAGCGCCAACCGCGCCGGGAGCAGCACGTGATCCATGTCGACGGCCTGGTCAAGACCTACGGGCGCTTCCGCGCTCTCGACGGCCTCAGCTTCGACGTCGCCGAGGGCGAGATCTTCGGCTTCGTCGGCCCCAACGGCGCCGGCAAGACCACCAGCATGCGCATCCTCGCCGCGCTGATGCGCCCCACCTCGGGCGCGGCGGTGGTCGACGGCGTCGACGTGGTCAACCACCCCGCCAGGGTGCGCATGCGCATCGGCTACATGCCCGACTTCTTCGGCGTCTACGACCAGCTCACCACCGGCGAGTACCTCGCCTTCTACGCCAGCTGCTACCGGGTGCCGCGCTCGCGCATCGACCGCACCGTCGGCGACCTGCTGGAGCTGATCGGGCTGCCGGAGAAGCGCCACGTCGCCGTCGACTCGCTGTCGCGCGGCATGAAGCAGCGCCTCTGCCTGGCCCGCGCCCTGGTGCACGACCCCGCGGTGCTGCTCCTCGACGAGCCCGCCTCGGGCCTCGATCCGCGGGCGCGCGTCGAGATGCGCGAACTGCTCCGCGAGCTGCAGGCGATGGGCAAGACCATCGTCGTCAGCAGCCACATCCTTCCCGAGCTGGCCGAGATGTGCACCCGCTTCGGCATCATCGACGGCGGCCGCATGGTCACCACCGGGCCCATCGACCGCCTGCTGGCCGCGCAGGGCACCCGGCGCGTGCGCGTTTCTGTCGCGGATGACCTCAACGAGGCGGCTGCGCGGGCCCGCGCGCTGCCCGGCGTGCGCGACGCGCGTGTCGACGGCCAGTTCCTGGAGCTGGAGCACGAGGGCGGCGAGGCCGAGTCCTCGGCCCTGCTCACCGAGCTGGTCAGGGCGGGCATCACGGTGCGCTCCTTCGTGCCGGTGCAGGCCGACCTCGAACAGATCTTCCTGGAGACCACCCGCGGGGAGGCAACGGCATGACCGTGCTCGACGCCGTGCTCTGGAATCCCATCGTCGCCAAGGAGGTGCGCTCGCGGATGCGCACCTGGCGGGCGCCGCTGGTGCTGGTCGCCTTCCTGGCCATCCTCGGCTCGGTGGGCTACACGGCCTACCGCACCACCGCGCCCTCGGTGGTCAACTCGTCCAACCTGGGCACCGCGGGGCAGGCGGTCTTCAGCGCGCTGTCGGGGACCATGCTGATCCTGGTCGCGCTGCTGGTGCCCGGCCTGGTGGGCGGCGCCATCAGCGGTGAGCGCGAGCGGCAGACGCTCGACCTGCTCCTGGTCACCCCGGTGCAGCCGCTGCGCATCGTGCTCGGCAAGCTGCTCTCCTCGCTGATGTTCGTGCTGCTGCTCATCGTGGCCGCGGTGCCGCTGTTCAGCGTCGTCTTCATCCTCGGCGGCGTCGAGCTGGAGGCGGTCGTCGCCGTGCTGGTGGTGACCCTGGTCACCGCCGTCGTGCTCGGCGCGCTGGCCATGTTCTGCTCCACGCTGCTCAAGCGGACCACCTCGTCGACGGTGTCCGGCTACATCGCCGCCTTCCTGCTCTTCACCGTGCCGCTGATCCTCGGTGCGCTCATCTACAGCACGGGGCAGCCGTCGCAGCAGAACGTGTTCGGCAGTGCCGGCGGCAGCTTCGCCATCGGCGGCGGCGGTCCCGGGTTCTCGGTCGCGCCGCTCAAGGTGCAGCAGATCGACGAGCCGCGCACCGCGCCGTCGGTGATCTACGCCAGCCCGGCGACGGCGATGTTCGGCAGCTACCTGCGCACCACCTCGGTCGGCTGCGTCACCCAGGCGATCTCCAACGTTGGTGGTCAGGGAATCAGCTCCATCCGCAACTGCGGCTCGGGCAGCGGCACCAAGGCCGCGGACGCCATCAGCGGCGGGGTCTTCTCCGGCTGGAAGTTCTGGCAGGCGTTCACCCTGGTCGACGGGATCATCGCCGTGCTCGCGCTCGGGGCCAGCGTGCTGGTGCTGCGCGGGCGGCTGCCGCGCCGCCGCGGTGCCGCGGCGACGTACGACGACGGCGCCGATGACTGGTCCGGCGGCGCGCAGTGAACGCCTCCGACACGCTGCACAGGGCGCTGGCGCGGCTTCGCCGCCGCGCGCTCTCCGACTCGGCGCTGCGCTGGTTGCTGCGCGCCGTCTGTGTTTGTGCGGTCTGGTCGGTGGGGGTGCTGCTCTGGGCGCGCATGCATCCGGAGCCGAACGTGTGGGTCTGGGTCGCGGCCGGGTGTGGCGTGTGCCTCGCCGGTGGAGTCGTCGCCTGGGTGCTGACGCGCCCGGCGCTGCCGGTCGTGGCGCGTGTCGTCGACGCGCGGCTGCAGCTCGACGAGCGGCTGGCCAGCGCGCTGGCGCTCGGCGAGGTGGACGGACCGGTAGCGGCGCGGCTGCAGCAGGACGCCGCGGCACACGCCGCCGGTGTGCGCGGCGGCGCGGCCTTCCCCGTCGTGCGCCACCGTCGTGTGGCGCTGCTCGCGGCCGCCGGCATCGCCGCGGTGGTCGGGCTGGCGGCCGCTCCCAATCCGCAGGACGCGGTGCTGCGCCAGCGCGTGGCCGATCGCGCGGCAGTGAATCGCGCGGCGGACGCCATCGCCAAGCAGCTCGCCCAGGTGCAGGCGCAGGAGAAGAAGCAGCCGTCGCCGGGCCTCGAGGCGCTGCAGAAGACCCTCGAGCAGGCGCTCCAGGACCTGCGTGGCGCGCAGTCGCCGCGGCAGAGCCTGGAGCGCCTGTCCTCGCTGTCGGACGCGCTGCAGCAGCTCCAGGATCCCGGCGTGGCCACGCGCAGCAACGCGGAGCAGGCGGGCGGCGACGCGCTGTCGGGCACGCAGGGGGCGTCGAAGCTTTCGCAGGACATGGCGGCGGGGCGCACCTCGGACGTGGCGCGCGACCTGCAGCAGCTCAGCGGTGCGTTGGGGAAGATGACGAGTGCACAGCAGCAGGCGCTCGCCTCCGGGTTGCAGCGTGCGGCCGCGGCGGCGCAGGGTGACCAGGGGTTGAGCTCGGCGCTGGGCAAGGCGGCGAGTGCGCTGCAGAAGGGCGATGTGGCCGGGGCGCAGCAGGCGCTGCGGAACGGTTCCTCGGCGGCGTCGGACCTCAACTCGGCGGAGTCGCTGCAGCAGCAGATCGCGGCGGCGCAGTCGGCTGCGCAGAATGCGGCCGGTGGTGCGGCGGCGCAGGCGGATGCGGACTCCGGCTCGGCGAGCGGCCAGCAGAACGGCTCGCAGTCCAGCGGAACGAGCGGTCAGTCCGGCGCGAGCGGCCAGGGGCAGGGACAAGGACAGGGCCAAGGACAAGGGCAGGGACAGGGGCAAGGCCAAGGCCAAGGACAGGGGCAAGGCCAGGGGCAGGGACAAGGACAGGGTCAGGGCCAGGGCCAAGGGCAGGGACAGGGCCAGGGCCAAGGGCAGGGACAGGGCCAAGGACAAGGCCAGGGCCAAGGACAAGGTCAGGGTCAGGGCCAAGGCCAAGGCCAAGGCCAGAGCGGCGGCAGCGGCTACGGCAACCCGGCGCAGGGCAACGACCAGCTCTACGTCGCGGGCCAGCCCGGCACTCCCGACCAGCTCGACCCCACTCCGCTCGGCCCCGGCCAGAGCGTCCCCTACGAGTCCTACGCGCAGGTGCTGCGCATGTTCGAGCAGGAGTCGCTCGACGCGCTCGACCGCGGCGACGTCAGCGCCGACGATCGCAGCCTCATCCACGACTACTTCTCGCAGCTCGACAACGGGAGCGGCCAGTGACAGCGAGCATCGACCGACCCACTACCGCGCCGGCCGACGCGCTCACCCCCGACGACTTCACCGCCACCGTCGCCGCGCTCGACGCGGAGCTGCGCAAGCTGATCGTCGGCCAGGACGAATTGGTGCGCAACACGCTGATCGCGCTGCTCGCCGAGGGACACGTGCTGCTCGAAGGCGTTCCCGGGCTGGGCAAGACGGCCCTGGTGCGCGCCGTCGGGCAGGCGCTCGACCTGCACTTCTCGCGCGTGCAGTTCACCCCCGACCTGATGCCCGCCGACATCCTCGGCACCACGATCATCCAGGAGTCGGAGGCAGGACGCCAGTTCAGCTTCCAGCCCGGTCCCATCTTCGCCAACCTGGTGCTCGCCGACGAGGTCAACCGGGCGACGCCGAAGACGCAGAGCGCGCTGCTCGAAGCCATGCAGGAGCGCACTGTCACCGCGGGCACCCGCACCCGCGCGCTGCCCGATCCCTTCTTCGTGCTGGCCACGCAGAACCCCATCGAGCTGGAGGGGACCTACCCGTTGCCCGAGGCGCAGCTCGACCGCTTCCTCTTCAAGCTGCTGGTGCCCTTCCCGTCGGCGTCGGAGCTGGCCGAGATCGCGCGCCGCACCACGGGCAGCGCGCTGCCGCAGCTCACGCCCGTGGCCAGCGGCGACCGGGTGCGCGGCATGGTCGATCTGGCCAGGTCTGTCCCCATCGCCGACCACGTGGTCGACTACGCGGTGCGGCTGGTGACGGCGACGCATCCGGATCGCACCGAGATCGGCGAGGTCCGGGACGCGGTGCGCTTCGGCGCCAGCCCGCGCGCCGTGCAGGCGATGGTTCGCGCCGGCAAGGTGCGCGCGCTGATGGAGCAGCGCTACAACGTGGCCTTCGACGACGTGCGCGCGGTGGCCAAGCCCGTGCTGCGCCATCGCGTCTTCCTCAGCTTCGAGGCCGAGGCCGCGGGCATCGACACCGACACCCTCGTCGACCGGCTGCTCGAGGTGGTGGTGGCCGAGCCGGTGGACCACTAGAGCGCGCAGACGTGTCCGAGGCAGCCGAGGCGCTGGGGCTCACGCCCGAGCTGCTGCGCAGCCTGGACCGCGTCGCCCTGCCCTCGCGGCGTCCCATCGTCGGCGGCACCGCGGGACAGCGGCGCTCACCGCGCTCGGGCAGCTCGGTGGAGTTCGCCGACTTCCGCAGCTACGTGCCCGGCGACGACTTCCGCCGCGTCGACTGGAACGCCTACGCGCGCCTCGACAAGCTGGTGCTCCGCCTCTACGCCGGCGAGGAGGACGTCTGCGTCACCTGCTGGGTCGACGCCAGCGCCTCGATGGAGTGGGGGAGACCGCTCAAGTCGCGCTGCGCGCGCGCCATCGCCGGCGCGCTCGCCTACTGCGCGCTGACCTCATACGACCGTGCCGCGGTGACCGGGTTTGCCGGCACGGTCATCGCCCGCAGCGGAGCGGTGCGCGGCCGTGTCGCCGCAACCAGGCTCTGGAGCCTGCTCGACTCCATGCCCGCCGGCGGCGAGACCGACTTCGCCGTGCTGGCCCGCGCGGCACGGCGGCTGCCGCGCGGCATCAGCGTGATCGTCTCCGACTTCCTCACTGAGAGCGACCCGGCGCGCGCCGTGGCCGCGCTGCGCGAGGCGCGGCAGGAGGTGGTGCTGGTGCAGGTGCTGGCACCGCAGGAGCTGAACCCGGAGGTGCGCGGCGACGTGCGCCTGCGCGACGTCGAGACCGGCGCCCACGTCGAGGTCACCGCCACCGCAGCGGTGCTCGACGCCTACCGCACCGCGCTCGACGAGCACACCCGCAGGCTGCGCCACGTCGCGGCCGCGCACGGCGCGGCGTTCACCCAGGTCGACAGCGGCGCACCGCTGCGCGACATCCTGCTCGGCCGGCTGCGCCGCGACGGAGTGCTGCGGTGAGCCTGCTGGCGCCGCTGGCCGGTCTCTTCGCGCTCACCGTTCCGGCCATCGTCGCCCTCTACTTCCTGCGCATCCGCCGTCCCGACGTGGAATTGTCGAGCACGCTGCTCTGGCGTCGCGCACTGCGCGACCGGCAGGCCAGCGTGCCCTGGCAGCGCCTGCGCTTCTCCTGGCTGCTGCTGCTCCAGGTCGTCGCCGCGCTGCTGCTGGTCTTCGCCCTGATGCGTCCCGCGCTCACCACCAGCGCGGCGCTGGCCGCCAACACCATCGTGGTCGTCGACGACTCCATGTCGATGCAGGCCACCGATGTGAGCCCCAGCCGCTTCGAGGTGGCCAGGCAGAAGGCGCGCGCGATCTTCGACGAGATGACGGTGACGACGCGGGTGTCGCTCATCGCCATGGACGACAACTCGCGCCTGCTCGCCTCCAGCAGCGGTGACCCGGGTCCGCTGCGCGACGCGCTCGACAGGCTGCAGCCGAGCAACGGCGGCGCCGACCTGCAGGGTGCGCTGGCGGTGGCCACCTCGACCGCCGGCGCCGGCCAGGGGGCGCGGCTGGTGCTGCTCAGCGACGGCATCGTCGACGACCTGCCCACGCCGGTCGACGTGCCCTTCGCCATCGACTACCAGCCGATCGGCAGCGGTGCCGCCAACATGGCGGTGACGGCGCTCACCATCGTGGCCGAGCCGGGCCAGCGCGACGCGGTGGCGCACGTCGAGAACCTCGGCCGCGAGCGCGCCACCTCGGCGGTGGAGGTGCGCGTCGACGGGCGCCTGGTCGACCTGCGGCGCGTCGACCTCGAGGCCCACGCGGGCACTGACATCGTGGTGCCGCTGCCCGCGCACGCCGGCGTGGTCACCGCGACGCTGACGCCGCACGACGCGCTGGCCGTCGACGACAGCGCCAGCGTCGACGCGCAGCCGGGTCGCAGCTACAAGGTGGAGCTGGTCACCCCGCGCGACGTCTTCCTCGATCGCGCGCTGCGGCTGCGCCCCGACATCACGCTGACCACGATCACACCCGACCACTACAAGCCGGACCCGGGCGTCGACATGTGGGTGTTCGACGGCTTCTTGCCGCCGTCGCTGCCCGCGCAGCCGTACTGGGTGCTGGCGCCGCCGGCCAGCACACTGCTCGGCACCGGCACCGTCCTCGCCGGCGGCCATCCGCGTGCCGCCACCGCCGCCGACCCGCTGGTCAGCGGTCTCGACCTCAGCAACGTGCACCTGGCCCGGACGCGCGACCTGCGCACCTCCTCGTTTGGTCGTTCCGTCATCGAGAGCGAGGCCGGTCCGCTGCTACTGGTGCGCGACTCCGCACCGCGCGCCGCGCTGCTCGGCTTCGACATCCACGACTCCGACCTGCCGCTGCGCAACGCCTTCCCGCTGCTCGTCGACCGCATCTCGCGGTTCCTGCTGCCCGAGGACGTGCAATCCGGCCAGCACGGCCCCGGCGACCTGGTGCAGATCACTCCTGCCACCGGCGTCAGCGGAATAACCGTGACCAGGCCGGACGGCAGCACCAGCGCGCTCAGTGCCGAGCCCGGCCACACGCTCACCTTCGGCGATACGGACGAGGTCGGCCTCTACGCGGTGAGCGAGCAGCGCAGCGGCAAGGCGCTGCTGGTCTCGCATTTCGGCGTCAACGCCTTCGACCCCGTGCGATCCGCCATCGCGCCGCACGCGCATCTCGACGTCAACGGCGCGGCCAGCGCGGCCGCCGTCGTCGCACCCTCGGCGAAGCAGGACGTCTGGCCCTGGGTGGCCGCCGTCCTGCTCGCCGTGCTCACCCTGGAATGGCTGGTGTTCCACCGTGCCCGTTGACCTGGCGCGCCCGCTCGGGCTTGTCGCGCTCCTCGCCGTCGCCGCCGCCGTGGTGGTCTGGCGGCGCCTGCCGCCGCCGCTGTCGCGACGCGCCGGACGGCTCGCCCTCGGCGTGCGCTGCGCCCTGCTCACCGCCGTCGCGCTGGCGCTGAGCGGCCTGCAGCTCGCCCACACGCCGAGCGCGCAGACGCTCGTCGCCGTGGTCGATCGCAGCGCCAGCCCCGAGGGTGCGCTGAGCAGCGAGCGGGCCATGGTGCAGGCCATGCAGCGCGCGCTGCAACCCGACGACAACTTCGGGGTGATCGGCTTCGGCCACGACGCCACCATCGAGGTGCCGCCCGGTCAGCACGCCGAGTTCACCGACTTCGGCACCCAGCCCAATCCCAACTACACCGACGTCGCCGGCGCGCTGCGCCTGGCCAGCTCGGTGCTGCCGGCGGGCACCCGCCACCACCTGGTGCTGGTCAGCGACGGGCGGCAGAACCTCGGCGATGCGCTGCCCGAGGTGCGCCTGCTGCACCAGGAGGGCGTCCGCGTCGACGTGCTGCCGCTCGACGTCGTCGAGGGCCCGGAGGTGCGCGTCGACAGCGTGCGCGCGCCCTCGGCGGTGGCGCCGCACACGCAGCCGCACGTTGTGGTCAGCATCGTCAGCAACGTGGCGACCGCAGGCCGGCTGCGCGTCGACGTCGACGGCAGCCAGGTGGCCGACCAGCCGCAGGCGATGCCGGCCGGCGAGACCGACGTCGACCTCACCCTGCCGCCGCTGGGCGCGGGGTTCCACACCGTGCGCGCGAACATCGACCCGCAGCAGGACACCCTCAGCGAGAACGACACCGGCGAGGCGCTCGTCGAGGTGCTGGGCACGCAGCGGGTGCTGGTCCTCGACGGCCACCCGGGCGCGGGTGCCAACCTGGCCGCCGCGCTGCGTGCCTCGGGCGTCGACGCCGGCGAGCAGGCGGCCGAGCTGGCCCCGCACGACGCGGCGGGTATCAGCCAGTACCAGGCGGTGGCGCTGGTCGACGTCGCCGCCGCGCAGCTCGGCAACGATCGCATGGCCGCGCTGCAGCAGGCGACGCGCGATCTCGGCGTCGGCCTGGCGGCCTTCGGCGGGCCCGACACCTTCGGTCCCGGCGGCTTCGCCGGCACGCCGCTGGAGCAGGCGCTGCCGGTGTACATGCAGATCTCCAACCGCAGCGCCAAGCCCCCGGTGGCGGTGGTGCTGGTGCTCGAGTCGGTGGAGAGCTCGGCCGGCGACGCGGTGGTGCGCGGCGCCGCGCGCTCGCTGGTGGAGCGGCTCACGCCCAAGGACTACATCGGCGTCACCGACGCGGCCACCGGCCTGGCCGTGCCGCTGCAGGCGGTCACCAACCGCACCCGCGTCGAGAACGCCATCCAGAACATCCAGTACTTCGGCGATCCGCCCAGCTACGAGCCCTACCTCAAGGACGCGGAGAACGCGCTGGCCGGCCATCCCGAGGCCAGCAGGCACATCATCATCCTGGGCGACGGCGATGCGCAGCCCACCTCGCCGCAGCTCATCGCCGACATCGTCAAGCACGGCATCACCGTGTCTGCGGTGGGCGTCGACGTGCACGGCTCGGCGAGCGGCATGGCGGAGATGAAGGCCATCGCCGGCGCGGGCAAGGGGCGCTTCTACCAGTCGGAATCGCCCGACCAGGTGCCCGACATCCTGCTGCAGGAGAGCGACAACTCGCTGAAGCCCTGGATCGTCGACAAGGCCTTCGAGCCGGCGCTGGGCGCACCCTCGCCCGTTCTGGCAGGACTCGACCTCAACCACTTCCCCGGCCTGGGCGGCTACGTGGCCACCACCATCAAGCCCGCCGCCGAGCTGGTGCTCGCCGGTCCCGACCGCGACCCCATCCTGGCGCAGTGGCAGTACGGCCTCGGCCGCGCGGTGGCCTGGACCAGCGACACCGAGGGACGCTGGTCGGGCACCCTGCTGCAGTGGCCCGACGCCGGCAGGCTGCTCGCCCAGATGGTGACCTCGACGCTGCCGCTAGCCGCGGACCCGCAGCTCGGCGTCTCCACGTCGGTGGCCGGCGACCGGGCGCAGATCGTCGTCGACCTGCGCAACCCGCCGCCCGACGCGGCGGTCACCGCGGATGTGGTCGGACCTGGCAACAGCGCGCAGGCCGCGGTGCTGGCGGGCACGCAGCCGGGTCGCTGGGAGGGCAGCCTGCCCGTCGGCGACGTGGGCAGCTACGTGGTGCGGGTCACCGTGACCAGCCATGGCCGCGCCGTCCACGCCACCACCGCGGGACTGGTGGTGCCGTACTCGCCCGAATATCGCTTCGTGGGCACCGACTTGCGCTTCCTCACCGAGCTGGCGCGCGCGGGCGGCGGCACCGTGCTGCGCGACGCCTCCGCCGTGGCGGGACTGCCGGTTCCCTCGGTGCGCGACTCCGTCGACCTCGCGCCCTGGCTGCTGGCGGTCGCCGCCCTGCTGCTGCCGCTCGACGTCGCGGTGCGCCGCCTCGCCTTCCGCCCCGGCGACGCGGCCGCCTGGGCCGAGGTGGTGCGCCGCAAGCCGCGCCGCGCCGCCGCGCCCGCACCCGGCCTGGCGCGCCTGCGCCAGCGCGTCGGCCAGGTGCGCGCCGCCGAACACGACGCCTCCCGCCGCACCGAGCCCGCGCACGCACCGCCCGCTGCGCAGCACGCAGACCGAAGTGAGCAGGCCGCGACCGGCGACACGCCGCCCGCAGCACCCGCCTCGACCGCTGAACAACCAGCGGAATCGCCCGCCGACGCGCTGGCCACCCGCCTGCTGGAACGCCGCCGCCGCCGCTGAGCAGCGAGCGATCAGCACGCAGCGGCGATCGTCTACTCGTGCACGCCGCCGGTCAGCCAGGGCAGGGCGTCGCCCATGGGCGCGACCAGGACGCGGTGGTGCGAGCGGTCGAGGTCGTCGCCGGCCAGCAGCGCGAGCGCCGCGCCGAGCAGCGCGCCCTCGGCGTGGTGCCCGACCTCACCGTGTTCGAGCCGCCAGGCGATCATGGCGCCCTGCCGCTCCGTCGCGCCCAGGATGCGGCCGCGCAGCTCGTCCCACTCGCCGACCCGCTGCGTCGTCTCCAGGACGTGCAGCGCGGCGCGCTCCGCTTCGTGCCAGGAGGCGTGGCCGCCCGCGCCCGCGTGGTGCGCCCAACCCTGCGCGGCGCGCTCGACGCCGAGCGGCGAGAGCGTGCGCGCGTCCTCGAGCAACCGGTCGACGTCGCCCTGGCCGGGGCGTGGGCCATAGCCTTCCCTGTCGAGCGCCATCGCTGCCGAGCCCTCCGTGATCGGTCGCCGCGCCGGGAGCGCGCGGCACAGTCTGATGAGGGGAACCTGGCTGTGCAACCGCCGGCCGGCGCTCAGCCCTCCGCCACGGCGAACAGGCGCCACTCGCCCGGCACGCCCTTGAGGACGTGCACCCCGCCGTCGCGGAACACCGTCGACGATCCCGCCACCAGGTCCTTCACCGTCGACGACAGCAGCACCTCGCCGGGCTGCGCCAGCGCCACGATGCGCGCCGCGATGTGCACGGCGATGCCGCCCACGTCGTCGTCGCCGAGCAGCTCGCACTCGCCGGTGTGCAGCCCGACGCGCGCCTGCACGCCCAGCGGTCGCACCGCGCCGAGCAGTGACTGCCCGCAGCGGATGGCCCGGCCCGGTCCGTCGAAGCAGGCGAGCAGGCCGTCGCCGATGGTCTTCACCTGCCGCCCGCGGAAGCGCGCCACCTGCTCGCCGGCCACCGCGTAGAAGCGTTCCAGCAGCTCGCGCCAGCGGCGGTCGCCCATGCCGGCGGCGAGCTGTGTCGAGCCGACCAGGTCGACGAACATCACGGTGGCCAGGACGCGCTCGGTCTCGACCTCTGGCGCGCTGCGCTGCCCGGTGACGAACTCCTCCAGCTCGCCCACGATGGCGCCGCTGTCACCGGCCCAGGCGGCGTGGTCGCGACCGGGCAGCTCGACGAAGCGGGCACCGTCGATGTGCTCGGCGAGCCAGCGGCCGGCGCCGACGTTGACGACGCGGTCGCCGCGGCGGTGCAGCACCAGCGTGGGCACGTGCACCAGCGGCAGAGCGTCGCGCACGTCGACGTCGAGGAACATCATCAGGATCTTCTGCATCATCGAGGGGCTGGCGGCGAGTCGCTCCAGCCGCCCCCACCAGGCGCGCATCGCCGCGTCGTCCGCCAGGCTGGGCGCGAAGGTCTCCATGTTCTCGCCGGTTCCCCAGCCGGGAGCGGTGAACTCGACGGCCGCCTCCAGCAGCGCTTCGCGCGTCGACGCCCACGGGTAGTCGGGCGCCCAGGTCGACCGGGCCATGCCCCCGAACAGCACCAGGGCCTGCGTCCGCGCCGGAAACGTGGCCGCGAACAGGATGCACATCGGCGCGCCTTCGGAGATGCCCACCAGCACCGCGCGCTCCGACCCCGCGGCGTCCATCACCGCGCGCAGGTCGTCCATGCGCTCCTCCAGCGTGGGCACCTCGGCGACCGGGTCGGACATGCCGGAGCCGCGCTTGTCGAAGCCGATCACCCGCGCGAAGCGGCTGAGGCCGGCGACGAAGCGCTGGATCTCGGGGTTCTCGGCCTGCACCTCGAGGTGGCTGACGAAGCCGGAGACGACGAGCAGGTCGACCGGGCCGTCGCCGTAGACCTGGTAGGCGAGGTGGACGTCGCCGCTCCTGGCGTAGCGCGTCGGCGGGATGTCGATCACTGGCGCGAGACCATAGCGCCCGCAACGCCGGGCCCGCCCGCCGGGTCCTTACCGCGTGGGGCGCGGGGACACCACCGGGCGGCCAGGGAGGACGGTTGGATGAGGCGTTGGGCGCCGGCGTGCGCGGCGGTGGCGGTGGTGGCGGCGGGCTGGGCGGCACTCGGCACACCCGCGGCGCACGCCGACGCAGCGTGGCGCGAGGTGACCCTGCAACTCCATCCCACCCTGCCCGACGACGAGGGCAATCCCATCACGCTCGATGCGGGACTCGACATCCCCACCTCCGGCTGTCCCTGTCCGGGCGTGCTCATCAACCACGGCTTCGAGAGCACCTGGCACTCCGAGGACTACGCCGCGCACAACCTGGCGTCACACGGCTACGTGGTGCTGCGCTACTCGTCGCGCGGCTTCGGCGACAGCGGCGGCGAGGTGGACCTGGTCGGACCCAAGGAGCGCCAGGACCAGCTCGACGCCGTCCACTGGCTCAACGACCGCCACAACCCGCTGGTCGGCGGCATGGTGATCCGCAACGACATCGGGCAGTACGGCGCGTCGTACGGTGGCATCCACGCCTGGGCGCTGGCCATGTCGGGCGACCGCGCGGTGCGCACCGTGGTGCCGACCGCGTCGTGGACCGACGCCTACCAGGCATTGCTGCCCAACGACGTGCTGCGCGTCGCCTACGACGCGGGGTTCTACGCGACCGGCTTCGATCCCACCGCGCAGCTCGTCAACGACGCCGGCGCGCAGCCGGGCACGACGCCCGCGGTGTCGACGCAGCTCAACTACTCGACGGAGGTGCACCGCTGGTTCGCCGAGGCGGTGAGCGGCGTCGACGCGGCCGACTTCAAGGCGGGACTCGACGCGCGCTCGGTGGCGGGACACTACGACCGGGTGCGCATCCCGGTGTTCATCGTGCAGGGCGTCAACGACGGGCTGTTCTCCGCCAACCAGGCCATCGACGCCTACCGGCAGCTCACCGCGCGCGGCATTCCCACCCGCCTCTACGTCGGCGGCGTCGGGCATCCGCCGTCCAACTCGAGCACCACCTCGCCCGAGGCGCTGCACATCGGCGACGAACTTCTGGCCTGGTTCGACCATTACCTCAAGGGCGTCGACAACGGCATCGACCGCATGCCGCAGGTGGAGTGGAGCCGCGCGGTCTACTTCCACAACAGCTGGGACGGCACCACGCGCTCGGCCTGGTCCTTCCCCTTCGGCGCGCCGCAGACGCTGCAGCTCTGCGGCGGCACACTGGCGTCGGCGCCGTGCCCCGGCGCGGTTCCGCAGGTGGCGGTCAACACCGCGGCGGGCGAGGGCTACGACGAGGAGCCGATCACCGGTCCCTCGATCGACTCGGGCATCCGGCAGATCACCGGCGGCGCGGCACCGGATCTCAAGACCGCCCCGGGGACACTCAGCTTCGACACGCCGCCGCTGGCGCAGCCGCTCGATCTCGCGGGCATTCCCGTCGTGCATCTCCAGGCCGCATCCGCGGACCTGCTGCCGGTCGGCTCGCTGCGCGCCGCGCTGGCGGCGTTCCAGCTCGATCCCAAGCTCTACGACGTGGCGCCCGACGGCAGCGCGCGGCTGCTCACCCGCGGCGCCTTCGCCGAGCCCGTCGACGCCGACTCACCGCTGAGCAGCGGGCAGGTGACGCCGCAGCACGGCGTGGACGTCGACGTCTTCGGCGTGTCGTACCTGGTGCCTGCGGGGGACAGCCTGCGCCTCACCCTGTCGACCGAGGACACGCCCTACCTGCGCGCAACGGTGAACCCGTTCGCGGTCGCGGTGTTCGCGGGTTCGACCATCGACCTGCCGCTGGGCACCGCGCTGTTTCCGACACCAACCACTCCGCCGCCGCCCACGCACGGGCACCAGGGCAACCAGGCGAGCACCACCACCACCGTCGCCGCGCCGTCAGCATCGCTCGGCACCGGCGCAGCGTCGAGCACGCAAGGCACAGAGCAACTCGCAGCATCCGACACCGCACGCGCGGACCGCATCGCGCTGACCGGCGCGGATGGCGGACCGTCCGGCGGTGTGCAGGCCGGGCGCGCACTCGCCGCCGCGCTGCTGCCGCTCACCGCATTGCTCGCCCTGCGCCGCAGGCGACGCGCCCGGCTGCGCGATTAGCGCTCTTCGTTCCGGTCAGCTCTCGTCGCGGCGCTTCCGGGCGCGCCGTCGACCCTCGTGCATCGCCTGCACGCGCGCGATGGGGATGGCGCGTCCCTCCTCGACCAGTGCGGCGTCGAGCGTCTGCGGTGCGGGCATGGCCTCCGCCCACGGATCGCGCTCGCCGAGCAATCGCGCCGCGGTGTGGATGGTGAAGTCGCGCGGCGCAACACTGTCGAGGTCGTCCCACGACACCGGAAACGACACGGGCACGCCGGGACGCGCGCGCGGACTGTAGGCGGCCACCACCGTCGCCCAGCCGACGCGCGTGGAGTCGAGGAACACCTTGCCGCCGCGGTCCTCCTTCATGAACGCGGTGGTCGCCAGCGTTGGATCGAGTCGTTCGGCGCGCGCGGCGACGGCGCGGGCCGCGGCGGCCACCTCGTCGAAGCTCGCCCGCGCGAGAGGCACGAAGACGTGCACACCCTTGGCCCCGCTGGTCTTGACAGCGCCGCGCAGCCGCACGCCGTCGAGCACCTCGCGCACCAGGTGCGCGGCGCGCACCGCGGCCGCGAAGTCCTCGCCGGACGGCGGGTCGAGGTCGAGCACCAGGTAGGTCGGCGCGTCGAGATGATCGGTGCGCACCAGCGCAGGGTGGTACTCGACCGCGCGCTGGTTGGCGAACCACATCAGGGTGCGGCGATCGTTGCAGAGCGCGTAGGAGACCTCACGCTTCGAGGTCTCCGCCCACAGCCGCACCGTCCGCACCCACTCAGGCGTGTAGCCGGGCACGTTCTTCTGCATGAAGGCCGCCTGGCCGCGCAGCACGCGGATGACCGACAGCGGCCGGTCGCGCAGCTCGCCGATGATGCGATCGGCAACCGCGGACAGATACTCGACCAGGTCCCGCTTGCTCGCCTCCGCCCCGGCGAAGAGCGGCTCGTCGAGGTTGGTGAAGGAGACCTCGTCACCGGCCATGATGGACCAGTCTGCCAGCCCCGGCCCACAGATGATTTCCGGGGTACCACGGCGTCAGCATGGTGACAAGCCGTCGACAAGCAAGGAGAGACGTCGATGCCGAAGATCACCCCCATGCTCTGGTTCGACACCCAGGCACTGGACGCCGCCGAGTTCTACTGCTCGGTCTTCCCCAACTCCGAGATCACCACCGTCACCCGCTACGGCGAGGCGGGGCCGCGCGAGGCCGGCCTGGTGCTCACCGTCGACTTCGTCCTCGACGGCCAGCAGGTGACCGCGCTCAACGGCGGCCCGGAGTTCAGCTTCGACGAGGCCATCTCGCTGGTCATCCACTGCGCCGACCAGGCCGAGGTCGACCACTACTGGTCGAAGCTCACCGCCGGCGGCGGCGAGGAGGGGCCCTGCGGCTGGTGCAAGGATCGCTTCGGGCTCTCCTGGCAGGTGGTGCCCAGCGGCTTCGAGGAGATCATGGCCGACCCCGATGCCGCCCGCCGCGATCGCGCCATGAAGGCGATGCTGGGCATGCGCAAGCTCGACCTCGCCGCCCTCCGCGCCGCCGCCGACGGGGCCGCCATCCGCTGACCGGCGCGCCCCGGGCACGCGCCTGGCGCCCGGTGCGTCAAGATTGCCCGCCATGCCCGAGACCCTGCGGCTGGCCGAGCTGATGGCGGCTCTCAGCCTGGCCACCGACCTGGGCATGGGCCAGCCGCTCGAACAGGCCCTGCGCACCGGCCTGCTGGCGCTGGGCCTGGCCGAGCGGCTCGGCGTGCGCGGTGAGGAGCTGAGCGAGGTCTACTACGTGGCCCTGCTGCGCTTCCTCGGCTGCACCGCCGACGCGCACGAGATCGCCCAGATGGCGGGCGGCGACGACATGGCCCTGCGCGCCGCGGTGGCGCCGGTGATGGGCGGCGCCCAGCGCGAGTTCGCCGGCCAGGTGATGCCGGTGCTCGGCGCGGGCCAGCCGCCACTGCGCCGCGCCCGCCTGGTCGCCGGGATGATGCGCAACGGGCAGCAGCGCGCTCGCGAAGGCGTGCGCGCCGACTGCGAGATGGCGGAGAGGCTGGCCGGGCGCCTGGGTCTGCCGCCCGGCGTGCAGCGCGCGCTGGGCATGGCCTTCGAGCAGTGGAACGGCAGGGGCATGCCCAACCGGGTGAGAGGAGAGGACATGCCGCTCTCCGCGCGCATCGTCTACGTCGCTCGCGACGTCGAGGTGCTGCACCGGCTGCGTGGCGCCGAGAGGGTGCGCGACGCGGTGCGCCGCCGCTCCGGCGCCGCCTACGATCCCTCGGTGTGCGCCGCGCTGCTCGACTGCGGCGACGAGCTGCTGGCGCGCACGCACGTGGAGTCGCCGTGGCGGGAGATCCTCGCCGCGGAGCCCGAGCCGCGCCCCTGGGTTCCCGAGGCCCGGCTCGACGACGTGCTCACCGCCTTCGCCGACTTTGTCGACATGAAGTCGCCGTGGACCGCCGCGCATTCCCGCGGCGTGGCGGAGCTGGCCGCCGCCGCCGCGGACGCCGCCGAGGAGTCGACGCTGCGCCACGCCGGCCTGCTGCACGACATCGGTCGCGTCTCGGTGCCCAACGGCATCTGGGACAAGCCCGGTCCGCTCAGCGACGGCGAATGGGAGAAGGTGCGCCTGCATCCGTACTACTCGGAGCGCATCGCCGGCCGCGTCACCGCGCTCGACCACCTGGCCACCCTGGTCGGCATGCACCACGAGCGCATCGACGGCTCCGGCTATCACCGCGGCACCGCGCGCGCGGAGATCCCAAGCGCGGCGCGCGTCCTCGCCGCCGCCGACGCCTACCAGGCCATGACCCAGCCGCGGCCCCACCGCGACGCGCTGCCCGCCGACCGGGCGGCCGGCGAGCTGGAGGTGATGGCGCGGGCGGGCAGGCTCGACGCGGAGGCGGTCTCGGCGGTGCTGGGCGCGGCGGGCCACCGCGTGCACGGGGTGCTGGCCGCCTGGCCCGCGGGCCTGACCGAGCGCGAGGTCGAGGTGCTGCGCCTGATCTGCCGCGGCGGCACCAAGAAGCAGGTCGCTGCGCGGATGGGCATCTCGCCGCGCACGGTGGACCACCACGTGCGCCACATCTACGACAAGGCCGGGGTGCACACGCGCGCCGGGGCGACGCTCTTCGCGCTGGAGCACGACCTGCTGCGATAGCGCGAACGCGCGATGCGCAGCCGTGGCGCGGCGGCGACCATGGCGACCCAGATGGAGAGGGGCGCCGCCATGAGCATCGACGGCATCGCATCAGCAGCCGGCCGGCCGCTGGCGCCGGTCCTGGCCGTGCCGCTGCGCGCCCGCCGCGAGCAGCTCGTCGAGGCGGCGGTGTCGTCGGTCGAGGCCCGCAGCAGCGGCGGCGACGCGGACACGGTGCGCCTGGCCGCGCGCGTCCTGATCGACCGGTGGCTGCGGGGCGGCGACCTGCGCGACGGCGAGCGGGAGCGACTGCGACTCGCCGGTGCCCACTGGGCCGACCAGGGGTTCGTCCTCGACGACGTGCAGCAAACCGTCCGCTGCGCGCAGGACGTCGCCTGGGACGCGGCCGTCCGCGCCGCCGCGGAGCTGCCGCTGTCGCGCGAGGTGGTCGAGGCCCTGAGCGCCGGGGCGCGCGATCTCGCCGCCGCCGCGCACGCCACCGGCGCGGCGCTCACCGCGGGCTGCGCGCAGCGCGCCGCCAGCACCCGCGCGCACGGCGCGGCAGGTGTCCTCTCCCTGCTGCTGCAGGGCAGCTTCGGCAGCGACGAGCAGATGATCGCCTGCGCCGCGCGCGCCGGTGTCGACCTGCGCACGCCCTGCGGTTTCATGCTGCTGGTGCGCGCCGGCGAGAGCGCGCCGCTGCCGCCGCCGCGTGACGTGGTGCAGTCCCTCGCCGCGCTGCTGCGCGCGGTCGACACCGGTGCAGGACCGCGCGCAGGTGCGGCCACGCACGCCGCGCTGGTGCTGCCCGGCGCGACCGCCTCGCGGTGGGAGGAGGCCGTGCGACTTGCCTCCGGCGCGGCCGCGGCGGCGGGCGTCGCCGTGCTGGCCGGCGATCCGCTCGCCGCGCCGGCGGCGATCCACGCCGACTACCAGGCCGCCCGCGGGTTCCTCGGCGTCGCCCTGCGCCTGCCGCAGCGGCGGCCGCTGGTGCGCCTGCGCGACCTGCGCGTGCACCGCCTGCTGTCCGGCGTCGACGCGGAGTGCCGGCGCCGCTTCGTCGAGGAGGTGGCCGGGAGCATCCTCGGCCTCGGCGCGGCGCAGCGCGACCGGCTGCTGCTCACGCTCGAGGCGCTGCGCGTGCATCGACACCAGGTGCAGGCGGCCGCGCACGCGCTCGGCGTCGACCCGCGCACGGTGCGCAACCGCATGGCCCAGATCCGGCGGCTCACCGGCCTCGCCGCCGACGCCGAGGAGATGCGGCTGCTGCCGTATCTGCTGGAGCTGTCCGAAACCCTCAGCCCCGGCCCGCGGCCGGAACCCGGCCCAGCAGGCTGGCCAGGCGCACCGCCAGCCAGAGGTTGAGGCGGTCGTCGCCGTTGGCCAGGGAACGGCCGCAGAGCTCCTCCAGGCGGTCGCGCCGGTATCTGACGGTGTTGGCGTGAACGTGCAGGCGCCGGGCCGCGTCGGGGAGGCGGCTGGTGGCGCAGAGCACCTCGAGGGCGCGCAGCAGGGGAGCCTGCTGCGGCGCGGGCAGGCGGAGGATGGGGCCGAGCAGGTCGTCGACGAAGCGGTCCTGCACCGAGGGCGCCGCGGAGAGCAGCAGCATCTGCAGGCGCAGCTCCTCGCCTTCACGGCATGTGCCCGTGCAGCCTCGTCTTGTAGGCCTCGAACCAGGCGACACCGAGCAGGCCCGCGGCCACGGCGACGATCCACTCGCCCGGCTGCAGCGCGCCGAAGCGCAGCGCGTCGCGTGCGGCGGGGAGGCTCAGCACCAGCACCAGGAGTGCGCCGGCGCCGCCGAGGATCCACTTGACCGTGCGGTTGCGCCGCTCCCGCAACGAGCGCCAGGCCGACAGCGTCCAGGAGCGGTTGACCAGGATGAGCGCCACGTTGCCGGTCACCAGCGCCGCGAAGCTGAGCGAGCGGACCACCCCGTCAGGACGGCCGGAGAGCACCGCCCACACGTAGACGGCGAGCACCGTGGCGAGGACCGACAATCCCTGCAGCAGCGCGATGCCGAGGCCGCGCCGGTCGAAGACGGGCTGGCCGAGACGGCGCGGCGGCTGCTCCATGATGCGGGGGTCGACCTGCTCGGCCTCGAAGACGATGGAGCAGGCGGGATCGATGATCAGCTCCAGGAAGGCGATCTGCACCGGCAGCAGCACCAGCGGCCAGCCGGCGATGAAGACGGGGATGAGCGACATGCCGAAGATGGGCACGTGCACCGCGATGACGTAGGCCATCGCCTTGCGCAGGTTGGCGAAGATGCCGCGGCCCTGGCGCACGCCCGCGGCGATCGAGCTGAAGTCGTCGTCGGTGATGACCAGGGCTGCCGACTCGCGGGCCACGTCGGTGCCGCGCGCGCCCATGGCGATGCCGATGTCGGCGGCGCGCAGCGCGGGTGCGTCGTTGACGCCGTCGCCGGTCATGCCGACCACCTCGCCGTTGGCCCGCAGCGCGCGGACCAGCCGCAGCTTCTGCTCCGGCACCATGCGGGCGAACACGCTCACCGACCGGATGCGGCGGGCCAGCTCCTCGTCGCCCATCGCCTCCAGCTCCGGCCCGGTGATGCAGCCGGCGGCGTGGTCGAGTGCCACCTCGCGGGCGATGGCCAGCGCGGTGCCGGGATAGTCGCCGGTGATCATGAGCACGCGGATGCCGGCGCGCCGGCAGTCGCGCACCGCGTCGGCGACGCCGGGCCGCACCGGGTCCTGCAGTCCCGCCAGGCCCAGCCACTCGAAGTCGAAGTCGTGCTGCTCGGTGGGCAGCCGGTGCGTCGCGCTGAAGCGTGCCTGCGCCACGGCGAGCACGCGCCTGCCGCCCGCCGTCGCCGACTCCACCTGCGCGGTGACGGCGGCGCGCCGCTGCGCGTCGAGATGGCAGAGGTCCGCGATGGCCTCGGGCGCCCCCTTGGCGGCGATGACGTAGCCGGCCAGGTCGGGGGAACGCCAGACGTGGGAGAGCGCGAGCAGATCCTCGGAGAGCGGGTACTCGCGCACCAGCGTCCAGTCACGGTGCACGTGCTCGGTGCCGGCCAGGTGGGCGCGGCCCAGGTCGGTGAAGGCGCGGTCCATGGGATCGAAGGGATCGACAGGGGAGGCGAGGACGGCGAACTCCGCGATCTCGTGGAAGGCCTCGGGAAGGGTGGTGCCGTCGAGCGCGTGCACCGCGCCGTCGACGACCAGCTCGCGCACGGTCATGCTGTTGAGCGTCAGCGTCCCCGTCTTGTCGACGCAGATGGCGGAGGCCGAGCCGAGCGTCTCGATGACGGCCGAGCGCCGCGTCAGCACGTGCCGCTCCGACATGCGCCAGGCGCCCAGGGCGAGGAAAACGGTGAGCACCACGGGGAATTCCTCGGGCAGCATGGCCATGGCGGCGGCGATGCCGGCGATCACGCCCTGCAGCCAGTTGCCGCGCGTGGCCCCGAAGACCACCACCACCAGCAGCACGGCGACCAGTCCCGCGCCACCGACGACGCGCACCAGCCGATCGATCTCGCGCTGCAGCGGCGTGCGCTCCACCTCGATGCTGCGCAGCGCCGTGCCGATGCGGCCCAGCTCGGTGCCCGCGCCGGTGGCGGCGACAAACGCCATGCCATGGCCCTTGACCACCAGCGTCCCCGAGAAAACCCATGGCGTCGCCTCACCGCCGGGCGGTCCCATGGCGATGGTTGTGGCGCTTTCCGGCGCGCCCGCGGCCTTGCGCACCGGTACGGACTCCCCGGTCAGTGCCGACTCGTCGACGGAGAGGTTGACCGAGTCCACCAGCACCGCGTCGGCGGGGACGCGATCGCCCTCGGAGAGCAGGACCAGGTCGCCGCGGACGACCTCGCGGCCGGCGATGCGCAGGCGCTGCCCGTCGCGCAGCACCAGCGCACGCGGCGAGGCCAGGTCGCGCAGCGCGGCCAGCGCGTTCTCGGTCTTGTGCTCCTGGACCAGCGAGATGCCGATGACCACCACCACGGTGGCCATGAGCAGGATGCCGTCGAGCGGCTCGGCGAGCAGGAAGTTGACCGTGCCGGCGCCGGCCAGCAGCAGCAGCATCGGCTCGCGCAGGACGGTCCACGCCTGCTGCAGCAGCGTGTGCCCGCGCGCGGCGGGAAGCTCGTTGAGGCCGTCCCGCGCCAGGCGCGCCGCGGCCTCCGCGGCGGTCAGGCCGGTGGCCGGCGGTGTGGTCATGCTGGGGCCTCGTCCTGAGCGTAGCCGGACGCCCGCCGCCGCCGACAGTGCCGGGCGACCGTGCGCCGGCGGGACCAAGGCCGGGGGCCGACAGCGGTTCCAGCACCCCGAGAATGGGGGATCGTCCTGTCCAAACCAAGGCCCGCCGACGTGCTGACCGGGCGGTCAGTCATTAATTGCATGTCGCGATTCGATGACGGCGCGCCGCGGTGCTTTTCGGCGCCGCCGATCTCGAAACCGGCTCCGGGTATGACGCCACGGCACCACCGCACCCGCCGGAGCGCGCACCACATGGACCGAACGGCAGTGCGGTTGTGCCATTCGACACTGGTTGGAACTCGCCGATCACCGAACCATCCGCCTCATGCCCGTCACCACTTTCCGGTGGCCGCGCCTTCGCGGCGTCGCCCTGCTCGCCGCCGTCGCCGCCGCCACGTCCGCGGTGTTCCTTGCCTGGATGGCGTGGTCGTGGGGCGGTGAACGCCTCAGCCTGGTCGTCGACGACCTCATGCAGATCGTCGCGCCAGCGGCCGCCGCCGCCGCCTGTGCCGTCGCCGCCCGGCGCGCCGCGGGACATGAGCGCTTCGCCTGGTGGACCCTGGCGGCATCCTGCGTCTCCTGGGGAATGGGCAGCGCCGTCTGGGCATACGAAGAAGTGCTGCGCGGGACGGATCCCTTCCCCTCACTCGCCGACGCCGGCTATCTCCTGGCCGTCCCGCTGGCCGCCGTCGCACTGCTGGTGCTGCGCGGAACCACCCGCCGCACGGTGACGCGCATCCTCCTCGACGGGGGCATCGTGGCGGCCGCGCTGCTCTGCGTGAGCTGGGCCTTCGTCCTCGGACCGCTCTTCCGCCAGCACGACGTTCCGCTGCTGGAGCAGGCCATCAGCCTGGCCTATCCCATCAGTGACGTGGTGCTCTTCACCCTCGCGCTGTCGCTGCTCGGTCGTGCCCAGGGGAGCAGAAGGCTGAGCGTCGCACTCCTGGTCGGCGGCATCCTCCAGCTCAGCCTGGCGGACAGCGTCTTCACCTTCCTCACCACCACGGGCGCCTACGGCCCGGTGAACCTGGTCGACACCCTCTGGGTCTCCGGCTACCTCAGCATCGGGCTCGCCGCGGTGGTGCCTCCGTCGGCGGCGCGCCGGCGCATCGACGGGCGCATCGGCACGGCCATCGCCTTCCTGCCCTACGCGGTCCTCGTGCTGGCGGCGGGCATCATCGCCGCCCTCGAGCTGCGGCATCGCGGCAGCGGCCTGGACACGGTGGTGCTCTGGGTGGGCGGAGGCGCGGTGGTCCTGCTGCTGCTGCGCCAGGCCATGGTGCTGTGGGAGAACCTGGACCTGACCACGCGCCTGGAACAGCGCGTGCAGGAGAGGACCGCAGAGCTCGTCGCCAGTCGCCGGAAGTTCGAGGCGCTGGTCATGCATTCAGCCGAGTCCATCAGCGTCATCGACGCCGCCGCCACCGTGGTCTACCAGAGCCGTGCGGTCAATGCAGTGCTGGGCTACAGCCGCGAGGCGGTGGTCGACCACCGCCTCGCGGACGTGGTCCATCCCGGCGATCGCTCCCGGCTCGACGCCGTCGTCGCCGACCTGATGTCGCGGCCGGGCGAGACCAGGGATTGTGAGCTGCGTGTCCGCCATGCCGACCGCTCCTGGCGCATCTGCGAGGCCCGGCTCACCAACCTGCTCGACGATGCCGACGTCCGCGGCGTCGTCGTCAACCTGCGCGACATCACGGCGCGCAAGCAGCTCGAACAGCGGCTGCAGCACGACGCGCTGCACGACCGCCTCACCGGGCTGCCCAACCGCGCCCTCTTCCGCGACCGACTGGAGCAGGCCCTGGCCCGCCATCGCCGCTGGCAGACGCGCACGGCGGTGCTCTTCGTCGACCTCGACGGCTTCAAGGGTGTCAACGACGCGCTCGGGCACGACGGGGGCGACGCGGTGCTGGTCAGCGTCGCCCGGCGGCTCTCCGAGTGCACCAGGACGGCCGACACGGTCGCCCGCCTCGGCGGCGACGAGTTCGGCGTCATCGTGCAGTCCGGCTCCGACGACGACGTCCTCGACGTGGCCACCCGGATCCGGGACGCCCTCGACGGTCGCCCCGTCACCCTCGACGGCCGGGACGTCTTCGTCGGGGCCAGCATCGGCATCGCCTACGCCGCCGCCGCCGACGCCGATCCTGACCGACTGGTCCGCGACGCCGACGTCGCCATGTACGTGGCCAAGTCGAAGGGGCGCAACCGCATCGAGGTCTACGACGACGCGCTCCACGCCGAGGTGATGTCCGCCATCGAGCTGGAGACCGACCTGCGCCACTGCGTGCAGCGCGGCGAGCTGCGGCTCGAGTTCCAGCCACTGGTGGCACTGAGCGACGGCCACCCGGTCGGCTTCGAGGCCCTGGTGCGCTGGGCGCATCCGCGCCGCGGCCTGGTCCGGCCCGACGTCTTCATCCCCATCGCCGAGCGCACCGGTGCGATCGCGGACATCGGTCGCTGGGTCCTGGGAGAGGCGTGCAGCGCGGCGCGGGAGTGGCGCGACGCCGGTGCGGAGGAGCTGTGGATCAGCGTCAACGTGTCGGCGCTGCAGCTGCGCGAGCCCGGTTTCGTGGAGGACGTCGAGATGGCCCTGGCCGCGACGGGACTGCCCGCCGAGGCGCTCATCGTGGAGCTGACGGAGAGCGTCCTGGCCGGCGACACGCGCGCGGTCGTGGAGAGCCTGGAGACGCTGCGCGCGCTCGGTGTCCGGGTTGCCGTCGACGACTTCGGCACCGGCTACTCCTCGCTCAACTACCTGCAGAGCTTTCCCTTCGACCTGCTCAAGGTGGATCGCGCCTTCGTCGACGGGTCCGGCGAGAACGGCGGCCTGTCACTCCTGGCCCGAACCATCCTCGACCTCTGCCACAACATGCACGTCGCCGCCATCGCGGAGGGCATCGAGCATCCCGAGCAGGCGGCCAGCCTCGCCGCGGCGGGCTGTGAGTACGGCCAGGGCTATCACTTCGCGCGGCCCATGCCGCAGGCGCGCGCTCTCGCCTACGTGCGGGAATCGATGGACGCGGCCGCAACAGTGGTGAACCTGGCGGGCTGATGGCGTGCTGCAGCTCACGGCGCCGGCGGAAGGCCGTACTGCGCTGGTCACCCAGGGGTTGACGCGGCGCGCCCGCGCGGTGGCGCTGGGAGGTGCCGTGATCGCCTCCGCGACCGTCGTCGCCATCCTGGCGCGCTTCCTCTCGCTGGGGATGTGGCCGACCGACTTCGGCCTGGGCCTGCAACGTGCCGTGCTCGCCTGCCTGTTCGGCAGCGGCGCGCTGGTGATGTGCGTGCAGGTGCTCGCCACCAGAGGGAGCCGGCCGCTGCCCATCCTGGCCATGAGCACCGCCGGTTTCATCCTCTCGGTCTCCGGCCTGTTCATCAGCCTGGCCGTCGAGTCGAATCCACGAGTGCGGCTCGGCGAGGCCACCCAGACCGGGCTCTGGCTCGACCTCGACGTGGCCATGGTGATGATCGCCGGCGTGGTCGCGGTGGCCGCGCACCGGCCCCGGCAGCTGGCCGCGCCGCGCGCCGCGGTGGTGGCGACGGCGGTGACCGGCGTGATGGTGGCGGCCGCCCTGTTCGGCACCTCCTGGGCCATCGCCTGGTCACCGTACCTCGGCCTGGTCGAGCCCCCCAGCTCACTCACGCGCGTCTGGACCGTGCTCTGCGTCGCCATCGGCGCCGGCGGCCTGGTCGCGGCGACCGCGGTCACCCTGCTGCTCCGCGCACGTGGAGTTGCGCGACCCACCTCGATGGTCGTGGCCGCCGCCCTGACGGGGTTCGCCTGCCTGTCACTGGCCGGCGCGCGCAGCATCCCCGGCACCGGGTGGCACCTGGGGCACGGCCTGCTCATCGCCGCGGCGGGGGCGTACTTCCTCGGCCAGCTCCGCATCCTCGGCGGCGCCATGCGACGCGAGCGCCTGCGGATTCGCGAGCTGACCATGCTGCAGGCCGCGGCGCGGGACCTCGCCGAAACCCTCGACCTCCCCACCATCCGGCATCGCGTGGTCGCGCATGCGGCCGAGATCCTCTCGGTCCACGACAGACGCCCCTGGCGGGCCCAGCTCGTCCGCGTCCGCAACGGCCGCCTGGCCGTCATCGCACAGACGGGCCCGGGCGCGGCTGGGCGTGCGCAGCAGATCCTGGCCGTCGACGAGCATCCGGCCCTGCGCGAAGCCATCCGCACACAGTCGACCCGGGTCGTCGCGCCCAACCCGTTCGTCGCGGAGGGCTGGGCGGCGGGCGTGGCACCGATCGTGGTCGACGGCGAGGTGGGAGGCCTGCTCGCCGTCTCGCACCAGGGTGGCGAACCGCCGTTGCCCGGGCAGCTCGAGGCCCTGACCGGCCTGGCCAACATCGCCGGGATCGCCTTCACCACCGCCTGGGCGCTGCGCGACGAGACGGTCATGGTGTCGCGGCTGCGCACTCTGGCGGCGCGCAGCGCCGAGATCGCCGCCGCGCGCGGCCTGGACGAGGCGCTGCTGCGGGTGCTCCGTGCCGCCTGCGAGCTGACGGCGTCACGCGGCGCCGAGATCGCGGTGCTCAGCGAGGACGGCCTGCACCTCGACCGGCAGGTGGCCTGGGCCTCGGGAGAGCCGGCTCCGCCGCGGCTGCTCTTCGACCCGCCGGTGATGGCCGCGGACCCGCTGCCCGTCCCGCAGCCCACGCCGTACCGCCTGGCCGACCTGCCAGCGGGCGGCGAGACGCTCGAGGCGCTCTGCCGCGGCGCCGGCATCCTGTCCCTCGCCGGGGTGCCCCTGCTGTACCAGGACACCACGCTCGGCACGCTGTACGTGACCGGCAAGCGCGAAGAGCTGGAGCCGGAGTACGTGCTCGCCGAGTACGAGAGCGGCGACCTGGTCCTCCTCTCCGCTCTCGCCGTCGATGCCGCCGTGGCCATCGACAACGCGCGCCTGGTGCGCCGCCTCGAAGAGTCGGCCCTGCTCGACCCGCTCACCCGCCTGCCCAACCGGCGTGCCTACGACCGGTTCTGCGAGGAGCAACCCGACGGGCTCTACTGCGTTCTGGCCATCGACGTCGACAACCTCAAGGTCATCAACGACGAGGCCGGCCACGAGTGTGGTGACGCGGTTCTCCGCACCGTGGGCGACTCGCTGCGTGCGTCGGTGCGGGCCGGCGACTTCGTCGCCCGCATCGGCGGCGACGAGTTCGTGGTCGTGGTGCAGGACGGCTCGGTGGCGACGGCCGATGCGCTCTCGCGGCGCATCCAGCGATTCCTCTATGGCAGCCCGGTCCCGCACGGCCAGGCGCGCCTCAGCGTGGGCGCGGCGCGGGGCGCGGCGCACATGCCGGTGGCCGGCACCTGGGCTGCGGCCGACGCCATGCTGGTCCGCGCCAAGGCCGCCGGCGGCGATTGCATGGTCTGGCAGCCGGAGGGCGGCTCCGCCTCCAGCCCGACCTCCTGGGACGACCGCATCACGGCGGCCCTGGCGCCGGGCGGCCTGCGCGCCGTCTTCCAGCCCGTCGTGCGGCTCAACGACGGCTGCATCGTCGGGCTGGAGGCGCTGGCCCGGCCGTCGGGCGACGGCGCGCAGGCGTCGGTGGAAGGACTCTTCGCCGCCGCGCAGCGATTGGGCCGGATGCGTGACCTGGACTGGGCCTGCCGCCGCCAGGCGATCGAGGCGGCCGGGCGCCTGCCGCGCGGGGTGCCGCTCTTCCTCAACGTCAGCGCCGGAGCGCTCTGCGATCCCATGCACCCCGTCGACCAGATGGAGCTGCTGCTGGACTGGGCCTCACTGCGACCGCGCGACGTCGTCCTCGAGATCACCGAGCGCGAGCGCATCAGCGACGGCCCGCGCCTGCAGGAGACGGTGGCTCGCTACCGCGACGCGGGCTTCCGCTTCGCTCTCGACGACCTCGGCGAGGGGCAGGGATCGATGGCCACGCTGGTGAGCATCGCGCCCGAGTTCCAGAAGCTGGCCAAGGGCATGCTGGCGCGCGACGATCCCGCCGTGGCGGGGCTGCTCGCCGCCGTGGCCGGCTTCTCCAAGGAGACCGGGGGCCTGGTCATCGCCGAGGGCGTCGAGGACGCCGAGACCATCCCCTGGCTCGTCGAGCACGGCGTCGACCTCGGCCAGGGCTTCGGCATCTGCAAGCCGATGGAGGCCGCCCAGGTCGCCGACCTGGTCCGCCGTGGCCGCATCGACCTGGGCCTGCCCGAGTCGCGTCCTCGGCGGCGCTCCGCCTCATGGGACGCGTGGGGTGGCCAGGCGACAGCGGAGCTGGCCTGGCCTCCGCACGTGGCGCGGCGGCGCCGGCGAACAGCCGTCTGAGTCCATCTGGAAGCCGCCCTCAGAGAGCCCATGCGCGCACGGGGTTCCGGGGCGGGGTAGCCTTGCAGCGCCGTGTCCGACGAGGTCGCCACCAGCCCGCTGCAGCCCGGGTTCGCCGCCCTGGCGGTGGGCGACTTCGCCACGGCCGCGGAGGTGTTCAGCGCCGCGCTGCAGGCGGAGCCGTCGCTGGCCGAAGCGCTAGCCGGGCTGGCCGACGCGGAGTGGTGGCTGGGCCACCTGGTCCGCTCGGTGGAGCTGCGCGAGCGGGCCTACGCGGAGTTCCGGCGCCGCAACGAGGCGCTGGGCGCGGCCTTCTGCGCCATCGGGCTGGCCATTCACCACCGGGCCAACCTGGGCAACTTCGCGGCCGCGGCCGGCTGGGTGGCTCGCGCGGCGACGCTCGTCGAGGAGCTGCAGATCGAGCCGCTGCGCGGTCACCTGCTCATGGTCCGCGCCGCCTGCAGCGAGGACCCCGTCGTCGCCGAGCAGTGGGCGCGCGAGGCCATCGAGCTGGGCCGCCGCAGCGGCGACGCCGACCTGGAGCTCTGCACGCTCAGCCAGCTCGGCGTGGCCCTGGTCCAGCAGGGCCGCGTCGCCGAGGGTGTGGCCGCGCTCGACGAGGCCATGGCGGGATCGCTGGGCGGCGAGGGGCGCAATCCCAACACGGTGGTCTTCACCAGCTGCAACATGATCCGCAGCTGCACGAGCTGCGCCGAGTTCGAGCGCGCGGTGCAGTGGATCCGCGCCGCCGAGCGCTTCGCGCAGCGCTTCGGCTGCCCGTTCCTCTACGCCGAATGCCGCACCGTGTACGGCCGCGTGCTACTGCTCACCGGCGAGTGGGCGCGCGCCGAGCAGGAGCTGACCACCGCGCTGGCGCTCACCCAGGATTCGGTGCCGCGGCTGCAGGCGGAGGCGCGCGCCCTGCTTGCCGAATTGCGCGTGGCCCAGGGGCGCCTGCACGACGCGGAGCTGCTGCTCGCCGGGCTGGAGAGCCGTCGCGAGGTGGCCGGTGCGCTGGCGCTGGTGCACCTGCGCGCCGGGCGAGCCGCAGCGGCCGCGGCCGTGCTGCAGAGCGCCCTCCAGGACATGGAGCCGGGCGGCCTCGACACCGCGCAGCTGGTCGAGCTGCGCGGAGAGTGCGAGCTGCTGCAGGGCGATCTCGAGACGGCCGCGGCCAGCGCCGTGACGCTCACCGACCTCGGCCTGCGGCATGACTGCCGGATCATCCGCGCGCGCGGCGAGCGGCTGCACGGTCGTGTCCGCGCGGCGGCAGGCCAGGCGACGGCGGCGCGTGCCCACCTCGACGTCGCGCTGCGCGGCTTCGTCGAGCTGGACCTCAGGGTGGAGGCGGCGCGCACCCGCATGGTGCTCGCCGAAGCGCTCGGCGCCGCGGAAACGGAGACGGCGGTGGCCGAGGCGCGCGCGGCGCTGAGCGCCTTCGAACGCGCCGGGGCCCACGCCGACGCCGACGGTGCCGCCTCCTTCCTGCGCACCCGCGGTGTGCGCGCCTCGCGCCTCGGCCCGCGCGGCGAGGGAACGCTGACCCGCCGCGAGCGCGAGATCCTCGCCCTGCTCGGCGAGGGACTCTCCAACCCCGAGATCGCCGAGCGCCTGCACCTCAGCCGCAAGACCGTCGAGCACCACGTCGGCCACGTCCTCGACAAGCTGGGCCTGCGCAGCCGGGCCGAGGCGGCCGTCGAGGTGGCGCGCACCCGCGCACCCGAATCCGCCCGGAAATAGGGGAGCTCCCCGATGTTCCGGGCAGCGGCCCCGGCGCACGCTCTCCGGTGCACATCCGCACACCTGGGGAGAGAGGACATGGCCGCTGATCCCACGCTGACACAGGACGTCGCGGGCGCCGGCCGCGGGGTGAGCCGCGGCACCACGGTGACGGGCTGGATCGCCGCGCCGCCGGGCGAGGTCTTCGCGCTCATCACCGACGTCGACCGGCTTCCCGAGTGGAACACGGTGGTCAGGAAGGTGCTGGAGCGGCCCGCCCGCATGGCCGTGGGCGCCGAGTGGGTGGTCAGGATCCGCCCGCCGAAGTTCCCCAGCTGGCCGAGCCGTTCGACGTGCCTCGAGCTCGACCCCGAGCACGGCGTCTTCGCCCACCGCAGCCGCAGCGACGACGGCAACCCGTCCTGGGCGGACTGGCGCTGGGAGCTCGGTGAGGAGGACGGCGGCACGCGCATCGCCGTCAGCTACGCGCTCAACCCGCGCAGCTGGTGGCGCACGGTCCTCTTCTCCCGCCTGCGCAACAGCCAGCTGGGCAACACCGAGATCCGCGACTCCATCGCCGCCCTGGGGCGCGCGCTGGGCGCCACGACCAGGAGCAATTGACAACCATGGCCACAACTATCGATACCCCGCTCGATCCCCAGCGCATCCAGGAGTTCGCCATGCGGCTGATGGGTCTCTACGGTGGCGGCATGCTCACCTTCATGGTCGACATCGGCCACCGCACCGGCCTTTTCGACGCCGCCGCGGCCGGGCCCGCCACCAGCGCGGAGCTGGCTGCGCGCGCGGGCGTGCAGGAGCGCTACGCGCGCGAGTGGCTGGGCGCCATGGTCACCGGGGGCATCTTCGAGTACGACGCGGCGGCGCGCAGCTACCGCCTGCCCGCCGAGCACGCGGCCTGTCTCAGCGGTGCCACCGCCTTCAACATGGCGCCGGTCTCGCGGCTGCACGCCAACCTGGCCGGCCAGCTCGACAGGGTGGTGGACGCCTTTCGCCACGGCGGCGGCGTCCCGGCGGGCGCCTACCGGCCCGCCTTCACCGAGGTGATGGACGGCCTCAACCGCAACGCGCTCGACGCCGTGCTCGTCGACGCGGTGATCCCGCTGGCGCCGGGACTGGTCGACCGGCTGCGCGGCGGCGGGCGTCTCGCCGAGGTGGGCTGCGGCACGGGGCATGGCATCGTCCTGCTGGCCAGGGCGTTTCCGCGCTCCAGCTTCACCGGCTACGACGTCGAGCCCGACGCCATCGAGCGCGCCCGCGCCGAGGCGGCCGGGGCGGGAGCCGGCAACGCGCGCTTCGAGGTGCGCGACGCCGCCACCATCGCGAGCGGCGAGGAGCGCTGCGACGCCGTGCTCTGCTGGGACACGGTGCACGACCTCGCCGATCCCGCGGGCGTGCTGCGCGCCATCCACGACGCGCTGGTGCCGGGCGGCAGCTTCGTCATGGTCGAGCCCATGCTGTCGAGCAACCTGGAGGACAACGTCGGCAACCCCATGGCGCCGATGACCTACGCCACCAGCACGCTGTACTGCATGACCCAGTCGCTGGCCGCCGGTGGCGCGGGCCTGGGCACGGCGTGGGGCGAGCAGACCGCGCGGCGCCTGCTCGGCGAGGCGGGCTTCGTCGACCTGCAGCTCCACCCCGCACCGGCGGGCAATCCCATCAACAAGGTGTTCGTCAGCCGGCGCGGGGCGTAGCGGCGGGGCGCCGGAGGCGGCCCGGCGCCCGCTGCCCGTAGACTGCTGCGGACCGTTCGCTCAGCAGGAACCCATCCCCGTGGCCATACCGCCGATCCACATGACCGCAGCCGGCAAGGCGGCGCTCGAAGCCGAGCTCCACCAGCTCGAGAAGGTGCGCCGTCCCGAGATCGTGGCTCGCATCGCCAGCACCCGCTCCGAGGGCGACCTCTCCGAGAACGCCGGCTACCACCAGGCGCGCGAGGATCAGAGCCACCTCGAAGGACGCGTCAACGAGATTCGCGCCCTGCTGCGCAACGCGGTGGTCGTGGAGGAGGGCGCGCCCGACGGCGTGGTCCGCATCGGTGCGCGCGTCACCGTGCGCGACAGCTACGGCGAGACCACGTACAGCATCGTCGGTCCCACCGAGGTGGACCCGCGGTCCGGGCGCATCTCGCACCAGTCGCCGATCGGCTCCGCGCTGCTCGGTGCCCGCGCGGGCGACCAGGTCACGGTGGCCACGCCCGGCGGCGAGGTGCTCATGAAGGTCGTCGAGGTCGCCTAGCGACTCCTGGCGCACCCCTCGTCCGCGCGCGCTTGTATGCTGCGCGACTCGATGGCCACGGCCCTCTTCACCCCGGCGCTCTTCGACTTCCTCCGCGAGCTGCGCGAGAACAACGATCGCGCCTGGTTCCAGGCCAACAAGGCGCGCTACGAGAACGACGTGCGCGGCCCTGCGCTGCGCTTCGTGGCCGCGGTGGCGCCGGCCCTGCAGCGCATCAGCAAGCACGTCGTCGCCGACCCGCGGCCGGTGGGCGGCTCGCTGTTCCGCATCAACCGCGACACGCGGTTCAGCGCGGACAAGAGCCCGTACAAGACGGGTGTGGGCATGTCCTTCCACCACGAGCGCGGCCGGCACGGCGCGGGGCCGGGCTACTACCTGCACCTCGAACCCGGCGAGTCCTTCGGCGGCGGCGGTGTGTACATGCCCGACACGCCCTCGCTGACGCGCATCCGCGACGCCGTGGTCAGCGACGCGCGCCGCTTCGCGCGCATCGTCGACGCACCCGCGTTCGCGCCGGCGTTCACGCCGATGGGGGAGGTGCTCAAGCGCGCGCCGCAGGGCTACGACCCGCAGCATCCCCACGTCGAGTACCTCAAGCGCAAGAGCTTCGTCTGGCACGTGCCATTCGACGAAGTCGCGGTGTGCGCGCCCGGCTTCATGGATGGCTACGTCGACGCCTGCCGCACCGCCGCGCCGCTGCACGGCTTCCTGGCGGGCGCGCTCGGCGTGCCCTGGTAGGGTTCGCCGGCAGCTCAGCTCTGGATCGAGCCGCCGCCCTGGTGATGCGTGGCTCCGGCGCCGTCGCCGCTGCCGCCTCGCTGTCCCTGTCCGTTTCCCTGCCCGGGCGGCGGTCCTGATCCCGGCAGGCCGCTCGGCGAGGGACGGGTCCCCGGCTCCTGGTGCGGCGCCGGCGTCTGCGACGGGTCGGGTGCGGTGTAGGGGTCGTCCTGCACCTCGGCGGTGAGGCATTCGGGATGCTGCGCGGGGTCGTTCGGCGGGGCGAGTGGCAGCAGCGGGCGCGAGGAGTCGGGGCGGACGAAATTGAAGGCCGCGGTGAGGTCGCCGACGGTGCCGCGCCGCCAGTCGCTGAGGTTGGCCGCGCGCACGCCGAAGCGGCGCTCCAGAAAGAGCAGCAGCGAGGTGTGGTCGAAGAGGTCGCGGCAGCAGAAGCCGCCGCGCGAGAACGGCGAGACCACCAGCATGGGGACGCGGAAACCCAGCCCGATCGGGTCGCTCTGCCCGGTGACGAACTCGCCGGGCGTGCCCGCGGGCGGCACCGGCGGCGGCACGTGGTCGAAGAAGCCGCCGTTTTCGTCGTAGGTGACAAAAAGAGCCGTCTTCGACCAGAGCGGCGAGGCCAGCAGGGCGGCCACGGCGACGCTGGTGGCGTTCTCGCCGTCGTGCGGCGCGAAGGCGGGATGCTCCGACTGCGCCGCACCGGTGACGATCCAGGACACCGGCGGCAGCGTGCCCGATGCGCAGTCGGCGACGAAGTCGGCGGGGAAGACGGGCGCCAGGTTGGCCTGCAGCCGCGCGGCGCGCACCTGCATCGCGGAGCCGTCCGGGTAGTTCTGCGGCCAGTACTGCTGGAAGAGGTAGAGCGGGTCGTCCTCGTAGCTGCCGTCGGGACTGCCGTAGCAGCGCCAGGCGATGCCGGCGTCGCTGAGCTGCTCGGGATAGGTGATCCAACCCGACGAGAACACGCCCCAGGTGCCGGTGGGCGAGCCCGGCACCGCGTCGGTGAGCTTGCGCGTGCTCAGCACCGGGCCGCCGTGGCGCCCCTCGGGGTCGAGCATCCCGGTCATCGCGTAGAGACGGTTCGACGACGTCGAGCCCATCACCGAGCAGTGGTAGGCGTCGCAGATGGTGAAGGCGTCGGCGAGCGCGTGGTAGTAGGGGAGGTCGTCGCGCGTGTAGTAGCCCATGAAGGTGTGGTCGCTGTCGCCGGCGTGGGCGCGGGCCCAGCCGTCCATGGCCCGGCCGTCCCACGAGGCGTGCTGGTCGCCATAGCCGTGGGTGATGTCGTCGGTGCACTCACCCGTCTGCATGGAGCTGGTCTGCGTGGTGTCGAGGTGGAAGGGCACCACGACGCCGGGTGCGCCGGTGGCGGGATCGGTGTACTGCTGGCGGAACACGCCGGGCAGCGCGGCGGGGTCGTCGAAGCCGCGCACCGCGGGGTAGGTGCCGAAGTAGTGGTCGAAGGAGCGGTTCTCCTGCATGAGGATGACAACGTGCTCGATGTCCTCGAGACGTCCCGCCCGCTGCGGAGCGGCCAGGGCGCGGAGCAGGGGCTCGCCGAGCAGCGTCGCGCCGGCCAGGGCCGCGCCGCTCTTGAGCAGGTCCCGCCGGGTCAGCCGCAGTGGTGCCACGTTGAGGGAAGACCGCCATCGCGGCCCGCCCTTGCAGCGATCACGAGTCGTTGATCGCTGAGGCGAGAACTACATCGAGCCCATGCCCGCGCCGGGTGTGCTGAGGCCGGGGACGGAATGCGGCGCCAGCGCCACGCCGACGGCGAGCAGCAGCAGCAGCGCCGCCGTCGAGCGGGTCACCGTGGCGCGTCCGGGCAGCGTCTTCTCGACGGTGATGAGCACGGCCACCACCGCCATCCAGGTGAGGCTCATGATGCCGAGCGCGAAGAGCGCCGCCATCAGCGCCCAGCAGCAGCCCACGCACCAGGCCGCGTGCCCTGCGCCCATGCGCGCCGCGCCGGCGTGGCTGCTCCGCCAGTTGCCCAGCAGGTAGCCGAGCGGGCTGCGGCACCGGGAGAGGCAGGCGTCCTTGAGCGGGGTCAGCTCGTAGAGCGCGGCGGCGGCCAGCACTGCGGCGGCGATCCAGTGGCCGCCGCCGTCCCAGGAGAGCGCGCCGCCCCACCGGTTGCGCGCGACGCTGAACACCGCGTAGGCGGCCACGCCGACCGAGCCCCAGACCAGCACGTAGGCGGCGGTGAAAAGCAGCGGCCGCGCGGGCCCACGGCGCGACGTCATGCGCGCATAGAGGGCGACAGTTGGTGACACGGATGGCAGCATCATGGCGGCCATCATCACCACCCAGGTGGCCACGAACCAGCCCAGGGCGCCGAGGTCGGCGCCGGGCGCGGCGTCCATGCCCGCCATGCGCTGCACCGTGGCCCACCAAGCCAGCCCGGCAAGGGCGACGAGCAGCGCCACCAGCCCCAGCCGCGCCCGGACGGCGGCCAGGATCTCGCCGCGCGCCGCGCCCTCCGACGCGGCGCCGCCGGCTCGCGCGGTGGTGGTCGCCGTGGCGCTCAGCCCGCCCACGAGAAATGCGACACGCTGAAGGCCGCCTTGCCCTGGTACTCGGTGCCGAAGGCGTTGATCTTCGAACGCGTGTTGTGGGCCACGGTCAGCTCCGAGCCGGCGGGGTGGAAGACCCCCGTCAGCCTGGCCGGCTGCCCGGTCTCGACGCCGAAGGGCACCACGTCCTCGATCTCGAAGTCGACGCTGTCGCCGATGCGGATGGAGTGGCGCAGCCCCTCCTCGCGCACCTCGATGGGCGCGACCTGCACGCCGAGGTTCTCGCCGATCAGCGGTCCCAGCGCCTCCATGGGTCCCCCCAGCGCGCCGGAGAACACCGCGCCGAGCTTGCCCGCCTGCTCCTCGGAGGCCTTGGCGTCCATGAAGACGCCCAGCCGCCAGTTGCCCTCGGTCATCACCTTGGGCGTGTCGGCGAAGGCGGCCACGGTGAGGCCGCCGACGTCGACGCCCTCCACCTCGCCCTCCTTGACGTTGAAGACCAGCACCACCCTGCAGCGGTCGAGCGTCGCCCCCAGGGCGAGCGACGCGGTGCAGGGGCAGACCACGTCACACGAACACGTCTCGAAATAGGACCCGGCCAGTTTCCAGGACACGGCAGCATCCTCCTGCGCGGAACGTCGGGCGGGGCACGATTCTGTGTCGCCGCCGCCACCCGGGTCAATCCCCCGCCGCGCCGAGGTCAGTAGATGAAGCCCTCGACGTCGCTCAGGGTGTCGATCTGCCGGGCGTCGAGCTGGCCGGGGACCTCGTAGTAGTTGGCCTCGTCGACGGTGAAGGAGCTGGGGCCCTGCACCGCCACCACGTAGGCGACGTGGCCGTACATGCTGTAGCCGTTGCCCGAGCCCCAGACCACGATGGCGCCGACCCGCGGCTCCATGCCGGTCGACATGCCCTGGGCCCGGGCGCCGGCGTACCACATCCAGGCGTCGCCGCCCCAGGTGACGTCGCGCAGCGAGGCCACGTACCAGGTGCACTGGCCCCAGGGGAAGTCGTCCTGGCGCGGCCCGAAGGCGAAGGGCGGCAGCACCCCGTGGGCGCGCGCGGCCGCCTGCGCCGCAGCCGCGGCAGCAGCGGCTGCCGCCGCCGCCTGGGCCGCCTGCACCTGGTGGATCCTGTCGACCACCGCCTGGCTCTGCGCGGTGGCCTGCCTCTGCTGGTCGGTGAGGCTGGCCACCTCCTGCTGGTACTGCTGCTCCTGGCTCTGCTGCTGCTGTTGCAGCGCGTTGAGCTGGTCGACCTGCTGCTGCGCCGCGGCCTGGTCCTGCTGCTCCTGCTGCTGCAGGGCGACCAGGTGCTGCTGCTGGTCGCGCACCTGGGTGACCAGGTCGTGCAGCTGCGAGCTGGTCCGGTCCAGCGCCTGCAGGGTGTCCAGGAGCTGGTACATGTTCTGGCTCTGCAGCACCGCGTTGACCGCGGAGACGTCGCCGCGCTCGTAGACCTTGACGAGCATCTGGCCGAGCTGCTTCTTGTCGCCGGCCAGCACGGCGGTGGTGGCCTGCACCGCGCGGTCGGTCCTGGCCAGCTCCAGGTTGATGTCGTTGAGGTGCACCTGCGCCTCGGTGATCTGCTGCTGCGTCTGCACGATCTGCTGCTGCACGGCCAGCGCGGCCGCGGTGGCGCCGCTCTGCTGCGCCTGCAGCGAGGACAGCTGGGACCTCAGCCCGGCCTCCTGCTGGCGGAGCTGGGCGAGCTGCTGGTCGAAGCTGTCGGTCAGCCGCGCCTGCAGCGACGGGGACGAGTGCGGCGCGACAGCGAGCGCGGTGAGGACCGCGACCGCGAGAGCGAGACGCGGCACCAGGCGCCGGCGCAGTGGTTTGACGTTGTGGTGCATCGTGAGGCTGGCGCGCCCGGCCGGGTTGCTGCCGGAGAGGGACTCAACCGGCCGGTCGCGGGGAGGGTACCACGGCCGCGCGGTTCCGGCCCGCCAGTTCACCATCGCGAACGCGATTTGCATGTCTTCACCACGGCCGTACCAGGCCGTGGGTCGAACAGCACAGGCGCTGCGACACGCCGGCCTCAGCATCCCTCCTCGCCGCACCGAGATCTGGACCCTCGGCGGCACCTGCCACAGGAGGCACACGACATGACCGACGTCACCAGCATCGACATCACGGCCGAGCTCGCCAAGGATTCCGAGCCCACCGACTGGCGCGTCGTCTGCACCCCGCCGGTCGGCGCCTGATCGCGCCGACCCGCCTGTGGTGAGCGGCCCGACGCCGCTCCACCGCGCGGGGGTGCGGTCGCGAACCACCGCGACCGCACCCCCAACCCCCGCCGCCGGCGCCTCCGAGCTGCGCCGGCCGGCACACCAAGGAGCACAGATGGTCCTGGGTGGCGGCACTCGTCGGGAGGGGGGTCTCCCGTTGCGGGACCGCGGCGTCGCGCGGCAGCGCGGCGACCTGGGCCGGCTGCTGGTGGCGGTCGGCATCACCCTGTACGGCTACGCCTTCGGCATGGTCGCCATCATGGTGCTGGTCCTCGAGGTGACCGGCTCGCCCGCGGCCGCGGCGGCCTGCATGGTGGTGCGCACCGCTCCGCGCGCTCTCTGCTCCCGCCCCGGCGGCTCGCTCGCCGACCGCTTCGCGCCCGCCCGCCTGGCGGCGCTCTGCTGCCTGGCCCAGGCCGGCGCCACCGCCCTGGTGATCGCCGCCGGCATGGCCCACCAGACCTGGCTGATCTACCTGGCCATCGGCTGCATCGGCGTGGCCGCCGGTGTCTTCCAGCCCGCCACCATGGCCCTGATGCCGGGCGTGGCGGGACCGGCCCGGCTGGCTCGCGCCAACACGGCCTACAACGGCATCCTCGCCTCGGCCGTGCTCGGTCCGCCTGCCCTCTCGGTGCCCCTGCTGGCCCTGGGCGGACCCAACCTGCCGCTCGGCGTCGACCTGGGGGGCTTCCTGGTCGCCGCCGCGCTGCTGGCCTCGCTGCCCAGGCGCGGCCGGCCCCATCTCAGCGTGGCGCCCGGCGCGGCGACGGCCGCACCCGCCGGCCTGGTGCGCCTGATCCTCGGTGACCGCTTCCTGCGCTGCCTGGCCGTGGCCTGGGCGGCCGAGGGCCTGGTCGCCGGGGCGGCCCAGGGCGCCTTCATCGCCGCCGCCGGCGAGCGCTTCGGCGGCGACGCCCAGGTGGGCATCCTCTACGCCGCGGTGGGCGGCGGCTCGCTGCTCGGCACCGCCGTGCTGCTCCGGCTCCACCCCACCCGCGTGCCCAGCCTGGCCGTGGTGGGCGCGGCCTTGATCTCGGTCGTCGCCATCGGCCTCTTCGCCCTCGCCCCTGGCGTCTGGCTCGGGGTGGCCTGCCTCGCCGTCGCCGGCATGGGCACCTCGCTGTACCAGACCTGGAGCACCACCCAGCTGCAGCGCGACGTCGAGCCCGCCCTGCTGGGCCGGGCCAGCGGCCTGGTCGTCTCGGTCGGGCTGTGGGGCTTCATCGCCGGGTCGCTGCTGGTGACCGTGCTCATCCCCCTGGTCGGCTGGACCGCCGGGCTGGCGGTGGCGAGCGTGCTGGCCAGTGGGCTCATCCTGGGCCTGGCCACGCCGCGCCGCGGCGACGTCGTCGCCCTCCGGCAGCTGGTGGCCTGAGCATGGCCGTCGCCGCCGCGGCCTTCCACCGCGGCACCCACCGCGTCTGCCCGCCCGAGCAGACCTGGGAGCGGGTGCGGCCCCACCTCGCCGCCGCGGGCATCACCCGGGTCGCCGACGTGACCCGGCTCGACGTCATCGGCATCCCAGTCTTCCAGGCCATCCGGCCGCTCTCGCGCAACCTCTCGGTGTCGCAGGGCAAGGGCGTCACGCCGATGCTGGCCCGGGTCTCCGCGGTCATGGAGGCGATCGAGCTCTGGCATGCGGAGCGCGTCGAGCTGGTGGCCACCGCGGCCGCCGTCGCCGAGGTGCGGCTGCCCTACCAGGTGCGCAGCCTCGACCTCGCCGAGCGCAGCCTGCTCGGTGAGGCCACGGTGCTGCACTGGGTCCGCGGGCGCGGCCTGCGCAGCGGGCGCGAGACCCTCGTGCCGCGCGAGTACCTGGAGGTCGACCACACCGTGGTGGAGCGCTGGCACCCACCGCTCTTCCACGTCACCAGCAACGGGCTGAGCAGCGGCAACACCGTCGAGGAGGCGGCGCTGCACGGGCTCTACGAGGTGATCGAGCGCGACGCGCTGACCCGGCTGCAGGCGACGCCGCGCGCCGCGTGGCGCACCGTCGACGTCGACACCGTCACCGGTGAGGACGCCCCGTCGCTCATCGCCGCGCTGCGCCGTGCCGGCTGCGTGGTCAGCGTCGTCGACGCCACCGGCCCGACCGGACTGCCCACCTTCGTCAGCGAGATCTGGTCGGCCGACTACCCGACCTGGTTCGGCGGCGCCGGCTGCCATCGCGACCGTGAGGTCGCCCTCTGCCGCGCGCTCACCGAGGCGGCGCAGTCGCGCCTCACCGCGGTGAACGGCACGCGCGACGACATGCATCCCGGCGTCTACACGCGGGTCGCCGACCTGTGTGCGCCGCGCGCCGCGCGCGAGGGCGGCGTCGCGGTCGACTACGCGGAGGTGCCGGACACGGCGGCCGGCGACCTCGCCGCCGACCTGGTGGCGGTGGCGGCGGCGGTGGAGGAGCTCACCGGCGTCGAGCCCTTCCGCGTCGACCTCAGCCGCGAGCGCCTCGGCATCCCGGTGGTGCGGGTGATCGCGCCGGGCATGCGCCACGGCATGTTGCACTGATGTCGCGCACCGTCCACGTCTTCACCGGGCCGACGCTGAGCGCCGCCGGCGTCCACGCCGTCATCCCCAGCGCGGCCGTGCACCCGCCCGTCGCCGCCGGCGACCTGCTCGCCCTGCCCATCCCTGGCGGCGACGTTGTGGTCATCATCGACGGATACTTCCAGCAGGCGCAGTCGGTGCGCCACAAGGAGATCCTGCTGCTCCTGGAGCGCGGCGTCGAGGTCTGGGGCGCGGCCAGCATGGGCGCGCTGCGCGGCGCCGAGCTGCACCGCCTGGGCATGCGCGGGGCGGGCGCGGTGTTCCGTCTCTACGCGCGCGGCGCCATCGAGGGCGACGACGAGGTGGGCGTCACCCACGGCCCGGCCGAGCTCGGCTACCCCGTCGTCGCCGACGCGCTGGTCAACGTCCGCTTCACCCTGCGCCGCGCCGTCCGCGACGGGCTGCTCGACCGCGCCACCGCCGATGCCTTCGCGGCCGCCGCCGCCGCCACGCCGTTCACCGCGCGCACGGAGCCGGGGCTCGTCGCAGCGGCCGTCGCCGCGGGCATCGACGCGGCGGTTGCGGAGCGCGTCGCCACGGTGCTGCGCGAGCATCGCGTCGACGTCAAGCGGCGCGACGCGCTGCACGCGCTGCGGCTGGTGGCCCGCGCCGGCGCCGCCGCGCCCACGCGCGCTGCGCACACGGTGAGCAACAGCGCGCACCTGCATCTCTGGACCCAGCGGGCACGCGTCTCGCGCGACATGGACTGCCAGGGCGAGGCCGCGCCGGTCACCGACCGCCAGGTGCTGGCCGCCTGCCAGCTCTTCGCCGCCGACTATGCGGAGTTCGCCGCGCCGGTGGCGCTGCGCACCCTCGCCGCGCTGGCCGCGCCGCCGCCGCGGCGGCAGGCCACGGATGCCGCCCTGCTCGACGGACTCTGCGACGACGCGGGGCAGCTCGACGAGTTCCTCGCCGCGCATCACCTCGACCGCGACGAGGTGCTCCGCCACCTGGGTCGCGAGGAGCGCCTCGCCGCCGCCATGGCCGGCGGCCCGGCATCGGCCACCGGCCTGGCCCATCTCGTCCTCGCCGAGGCCGACCGTCGCGGTGTCCTGGCCGCGCGCGACGCCGCACGCTGGGAGCGGACCTGGCTGCGCGCGGACGAGCGCGGCGCGCCCGACCGCCGCCTCCTCGCCGCGCGCCGCGCACTCGCCGTCGCACCCGGCCTGGCGCTGCACGACCCCTTCGTCGTCGCCCTCAAGCTGTCCGGCGACTTCGCCGCCGCCCGCCGGCTGGCCCGCGCCGCGCTGGCCTTCAACGACGAGGTGGCCGCCGCGCATCCCGACTTCGCGGTGCATCGCATCGACGGCGCCCGCGTCCTGGAGTGGTTCGCGCAGCGCTGGGGAGTCGAGGCGGCGGACTTCGACATGGAGCTGGCCGACCGCGGCTTCGCCTCGCGTGACGAGTTCGTCGCCGTGGCCAAACCCTTCTACATGTCTGCAAAGTTCCGCGCAGTCGACTGCACCCTGCGACTGTGCGGCGGCGCCCAGGACGCCGCCGCCTGACTGCCGTGCGTCTCACCCTCGTGCACTGCTGTCACGAAGATGCGGTGGGAACAATTCGTGCACAGCGACATGGGTGATTGAAGATGGCCCCAGTCACGGAGGCCCTCTCAGCTTGACCACCGCGAACCAGCACGACCCGGACGCCTACGTCCGTTTGGGCCGCGCCCTCTGGCAGGGCGACGAGTACCTGCGCAACGTCCTCGAGCTCTCGCCCATCGGCCTGATGCTCATGGCGGCCAGCGACCTGCGCATCGTGCGCGTCAACGCCGCCTTCTGCGAGCTGCTCGGGCGCAGCGCGGAGGAGCTCTGCACCCTGACCGCCTTCGACATCATCGCCCAGGACGAGCGGGCGGGCAGCATGTCCAACGCCGTCAAGCTCCGTGCCCAGGACGTGCCCAGCACGCAGATGGAGCGGCGCTTCGTCCGGCCCGACGGCACCGAGGCCTGGGGCCTGGTCAACAGCGTGGTGGTGCGCGACCCGGACGGCGCGCCGATCGGCTTCTTCAGCCAGATCCAGGACATCACCCAGCGCAAGCAGGTGGAGAAGGAACTGCGGGCCAGCGAGGAGCGCTTCCGCACCCTCTTCGAGCACGCCTCGGTGGGGCAGTGCCTCATCGACGTCGAGGGACGCCTCATCAGCACCGTCAACCCCGCGCTGGCGCGGCTGCTCGGCCGCACCGAGGCGGAGATGGTCGGCCAGACCTGGGACGCCTTCATCCACCCCGAGGACCGCGCCCTGACCGCCAAGCAGGTGCGCGCGCTGAGCGACGGCGCCATCCCCTGCTACGAGTCGGCGCAGCGCTACCTGCACCGCGACGGGCAGTGGGTGGAGACCTACACAACGGTGGCCCTGGTGCGCGACCGCGACGGCAGCCCGCACAGCTTCCACATCCTGATCCAGGACGAAACCAGCCGCTTCGAGGCCGAGCAGCGCCGCCGCGAGACCGAGGCCACGCTCGCCTTCCAGGCCTCGCACGACACCCTGACCAGCCTGCCCAACCGGGCCCTCTTCGCCGACCGACTGCGCGGCGCCATCCACCGGCTGCGCCGCGGCCACCGCCCGCTGGCCGTGCTTTTTGTCGATCTCGACCGATTCAAGTACATCAACGACAGCATGGGCCACGGCGCCGGCGACCTCGTCCTCTTCGAGACCGCGGCGCGGCTCAGCCAGGTGCTGCGTCCCACCGACACGCTCTCGCGCTTCGGCGGCGACGAGTTCACCGTGCTCTGCGAGGACGTCGACGGCGTCGAGGGCGCGGGCGCCATCGCCGCGCGCATCATCGCCGCCATCGAGGAGCCGCTCAGCGTCGGCGGGCGCGACATCTACGTCGGCGCCAGCGTGGGCATCGCGGTCACCGCCGATCGCAGCGCCACGCCCGAGGCGCTGCTCAGCGACGCCGACGCCGCCATGTACCGCGCCAAGGAGGCGGGCCGCGGCCGCTACGAGGTCTTCGACGAGCACCTGCGCAGCGCCACGGTGCGCCGCATCGAGATCCAGAACGGGCTGCGCCGCGCCCTGGAGGCGGAGGAGCTGGTGCTGCACTATCAGCCCATCGTCGACCTGCACACCGCGCGCATGGTGGCCGTCGAGGCGCTGGTGCGCTGGCAGCGCGGCGACGGGCAGCTCTACTCGCCCGCGGAGTTCATCCCCGTCGCCGAGGAGACGGGACTCATCCACGAGATCGGCGAGCACGTGCTCGTCGAGGCCTGCCGCCAGGCCGCCGACTGGCGCACCGCCATGGCCGGCGACGACCGCGTTTTCCACGTGACCGTCAACATCTCGCCACTGCAGCTGATGCGTCCCGGCTTCGCCCAGGGCGTGGCCGACGTGCTGCAGCGCACCGGCCTGCCCGCCGAGTGGCTCTGCCTGGAGATCACCGAGAGTGCACTCATGGCCGACACCGAGGCGGCCATCTCCGTGCTCGAGGAGATCCGCGACCTGGGCGTGCGCATCGGCATCGACGACTTCGGCACCGGCTACTCCTCGCTCAGCTACCTGCAGCGCTTCCCCGTCGACCTGGTCAAGATCGACCGCAGCTTCACCATGTCGCTGGACCGGCGCAACTCGCAGGCAAACGCGCTGGTGGGCGCGGTGGTGCACATCGGCACGGCGCTGGGCATCAGCATCGTCGCCGAGGGCGTGGAGACGCGCGAGCAGGCCAACATCCTGGCCGGACTCGGCGTCGAGGTGGCCCAGGGCTACATGTACAGCCGGCCGCGGCCCGCGTCGGAGGTCACCGGCATGGTGCTGAGCGGGCTGGTCGACGACGTCGGCCTGGTCTGCCTGCCGCTGACCACCGTACCGTCGGCGCGCAAGCGTTCCACCGCTGCCTTCGGCGACGCGCGCCGCTCGCTCGACCGGCTGCAGGAAGGGCGGGTGCGCGAGCTGCGCGCCGTCAACCAGTAGACGGCGCGGCGCCGCGCGCCGCCGAGGTGCTCAGTCCCAGGCGGCGATGGTGGCGGCCATCACCGCGGCGGCGACGTCCCTGGCCGGCGCCTCCGCCGGCAGCCGCAGCGGCGGCTCGCCGTCGACGCCCGCCAGCTCCCAGCCACCCTCGGGCAGGGCACTGAGCAGCAGGTCACCGCCGATGTGGAGGTTCGACCCGTTGCCGTCGCGCTCGATGCGGAGCAGGGGGTCGATCCGCACGCCGGCCTCGCGGAAGAGGGCGCGCAGCGCGGCGGCGACGGCCCCGGCGGTGACCGGCGCGGGGACGGCGGGCTCGGCCGCCGGCTCGACGGGGGGCGCGGCGCGTCGGTTGCGCAGGGGGAGACGCACGATGGTTCCTGGCCGGAGGCATGCTGCGGCGGGTGGAAGGGTGTGCAGCGCTCCTGCCGCTGAGAACGCCGCCGGGGCCGCCCGCATACGTCGCGATGCGGTCACGCCCTGGACAACGCCGGTGTTCAGGCCAGGGAGCGCGCCTCCGCGACCAGGCGCTCGACGACGGCCGCGGCGGGCGGCGCGTCCGTGATCTCGGCGACCCCGGTGCCGGCGTACATGGCCATGGCGGCGACGTCCCCGTCCATGCACCGCAGCGGCGGCCCGACGAACCAGCGGGGCACGTCCCACCGCATCGCGCCGTATTGGCCGGAACCGACCGGATCGTCGCCGCCGCGCGCCGCCGCGGCCTCGACGCAGGCGCGCAGCACCCGGTGCGGCGCGTCCTCCCAGCCGAGGTGGAACGGCGTGCCGAGCAGCGTCGAGTCCTCGCCGGCGCGGAGCAGCGCGGCCACGTAGTCGGGGTGCGCGCCGGACTCCGCCGTGGCCACCAGTCGCGTGCCCACGCGCACCGCCGCCGCGCCCGCACGCAGCGCCGCGGCCATGGCCCGCCCGGTGGCGATGCCGCCCGCGGCGACGACCGGCACCTCGACGGCGGGCACCACCTGGGCCAGCAGCTCGAGCAGCGGGGTGCTGCCGCGCACGTGGCCGCCGGCCTCGACGCCCTGGGCGACCACCGCGTCGCAGCCCGCCGCCGCGGCGGCCACCGCCTCGTCGCGCGAGCCGACCTGCCAGAAGGCCAGCGCGCCCCCGTCGTGGATGCGCGCCACCACCTCGGGGTCGGGCTCGCCCCAGAACACGTCGACGACGCGGGCGGCGCTGGCCGCGGCGTCGAACACGGCACCCTGCGCGGCCACGTCGAAGGCGAAGAAGCCCATGCCGAAAGGAGCGCCGGTCAGCGCGCGCATCGCGGCCAGGCGCTCCTCGGCGGGCTGCGGCGCCCACTGCGGCAGCATGCCCAGCCCGCCCGCGCGGCTCACCGCTGCGGCCAGCTCGACGCTGCCCACGCCGCCGCCGAGCACCGCCATCTGCAGGGGCAGGCGGCAGCCGACCAGCTCGGTGAAGGGTGTCTCCCAGCGCGCCGTCTCGCTCATCTCCGGGCACACCCTAGCGCAGCCTGGAGCTCCTGGTCACCTTCTAACGTAGAAAGTATTATCTTTTACAGCACACGCCGGAGGGCCCGCGGAGGAGGGCTCCGCGCTCACCGGCGCCGCGGAGGCTGGGCGCGAGACATGGACCAGGCCGACCGGGACGAGAACAGGAGCATCAGGCGCTTCCGCAGGCTGGAGCGCCTCTGGAGGGACATCGCCGAGGCCGCCTCGCGCGCCGACGCGGTGCTGCGGCTGGAGGGTGAGCTGGCCCGGCTGCCGGTGGCGCATCGCGGCAGGCGCTCGTGACCACCGCCTTCGTGCTCAGCGGCGGCGGCAGCCTGGGCGCGGTGCAGGTGGGCATGATCTGGGCGCTGCAGGAGGCCGGCGTCCGGCCCGACCTGGTGGTGGGCAGCTCGGTCGGCGCCCTCAACGGCGCCTGGCTGGCGGGCCATCCCGACACCTCGGTGTCGGTCCTGGCGCAGACCTGGTCCGGGCTGCGCCGTGGTGACGTCTTCCCCGTCGGCGTCACCGGCCTGGCCGGTGTGCTCGGCCGCCGCTCCCACCTGGTCGCCCCCGACGCGCTGGAGCGGCTGATCCGCCGCAACGTCGACCACGCGCATATCGAGGAGATGCCGGTGCCGCTGCACATCGTCGCCACCGAGGTGACCACCGGCATGGAGGTGGTGCTGTCGCGCGGCGACACGGTGCGCGCCCTGCTGGCCAGCACCGCCATCCCCGGCGTGTTCCCGCCCGTCGACGTGGAGGGACACCTGCTCATGGACGGCGGCGTGGTCGACAACACGCCGGTGTCGCACGCGGTGCATCTCGGCGCCGACCGCGTCTACGTGCTGCCCACCGGCTACGCCTGCGCCCTGGCGGCGCCGCCGCGCAGCGCGCTGGCCATGGCCCTGCACGCGGTGACGCTGACCATCGAGCAGCGGCTCATCAACGACGTCGAGCGCTACGAGGCGCATGCCGAGCTGCACGTCATCCCGCCGCTCTGCCCTCTGGCGGTGGCGCCAACCGACTTCTCCAAGTCGGCGCAGCTCATCGAGCGGGCCCGCGGCTTCGCCCGCGACTGGCTGGCCGAGTCGCATCCGGCGCGCGGACAGGCGCACCTGCTGGGCTGGCACCACCACGGTCCGCAGGTGCGGGCGGAGGCGTCATGACCGCCATCGCGCTCGGCGCCGTCGCCGCGCTGGGTGACCCGCTGCGTCGCAACCTCTACGACCTCGTCTGCGCGCAACCCGCGGGCGTCACGCGTGACACCGCCGCGCAGCTCGCGGGCGTGGCCCGCCACGTCGCCGCGTACCACCTCGACCAGCTCGCGCGCGGCGGCCTTCTCGACGTCGCCTACCGCCGCACCGGGGATCGCCGCGGCCCCGGGGCGGGACGTCCCGCCAAGGTGTACACGCGCGCCGCCACCCCCGTCGACGTCTCGCTGCCGCCGCGCAACTACGGCCTGGCCTCGCGCGTGCTGCTCGACGCCGTCAGCGGCGACGGCGACCCGGTCGCCGCCGCCCGGCGCTGCGGTGAGGAGCTGGGCAGGACGGCGCGGGATGACGCCGCCGGCCTCGACGCGCTGCTCGGCGTGCTGCGCGACAACGGCTTCGAGCCGCTGCGCGAAGGCGGCACCGTGCGCCTGCGCAACTGCGCCTTCCACGAGCTGGCCGAGCGCGACCGGGCCACCGTCTGCGCCATGAACCTGGGCCTGATGCGCGGCATCGTGGCCGGAATGCAGCTGGAGAACGTCACGGCGGCGCAGCAGCCGCTGCCCCTGGGTTGCTGCGTGGCCTTCAGCACACGCTGACCGCGCGGTGCGTCGCGCGCGGGTAACACGTCATCCGACACGCCGCCACCACTGCCGCCGCCGCGTGACGGACGCCTGACGATGGGCTGGGCCCCCGCGAGGGGCGCGGGAGGTGGCGATAGCGTGACGGCCCGTGGCAACCCCCAGCCGCGCCGCGGCCCTCCTGCTCCTCCCGCTGCTCGCCTGCATCGGCGGCGCCGCGCCCGCGCATGGCACGGCGCAGGCCCGCCCGGTGGACGGCGCCGTGGCCATGTCGCCGCAGGCCGCCGCACGCACACCCGCAGCCAGCTCGGCGCCGTCGGGGCAGGCGGTCGGGACCGGTGTCGAGGCCACGCCGGACTCGGGGACCGAGGCGGCCACCACCTCGGTGAGGTCGACCTCCAAGCACCAGGTGTCGTCCACGCCGGCGCCGTCACCCACGTCCAGCCCGACGCCCACGCCGGCGCCCACGCCGGCGCCCACCCCGGCGCCCACGCAGAGCCCGAGCGGCCCCTGGCTGGGCATCCTGCAGACCAGTGCGGCCGACGCGCCCACCGAGCGCGCCGCCGGCGTCAGCTACGGCCATCTGGAATTGAGCTGGGCGTCGTACGAGCCCTCGCCGGGCGTCTTCGACTCCACCTACGCGGCCAACCAGCGCAGCAAGCTCAGCCAGCTCCGCCAGGCGGGCTTGCAGGTCACCCTCGACGCCGGGCTGCAGTACCCGCCCGCGTGGGTCTTCTCGCTCGACTCGGCGACGCGCTTCGTCGACCAGTACGGCGACGCCTGGCACGGCTCGCTCTCCGAGGACGTGCCCGACGCCGTTTTTGACAGCAACGTCCGCAACGCGGAGGCCGCCTACATCGCGCGCATCGCCGCCGACCTGGGCACCGGCTTCGACGCGGTCCGCGCCGGCGGCCTGCTCCAGGACGAGCTGCGCTACCCCGATGCCTCGTACAACGGCCACACCAACTGCTACTGGGGCTTCGACGCGCACGCGCAGGCGACCTCGCCGGTGCCCGGCTGGATCCCCGGCCAGGCCGACAGCACCAAGGCCTCGCAGTTCCTCAGCTGGTACCTGCAGAGCATCGACGGCTTCGAATCCTGGCTGGTGGGCACCTACCGCTCGCACTTCCCCACCGCCTGGTTGCAGGTGCTCATGCCCTCCTGGGGACTGCGGCCCGGTGACACCACCAACGCCATCGCCTCGGACCTGAACGGCTCGACCCCGCCGGCCACCTGGGGCACGCTGGAGATGGGCCTCGACTGGGCCAACCAGGTGACCGTCGCGCAGGGCGACAGCCGGGTGATGGCCTACAGCACCTGGCTGGAACGCGGCGACGACGGCACCACCCCGCAGACGCTCGGTCCCGCGCACTACCTGGTGACGCTGGCCTCGCCGCTGGGCCGCCCGGTGGCCGGCGAGAACGCCACCGCGACGGACTCGATCTCCACCATGCAGACGGTGGTGCAGCGCGTCAAGAGCTGGGGGCTGGTGGGGCTGATGTGGCTCGACGAGCCGCAGCTCTTCGGCAGCGGCCCCGTCCACCTCACCGACCTGACCGGCGCCTTCTTCAGCTGAGGCCGCGGTACAGCTCGGCGTAGCGGCGCACCATGGCCGCCGCGTCGTAGCGCTCCACCGCCAGCGCCCGCGCCGCCCCCGAGCACTCGTCGAAGTAGCCCGGGTCGTGCAGCAGGCTGACCAGGTGGTCCACAACGGCGGGGTCGCCCGGATCGCCGACCCGCACCGCGGGCGGTCCGCCGATCTCGGGCAGCGTCTCCAGGTCGTTGACCACCACCGGCCGGCCGCAGGCCAGCGCCTCCAGCAATGTCAGCGGCAGCTCCATCTTCAGGCCCAGCCGCGACGGCTGGAAGATCACGGCGTGGGCGGCGAGGATGGCCGCCAGCATGTTGGCCAGCCCGCCCAGCTCGACGACCGCGCCCTCGAGGTCGCGCTCGCGCACCATGGCGGCCAGCCGCTCGCGCATGTCCGCCTGGTCCTCGGAGGGCCGGTGCCGCATGGCCGCGATCAGCCGCACCGCGGGGACCCGGCGGCGCACCGCGGCAACGACGTCGAGCGCCTGCTCCAGGCCGCCGAAGCGGTCGTGGTGCCCGGCGAAGAGCAGGAACGGCCCCTCGCCCACGTCGAGATGCGCCCAGCCGTCCTCGACGGGCTGCGGCGTGAAGCGCTCCAGGTCGACGCCGGGCGGGATGTGCTCGACGCGCGCCACACCGTCCTCGCGCAGCTTCTTCGCCGTGCGCGCGCTGAGCGCGACCACGCCGCGCGCCCGCTGCAGCAGCGGCAGCGGGTGGAACTGGCCGGACGGACAGGTGGCCAGGAACGGCCGCTCGCGGAGCAGCGGCAGGCCGCCGAGCAGCCGCGGCGTCACCCGGCTGGACTGGAAGCTGACGATGAGATGTGCCGCGTCCGCGCGTGGCGCGCCGCGGAGCAGGTGGCCGAACAGGCGCAGCTTCTCGACCGCGGAGGGCGCGAAGCCGCCGCTGCGCATCTGCACGCGGTGGTGGCGCTGCGGCCAGGGCGAGGGGTCGGCGCGGTCGCCGATGAAGCTGAAGTCGACGCCGGCCTCGCCGAGCAGCAGGGTGCGGGCCAGGTTCTTGTCGCCGCTGTTCCAGGGTGGCGCCACGGGATGCGAGGTGAGCAGGAAGACGTTCACGAGGCCGCTTCGCGATAGGCGTCGAGGGTGGCCTCGGCGCAGGCGGACCAGGGGAACCGCGCGGCGCGGCGCGGCCCCTCGCGGCGCGCCGCCTCGAGCCAGGCGTTGTCGCCGATGCTGTCCGAAACAGCGGAGGCCCAGGCGGACTCGTCGAAGCCGTCGACCAGTCGCGCCACCTCGCCGCCGGTGGCGCGGAAGGGCTGAATGGCAGCGGCCAGCACCGGCGTGCCCGCGGCCATGGCCTCCAGCAGCGGCAGGCCGAAACCCTCGACGGCGCTGGGGACGGCCACCAGCAGCGCGCCGCGGTAGACGGCCAGCAGCTCGGCGTCGCTGAGACCCTGCAGGGCGAGCAGGCGCACGCCCAGTTCGGCGGCGAGCTGCGCCGAGCCGTCGGGGAGTCGGGGATCGTCGCGTCCGACGCGCACCAGCAGCGGGCGGCGCGCCGCCTCGATGCGCGCCAGCGCGCGCACCAGCAGGGCGTATCCCTTGTGCGGACGCGGCCGTCCGACGGTGAGCAGGTAGCCGCCGTCGATGCCGAGCCGCCGCCGCATGGCGCCCTCGGCGGCTGTGTCGGCGGGCGGCGCGGGCGAAACGCCTTCGGGCGTCACGCGCAATCGCCGCGCGGGGATGCGGTGGTAATGCTGCGCCTCCTCGGCGCTCAGCTCCGAGGGCACCAGCACCAGCCGCGCGCGCTGAGCCGCCGCCGAAACCCAGGCGCGGTACACGGCGCGGCGCGCGGCGCCGAAATAGTGCGGGTAGCGCTCCGGGATGCAGTCGTGCAGGGTGATCACCGAGGGCGCGCCGGTGCGCAGCGGCGCCAGCGGGAAGGGGGTGTGCCAGACGTCGGCGCGCGCCTGGCGCGCCAGCCGCGGGATCTCCAGGCTCGACCACGGCGACTCGGCGCGCAGCGCGCGCCGCGCCCGCAGGTCGACGACGCGCCCCTCCGACGCCTCCGGCAGCGCGTGCCGCGGCGGGTCGCCGTCCGCGGGACGGAGCAGGCAGACCACCGGCTCGCCGTCGCGGCGCGCCAACTCCCCGGCGAGCTCGGCCACGTAACGGCCCACGCCGTCGTAGCGCGCGCTGGCGAAGCGCGCGTCGATGCCGGCGCGCAGGGTCACGTCTTGGGCGGCTGGGGCAGCGGCGCGCCCGGCTTGGGCGGCGGCAGCGTGTACGGGTAGTCGGGCAGCGACGCGGGATCCGCGATGTACCAGAGGCCGAAGTCGTCGAAGGTGTGCTCGTTGACCAGCCAGACCGGTGTTGCGTGGCTGGTCAGCCAGTCGTAGTACCGCTGGTCGATGCCGTTCACCAGGTTGATGTCCTTGCTGCGCAGCACGAACCAGCGGATGTGGTCGTTGCGGAGCTGCCTGGGGTCGACGGCGCGGATCAGGTTGTAGCGCCCGTCGGGATAGGCGAAGCGCAGCTCCTCGCTGGAGCCGCCCGGCGAGTCGATGGTCTGCCCGGCCGGCACGTTGCAGTCGATGCTGGCCAGAAGGTCGGTGTAGCCGTGGTCCTGCCCGGTGCCGAAGCGGAGCACCCAGACCTGCAGGTTGGGCCGCAGCACCGCCAGGGCGATGACCAGCGCCACCAGCGCCGCGTTGACGGCGGAGACCAGCCCCGGCGCGTCGCGCGAGCGCCAGGCGTCGCGCACTGCGCGCACCAGGCGGGGCAGCGCGAAGGAGAACACGTAGCCGAGCACGCCGAGCACGGGCAGCATGAGGAAGTAGAAGAACTGGTCCTCCAGGCTGCCGAACTTGGCCAGGGCGGCGACAAGACCGAAGCTGGCCGCGCTCCAGGCGGCCAGGAAGCGGCCCGTGCGGTCGCCGCGGAACCACAGCCAGGCGGTGGCGGGCACGGCCAGGCCGATGCAGACGTACGAGGTCCAGTAGTCGCCGGCGTTGTCGGCCAGCGCCTGCACGAAGGAGGTGCCCGGCCGGTTGAAGCCGTTGAAGTGGAAGACGCCGACCAGGTGGTCGTACTGGAAGCGCTTGAGCGAGATGAAGTAGGCGCGCTGCCCGACGGCGATGGCCCAGAGGGGATAGAGCGCGTAGGTCGCCGCGGCCGCGCCGGCGATGGCCAGGGGCTCGCGCCAGCTCACCTCGCGGCGCAGCCAGAGGATGATCGGGACGACCAGCGCGTAGGCGGCCAGCTCCTTGCTCAGCACCGCCAGCCCGAAGAGCACGCCGGCGGCGATGCGCCGCCGCCACGTCCAGCGCCCCATCGAGGCGTGGCAGAGCCAGAGCGCGGCCAGGATCCAGAGCGCGGCGAAGGGCTCGATGTAGAGCCGCCGCACCACGCGGACGACGAAGGGATCGGTGAGGAAGAGCAGGGCCATGGCCCAGGCGGTCCACCAGCCGCGCAGCCGCCAGCCCAGGGCGAAGATGCCCGCCGCGGTGAGCGCGCCGATGCCGCCGTTGAGCAGGCGAAGCTGCAACGTGGCGTCGAAGGTGCCCACGCCGGCCAGCCCGAAGATCTTGGCGATCGGCCACTCGACGATGAAGAACAGCGGCGGCTGCCAGAAGAACGGCTGCCCCTGCACGCTGAGGCCCTTGCCGGCCGCCAGGTTCTGGCCGACGTTGGCATAAATGAGCTCGTCGACGTGGATGTCGGGGGCCAGCGCGTGGCGGAAGCCGTTGGCCACCAATGCCAGGGCGAAGACCAGCGTGGCGGAGACCAGGGCCGCGGTGGAGATGCGGCGTCGCGGCGGCTGTGTGAGCGGCGCGCCGGTCGCCAGTGGGGACGGTGGCGAGGACGCCGCCGGGGCCTGCACCGCCGGCAGCCCCCCTCGCGGCGCGCGCAGGCTCATCCCTTGAGGACGAGGACCAGCGCAGTGGCCACCAGCGCGAAGCAGACCATCACGCCGACCAGCAGCTTGAGCAGCTCGCCGCGCTGGGAACGGGCCCCGGCGCCCTCCTGGGCGCGCAGCTCGGCGACCTCGAGGCGCAGCCGGGCGACCTCGCCGACCAGCGGGGCCATCCAGGCCTCGAGCACCGGCGCGACGTCGACCGGCGCGGCGGGCGTCGCTGCGGGTGCGGCCGGCGCGGGCGGGTGGGGCTCGTCGTCGTCGGGCCGCGGCGGCAGCGGCAGGTGCAGCACGGAGTCGCCGGCCAGCGGACCCAGCGCCTCGCGCACCGCGGCGCGCAGGTCGGGGGTGCGCGACGAACCGGAGCCCGGATGGGCGCGGCGTGCCCGGGCTGCGCTGTCTCGGCGCGGGGGTGCGCCCTCTCCCGTCATCGTCCCACTATAACGGCGGCCGGAGCGCGGAACCTTGTGGTCGCCGCCCAGACGCACCCGTCTGCCCTTAGGCTTCGGCGGATGGCAGACGAGCGGGCAGGCTCGACCGCGGCGCGCGGCAGCGCAGTGCTCTCCAGCGCCTTCCTGGTCGTCGGCGGCGGCAACTACGTCTTCAGCGTCGCCCTGGCCTACGCGCTCTCGCCGTCGGGCTACGGCGTGGTCGCCCTGCTGCAGGGCTTCCTGCTCTTCGCCGCCTGGTTCACCAGCGCCGGCTTCCCCTGGACCGCGGCCCGGCGCATGTCGCAGTCCGCCGATCCCGCCGCCCGTGCCGCCGCCCTGCGCGGGGCTCTGCTCGGCAACCTCGCCGTGGCCAGCGGGCTCAGCCTGCTGCTGCTCGTCCTGCTCGCCGCCGGCACGCTCCGCCTCGGCGGCGAGTCGGGTGTGCCGCTGCTGCTCGCCGCCCTGGCCTGCAGCGTGGCGGGCGCCAACGCGGCGGCCAAGGGGGGGCTGCAGGGCCTCTTCCGCTTCGGCACCGTGGCCGCGGTCAACGTGGTCGAGATCGCCGTCAAGCTGGGCGTGGGCCTGGGTCTCGGCTTCGCCGGGCTGGGTCCCACCGGCGCGGCGCTGGGCATCCTGGCCGGGCTGATCGTGGCCACCCTGCTCTCGCTGGCGGCGCTGCGCGACGTGCCCCTGTTGAAGCGCGGCGGCGGCCTGGGCGGCAGGGCGCTGCTGCGCGAGACGGCGCCGCTCTTCGCCGGCACCGCGGGCATGGCCCTGCTCACCTCGCTCGACCTCTTCGGCGTCAAGGTGCTCACCCCCGGAGACCGCAGCAACCAGGCCACCGCCCTCTACCAGGCGGCGGTGACCCTGGGCCGCATCCCCTACTTCTTCGCCTCCGCGCTGACCACCGCGGTGTTCCCCTACATCGCCCGGCACAGCGCCGACCGCGCCCAGAGCGGCCTCTACGTGCGCAAGGGCGTGCTCTTCGTGATCGCCCTGCTGGCGCCCATCAGCCTCACCTTCGTGGCCGCGCCGGGCCCGGCGCTGCACCTGCTCTTTCCCGCGCAGTACGCGGGCGCCGCGCCCGCGCTGCGCCTCATCGCCGCGGGGACGACATTCCTCGCGCTGAGCACCTTCCTGCTCGGCTCGCTGCAGGCGGTGGGGCGCGATCGGGTCGCCGCGGTGGTGGTGGGCGGCGCGGTGGCCGTCGAGGTGATGGCGCTCGGCATCGGCGTCCCCGCGGGCGTGCGCCACGGCGGCACCGCGCCGCTGGAGGCCGCGGCGGCCAGCTTCCTGGGGGTCACGGTTCTGGCCACCTCCGTCCTCTACGCGCTCTGCTGGCGCAGCTTCGCCTGGCGGCCGCGCCTGCGCGGCGCCTTCGCCTTCGCCGTCGCCGCGGGTGCCTTCGTGCTGGTGATCGACGCCGTGCCGCACTCCAGCCGGGCCGGCCTGGCCCTGGCGGTGGTCGCCGCCGGTGCGGTGTACGCACTCGCGGCCGTGGTGCTCGGCCTGCTCTCACCCGGTGACCTGCGCACCCTGCGTGCGGGCCTGCCCGGACTGGCGCCGCCGCCGCTGCCGCGCGAAGTGGGGGACGGGGAGGTGACCGCCATCTGCCACACCGGCCCCGGCGCCTTCGCGGCCGCCGCGCCCGCCTGGGAGGCGCTGCTCGCCGCCCGTCCCGACGCGCGCCCCTTCCTGCGCCCGGCCTGGGTCAGGGCCTGGTGGAGCGTCTACGGCCACGGCCGGGAGGCACGCCTCGTCGAGGTGCGCGCGAGCGGCCGCCCGGTGGGGCTGGCCTTCCTGCAGGTCACCACCACGCCCGTGCTGGGCACCCGCCGGCTCACCTTCATCGGCGGCACCCCGGGCGACCGCGCGACGTGGCTGGCCAACCCGTACGGCCTGGGCTTCGCCTATGCCAACGACCTGCTCACCGCCCCCGGGCACGAGGCGGAGGCGCTGCGCGGGCTGCGCGCCTGGCTGGAGGCCGCCGCCGCCGACTGGCACTGCGCCCGGCTCACCTCAGTGCCCGAGGACAGCCCGCTGGCGGCCCTCGCCGAGACGCCGCCTCGCCAGGCCCGCGCCCGCGCTGAGCAGGACGTCCGCCACCGGGTCGACACCGCGCAGGGCTGGGACGCCTACTACGCCTCCTGCAGCAAGCGCCAGCGCCGCCACCTCCGCTACGAACCGAACAGCCTGGCCGCCGCCGCGGGCGCTCCGCTGCGCGACGAGTGGCTGCGCGGGCCGGCGGTGGTCGCGGCCATGGAGCGCTTCATCGACCTGCACGCCCGCCGCTGGGCCGCCGAGCGCAAGCCCGGGCTGCAGAGCGGCGAGGGCAGCCTCTACCGCGCCCTGGCCGCCGCCCACCCCGACGACCTGGTGGTGGTCAGCCTCCGCGCCGGCGACCGGGTGCTGGCCATGCAGTGGGGCTTCGACGACGGGCGCCGCTACGTTCCCTACAACTTCGCCTTCGATCCCGACTTCGGCCGGCAGAGCCCCAACAACGTGCTGCTCGGCCTGGTGCTGCGCCGCTGCTGCGAGGACGGGCACCTCGAGGTCGACCTGGCCGGCTTCGCCTCGGCGCACCACTGGACCGAGCTGGTCCGCGGCCGCCGGGTGCTCACCCTGCGGGCCACCCGACCGGGCGCGCGGCTGCGCACCGGGCTGCTCGACGCCGGCGAGGCCGCCGTGGCCGCCAGCCAGCGCACTGCCGCGGGTCGCGCCCTGCGCCGCCGTGCCGCGGCCGCGGTGGCCCGGATGCGGCGCGTGCCCCGCGGCCCGCGCGGGGTGGAGCTCGCCGTCGAGGTCACACCTGACAGTCCGCAGAGGGTGAATCCCTCCTAACCGGTAGGTGGCTTTCCTGCGAAATCCCTTGCAGACAAAGCCCCTACGCCCACCCGATCTGTAGCTAACCGAAACGTAAGTCGTGTCGAACGTGTCTTTGGGAGTACCGCAGGCGGGGGCGGGGACTACCTGCCGCGGGTGGGGCCCCACGGAAGGGCTCGTTCGATTTGCGTGTACTGACGGTCGTCACCGAGGCTCCTCCGGTGCGCAGCGGGATCGCCGCGGTCGTCGATCGCCTCGGCGCCGGCCTGCGCCGCTACGGCCACGACGTCGACGTGGTGACCTCGGCCGACGTCGGCCGCCGCCACCTCGGCGAGTGGCGCCTCACCGGTCTGGTGCGCCACTGGCCGGCGCTGCGGCGGCGCCTGCCCGACTACGACGTCGTCCACCTGCACGGACCGGCGCCCACCTTCTCCGACGCCTTCCTGGCGCTCTGGCGCACCGTGCCGGCGCAGCAGCGGCCGGGGCTGGTCTACACCCACCACTCCGACATCGCCCTGGACCGGCTGATGCCGCTCTGCGACGCCTACAACCGGATGCACCGCCGGCTCAGCCGGGCGGCCAGCCACGTGGTGGTCTCCACCGAGTCCTACCGGACCATCGCCGGCGGCAGGCAGGCCCACGGGGTCGAGGTCATCCCCTTCGCCGGCGACGGGGGCGCGGCCGTCGCCGAGCGCCGGCCCGGGCGCATGGTGGTGGTCTTCCTCGGCCAGCTCCGTCCCTACAAGGGCGCCGACGTGCTGGTGCGCGCGGCCGCGCAGCTCCCCGACCTGGTGGTGCACATCGCCGGCGGCGGGCACCAGGAGGCCCGGCTGCGCACCCTGGCCGCGGGCCTGGGCGCAGACAACGTGCGCTTCCACGGCGTGGTCAGCGACGCCGAGCGGACCGCGCTGCTCGGCGCCGCCGACGTGATCGCCCTGCCCAGCCGCACCCGCGCCGAGGCCTTCGGCCTGGTGCTGCTCGAGGGCATGCGCGCCGGCGCTGTGCCCGTGGCCAGTGACCTTCCCGGCGTGCGCGACGTGGCCGGGGCCACCGGATTGCTGGTCCAGCCGGGCAGCGTGCGCTCGCTGGTGCAGGCGCTCTGCCACCTGCGCGACGACCCCGCCGACCGCCGGCGTCGCAGCCTCGCCTCGGTGGCCACCGCCGCCGAGTACACCTGGGACACCACGGTGCGCGCGTACCACCGCGTCCTCTCCGACGCGGCCCTGGCCGGCCGCCTGCGCAGCGCGCCCTCCTGGCACGTCGACGGCGCCCTGGCCCTGATGCGCGAGGCGGCGCTGGCCGAGCGGGCCAGCCTGCTCCTGCTCGACCGCAAGCGTGAGCGCCTCCGCGTCGTCTCCGTGTCGGGAAGGCCACTGCCAGAGGGAGCGCATCATGCCGGCGCGGACCTGGACTCCTTCGCCGGCCGGGCGCTGCTCGCCGGGGAGCCCTACGTCGTGTCCACCGAGACCGAGGTCCTCGGTCGCCGCTACCAGCCCGACGCCCACGCGGGGCTCTGCGTGCCCTTCGAGCTGCGCGGCGAGATGCAGGGCGTGGTGAGCTTCACGCGGCATCGCGCCCTCGACTTCCTGCCCCAGGAGGTGAGCTGGATGCAGAGGCGCGTCGGCCACGTCGCCGAGCGCGTCCTGGAGACCGCGCAGGACGCCGCCCGCGTCGAGGACCCGGGCGAGGCGATCGCGTGATGGTTGGAGGTCGCTGAGAGATGGCCTGGTTCCGCCGCGTGGCGCGCCCTGGTGATACCGACCAGGTGGTCCACACCATCGACGGCGGCGTCGACGGCGACGTCGACTTCGAGACCCGCCGCGTGCTGCCCGAGTGCGTGTCGCTGGCCTGCCTGTCGGGCAAGGGCGGCGTGGGCAAGACGACCACGGCCATCAACCTGGGCGCCTCGCTCGCCGAGCTGGGACTCACCGTGCTCGCCGTCGACTGCGATCCGCAGTCGAACCTGACCAGCGGCCTCGCCGTCGACGCCTACAGGGTGAACCCCACCGTCGGCGACGTCCTGCAGGGGCGCTGCACGGTGATGGACGCGGTGGTGGAGACGCGCTGGGACAATCTCTGGCTGCTGCCGGCCAGCCCCGACCTCAGCGCCGTCGAGCAGGGACTGGCGGTGTCGCTGGGTCGCGAGCAGATCCTGCGCGACGCCATGCAGCGCGACCGCGTGCACGACCGCTTCGACGTGGTCATCTACGACACGCCGCCGAACTTCGGCTTCCACACCGTCAACGTGCTGGCGGCGACGCGCTGGGTGCTGGTGCCGCTGCAGATGTCGGGCTTCGCGCTGCGCGGGCTCAAGGAGCTGCTGCGCGTCACCAACCTGGCCGCCGAGCGGCTCAACCCGCAGCTCGAGGTGCTCGGCGTGGTGCCCACCTTCGTCAACCTGCGCACCCGCCTGAGCCGCGACATGCTGCCGGCGCTCTGCGACATCTCCGGGGTCAGCGTCTTCCCGGTGCACGTGCCCTACACGGTGCGGCTGCAGGAGAGCAGCCTGGTGGGCGTGCCCATCAACGACCTGGCCCCCACGGGTCCCGCGGCCGAGGCCTACCGGCGCCTGGCCACCGAGGTGCTGGCGGCGGTGGACGCGGCGAGCGCGGACGGCAGGGCGCGGGCCTGATGACCGCCAGCGGCAAGCCCCGCCGCGCGGCCGCCGCCGGGGGAGCAGCCCTGCAGGAGCAGTGGCGCTCGCTCGACGGCATGCTCGACTCGCTGGCCAAGCGCGCCCGCGGCTACGCCGCCGCGGACGGCGACGAGGAATCCGCCGCTCCCGTCGCGGGTGTCGAGGGCCCGGCGCTCAGCGCGCTGCGCCAGGAGCGCGACCAGCTCCGCCGCCTGCTCGCCTCCGCGCATGCCGAATTGCGGGCCGCGCGCGGCGAGATCCGCGAGATGCGCGAGCGGCTGCGCGTGCAGCACAACGCCGAGGTGAGCCGCGGTCCGCTGGCCGCCTGGTGGACGCGGTGGTTGCGGCTCCTGCGCTGACGCGGCTGCGCGTCCCGCCCTCGGCGTCCGCCGTCCTGCTCGCCGCCGCCTGGCGCGGCGAGCGGCTCGACGGCGTCGACGCGGGGGCGCTCGACGCCGCGCTGCAGCTGGCCCGGCGCAACCACGTGGCCGGGCTGCTGGCGCGTGCCTATTCGGCGGAGCTGAGCGAGGAGCTGGCCCGGGTGGAGGCGGGCAACGCGGCCACGCGCCGCAACCTGGCGGCGGTGTCTCGGCTGCTGCGCGGGCGCGGGGTCGTCCCGGTTCTGGTCAAGTTCGACGCGAACCTGGATTCCGAGTACAGCAACTTCGACGTGGTCTGCGGCTCGGAGGGCTTCGCCACCGCGGTCGATGCGCTGGGTGACTGGGCGGTGTCCACCTCGACGCATCCGCTGGAGCGCGACAAGCTGCTCATGCATCCCCCCGAGGGGCCGGCGGCGCACCTGCACCGGCATCTCTCCTGGTTCGGCGTCACCGTCATCACCGCGGAGCGGCTGCGGCAGGGCGCGGTCGAGGGGCCCGGCGGCTTCCTGGTTCCCTCCGCGGCGACCGCGCTGCGGTCGCACGTCGCGCACGCCTGCTTCCAGAACCTGGGTGTCGAGCTCGACGAGCTGCTCACCCTGCGCTCGCTGCTGCAGCCGTCCACGGTCGCGGACGCGCAGGCTGCCGCCGCCGCGGAGGGGTGGGGACGCAGCTTCGCCGCGGCGGTGGCGGCGATCGGCGACGCGGTGCGGCGTCTCGACGCGGGGCTGCCGGTGCGGCTGCCCCTGCGCCTGCCGCTCGGCGTCGCGGCCGCGTCGGGGTGGGAGCACGCGCTGGCGCAGGCGCGCGGCGGGCATGCCGGCGCGGCGCTGCGCGAGGCCGCGTTGCGCGCCCCGCTGCTGCTGGCCAAGCGGCGCCGCGCGCGCCTCGACAGCGGCGGCATGCCGGCGCGCGGCCTGCTGGTCGGCATCTCCGGGCCCGACGGCGTGGGCAAGAGCAGCGTGGCCGGCGCCATCGTCGAGCAGGTCGCAGCGCGGCACGGCAGCGCCGTGGCCATCCATCCCTACGGCTGCATCGCCTGCCGCACCCTGGGACGCGGCCGGCGCCCCGCCATCGCCGTGGAGCCGCAACGGCAGTCGCGCCTGCGGGTCGCCTTCAACACGCTGCACGCCGGCGTCGACGCGCTGGAGATGGCGGTGCGCATGCGCGCCGCGCGGCTGCGCGCCGAGACGGCCGCGGAACGGCTGGAGCGCAGCACCGGACAACCCGCGGTGGCGGTGGTGGTCACCGACCGCTCACCGCTCGACGGCCTGGTCAAGCACGCGCATCGCAGCGGCGCGCTGCCGCTGCGCTGGTTCGCGCGCATGGCCCGCCGCTACGACCGCCTGGTCTGCCTCGACGCCCCCGCCGGCGTGCTCACCGCGCGCGACGACGACCACGACGCGGTCGAGGTGGAGCGCCGCCGCGGCGAGTTCGCCCGCTGGTCGCAGCGCCTGCCGGTGGTGATGCTGCCCGTCGACGGCACCCAGCCCGACGGCGTCGGCGCGGCCATCGTCGAGGCGGTCTTCGGCGACACGCCGCGCTGAACCCGTCGCGGCGGGGCGGCGTTACTGCAGCAGCCGGACCGGCGTCTCGCTGACATTGATCATCCTGCCGTCACGCATGGAGATCTCGTAGGCGCGCAGCGTGGCCGGGCCGCCGGCCGTGAACCACACCGTGACGTCGAACGTGCCGCGCGTGCCGGTGCCCGAGGTGGCCTTGACCGGGATGTCGAAGAGCATGTGCCCGTCCGCGGTGACCAGCCGCAGCCGGAAGACCGCTTCGAAGGTGTCGGCGCTGCCGTCGACGCGCAGCGGGCTGCGTACGCTGTCACCGCTCGCCGGTGACTCGACGAGGATGGCCGGCAGCCAGGACTCAACGGCCGCGCGCGTGACCGGGCGCGACAGCGCGACACCGCCCAGGCTGCTGAGCGGTGCGCCCTCGATGTGGAAGGTGACGCTGCGGATCGTCGCGAAATGCGTCAGCGTGCAGACCACCTGTGCGACGCGGCGTGCCTGTGGCGCGGTGGTGCCGCTGGTGAACTCGCGTGACAGGTCGACGGTGGCGACGCTCGCGCTGATGGAGACGCCGAGCAACCGCGTGCTCGACGGCACGTCGCTGCTCAACCCCGCGGCCGACTCGACCGCGGACGGGCCGGCGATGAGTGCCAGCACGGCGTCGCGCGCCGGAGCGGCGGCGTTCACCGAGCGATGCGTGGGCGCCACCCTGCCGTCGCGGATGAAGTACGCCGAGGCCTGTGCCGTGGCGGGCACCGGTGTCGGCGGCGCGGATGTCGGTGTGGGAGTCGCGACCGGGGTGCCGGTGGCGGTGGGTTGCGGGCCGGGCATCCCGCCCCCGCCGGCACCACAGGCCGCGACGAAGACGGCGGAGAACCCGACCAGCGCGGTGGCGAGTCGGGGGCGAAGCACGGTGATCATGGCCTGCCCTCCCGGGTGCCACGTGTCCCCATCGAACGTGCACCCGTACCCAGTCCAACGTGCGCCCGCGCGGTCCGGATACGCCAGTGCCGAAGTGCCCGGTGGTTGTCGGGTCCCCGGCACGACGCGCACGATCGCCCGGGAGGCGGCATGCTTCTGCGCATGAGCCGTCGCGCGCGCTCCCGACGGTGGCGCCGCGTCGCACTGCTCGCCGCCGCCTGCTTGCTCAGCGCCTGCGGCACCACGCCGGTGCGGCCCATCGTGGCCACCTCGACGGCGTCCTTCGTCGCCACGCCGGCGCCCACCGCGAGCGCCACCGCCGCGCCGGCCTGCACACCGCTCAGCGCCGTCGACGCCTGGCCGCTGGCGCAACGCGCCGCGCAGCTCGTCGTCGCGCCTGCGCTCCACGGCAACGCGGCGGCGCTGGGCGGCGCCATCTCCCAGGGCGTGGGCGGCATCCTCATCCTCGGCGCCGCTGCGTCCGACCTGCGTTCGCAGCTCTCCCGTGCCCAGGCGCAGGCGCGCATTCCCATGATCGTGATGGCGGACCAGGAGGGTGGGGGAGTGCAGCGGCTGGGCAGCCTGGTCGGCAACCTGCCCTGGCCGCGCGAGATGGTGTCGCAGATGACATCAACCGGCCTGCAGGCGGCGGCTGCGCGCGTCGCCGCACAGATGAAGGCGCTCGGCGTGACCATGAACCTGGCGCCGCTGCTCGACCTCGACGCGGGTGACGGCCCCAACGACCGCGACGTCATCGGCCTGCGCTCCTTCAGCGCCGGCGCGTCGGTGACCACCACGTATGCGCTGGCCTTCGCGCGCGGCATGCAACAGGGCGGCGAGGTGCCGGTGGTCAAGCACTTCCCCGGCATCGGCGGCGCCACCGGCAACACCGAATTGGGGCCGGCGACGACGCAGCCGATCGCCGCGCTGCGCCAGACGGGTTTGCTGCCCTACCAGGCCGCCATCGCCGCCGGTCTGCCCGCGGTGATGGTGTCGCATGCGTCGATACCGGGCCTCAGCACCGCACCGGCGTCGCTGTCGTCCGCGGCGATCACCGGGTTGCTGCGAGAGCAGCTCGGCTTCAGGGGACTGGTGCTCACCGACAGCCTCTCGGCGGGCGCCGTCTACGCCGCCGGCTACGACCTGGCCAGCGCCGCGGTGCAGGCGATCAGCGCTGGCGCCGACATGCTGCTCTTCGGGTCGACGCTGAACGATGCGCAGACCGCGCTGCTCAGCCCGGCCGGCGTCGCCGCGTCGGTGTCGTCGATGGTGAGTGCCCTGACCGCCGCGGTGCGGGACGGGCGCCTGCCGGCCTCCCGGTTCGACGACGCCGTCCTGCACGTGCTCGCGGTCAAGGGGATCAACCCCTGCGCGTAACGCGCGAACCTCAGCGACCGATGGCGCCCGGCGGCACGGTCCCCAGCTTGCCGCTGCGGAAGTCCTCGAAGGCCTCGGCCAGCTCCTGGCGCGTGTTCATCACGAAGGGTCCGTACCAGGCCACCGGCTCGCCGATGGGCTTGCCGCCGAGCACCAGCACCTCCAGCGCCGGCATGGTCGACTCCTGCGACTCGTCCGCGCGCAGCACGATGGAGTCACCGCGACCGAAGACGGCGAGCTGCCCGCTGCGCAGCGGGTGCCGCTCCTCACCCGCGCTGCCGCGACCGGCCAGCGCGTAGACCAGCGCGTTGTACTCGCGCGGCCAGGGCAGCACCAGCTCGGCACCGGGATTGACCGTGGCGTGCAGCATGGCCATCGGCGTGTGCGTCGCGCCGGGGCCGGCATGCCCCGCCAGCTCGCCGGCGATGAGCCGCACCAGCGCGGCGCCGTCGTGCGAGGCGAGCAGCGACACCTTGCCTGCGCCGATGTCTTGGTAGCGCGGCGGCAGCATCTTGTCGGCGGAGGGCAGGTTGACCCAGAGCTGGATGCCGTGGAAGAGGCCGCCGGTCATGACCAGCTCCTCCGGCGGGCGCTCGATGTGCAGGATGCCTGCGCCGGCCGTCATCCACTGCGTGTCGCCGTTGCTGATCAGGCCGCCGCCACCAGTGGAGTCCTGGTGCTGGAAGGTGCCGTCGATCATGTAGGTGACGGTCTCGAAGCCGCGGTGCGGATGCCACGCGGTGCCGCGTGGCTCGCCGGGACCGTAGTCGACCTGACCCATCTGGTCCATGTGGATGAAGGGATCGAGCAGGGCCTGGTCGACGCCGGCGAAGGCGCGGCGCACCGGGAAGCCCTCACCTTCGAAACCCGACGGCGCGGTGGTGACGGTCCGGACCGGACGGGCCACCGAGGTGGCCGGGTCGGGACGGGGGATGCGCGGCAGCGCGAGCGGGTTGTCGACGGTGACAGCGGGCATTGGGTCAGGACCTCCTGATCGGGGAGCCTACCCGCTCAGACGGTGGCGAAACCCGCCGCCCTGCCGAACTGCGCGAGGCCCTCGCGGTAGGTGGGATAGGCGGGGGCCCAGCCCAGCTCGCTCTTGGCGCGCGCGTTGGAGACGCGCAGGCGCGTGGTCATGAACAGCACGGCGTACGGCGCCGCGACCGTGACCACGGCACGGGGCAGGCGCATCGGCTTCGGCGTGCCGCAGGCCTCGGCGAGCCGGCCGACGAAGTCGCGCCAGCTCACCGGCTCGTCGTCGACGACGTTGTAGGCGGGCGACGGCGAGGCGTGCTCCAGGGCGGCGACGGTGGCCGAGGCGGCGTCCTCCATGTGGATCCAGTGCATCACGCCGTCGCCGTCGCCGACCAGTGGCACCATGCGCCTGCGCATCATGGCCACCGTCGACTCGGTGGCGCCGGGTCCGTAGAAGGCGCCGTAGCGCATGGCGACGCCGGTGATGCCCGCGGCGTCGCGCAGCTGCGACTCCAGCGCGCGGAAGGCGGCGTTGACCTGCTCCAGCCCCGGCGTGCGGCCCGGCGGCGCGAAGGGCGTCTCCTCGGTGATCACCTGCGAGCCCCAGTCGCCCAGCCCGTAGCCCACGTGCATCGACTCGGCGACGACGCGCCGCGCGCCGGTGGCACGAGCCACGGCGAGCAGGTTGGCCATGCCCTCGGTGCGCAGCGCGTTGGTCTGCGCCATGTCCCTGTAGCGGGCCGGCAGCTTCTTGAGCGCCGTCAGCGCATGCACCACGGCGTCCAGGCGCAGGTCGCGGGTGGCCGCCAGCAATGCCTCGCGATCCATGGCGTCGGCGACCACGGGTCGCGCGCCCAGCCCGGTGATCGACTCCACGTTGGCCGGCGTGCGCGTCAGCCCGTACACGGTGTGTCCGCGCGCCACCAATTGCCGCAGCAGCGGCTGTCCCAACGCCCCCGATGCCCCCGCCACCAAGACGTCCATGCGCAGGTCCTCCTAAGCGCCGGTGCTGGCCAGCACCGTGGTGAGATCCCCGCTCTGCAGCTGCCCGACGCGCACCGCCTGCACGATGCCGTCGGCGCCGACGAAGACGGTCACCGGCAGCCCTCCCACCGCGTAGTGTCCCCCCGCCGACTGCTCGGGGTCGAGCGCCGCGGTGAACAGCGCGGCGTCCGCGCCCAGCAGGCCGTCGAGATAGCGACGCACCTGTCCTGAACTCTCGCCCTCGTCGACGGCCAGCACCACCAGGCCGGCATGGTTGCGTGCGGCGGTGGCCAGCAGCGGCATGTCGTGGCGGCAGGGCGTGCACCAGGTGGCCCAGAAGGTGACCACCACGGCGCGGCCGGCGAAGTCGTGCAGCGACACGGGCGCGCCGTCGAGGCCGGTGGCGGTGAAGTCGGGCGCGCGGGCGCCGGGCCTGGCCGCGCGCTCGGTGCCGCGCGTGGACTCGATGGGTGCGCCCAGCAGCGTGTCGACGCGGTCGAGCAGGTCGGTGATCGACCACGACGACACCTTCTCCAGCGCCTGCGCCGCCGACTCGCCGCCGCTCTCCAGCCGTGCCAGTGGTGCGCTCAGCGGATGGCCGAGTCGGGGATCGCCCTGCAGGATGTAGCGCGCGTCGCCGCTCGGGTCGAAGACCACGGCCAACGAGTCGTGGTGCAGGTGATAGGTCTCCGGCTGGCCGGTGTACCAGTCGACCGGCGCGGGATTCGTGGCCGGCGCCTTGTAATAGGTGGCGTTGAGCGAGAGCCAGAAAGACATCGTCGAGGCGGCGTCGGCGCGCAGCAGCGGCCAGGTGGCGCCGACCATGCGCGCGTAGGCGCTCAGCTCCAGCGGCGTGTCGCGGTCGGGGTCCATGCTCACCTCGGCGATGGCCACCCGGTTCTGCCAGCCGCGCTCGCGGATGATGCGCTGCAGGTCGGCCCAGAGCGCGGTGTAGAGCGGGCAGGTGTCGTGGCAGTGCGTGTCCAGCGCGGCGACGACCAGGACTCGACCGCGCAGGCTGTGCAGCGGGACAGGGCGCCCGTCCTGGTCGACGAAGGCCACGTCGGGCGCATGGATGATCTGCCCCGAGGCCTGCAGCAGCGCCTGGTTGACGTCGTCGTTGCCGGCCGCCGCGACGATGGCGCCGCCCGGCTCCACCACCAGCGCGATGGGCGTGAGCGAGCCGCCGCGCAGACTCGCCGTCAGCGGCGCTGTCATGGTGTGGCCGCCGATGGTGGCGGTGACCGCCGTGTAGTCGCCCGCCGGTGCCGCGTGCACCCCGAGATCGGTGAGCGCCGGTGCCGCCTGCAGCGAGGGTGCTGACGAGTCGGTCAGTGCCACGCTGGCCCCGCCCGCCTGCCGCAGCGACACCTTCGACAGCGCGGGATGCTGGTGCGACGCGGCGGCCACGGTGGCCACCAGGGCCACCGAGGCGCTGCCCTGCGGCGCGGCCGCCAGCCGCACGCCGAGGGCGACCCCACCGCTGGCCAGCCCGAGGGCCGCGAGCACGAGCAGCACAGGGGAGAGCAGCCGTCGGCGCCGGGGCGGGCCCGTCAGCGCACCGGGGGCGTCTGCGGCGGAGGCGGTCACGGCGTCCGAGGATACGGCGCGCCGCCCCCAGCCCGCCCCGCCGCGCCGGGCTCAGCTGGCCAGCGGCGCCAGGTGGGGATGCTCCAGCCGCTGGAACTCCATGAAGGGCATCACCGCCACCTCGCGGTGCGAACCGGTCTCGAAGACGATGGCCGGCGCCGAGGCCAGCTCGGGGTCGACGTAGACGGGCATCCCGTAGAGGTGTCCGAACGGCGGCATGGCGCCCACCTCGCAGTCGGGGAAGCGCTCCTCGAACTCGTGCTCGGTGGCCAGCCGCACCTCGTGTGCCTCCAGTGACTCGCGCACGCACCCCAGGTCGACGCGCAGCGACGCGGGCAGCACCAGCATGACCATCTCGCCGTCGGCGACCGCCATCACCACCTTGGCCACGGCGCGCCCCGAGACGTGCTCGACCGAGGCCAGCTCCTGGGTGGTGTAGACCGGTCGCTGGGTGGGGTGCACGTGCGCGGTGGCGCCGTGCTCGTCGAGGAACGCCTGCAGCCTGGTGTTCACCTGGGTCCCTCCATGCCCTCCCCCCGCGTGTCGCAGAGAACAGCGTAGGCAGACGTACCCGCTCCCGCTAGGGCCAGTCGACCGACCCGAACGGCGACGCAAGTCCGAGCTTGCCGGGGTTGAGGATGCCGTTGGGGTCGAGCGCCCGCTTCAGCGCCTCCAGCACCGCGAAGCCCTCGCCGAGCGCGTCCGGCAGGTGGCGGGCGCGCACCAGGCCGATGCCGTGGTGATGCGAGATCGAGCCGCCGTGGGCGCGCGTGGCGCTCATGATCGCGTCCCAGGCGCTGCCGTAGAAATTCTCGGCCCAGGCGAGGTCGTCGGGGTCGGGGCCGAGACCGGCGAAGGTGAAGTAGAGGCAGGCGCCGTCGAGGTAGGCGTGCGACTCGTGCGCCGACGCGGCGACCACGCCGTCGAGTGCGCGCAATCCGCTGACGGCGTCGTCGTAGAGGCCGCTCAGCTGCGACCAGGGCGCCGCGATCTCCACGGTGTCGGCGACCACGCCCATGCGCGTCACCGTCTCCAATATGGAGACATCGTTGCGCCTGTCCAGCCAGTGCCCGGCGATGCCCACGTCGAGCGGTGACGCGCCCGCGATGGTGCACTCCTCCTCGACCACGCGCATGGCCGCGTCGATGACGTGCGGATCTCCCTCGTCGACGGCGATGAGCACGTGCCCCTCGTCCACCTCGAAGTTGCGCTTCGACTCCTCGACGTCGTAGAGGCGCAGCACCGCGGGCGTACCGCCGCGCCGCAATGTGCGGCGCAGCGCCTCGATGCCTGCGGCGAAGGAGTCGAACAGCCACACGGCGCGGCGCTCCGCGGCGGGCAGCGGATGCGCGCGCAGCCGCGCGGTGGTGACCACACCGAGGGTGCCCTCGCCACCGAGGAACAGTTGCGAGAGATCGGGCCCGGTCGAGGACCGCGGCCCCGCGCCCGCGAGTCCGCCGGTGCGCACCACGCGCCCGCCGGCGAGCACCACCTCGAGTCCCGCGACGATGTCCTCGATCTTGCCGTAGCGCGTCGAGTACTGCCCGGCGGCGCGGCAGGCCACCCAGCCACCCACGGTCGAGAGCTCGAACGACTGCGGCCAGTGGCCCAGGGTCATGCCGTGCTCGCGACGCAGCGCGGCTTCGAGGTCGGGACCGTAGGTGCCCGCCCGCACGTCGACCAGCCCCGACGACTCGTCGGCGGCGACGATGCCGTCCAGCCCGCGCATGTCGAGGGCGACGCCGCCGAACACCGGCACCGCGCCACCGCAGACGCCGCTGCGCCCGCCCGCGGGCGTCACCGGCACGCGCGCGGCATCGCAGAGCTGCAGGACGGCCGAGACCTCGTCGGTGGAGCGGGGGAGGGCGACCGCGGCCGGACGCGAGGGCACCCGTCCCTCGAGCGCCCAGCGCAGCGAGATCGGCCACCAGTCGCGCGAGGCGGCGACGAGCGACTCGGCGTCGTCGCGCACTTCACACGTTGCTGCCAGCTTCTGCAGGAACGCCCGGTCCACCGCGACGTGCGGGGCGTGCAGGCGCTCGGTGGCATCCTCCGCCGGGGCGGTGACCTCGACCGGCGGGACCGGCCGCTGGGGCGCTGCGCTCATCGTGGCGCGACAGCCTAGCCAACCCCCAGGCCCGTCCGTGCGAGGCTCAGGCCGCGGCGACCGCCTGCCAGGCCTCGGCCAGCGTGTCCGGCGCGAACTGCGACTTGGGGATGAAGCTGGCCGCGCCGCACTCGACGGCCTGGGCCGCGTAGTCCTCGGCCTCGTAGGTGCTCAGCAGCAGCACGGTGATCGCGCCGTTCGACTCGCGGCGGATGCGCCGGGTGGCCTCCAGGCCGTCGATGCCCGGCAGGTTGACGTCCATGAGCACCAGGTCGGGGTGCATCTCGGCGGCGGCGGCCACCGCGTCCTCGCCGCTCTCCACCTCGGCGACCACCTCGAAGCCGTCGGTGGCTTCGACCACGAACCGTGCGGCCACCCGAAAGGGGGCCTGGTCGTCGACGATGAGCACTCGAACCGGCATGGCGGGGGACCTCCGAGCGCAGCATGGCACGCTCCCGGGCCCGTCGGACAACCTGCTGGCACCACCCCGGAGGGTGCGGCACCCTCCCCGGGCGGCCCCTTATCCTGGGCGCCATGCCGATCCGGGTGGTGCTCGCCGAGGACAACTACCTGCTCCGCACCGCCGTGGAGCAGCTCATCGCCACCCAGCCCGACCTGGAGCTGGCCGCCACCTGCGGCGACCTGCCCTCGCTGCTGGCGGCCATCGAGGCGCAGCACCCCGACGTGGTGCTCACCGACATCCGCATGCCCCCGACCGGCACCGACGAGGGCCTGCAGGCGGCCGCCCTGCTGCGCGAGTCGAGCCCGCAGACGGGCGTGGTGGTGCTCAGCCAGTACGCCGAGCCGCAGTACGCCCTCGACCTGCTCGAGAAGGGCGCGGCGCGGCGCGCCTACCTGCTCAAGGAGCGGGTCACCGACGTGGCCCAGCTGGTCGCCGCCATCCGCGAGGTGGCCGGGGGCGGCTCGGTGATCGACCCGCAGGTGGTCGAGGCGCTGGTCAGCGCGCGCTCGGCTCACTCGCCCTCGCCGCTCGACGAGCTGACCCCGCGCGAGCGCGAGACGCTGGCGCAGATGGCCCAGGGCAAGTCCAACGCGGCCATCGCCCAGGCGCTCTTCCTCACCGAGCGCGCCGTGGAGAAGCACATCAACGCCATCTTCTCCAAGCTCAACCTCACCGAGGAGCCCGACATCAACCGCCGGGTCAAGGCGGTGCTGCTCTTCCTCGGCGAGGACGGCGGCACGCCACAGCGCTGAGCGCCCGCCGCGCTCGGTGCCGCGCCGCCGGCGCAGCGCTCAGTTGGCGGACACCGTCGCCGGGTGGTGCTGCGGCCGTCCCATGGGGACGTCCATCGCCAGGGCCAGGGTCACCGGGCAGAGCGACATGCCCGGGGGCACGAGGTAGGCGTCCTCGTCGCCGATCTCACCGACGCTGAGCTCGCGTCCGACGCAGGGCACGGTGGCGCCGAGCTCGATGCGCCGGCAGGCACCGCGCGGGTCGGGTCCGGGGCAGTGGGAGACGATCTCCCCGGTTCCCGGATCGACGGCGACGATGTGGAGTCTGGTACCGACCATGGCCGGACCCTCCACGACGGGCAATCTGTGAACCGGGCGGCCCAATGCTGTATTGCCGGTCCCGTCGTGCCTCAACTCTGCAGGCGACCGGCCCGGCGCGCCAGGGCTGGAAGGTACCGAACCGTGCGGGGCGTGTGGCCCGGGCCTATCCCGGGCCGCCGCCGCGCCGGCGCCGCCGTGCCGCCGCCGCGACGGCGGTGACACCCGCCAGCGCCACCAGCGCACCGCCGGCCGCACCGCGCCCGCCGGCAGCGGCCGCCGCCGTGTTGGGCAGCTTGGCCGGCGCCGTGCCACCGCTTCCCGACGAGCTCGACGACGACGTGCTGCTCGCCGCCGAGACGCTGGAGGTCACCGCGGTGGTCGAGCCGCAGTCCTGGCCAGTGAGCGACGGTCCGCTGTTCTGGCGGATGAAGATGGGCAGGCTGGTGATGCGCGGCTGGCCGGTGACCGCGTCGGGGACGGTGGTGTCGCCGCTGGCGATGACCACGCAGCCGCGGCCGTCGAGGTTGTTGGTGAAGTAGTCGCCGAGGCGCCGGTCCTGGCCGCTGGCCACGCAGGTGGTCCCGCTGTCGCAGATGCCGCCCTCGTGGATGGCCCGGCCCGAGGCGTTGCTGAGGGTGATCTGCCGCGTCGCCGGATCGGTGGCGTTGCTGATGTGCGCCTCGTAGATGAAGGTTTTGACGTCGGGGACGCTCTGGTTGTTGTAGATGTCGCAGTCGGGGTCGACCATCTTGTCCATCTGGTACCAGACCACCGAGACGTTGCCGTCGCTCCCGGCCACGCTCCAGGGCCAGAGCACGCGCGCGTTGCCCTGCTTGGCCAGGCTGATCGGCGGCAGGAAGTTCCACTTGCCCGGCGAGACGTACTTGCCGACCTCGAGCAGGATGCGGTTGGGCAGCGGCGTCGGACCGCCGCCGCTGTTGGGCGTCGTGTCGCTGCAGCCGCCGCTGCCGCCGCTGTCGCGCTCGTCGGTGTCCCAGGCGAAGTAGATGTTCTGCGCGCTGTCCATGGAGATCACCTCCGGCGCGCCGAAGGGACCGTAGATGCCAGGTGTGTCCGCAACCTCCTGCGGCTGGAAGGTCTCACCGCCGCCCTTGAAGGCGTCGGCGGCGTTGGGCAGGCGGCTGATGCCCACCTTGAAGAGGTTCTTGCCGGTGAACTGGGCGGGTTCGATGAAGCTGCCGTCGAAGCGGTCGTAGATGCCCTTGCCGAACCCGGACCAGCTGGTGGTGCCGTCGGGCATGGTGCCGTTGTCGTGGATGAAGTTGCTGTCGCAGGTGTTGCCGGAGTCGCTGCTGTGGTACAGCGTGTGGCCGTCGACGGTCTGCTCGTCGGTGGTCATGAAGACCTCGCCGGCCACGCCGCCGGCCAGCCAGGGCCGGTCACCCTCGTGGCACTGCGCGGTGCCGTTGGGCCAGGTCACCCCGCCGTCCGACGACGAGAACACCGCGTCGTTGGCCAGGTCGATGCCGGTGTCGTAGATGGTCCCGCCCGCGTCCTCGGTGAGGTCGGGGTCGCTGAAGCCGGTGTACTGCGGACCTTCGTCCCGCCAGGTCCAGGTGGCGCCGTCGTCTGTCGAGGTCCAGACCCAGACGTGGTTCTCGTAGCAGTTGCGGCCGGCCGGGTCGGGACAGAGGAACTGCGCGGTGGAGCTCGACGGCACGCCGACGCGATCGAGGTGGGTGGTGCCCTCGTGCGCCGAGTAGATGAGCGTGCCGAACTTGCTGCTGTGGATGATCCCCGGCTCGCCACCCGCGCGCGACTGGTCGACGAAGACGGGGGCGGTGAATCCCACCGCGCCGGTGGCCTGCCCGGCGGGCGCGGTGCCCAGCGAGAGCGCCGCGGCGGCGACGGTGGTGACGGCCGCGGCGATGCCGAGGCGGCGTGTGCGAGCGTGTGGTCCCATCGAGGTCTCCCGGCGATGACGACCCTCTCGCAAGGAACGGACCCCGCCCGTCCTCGCCGCGTTGCATCCGCCCGCGCGCCGGCGGCTACTCGGTGCGGCGCCCCTCGACCGGGATGACGCCGTAGATGCGCGTGCCCCGCCCCACCGCCGACTCCACGTTGACCGAGCCGCCGATGGCGCCGACGCGGTCGCCCATGTTGGTGAAGCCCGCGCCGATGCCGCGCTCGCCGAGGTCGAAGCCGGCGCCGTCGTCGCGCACCTCGAAGAGCAGCCCGCCCGCCTCCTCGCGCAGCGAGACCACGATGGAGGCGCCGTCGCCCGCGTGCTTGCCCGCGTTCTGCATCGCCTCCAGGCAGCAGAAGTACACGGCCGCCTCGACCTCCTGCGCGTAGCGCGCCACGTCGTGTGCCTCGACACCGGTCGGCAGCGCCGCGCGCCGGGCGGCCGCGGTGAGCGCGGCTTCGAGGCCGCGGTCCATGAGCAGCGGCGGGTAGATGCCGTGGGCCAGCGCGCGCAACTCGTCGACGGCGGCGGTGAGGTCGCCGCTGAGCTGGTCGAGCATGGCCCGTGCCTTGTCGAGGTCGCGGTCGACGAACTGCCGGGCCAGGCGCATCTTCACCGCCAGGGCGACGAGGTGCTGCTGCGCGCCGTCGTGCAGGTTGCGCTCGATGCGGCGACGCTCCCCGTCCGCGGTGGCCACGATGCGCAGGCGCGAGGCCTGCAGCTCCGCGGCCTGGCGCTTCAGCTCGTCGAGCGAGGCCTGCAATGCGGAGTCGAGCCGCAGGTTGTGCAGCGCCAGCCCCGCCTGCCGGGCCAGCTCGGTGAGCAGGCGGTCGTCCTCGTCCGTGAAGTGCGACGCGCCGTGCACGCGCTCGACGACGATGAGGCCGAGCAGGTCGCCGGAGTGGGCGATGGGCGCGACGCGCAGCGGCGCCTCGTCGTCGCGCCCGGCGAGCAGCGCGGGCAGCCAGATGCGCAGCCATGCCGGGCCGCAGACGCCGGCGCGCACCACGACGGGCTCCTCGGCGGCGCTGAGACGCAGCCGCGCGGAGCCGCGGTCGGGCACCGAGATGGTGCGTTCCAGGCTGCCCTCCGAACCCGTCCACACCTCGGCGGCGGACAGTCCCAGCGAGCGCTGCAGAGATTCGGCCATCTGCAGCAGCAACTCGTCCATCGGGACGGCGCGCGACATGCGGCTGCCGAAGGTGTGCAGGGTGTCGTCGGGCTGGGCGCGCTCGCCGTACACGCAGCGCCGCGCGAAGCGGGCGAGCCGGCGCTGCGCCGGCGGGTGGAGCAGCGCCGCCACCGCCGCCGCCGCCATCGACAGGGCCAGCAGGCCGCCCTCCTGCTGGTCGGGCACGCGGCCCAGGCCGAGCACGACGACGAAGTACACGGCGACGACCAGCACGGAGAGACCGGCGAGCGCGATGGTGCGGGCCAGGATGCGGTCGACGGCGGCGCAGAGCGCGCGCGAGGTGCCCAGCACGAAGGCGATGGGCACCGGGGCGGTGGCCGCCGCGGCGATCTGCACCGGGTTGGGCGGCCAGCTCACCAGCACGTGCAGGGCGCCGGCGACCACGGCGACCGCGCCGCCCACGGTCACGCCCAGGCCCAGCCACATCAGGCGGCGCCGCTCGGCCTCCGAGGTGCGGCGGTAGCGCGCGTAGGCGAAGGGATAGCCGGCCAGCGCCGCGAGCATGGCCTCGCCCGCGACCGGCCACATGGGGACGTCGGGCCGCTGCGTCCAGAGCAGCAGCCCGACGGCGATGCCGGCCACGTAGGTCGCGGCCACCACGCCGCGGCGGCCGGCCGTCTCCAGGCGCCCGGCGGGCAGGCCGGCGAGCGCATGCATGCCGGCGGCGGGCAGCAGGCCGAGGGCCAGCGCCTGGACCAGCCGGGCGGCGTCGAGCCAGCCCGAGGCCACGCCGGAGGGCCGGGCCAGCAGCGCCGCCGCGCCGGCGGCGAGGGCGGCCAGCCCGGTGCCGCCGACGATGACCCAGGCCATGGGCTCGCCGCGGCGGCGCCGGCCGAGCACCCCGGCGGCCAGCGCCCAGGCCACCACCAGGCTGGCGGCGAGCACGCCGTCGCTGTCGCCGCGGCCCGCCTCCGCCGTCGCCGACCACACCGCGGCGGCGAGCACCAGCCCGAGGCCGGCGAGGAACGCTGCGCTCCGCCAGGCCGCGGGTCGCAGCGAGGCGGACGCGGGCGACGCCAGCGCGGTGTCGCTCTGGACGGTCGTCGACATGGTCATTCGGACCTCAGCACCAGGGCCGGTCGCACCCGCGCGGCGAGCCGGCCCGGGATGGCGGCGAGCAGGTTGGCGAGAATGATCGCTGCCGGCACGGCCAGCAGCACGGCGGGGAGCGGGACCACCGACTGGTCGATGACCCCGACCTGGTCGGCGAAGAGGCTCCAGGCCCAGCGCCCGGCGGCGACGCCCACAGGCAGGCCGACGACCAGCGCCACCGCCGCCAGCGTGGTCGCCTGCCAGGCCACCGCGATCCCCACCTGGCGGCGGGTGAAGCCCAGCGTCTTGAGCACCGCGAGGTCCCGGGCGCGCCGGCGCACCGCGCTGATCAGGGCGTGGGCCATGGTGCCGACGCCGAGCAGGCCGAGCATCCCGGCGAGGAGAAGCGGAGTGGCCTGCAGGGTGCGGTAGGTGGCGATGTCGGTGGGGGTGAGCACCAGGGCGAGCTCCGGACCGACCGGGTAGCGCGGCACCTGGGCCTGGATGCGGTCCCTGGCCGCGCCGGGGTCGACGCCGGGCTTGAAGCGGATCAGCGCGAAGCTGAGGTCGCTCGCCGGGTTCGCGCCGGGACCGCTGAACTGGGCGATGGCGCTGCCGCCGACGTCGTCGAGACCCTGCACGGTGACCGCCGCGCCCTCGCCCAGCGAGGTGGGCGCGAAGTCGCCGATGCCCAGCACCGGGAAGACCGCCCGCCCCACCACGCGCATGGTGCGCGCCTTCCCCTCGCCCTGCACGGCCACGCTGTCGCCCACCGCTCGGTGCAGGGTGGAGAGCGTCGCAGCCCCGAGCACGATCTCGGCGGCGCTGGCGGGAGCCCGGCCGGCGGCCAGGGTGGGGAAGACCGAGCCCTGCAGGTTCTCGAGTCCCACCGCCGGGACCTCGACGCCGTCGATGCGCAGCCGGCCGTAGCTGCCGCCCGCGTACTCGGCCACGTCCGGGTCGTGCCCGAGACCCTGGGTGAGCTGCTCGCGCGGCACCGCGTTGAAGCCGTTGTCGAGCTGCATGTCCCAGTTCCAGCCGTAGAGCCGCGGTGTGTCCACCAGGGTGCTCAGGCTGCTGGCGAAGGTGAGCGCCGCGACCACGGCGGCCACCGCCAGGGCGGCGCCGGCCATGCTGCTGCGCACCGGGACGGCGGTCCGCCCGCGGCCCGGCTCGACGGCCATGCGCACGCCGACCACCGTGCTCGGCGGCAGGCCCGCCTGGGCCAGCGCCTGGGCGAGGCGCGAGGGGCGGCCCTCGCCGCCGGCACCCGCCTCGGCCGACGAACGGGCGCCGTGGGCCAGGCGCCACGCGGGCAGGGCGGCGCGCAGCAGCAGGAGCAGGATCGTCGCCGCCGCCCCGATGCCCAGCACGGCGAAGTCCACCGAGATGCCCGGCTGCGGCTCGATCACGCTGACCGCTCCGATGGGCATGAGTGGCGAGGCGACGACGGCGATCGCCACCCCGAGCGCGGCGGCGACGGCGGACGTGAGCAGCACCTGGCCAAGCCCGGCGAGGAGGAGCTGCCCGGGCGACATGCCCAGGGCGCGCAGCGTGCCGCCGTCGTCCCCCTCGATGGTGAGCTGGCGGCTGATCGCCTGCCCGGTGATGAGCAGCGCGGTGGCCGCCACCAGCCCGGCGAAGAGCCACAGCGCCGCCACCTCCGGCTGCACGGCGTGCTGCACGCGCGCGGTGACGTCGGAGCGCAGGTTGATCAGCGCGGTCAGGCCGCCGGGACCGCCCTCGCCCGACGCCGCGCCGGCGTGCGCGGTGACGCGGTTGACGGCGGCCTCGAAGGCGGCCACGTCCGCGCTGCCGTGGCGCAGACGCACGAACATCCCCGAGTAGTTCTCCTCGGTGGCGCGGTACAGGCGGCTGTACGCCGGGGTGAGGTTGAGGCGGGTGATCGGGCGGCGGGGATCGGGGATGACGTCGTCGGCGCCGGCGACGACGCCGGTGACCGTGAAGGTCCTGTTGTGGCCGGCCGTGGCCGGAACCGGCCGGGTGCCGTCGCCGACCGCCTGCTGGTCGGACTGGCTGAAGGCGCGCAGGGTGACCCGGCTGCCCGGATGCAGGTTCCAATTGGCGGCGAGCTGGGGGTTGACGGTCGCCTCGTCCGCCCGGTTGGGATCGGCCAGGCGGCCGGCCACCACGATGGGACGGCTGAAGCTGTAGAGGGCATGCGCGTCGGTGGCCCCGATGGCGCGCCCGGGGTCAGGCTCCAGGAATCCCTTGGCGTCGATGGCGTAGAGGGCGTACCCGATGCCCAGGCTGGCGTCGCTGACCTGCGGCAGTCTGGCGATGGCCGGCACCAGCGAGTCGTCCACCGACACCAGCAGGTCCTCGGCGCGTGCCCACTGCAGGTAGCGCGGATACGCCGTGTCGGTGCGGCGTGCCCCCGCCGCGGCGGTCAGCACCACGCCCACCGCGACGCCCAGCAGCACGCTGAGCGCGACCCAGGCGCGCCAGCGGCGGCGCATCCGCGAGTGCAACAGCATGAGCACGGCAGCCATGGCTATTCGGCCCTCAGTACGATGGCGGGCGAGGTGCGCGCCGCGAATCTGCCAGGGATGGCAGCAACCAGGTTGGCCAGCAGCAGCGCGGCGGGGAGCAGCAGGAGGAGCGACCACAGCGGCGCCACCGGCTCGGAGACCATGCCCTGCTGGTTGGCGAACAGGGTCCAGGCCCAGCGCCCCGCGGCGGCACCGATCGGGACGCCGATGAGCGCGGCCAGCGCGGCGATGGTCGTCGTCTGCCAGGCGACGGTCACGGCCACCTGGCGGCGCACGAAGCCGAGCGTCTTGAGGATGGCGAGGTCGCGCCGCCGCCGCTGCACCGAGGTGGCCACGGCATGGGCCAGGGTGGCGACGGCTCCGGCGGCGAGCACGCCGCCGAGCACCAGGGGGAGGGCCGAGACGCCGCCGAAGTTGACCAGCCCGGTGGGTGGCTGCGGCAGCTGGACTCCTGGGCCGAAGGCGTGCACCAGGGCGGCACCGGCCGCGTCCCTGTCGGCCCCATAGCGGACCAGGTAGGTGTCCGGCGGGGGGGTGCTGTCGCCCAGCAGGCGGTGCAACCCGCCGTAGGTCAGCCAGGCGCCGATGCCGAGTCGCGAGGTGTCACCGAGGATGGGGATGACGCCGCGGCCCACCAGTCGCATCTGTTGCGACACATCGCCGAGGCGGACGGTCACCCGCCGGCCGAGTGGGACGCCCGCGTCCGTCTGCGAGCCGAGCAGGATCTCGTCGTCCGACTGCGCGGCTCGGCCACTCACCACCACCGGCTCGACGGCGCCCTTGACCGGCTCCATGGCCAGAGCGGTGACGTGGTCGGCTCCGACATCGATGTCGCCACCGGTTCCCTGGGCGGCCGCGGCCACCGAGGGGATCGCCGCGATGGTGGCGGCGGCGTGCTCGCCGTTGAGCAGCTGGCTGACCTCGGCGTCCCAGTTCCAGCCGTAGAGGCGCGGTGTGTGCAGCAGGGCGTCGAGGCTGGCGGTGAAGGTGAGGGCGCCGGCCGCCGTCACGGCAGCCAGGGCGCACGCGGTGATCGCGCTGCGCACCGGCACCGAGCTGCGGCCGCGGCCCGGCTCCAGGGCCAGCCGGACCCCGGCCACCACCGGGGTTGGGAAGGCGGCCTGGGCCAGCCACGCGGCGAGCCGCGATCCGCGTGATCGCGTGACGCCGGCACGCGATCCGGCCGCCTGCCAGGCGGGGAGGGCAGCCAGGCCAAGGGTCAGCAGTACGAGCGCCGCGCCGCCGCCCAGGACGACGGTGGGATCGAGGTGGATCCCCGGGTCGGGCTCGGCGGCCCGGGCGTCTCCGAGCGGCGTCAGCGGCGACAGCGCGATGGCGATGACCACGGCACTTGCGGCGCCGGCGACGGTGGCGAGCGTCGCGCGAGCCATGGCTGCCGCCCAGAGCTGCGGGCGGGTGGCACCCAGCGCGCGCAGCGCGATGTGATCGGTCGCGTCGAGGGCGATGCGCCGGGCAACACCCTGGCCGAGCACCAGCAGCAGCACGGCGGCGCCGAGGGCCGACAGCAGGCCGAGGCCGAGCGCCTGGAGGTGGAGCGCGCTCTGCACCACGGCCTCGGGCTCCCCCGCGGTCAGGAACTGGATCTCGACCTGCTGAGCACTGGCGAGCCGCTGGGCCGCGGTCCCGAACGCCGGCGCGTCCGCCTGGCCGCGGCGCAGCTTCACGGCCAGCGTCTCGAAGGTCAACAGGTTCGCCGACGCCTGCTCGAAGAAGGCCGGCGTGAAGTACACCGACCCACCCGTCCCCGACAGCGGCGGGAAGTCGCTGCCGGCCGGCGAGGCGATGATGCCGCTGATCCGCACCCGTCGCTCGCTGCCCTTGGCGACCGCGGAGATGTCGGGGTCGGCGGCGCCGCTGGCCCTGGCTGCCGCGAGGTCCTCCGCGCGCACCCCGCGGAACCGGAGCACGTCGCCGACGTGGAGGTGGAACTTGTCGGCCAGCGGGAAGGAGACGGTCACCTCGTCCGTCCGCCGCGGGTCGGCCAGGCGGCCGTCGAGCACCTTGAACCGGTCGATGCTCCGGCCGAAGCGTGCGTCGGGCAGGCCGATGGCGTTGATGTCGAGGCCCAGCTCCTGGCCCGACGGCGTGACCCCGACGACGTAGATGAAGGAGGCCACGCCCGCCTGGGCCACCTGGGGGAGGCGGGCGATCGCGGCCAGGAGAGGCCCCTGATCATTGTCGCCGCTGTTGCTCATGACCACGACGTCCGAGGTGTTGCTGACCGCCAGGAAGCGCGGATAGGCGGTGTCGGTGCGCCGCGCACCCGCCCCGAGGGCGAGCACTGCGCCGCCCACGATGGCGAGCAGCAGTGCCAGGCTCACCCACGAGCGCAGCGCCGCGCGCTGCACGCGTATCAGCATCAGCACCGCAGCCATCTCGCTACTCCGCCCTGAGCACGATGGCCGGCGAGGTGCGCGCCGCGAATCTGCCAGGGATGGCAGCAACCAGGTTGGCCAGCAGCACCGCGGCGGGCAGCAGCAGCAGCATCGACAGCACCGGCACGACCGGGTCGGAGACCATGCCCTGCTGGCCGGCGAACAGCGCCCACGCCCAGCGTCCCGCGGCGGCGCCGACGGGCACGCCGACCAGCAGGGCCACGACGGCGATGGTGGTGGTCTGCCAGGCCACGGTGAGAGCCACCTGGCCGCGGACGAAGCCGAGCGTCTTGAGGATGGCCAGCTCGCGGCGGCGGCGCCGCACCGAGGTCGCCACGGCGTGGGTGAGGGTGGCGACGGCTCCCGCCGCGAGCACGCCGCCGAGCACCAGCGGGAGCGCGGAGAGGTCGCCGAAGCCGATCAGGCCGCTCGGTTCCGCCGACCCGGAGACGCCGTCGGCGCCGAAGGTGCTGACCAGCTTGGCTGCGGCATGCGGATCGCCGGTGTAGCGGACCAGGAAGGTGTCCATCACCACGTTCGGCGAGTTGCCGAGCAGCCTGTGCAGCGCGCCGAAGGTCAGCCAGGCGCCGGTGCCGAGATGGGAGGTGTCGCTGAGGATGGGCAGCACGCCGCGGCCGACCACGCGCAGGCGCACCGAGGCGTCGCCGACATGGACGCGCACCTGCCGGCCGATGGCCACCCCGGGATCGGTCTGGCTGCCCAGCATGATCTCGTCGTCCTTGGCAGGAACTCGCCCGCTCAGCACCACCGGCCCGACGCTGCCCTTGCCGGGCGACATGGCGAGGGCGCCGGCGCGGTCGTCGTCGATGCCGACGTCGCCGGTCGTCCCCTGTGCGAAGGCGGCCACCGCGGGCATCTTGGCGAGGATGTCGGGGGCGTGGGTGGGATCGATCAGTCCGTTGACCTCGGCGTCCCAGTTCCACCCGTAGAGCCGCGGTGTGTCGAGCAGGTGCCCCAGGCTGGCGCTGAACGCCAGCGCTCCGGCGACGGTCGCGGCGGCCACCACGCAGGCGAGGATGGCGCTGCGCACCGGGGCCGCATTGCGGCCGCGTCCGGGCTCGAGGGCGAGGCGGACTCCCGCCACCGCCGTGGCCGGGAACCCCGCGCGGGAGAGCGCCGCGGCAAGGCGCGAGCCGGCCTGTGCCGCCGAGGCGTCGCCGCCGGGCGCGGTGGCCGCGCGCCAAGCCGGCAGGGCGGCGATGACGACGACCACCAGCCACAGTGCCGCGGCGCCGCCGAGCACGATGGCGACGTCGACGTCGAGACCGGGATCGGGCTCTGCCAGGCGGGCGTTGCCGATCGGGGTGAGCGGAGACAGCGCCACCGCCAGGATCACCGCCCCGATGGCTCCGGCCAATCCGGCCAGGGCGGCCCGGACCATCGATGTCGCCCAGAGCTGTCCGCGCGACGCCCCCAGCGCGCGCAGCGCGGTGTGGTCGGTGGCTTCCAGGGCGACGCGGCGGGCGACGCCCTGGCCGAGCACGAGCAGCAGCACGGCGGCGGCCAGCCCGGCCAGCACACCGACTCCGACGGCCTGGAGGTGAAGGGTGTCCTGCACCACCGCTTCGTGCACACCGATCGCCTGCGACGACACCGGCACCTGGGCATCGGCACCGAGCTGCTCGGCCGCGGCCTCGAATGCAGCCAGGTCCGCGGTGCCGTGGCGCAGCTTCACCGGTTCGCCGCCGAAGCTCAGCATGCTGGAGCGATAGCGATGCAGGAATGCCGGCGTCAGGTACACGCTGGCGCCGACATGGGGCGGCAGCGGCGGGAAGTCCGTGCCCAGCGGGGAGGCCATCACCCCCGCCACGCGGACGTGCACGACCGCACCGTGGGCTGCGCCGAAGATGTCGGGGCTGCTGGCGCCGGCGGTGGCGAGCAGCGCCCTCACGTCCTGAGGGCTCAACAGGCGGATGGTCAGCGCGTCACCGACGTGCACCTTGAACTTGGCGTTGTCGGCGAAGGGAAAGGAGATGGTGGCCTCATCGACGCGAGCGGGGTCGGCCAGCCTGCCGTCGAGCACCTTGAAGTGGTCGATGCTGGTCCCGTAGCGTGCGTCGGGAACGGCGATGAGGGAGACGTCGTTCTCGTCGACGCGCCGGCCGGACGGGAGCGAGACCCCACCGAGCACGAAGTATCCGATGCCCGCCTGGGCGACCTGGGGGAGCTTGGCGATCTTCTCGAGCAATGGCGTGTTGTCCATCGTGGGATCGTTGGGGGAGGCGTTGACGAGCACATCCGCGGAGTTGCTGTCGGCGAGGAAGCGTGGATATGCGGTGTCGGTGCGCCGCGCACCGGCGCCCGCCGCGAGGACGCCTCCGCCGACGACGGCGAGCAGGAGGGCCAGGCTCACCCACGAGCGCAACGCCGCGCGCTGCACCCGGATCAACATCAGCACGGCTGCCATCTCGCTACTCCGCCCTCAGCACCAGCGCGGGCGAGGTGCGCGCCGCGAATCTGCCAGGGATGGCGGCAACGATGTTGCCCAGCAGCAGCGCGCCGGGGACCAGGAGCAGCAGTGAGGGCACGGGCAGCACCGGCTCCGAGACCAGTCCCTGCTGAGCCGCGAACAGCGTCCACGCCCAGCGCCCGGCGGCGGCGCCGAGCGGCACGCCGATGAGCGCCGCGATGGCTGCGATGGTGGTGGTCTGCCAGGCCACGGTGGCGGCCACCTGGCCGCGCACGAAGCCCAGGGTCTTGAGCACCGCCAGCTCGCGGCGGCGGCGCTGCACCGAGGTGAGCACGGCGTGGGCCAGGGTGGCAACCCCGCCCGCGGCGAGCACGCCGCCGAGCACCACCGGCAGTGCCGAGAGGTCGCCGAAGCCGACCAGGCCGCTCGGCCGGGAGGCCAGCACCACGCCGTTGACTCCGAAGAGCCGGCGCATTTGGGCGGCGCCCTGGTCGAGCCCGCCGCTGAAGCGGACCAGCAGGGTGTCGTGCTGGGCGCCGCCCTGGCCGAGGAGGTGCTGCAGGTCGCCGAAGGCCATCCAGGCGCCGATGCCCAGGCGCGAGGTGTCGCTGAGCACCGGCAGCACGCCACGGCCGACCAGCCGCAGCCGCATCGTCTCGGCGCCGACGTGCACGGTGACCAGCTCGCCGAGACGCGCGCCGGCATCGGTCTGTGTGCCCAGCAGGATCTCGCCGGGTCCCTGGGGAGCGCGGCCGCTGAGCACCGCGGGGCCGATGTCCCCCTTGGCGGAATCCATGGCGGTGGCGGTGGCGCGGTCGCCGCCGACACCGACCTCTGCGAAGGTGCCCGCCGCCACCGCGCCGACCCAGGGCCTGGCCGCCAGGGCCCGTCCCGAGACGTCGGTCTGGACGGCGTTGGCCACCTCGGCGTCCCAGTTCCAGCCGTAGAGGCGCGGCGTGTCGAGGAGATGGCCCAGGCTGGCGGTGAAGCAGAGTGCGGCGGCCACGGTGGCGACGGCGAGGACGCCGGCGGTGCTGGCGCTGCGCACCGGCACCGCGCTGCGGCCGCGGCCGGGTTCCAGGGCGAGGCGCACGCCGGTCACCGCCGTGGCGGCGAAGCCGGCCCGGGAGAGCGCCTCGGCGACGCGGGAGCGGCGGCGCCCGCCGCCTGCGTCTCCGCCGTCGGAGAGGGCGCTGGCCCGGCTGCCGGAGTTGCGCCAGGCGGGGACGGCGGCGAGCAACAGCACCAGGAGCACCAGCGCAGCCGCGCCGCCCAGGACCACCCAGGCGTCGAGGGCGACGCCGGGGTCGGGCTCGGCGAGGCGGGCCGTGCCCAGCGGAGTGAGCGGGGAGAGGGCGATGGCCACCACCACGGCGCCCACCGCGCCGGCCAGCGCCGCCAGCCCGGCGCGCGCCATGGCGGCGGTCCAGAGCTGGGCGCGCGTGGCGCCGAGGGCGTGCAGGGCGCCGTGGTCGGTGGCGTCGAGCGCGATGCGCCGGGCCACGCCCTGGCCGGCCACCAGCAGCAGCACCACCGCGGCCAGGGCGCCGAGGATGCCGAGGCCCTGCGCCTGGAGGTGGAGCGAGCTCTCCACCACGGCGAGGTGCTCCTGCGGAGTCAGGAACTGCACCTGCTGGCCGTTGGCCAGGCGCTCGGCGTCGCGCTGGAAGCCGGGCAGGTCGGCGGCACCGTGGCGCAGCTTCACCGCGATGGCGCTGAACACCGAGAGGTTGGCGGCGTTGGCGCGCAGGAAGGCGGGGGTGAAGTACGCCGCGCCGTTCGCGTAGGTGGTCAGCGGTGGGAAGTCGTTGGCGATCGGCGAGGCGACGATGCCGACGACGCGCACGCTGCGCTGCTTGCCCACGGCGAAGGGCAGGTCGTCCTTGTTGACGATGGCGTCGACGGGCGGCTGCCCCTGGAAGAGGCGGTCGAGCTGGAGGGGGCGCACCACGATGGTGTCGCCGACGTGCACCTGCAGGTTGTCGGCGAAGGGGAAGGAGACGTTGGCCTCTCCCGGGTTGTCGGGATCGGCGAGGCGCCCCTGCAGCACCTTGAAGCGATCGATGGTGCGGCCCAGCCCGCGGTCGGCGAAGCCCACCGGCTGCGCGGTGTCGATGGTGAGCAACCGTCCCGACGGCAGCGAGATGGCGGCGACGAGGAAGTTGGCGCCGGCCACCTGCGCCACCTGGGGCAGCTTGGCGATGCGCTCGAACACCGGTTGGCTCGTGCCCGCCGGCGCCATGTCGTTGCCGCCGATGAAGACGTCGGAGGTGTTGGCCGAGGCGATGAAGCGGGCGTAGGCGCTGTCGGTGCGACGGGCGCCGGCGCCGACTGCGAGCACCGCGCCGCCGACGAGGGCGAGCAGCAGCGCCAGGCTGAGCCAGGAGCGCAGCCGGGCGCGTTGGGCGCGCAGCAGGAAGACGACGGTGCTCATCTCGACTCGCCGAAGCGCAGGCTCAGCCCGCCGCCAGCGACCTGGTCATCGTCGGGGCGGCGGTGGCGGCGGTGGTGGCGGGTTCCGTCGCGCCGTCGATGCGCCCGTCGCGCATGTGCACGATGCGCGATGCCGCCGCGGCGACGGGCTGGTCGTGGGTGACCAGCAGGATGGTCTGTCCACCGCCGTGCAGGCGCCGGAACAATTCCAGCACCTCCTCGCCGCCCGCGGAGTCGAGTGCTCCGGTGGGCTCGTCGGCGAGCAGCAGCGTCGGCTGGTTGGCCAGGGCGCGGGCGATGGCGAGTCGCTGCCGCTGTCCGCCGGAGAGCACGCCCGGCGTGCTGCTCGCCTTGTCGGCCAGGCCCAGCAGGTCGAGCAGGTCGCGGGCGCGCGTCTCCGCCTGGCGTCGTGGCGTGCCCGCGATGACCGCGGGCAGCGTCACGTTCTCCAGCGCGCTCATGCCCTCGAGCAGGTTGAAGAACTGGAAGACCATGCCGATGTGGCGGCGGCGCATGCGGGCCAGCTGGTCCTCGTCCTTGCCGTTCAGTGACTCGCCGGCGACGAGGATCTCGCCGTCGGTCGGCGTGTCCAGTCCGGCGACGAGGTTGAGCAGCGTCGACTTGCCGCAGCCGGAGGGACCCATCATGGCCACGAACTCACCGGGCTGCACGATCATGTCGACGCCGCGCAGGGCGCGCACCGGCGCCAGCTCCGACTCGTAGCTCTTGCGCAGTCCGCGGACCTCGACCACGGGGCCGGCGGGCTGCGGTGTCACCGCTGTCATGGGTTTCCTCCTGGTGTCGCCGCGGCTGCGGCGGCGTCGGCCGGCAGCCGGTAGGCGCCGACGGGGTTGTTGCGTCCCTTGACCAGAGCGGGTTCGAGCCGCTCGGCGTTGTCGATGGGTGTGTGCAGCGCGCCCCAGGTGGGCTCGCTGAGAACCGTCTGTCCGGGTTCCGCCCACTGCTGCAGGCGCTGCGCCAGGTTGACGGCGTCGCCGACCACGGTGTACTCGAGCCGCTCCTCGGAGCCGAGCAGCGCCGCGGCGACGTCGCCGGTGCTCAGCCCGATGCCGAGCTGGAAGGCGGGCAGGCCGCGCTCCGCCCACCGCGTGTTGAGCGTGGCCTGGAGCCGGTGCATCGTGCGCGCGCCGCGCACCGCGTGCTCGGCGTGTTCCTGCAGCGGCAGCGGCGCGCCGAAGACGCCCATCACCGCGTCGCCGACGAACTGCATCACCGTGCCGCCCTCCTCGATGATCGCCCGGCTCATCTCGCCGCGGTGCTCGCTGAGCTGCAGGGCCAGCACGCTCGGGTCGGCGGCCTCGGCGATGGTCGAGTAGCCGCGGATGTCGGACATCAGCACGGTGACGGTGAGTCGCTCGGTCTCGCCGATGCGGTGGCTGCCGCCGCGCAGGCGCTCGGCGATGCCGCCGGGGAGCAGCCGGCTCAGCGTCTCGCCCTGCTCCTCGCGGTCGACGATGGCCCGGTGCAGGGTCTTGAGCGACTGCAACGCACCCGCCGTGCCGGCGCTGGCCTGCTGGGCCAATTTGAGGAAGAGCTTCTCGACCGCGTCGGCGGCGGCCGCCGGGGTGATCTTCTCGGCGGCGGCGATGGCCTTGATGGGGCGGCCCTCGGCGACCTGGCGGAGCAGCAGCTCCTCGGCGTCGCTGAGGCCGCTGGTATTGGTCATGGGTGTCACCAACGCGTCGACGATGCGCGGGTCGAGCCAGGAGCCCCCGGTGCTGACCGTGCGAATCGCGTGGATGAGCTGGTCACCCTCGGCGACGTGGTCCTTGAGCAGGTAGGCGTAGCCGGCCGAGCCCTCGCTGAGCAGCGAGACGGCGTACTCGGGGTCGTCGTACTGGGAGAGCACCACCACGCCGGTGCCGGGATGGCGCTTGCGCACCTCCTGGGCGGCCTCGATGCCCTCGCGCCGGAAGTTCGGCGGCATGCGGATGTCGGTGACCAGCACGTTGGGCTCCAGCCGCTCGGCCTCACGGATGAGCGAGTCGTAGTCGTCGGCGACGCCGACCACCTCGATGTCGTCGGCCAGGGAGAGAAGCGCGCGCACGCCCTCGCGCACGAGCAGGTTGTCGTCGGCGAGGAAGACAGTCAGGCGTCCGTCGGGCATGCGGGCAATTTCAGGACAGGTTGGCGGCGATCACAAGGGAGCCACCTATTGGGCGCGGGGGGATGCTACCCCACCCTCGGGACGGGTGCCGCCTCCCTCGACAGCCCTTTACGGTTGCTCATAGCGTTGCACCATGCGCATCGATTCCTCCGTCACCGCCGTCTCCTGGATCCCACTGGAGGCGATCAAGGGCGTCACCCGCATGCCCTTCGACGCCGGCGTCGCCCGCTACGACCCGCCGCCGCCGGATCCCCTCGGCGACATCGACGCACTCAACCGCGAGGGCCGCTTCCGCCTGGCCAACCGGCTGCACGCCTGGGTCGAGGTCGACGACGCCGGGCGGATCACCGGCTACGGCCAGGACGGCCACGGCTACATCAGCGTCACCGAGGTCAAGCTGGGCCCCATCCGGGGTGCCTTCGCCCCGGTGGCGCTGCCCGACCTGCAGCCCGAGCCGGTGGTGACCGAGAGCTCGGTGCGCTTCGTGCAGACCAGCGGCGGGCGCACCGGCGCGGCCATGCCGCGGCGGGTCCGCCACCGTCCCTTCATCCAGGTGGTGGCCCCCTTCGCATGGACCACCCTGGCCCTGACCATCCACGCCGACGGCCGCACCGAGCGCGAGCTGGTCGGCGCCAGCCCCTTCCCGCGCCACTGGATCTTCGACGAGAACGACCGGCTCATGGCCAAGTCGGGGCTGATCGACTTCACCGAATGGGCCCGCGGCGCCTACTGGCGGGACACGCCCTGGGGCGACGTCGAATCGCCCGCCCTGGTGATGGCGGTGGAGACGGAATTGGAGCACCAGCTCTCGGTGTCGATCCTGCGCCCCGAGGCCAGGCCCCGCATCCGTGAGCTCAACGCCGGCGAGGCACTGGTGCGCCAGGGTGAGACCGGCAACGAGCTCTTCCTGCTGCTCGATGGGGTGCTGGTCGTCGAGGTCGGCGGCGAGCCGCTCGCCGAGCTCGGCCCGGGCGCGGTGCTCGGCGAGCGCGCGGTGCTGGAGGGCGGGGTGCGCACCTCGACGCTCATCGCCACCACCCGCTGCCGCGTCGCCGCGGTCTCCGCCGACCAGCTCGAGCGCAGTGCCCTCGAGGAGCTGGCCGCGGGACACAAGCGCGAGCTCTCCCGTCCCGACCTGGGGTAGGCTCCGCCATCGTGCGTCTACTCATCTGCGGAGCGCGGGGCTCGACGCCGGCACCCGGCGCGGACTTCGTGCGCTACGGCGGTGAGACGTCCTGCATCGCGGTCGCCCGCGACGGCGAGGCGCCGCGACTGGTGCTCGACGCGGGCACCGGGCTGCGCCGGCTGTCGTCGCTGCTCGACGGCGCACCCTTCCGCGGCACGCTGCTGCTCGGACACCTGCACTGGGATCACACCCACGGCATCCCGTTCTTCCCCGCCGCCGACCGCCCCGACTCCGCGGTGACGGTGCGCGTCCCCGCCCAGGAGGACGGCGCGGAAGCGCTGGCGGCGCTGTCGAAGTGCATGTCGCCACCGCACTTCCCGATCACACCCGCGCAGCTGCGCGGCGACTGGCGCTTCGACAGCGTCGCGGAGGGCAGCCACGACATCGAGGGCTACCAGGTGCTGGCGCGCGAGATCCCCCACAAGGGCGGGCGCACCTTCGGCTATCGCATCTCCGACGGGCAGTGCTCGTTCGCCTATCTCTCCGACCACGCGCCGATCGACCTCGGCCCCGGCCCCGAGGGCCTCGGTGAGTACCACGAGGCCGTCATGGAGCTGAGCGCCGGCGTCGACCTGCTCATCCACGACGCGCAGTACACGGCTTCGGAGCTCCCCGCCCGCGCCCACTTCGGACACTCCGCCATCGAGTACGCCGTCGGACTCGCAGAGCGCGCCGCTGCCGCGCGACTGCTGCTCTTCCACCACGATCCCTCGCGCACCGACGCGCAGCTCGACGCGCTGGTGCTGCAGCACCGCGCGCGGTTCGCAGCGCTGGATGCCGCGTGCGAGGGCGCAGTCATCGACCTGCCCGCGCGCAGCGCGCTGGGCGCGGGTTCAGCGCAGCAGCGGGGTCCCGCCTGAGAGCAGGGCGATCAGCTCGGCGCGGCTGTGCACGCGCAGCTTGGCGTAGGCGTTGGCCAGGTGGTTCTCGACGGTGCGCTCGCTGATGCCCAGGCGGATGCCGATGCTGCGGCTGCTCGATCCCGAGACGGCGAGCGTCGCGACGTCGCGTTCACGCCTGCTCAGCATGTGCAGCGGATCGCCGTCGCCGGCGCCGTCCTGCGCGGCCGCCGGCGCTGCGCGTGACGCGCCACCGACGCTGACACCCGCGCCGCGCAGTCTCGCCCGCGTGCGATCGCGCAGCCAGCGCGCACCCATCTCGGCGAAGGCGCTGTGCGCCTCGCCGAGCAGCTCGACGCCACGTCGGCGCTCGCCCGCGGCGAGCATGGCTTCACCGGCGCGCCAGCGCGCCAGCGCGGGGACCAGCGGGCCGTCGATGGCGGCGCAGGCGTCGAGCCCGCGCTGCACCTGCTCGACTCCCTCGACCACCTGGCCGCCGGCGATGAGCGCCGCACCCAGCGCAACGCAAGCACTCGGCAGGCCGCGGGGAATGTCGTGCTCGCGCAGGAACTCGTCGACCTCGCGGGCCACCTCCAGCGCCGCCTCCTTCTCGCCGAGGGCGAGCAATGCGTGCACCTGCCCGGCGCGCATGATCGCCAGCCAGCGATCGCCGTGCAGCGATCCCCATTCCCACATGCGGCGATAGGCGTCGGCGGTGGCGCGGACGTCGTCATCGGCCTCGCCGAGCAGCGCACGCGCCGCCCAGTACCAGCCTTCGAACGTCGTCTGGCGGCGGTCGAGCAGGCGCCGCGCCTCGTCGAGCCGGTCGCGGCCGGCCTCGACGTCGCCGCGCAGGATGAGCGCCTGGGCGCCGGTGACCATGGCCAGCTCCAGCATCGAGGACCCGGTATGGCGGCGGCCGAAATCCTCGGCGCGCAGGCTGTCGGCCACGGCCTCGTCGAACCTGCCGAGATTGGCCACAGCCTCGGCGCGGATGGCCCAGGTGGAGGTGGCCTCCCAGCCCAGTCCGGCCTGCTCGGTGGCGTCGGCCAGCACGCCGAGCGCGTCGGCGGCCTCGGCGAAGCGACCCATTAGCGCGTTGCAGACGCCCCTGGCAAAAACGCTGCAGCCCAGGGCCATGCCGTCCTGCAGCATCAGCGCCTCGGCGCCGGTGGTGTAGCAGGACTCGGCGGCGGGCACGGGATCGCCGCCGTAGGCCGTGGAGTGCGCGCGGATCGAGGCCATCATCAGCGCGGTGCCGCGCGCCGCCGCGCCCATGCGATCGCAGACGCGCTCGGCCCGCCGGGTCATCTCGACAACGTCGGGCACCGGCAGCACGGTGCAGGCCACCATGGCCAGCTCGACGAGCAGCCGGGCCACGCTGGGGTCGCCGTGCTCGGCGAGCTCCAGCGCCTCGTCGATCACCGCCACCGTGCTCTCCACGTGGCCGCCCCCGCCGCGTAGTCCCGCGAGGCGACGCAGCACCACCAGGCGGCGCGACACCGCGTCGCCGGGCGTGTGGGCGAGCAGCTCCTGGGTTGCCGCCAGGCCGACGTCGAGGTGTCCGGTCTGCGAGGCCAGCTCGCTGAGCCGGTCGAGCGCGTGCGGCCGCAGAGTTGTGTCCGAAGCCGGCAGCAACGAGAGGGCCAGCTGGTACCACGACACGGCGCGGGCCAGGTGCAGGGCCGACTCCGCCTCGCTGGCGGCCTGCAGGGCGGCGGCGATGGCGTCGCTGTCGCCGGCGTCGGCGCAGCGCGAGAAGTGGGTGGCCACCACCGCCGCGGGCGCGCCGCGGTCGGCCAGCGCGAAGGCCAGGGCGCGGTGGGCCAGCCGCCGCCGCGCCAGCGACATGTCGCGGTAGACGCACTCGGAGACCAGCGGGTGGCGCACCCGGCACTCCGAGGCGCGCGCGGACTCCTCGACCACCAGGTGCGCGTGCGAGAGCTGCTCCAGGCTGGCGCCCAGGCTGGCCGCGTCGAGGCCGCTGACATTGCCGAGCAGGGCCAGCTCGGCGCGGCCGCCGGCGGCGCAGATCCACTCCAGCACGGCGCGGTCGGCGGCGGGCAGGGTGGAGATGCGCTCGCTGAGCGCCTCCTCGATGCTGGGCGGCACGGCGCTCTCGCTGCCCGCCTGGAGCAGCCACTGCAACCCTTCGCGGCGGAGGTGGCCGGCGCCGTGGAACCAGCGCACCATCTCCTCGACGTAGTAGGGGTTGCCCGCGGTGCGGCGGTGGACCATCTCCACCAGGCTGGGCGCGGGCAGGCCCTCGCCGAGCACGGCGGTGGCCAGCGCCGCAGTCCCGCGTTCGTCGAGCGGTTCCAGCTCGACGTCGAGGCAGTCGCCCTCACGGCGCAGGGTCTCGACGAGCCGGCGGCCGGGCGCGCCGCGCTCGTCGCCGGGCTGGCGCAGGCCGAGGACCAGCGTCCAGGGGCAGCCGTCGGCGTGGCGGCGCAGCGAGTGGAGCACCTCGCAGGTCTCGGCGTCGGCGGCGTGGACGTCGTCGAGCATGAGCAGCATCGGCCGCCGCTCGGTGACCTGGGCCACCAGCCGGTAGGCCGCCTGCACCACGGCCAGCATGCTCGGCTCGGCCAACGCCTCGGCGTCGTCGGCGGCGACGAGGGCGGGGACCAGCCGGGCCAGCGGCGCCCCGGCGCGCCGGATGGTGGCGGCGGCGGGGGCGCTGCTGCGCACATAGGCGGCGAGCGCGTCGGCCAGGGCGCCGTAGGGGTAGCCGCCCACCGCCGAGGAGCGTCCGGCCACCACCACGGCGCCGAGGCTGCGGGCGCGCTGGGCGAACTCCTCGAGCAGGCGCGTCTTGCCGATGCCCGCCGGGCCGCGCACCACGGCCACGCGGCCACCCTCGGCGGCGCTGGCGGTGACCTCACCCCAGAGGGAGTCGAGGACCCGCTCGCGGCCGATCAGCGGGGTGCGCGGGGTCAGGTGTGTGCGGGCCATTGGCGACTGAGGATGCTAGGGCGCCGGAGGGCTTGGCGGACCCACTAGGTACAGCCCTGCGACGCATTTGGGGACCGATTCTAGGTACAGCCCCCGATGCGGCGGGGCGGGCTCGCCGCCGAGCATCGGCCCATGTTCTTCAGCAGGCTCGGCGCCGCCGCGGCGCGCTTCCGCTGGTGGATCATCGGGGGCTGGGTGGTGCTCGCCGGGATCCTCAACGTCGCCATCCCCCAGCTCAGCGACGTGGTGCGCCAGGACAGCGTCAGCTTCCTGCCCGACAGTGCCTCGGTGATGCAGGCCTACCGCGACATGGGGCAGGGCTTCTCCCAGTCCAACGCGCGCGGCCAGGCCATCGTGGTGCTGGAGAACCAGTCCGGCCGGCTCACCGCCGCCGACGATGCCTACCACGCGGCGCTGCTGCAGCGCCTCGAAGCCGCGCACGGGCGGGTGATGTTCGTGCAGGACGACGTCGCCCATCCCGAGCTGCGCCAGAACGACCGCAGCCACGACGGCCGCGCCCTCTACTTCCTGGTCGGCCTGCGCGCCCCGGTGGGCAGCCCGACCGGTGACAGCGACGCGCCCTGGCTGCGCGCGCAGGTGGCCCAGGGCATTCCCGCCGATCTGGCCGCGCACGTCACCGGCGACACCGCGATCATCGCCGACTTCCAGGCCAGCGTGCAGAAGAGCACGGTGCGCACCACGGCGATCACCCTGCTCCTGGTGATGCTCATCCTGCTCGTCGTCTACCGCTCGCCGGTGACGCCGATCATCCCCATGGTCACCATCGGCCTGGCCGCGGGGGTGGCGCGCCCGCTGGTGGCCCTGCTCGGCCTGCACGTCTTCAAAGTTGCTGCCTTCACCGACACATTCATGCTGGCCATCATCTTCGGCGCGGGCACCGACTACTGCATCTTCGTGATCAGCCGCTTCCGCGAGGAGATGGCCAACGGCTCGACAGCCGCGCATTCGCTGGCGGCCAGCGTGCACCGCGTCGGCGAGGCCATCTCCTGCTCGGCGGCGACGGTGGTGGTCGGCGGCCTCTCGATGCTGCCCGCCAACGTGTCGCTGTTCAGCACCACCGGCCCGGCCATCGCCGTCGCGGTGGTGGTGACGCTCGTCGCGGGACTCACCCTGTCGCCCGCGCTGATCGCCGCGGGCGGCGAGCGCTTCTTCTGGCCGCGCGGCCTGCGCGCCGAGCGGCCCAGCCGCTTCTGGACCGCTGCGGCACAGCTCATCGCGCGGCGGCCGCGCCGTGTCATCGTCGCCGCGCTGCTGCCGCTGCTGCTGCTCGCCGCGCTCTACCCCGCGATGCGCGTCACCTACGACGAGCGTTCCCCGCAGTCGCCGTCGAACGACTCGATGGTGGGTCTCACCTCGCTCAACCGCCACTTCCCCTCCGGCGAGGTGCTGCCCGACTACGTGCTCGTCGAGACGTCGCATGACCTGCGCGACGCGCGCGACATCGCCGCGCTCGATGGCGTCACCAAGGCGATCGCCGCGGTGCCCGGCGTCAGCGGCGTGCGCAGCTTCACCCAGCCCACCGGCAGGCGATTGCCGCAGGCGTCGGTGGCGGCGCTGGCCGGCACGGTGGGTGAGAAGCTCGACCAGGCCTCGACGCAGGTTGCCCAGGGCTCAGACGGCGCATCGCGGCTCGACGCCGGCGCCAGGCAGGTCTCCGGCGGTGCCGCGCAACTGTCGGCGGGCGCGCAGCAGGCGCAGCAGGCGACGGGGCAGATCGGCGGCGGCATGGCGCAGGAGAGCAGCGGCCTGCAAGCCGCGATCAGCGGCGCGTCGTCGGCGCAGAGTGGCGCGGCGCAGCTCAGCGGCGGGGCGTCGCAGCTCGCCGCCGCATTGCGCGCCATGCGCGGCGGCGTGCAGCAGGCGGTCGACGGCATGGACCAGGTGCTGCTCTACCTCGACACCGGCGACGCCGACCCCAAGTGCGGCATCTCCGGCAGCGACTGCCAGCAGGCGCGCGCCGGCCTGCACCGGATCGACGACGCGGAGCGCAACCAGCTGCTGCCCGCGTTCGACCAGGCCATCGCCGGCGCGGATCGCATCGCCGGTGGCGACGGCGACCTCGCCGCCGGGCTGGCCACACTCCACGACGGGCTGGTCCGCGCCGAGTCGGGGATGCAGCAGCTGCAGGCGGCGGAAGCCACCTTCGGCGCCAGGCTCGGCGACCTCTCCTCGGGCGCGCAGCGGCTCAGCGGCGGCGCCGGCCAGGTCGGTGGCGGCGTCGACAAGCTCACCGACGGCACGCAGCAGTTGACCAGCGGGCTGGCCCAGGCCGCGTCCTTCCTCGACACCATGAGCAGTGAAGCCAGGCAGGCCGGCATCGACACCTTCTACGTGCCCCAGGACGCCATCAACGGTCCGCAGCTGCAGCTCGCCCGCGACTACTACCTGTCCAGCGACGGCCATACCGCACGGCTGGTGGTGCTCTCGCGCGACGACTCCTTCTCGGTGGCAGCCATGGACACCGTCACGCGCGTGCGCGCCGCCGCCCAGAACGCGCTGCGCGGCACCTCGCTGGCGGGCGCGCGGATCATGCTGGCCGGCGACGCACCGCTCAACGACAACCTGCGCACGCTCTTCGGCCGCGACTTCACCGTGGTGGCCGTCACCGTGCTGCTCGGCGTGCTCGTCGTGCTGGCGCTGCTGCTGCGCAGCCTGGTGGCGCCGCTCTACCTGCTGGTCTCGGTGCTGCTCTCCTACGCGGCGGCGATGGGGCTGACCACTTTCGTCTGGCAGGGACTGCTGGGCAAGGGCGCGGTCGACTGGACGGTGGGCATCTTCGCCTTCATCATGCTGGTTTCGGTCGGAGCTGACTACAACATCTTCCTCATGTCGCGCGTCCGCGAGGAGGTGGAGCGCGACCCGCAGCACGGCATCCAGCGCGCGGTGGCGCGCACCGGCGCCATCATCACCTCGGCGGGGGTGATCTTCGCCGGCACCTTCGCCGCGCTCATGAGCTCGCCGCTCAGCAACATCGCCGAGGCCGGCTTCGCCATCACCTGCGGGCTGCTGCTCGACACCTTCATCGTGCGCAGCTTCCTGGTGCCCGCGGTGGCCACCCTGCTGGGTCGCTGGAACTGGTGGCCGCGCCGCCTCGGCGTCCCGGGCGACGGCACCCAGCTCGAGCTCTGGGGCGCGGGTGTGGGCGCGCCCTGGAGCGTGCGCGCTCTGCGCCGCCTGCTGCCCGGCTTCGCCCGGCCGGGGCTGCCCCGGCGGTTGACTCCCGCGGGCCGCGGCTCCCGCCTCTGAGCCCGCGGCGGGGCGCCAACCTCGCCGTGCTCGCGGCGTTGACCGTGCGGTGACATGAGTGCTCCCATGTCATCAAACGTGTCAGCAGTCCGCACGGAGGCATCTCCATGCACACCTGGGTCTGGATCATCGTCGCCATCGCGGTGGTGGTCTGCGTCATCGCCGTCCTGGCGGCCGCCCAGCAGCAGCGGCGCACCCGCCTGCGCAGCACCTTCGGTCCCGAGTACGACCGGACCGTGGAGAGCAGCGGCGGCCGCCGCCAGGCCGAACGCGAGCTGAGCGGCCGCCTGGAGCGCCGCAAGCAGCTCGACATCCGCCCGCTCGGCGAGGAGCAGCGCCGGCGCTACAGCGCCGACTGGAACGGCGTCCAGGCGCGCTTCGTCGACGCGCCCCACGACGCGGTCCAGGAGGCGGACACCCTGGTCAGCGCGGTGATGCGCGACCGCGGCTACCCGATGGGCGACTTCGAGCAGCGCGCCGCCGACGTCTCCGTCGACCACGGCCGCGCCATCGACCGCTACCGCGCGGCCCACGAGATCTCGCAGCGCAGCGCCGCGGGCACCGCCAGCACCGAGGACCTGCGGCAGGCCATGGTCCACTACCGCGTGCTCTTCGCCGAGCTGCTCGACTCCGGTGCCGCCGGTGACCGCGAGCGCGAGACCGACCAGGCGCGGGTGCGGTGATGGAGCAGCGCGAGGGCGCCACCGACACCACGTCCCAACCCACCCGGCAGCAGCTCGACGAGCAGCCGGGCGACGTCGCGCTGACCGGGCGGCCCGAGGCCACCACCACCACGGGCACCGCCCCATTGCTCAGCGAGGACGACACCACGGCCTACCGCGGCCGCTGGGAGGACATCCAGGCCGGCTTCGTCGACCAGCCCCGCCGCGCGGTGGAGCAGGCCGACGCGCTGGTCGACGAGGTGATGCAGCAGCTCGCCCGCACCTTCACCCAGACCCGCAGCGACCTCGAGGCCCAATGGTCGGGCGGCGGCGAGGCGGGCACCGAGGAGTTGCGCGTCGCCCTGACCCGCTACCGCGCCTTCTTCGAGACGCTGCTCCGCCGCTGAGGCCTGGCCCCGGGGCGGAGCCCGCGGAGGAGGGTGGCCGGGGCGGGCTGATCCGCTATCCTCCGCCTCTGCCCTGGGGTGGCCAAGTGGTCTAAGGCACGGGTCTGTAAAACCCGGTATCGGTGGTTCAAATCCACCCCCCAGGACCACCTCCACACCGGGACCCATGACCGTCACCCTCGACGACGTCGAGCAGCGCGCCGCGCTCATCGAACGCAACCTGGCCGAGTTCCTCACCCACGAGGAGCTGGTCGCGCTGCTGCGCGCGGGGACACCGCTGCGGCACTACATCGGCTTCGAGATCAGCGGCAAGATCCACCTCGGCACCGGGCTGATGTCGATGTCCAAGGTGCGCGACTTCACCGAGGCGGGCGTGCAGTGCACCGTGTTCCTGGCCGACTGGCACACCTGGATCAACGACAAGCTGGGCGGTGACCGCGACCTCATCCACCGCGTCGCAACCGGCTACTTCACCGAGGGCTTCAAGGCCTCGATGAAGTGTGTCGGCGGCGATCCGTCGTCGTTGAACTTCGTGCTGGGGTCCGACCTCTACACCGAGCGTCCCGACTACTGGGCGACGATGATCGACGTCAGCAAGAACACCACGCTGGCGCGCATGCAGCGCAGCATCTCCATCCTCGGCCGCGCCGAGGGCGAGCAGGTCGACTTCGCCAAGCTGATCTACCCGGCGATGCAGGCGGCCGACATCTTCGCGCTGCGTGTGCACATCGCGCATGCGGGCATGGATCAGCGCAAGGCGCACGTGGTGGCGCGCGACGTGGCCATGCACGTCCGCGACAACACGCTGCGCGACGGCGAGGGACGCGTCGTCAAGCCGCTGGCCGCGCACCATCCGCTGTTGATGGGCTTGAGGAAACCGCCGGTGTGGCCGATCCCCGAAGGCGGTGCACGCGATGCCTTCGCCGCCATGAAGATGAGCAAGTCGGACCCCTCGTCGGCGGTGTTCGTGCACGACGAACCCGACGAGGTGCGCCGCAAGGTGATGAAGGCGTTCTGCCCGCCGGGTGAGACCGACTTCAACCCGGTGCTCAACTGGTTGCAGCACATCGTCTTCGGGCTTGAGGGCGGGCCGCTGCGCGTCGAGCGCAGCGAGGCCAACGGCGGGCCGGTCAGCTTCGAGACATTCGAGGAGCTGGCCACCGCCTACGCCGACGGCTCGCTGCACCCCATGGACGCCAAGGCGACGCTGGCCGACCACCTAGTCGACCGCCTCGCCCCCGCGCGCGAGCACTTCGCGCAGCCGGAGGTGCGGGCCATGCTCGAGGAGCTGGAGGCGGCGCTGGGCTGAGCCTGCCCGTCCCCGCGGAGATTGGACGCGAGCGACGAGATCGCCACGCTGTCGCAGGCCCGAAAGTCGAGATGCAGTAACGGAAAGACGCATCGCGCGCGCGCAGGCGTAGGGTGCGGTGCTGCGTCCCGGTGAGCGGCAGCGGCCCGCCGCCACCCGGCGCCGAGATTCCCTGTCAGCCCCGCGATTCCCTTCGAGGTCCCCGGTTGTCCCTCCGCCCGCGCCGACTGACGCGTGAGCGCACCGTTCCCCTGTCGTTCTTCGTCGTGCTGCTCACCGCCATGGGCGGGCTGGCGGTGGTGGCGGCGGCGACCAGCCGGGACGGCGCCTCCATCCAGCGCACCGCCGCCCGCGCCGCCGCGGCCGCCACGCCAACTCTCACGCATCGCGCCGCCACGCCCGCCGTGTCGCGCAGCGCGACGCACGCCCCCGCGCCCGCGCCGGCCCAGGTCAACCTGGCCGCCGCGCCCGACCCGACACCGACGCCGGTTCCCCCGGTCCCCGGCCCGCTGGCGTCCCTGGCCGGCTGCCCGCCGCCGCCGTCGACGCCCGGCCCCTACGTGCCGCCGTGGCATCCCGACCACCTCGTCCCGGACGCGCAGCTGCCCGCCCCGCAGCCCGCCTCCGGTCCGGCCGCGCCGCTCACCGCCATCGCGGGCAAGGGCCTATGGGTCTGGAAGTACGGCGCCACCGAGGGCGGCAACGCCACCGCCATCGCCTCCCGCGCCGTGGCCGGCGGCCTCAACCAGGTCTGGGTGCGCGTCGGCGACTCGCCGGACGGCTTCTACGGCGCCGACGAGCTGGCCCAGGTCGTCCCCGCCGCCCACGCCCGCGGCCTCTCGGTCATCGCCTGGGGCTTCCCCTACCTCTACGACCCCGTCGCCGACGCCGCCTGGACCAACCAGATCCTCGCCTGGCGCAGCCCCTCCGGCGACCGCGTCGACGGGTTCTCGCCCGACATCGAGACCGCCAGCGAAGGCGTGGCCCTGAGCGCCCTGCGCACCTCCGTCTACCTCAGCCTGGTGCGCCCGGCCCGCGACGGCCGCCCCCTGGTGGCCACCGTCTACCCGCCCACCGACCACTGGATGGCCAATTACCCGTACGCGGCCATGGCCCCCTACGTCGACGCCTTCGCGCCGATGGTCTACTGGGAGTGCCGCGACCCCGGCGACGCCGCCAACGAGGCCGTCTCCCGCCTGGCCGCGATGAAGCCCGTCCACGTCATCGGCCAGGCCTTCAGCTTCGGCGACGTCGGCGGCCGCATCAACCAGCCCTCCACCACCGAGCTCGACCGCTTCATGGGCGTGTCCCGCCAGGACGGCGCCGTCGGCGCCTCCTTCTGGGTCTGGCAGGACGTCAACCCCGAGGAGTGGAACGCCCTGACCGCCTACCCCTGGTCGCCCCCCGACCCCAACCCCGCCCGCCCCCTCACCGCCCACGGCGCTCCCCACTGAGGAGGTTGCTCTAGGCTTCCTCTGCCATGGCAGAGGAGAGACCCAGCAGCAGTCGCACCCGGCGCGAGGATCCGCTCGCCGGGTACGCGGGCGCTCTGACCGGGGCCTTCGGGCCGGACTACCTCGAGAGCCTGCGCTGCGAATGGCCAAGCGACGCCGACAGCTTCCGCGAGGGCGTCGACGCCATCCTCGACCAGGACCCGACGCCGCACGGCTGAGGCCGGGCTCGGCGTTCGGGTCGTCAGCGGTCCCGGCGGACGCGCGGCGGGTGGGGCCGCGCGTCCGTCCCGGACCGCGAAGGGCTCAGTGTGCGGCGGCGCGCTGGCCGGTGGGGACGACCTCGATCCACACCAGGCCCGAGGCCACCGGCGCGGCGGCGCCGCCGGCCAGGGTGAAGGTGGGCGGCCCGGAGGTGCCCTGGTTCCAGGTGCCGTCGTACTCGGCGCCGTTGGTGAAGACCTGGACGGCTCCGCTGCCGGTCATGGTGTATTCCCAGCCCGCGGTGCAGCAGCCGTTCTCGATGTCGTTCGGGTTGATGCGGGCGGGCACCTGCATGACCACCACGGTGGGGGCGACCAGCGGCTTGCGGGTGTTGGCCTCGAGGAAGGTGCCGGTGTCGGGCTCGGTGCGCACCCAGCCGCCCAGGCCGGCGTTCCAGGCGTAGGAGGGACGTTCACTCGGCGAGACGGGGACGGTGAAGCCGCCCACCGGGGCACCGCCCGGAGCGGTGGTGCTGCGCGCCCAGAGCTGGTAGTGCACGGCGGGACGGGCGCTGCGGCGGACCATGTCGTCGACGCGGCTGCCGTCGGTGTAGAGGTTGTGCGGCGCGAAGCGCGAGCTGACGCGGAACATGTCGCGGCCCGCCGAGGTCTCGTCGAAGCGGGGGATGTGCTGGTTGACCAGGCGGCCGTTGACGTACACCGAGGAGCCCGAGTAGACGAGGAATCCGCCCCAGATGTTGACCAGCGGCGGCGAGATCAGCCGGGCGCTGCGCAGCGGGCCGACCTGGCCCTTGGGGGTGCTGAAGTAGACCGCGGTGAAGCGGCTGATGCCGCCCTCGGCCGAGTACTCGTAGACCACGTTGGCCGACTGCAGGCCGGACTGCGGCCGCGCGTCGTTGAGGTTCTCGACGGTGATCAGCGCCGGGGCCGCGTAGGTGGCGCCGTCGACGGGCGGCGGCACCGGTGTCGGCGCGGGCGTCGGCGGTGCGGTCGGCGCGGGAGTCGGCGGCTTGGGAGTCGGCGACTTCTTCGCGGACAGCGAGACCGGGGTGCTGGAACCGCATGCGGTGACCGCGAGAGCGCCGAGCACCGCCAGGGCGGTGACGGTCCGTCGCGACGGAGCAGGGCGGACGGCGACGACGTGACGCGACATGGGCAGGACCGTATGTGACAGGTGGCTGGGGGGCAACGGGCCGCAGGCTAACACAGGCCCGGCCGAACCGAACCCAATTAACAGGTCTTCACACACGCGCCTGCGCGCGATGCAACACGCGCGTAACGCCCCGCCGATCGCGTCCCACGGACTGGATTCAGGGCTGGTCGGCCGAGGTGTCCTCGATGCGCCTGTCGGGTGGCGGCGGCGCTTCCGCATCGCCGCCGGTGCCGGGCCAGACCCAGTCGCGCACGCCGGGCGCGTCCTCGCCGTGGTCGCGGGTGTACTGGCGATGCCGCAGCCGCTCGTCGACCATGAGCTGGCGCACGTGCGCCGCGCGCTCGCCGAGGCCGGGCACGCGGTCGATGACGTCCATCACCAGGTGGAAGCGGTCGGTGTCGTTGAGCATCACCATGTCGAAGGGCGTGGTGGTGGTGCCCTCCTCCTTGTAGCCGCGCACGTGGATGTTGTCGTGGTTGTGCCGCCGGTAGGTGAGCCGGTGGATCAGCCAGGGATAGCCGTGGAAGGCGAAGATCACCGGCTGCGAGGTGGTGAACAGCGAGTCGAACTCGGTGTCGCTGAGCCCATGGGGATGCTCCGACTCCGGCTGCAGCCGCATCAGGTCGACGACGTTGACCACCCGGACGGTCAGCTCGGGCAGATGCTGCCGCAGCAGGGCGACGGCGCTGAGCGTCTCCAGTGTGGCGATGTCACCGCAGCAGGCCATGACCACGTCGGGCTCACCCCCACCGTCGTTGCCCGCCCAGTCCCAGGTGCCGATGCCGCGCGTGCAGTGCAGCACGGCGTCCTCCATGCTGAGCCAGTCGAGCGAGGGCTGCTTGCCGGCCACGATGACGTTGACGTAGTCGCGCGAGCGCAGGCAGTGGTCGGCGACGCTGAGCAGCGTGTTGGCGTCGGGCGGCAGGTAGATGCGGATGATCTCCGCCTTCTTGTTGACCACGTGGTCGAGAAAGCCGGGATCCTGGTGGGAGAAGCCGTTGTGGTCCTGGCGCCAGACGTGCGACGAGAGCAGGTAGTTGAGCGAGGCGATGGGCCGCCGCCAGGGGATCGCGCGCGTCACCTTCAGCCACTTGGCGTGCTGGTTGAACATCGAGTCGATGATGTGGATGAAGGCCTCGTAGCAGTTGAAGAGCCCGTGCCTGCCGGTGAGCAGGTAGCCCTCCAGCCAGCCCTCGCACATGTGCTCGCTGAGCACCTCCATGACGCGCCCGTGCGGGGCGAGATGCTCGTCGCCGGGCAGGATCTCCGCCTCCCAGACGCGCTCGGTGACCTCGAACACCGCGCCGAGACGGTTGGAGGCCGTCTCGTCGGGACCCATGATGCGGAAGTTGTCGGGATTGCCGCGCACCACCTCGCGCAGCCAGGTGCCGAGTACGCGCGTCGCCTCGGTGCTGCGCGTTCCCGGTTGCTCCACCGCGACGCCGAAGTCGCGGAAGTCGGGCAGTTCCAGCTCGCGCAGCAGCACGCCGCCGTTGGCGTGCGGGTTGGCGCTCATGCGACGCTCACCACGCGGCGGCAGGTCATGCAGCAGCGGCACCGGCGCGCCGTCGGCGTCGAAGAGCTCCTCCGGCTTGTAGCTGCGCATCCAGTCTTCGAGCACGCGCAGGTGCCCGGCATTGCCGCGCACCTCGGACATGGGCACCTGGTGGGCGCGCCAGGTGCCCTCGACGAGGACGCCATCGACCTCGTGCGGTCCGGTCCAGCCCTTGGGCGTGACCAGCACGATCATCGGCCAGCGAGGGCGACTCCTGCCGTTGCGGCTCGCGGTGGTGCGATGTTCCTGCTGGATGCGGCGGATGTCGTCGAGCGCCTCGTCGAGCGCCGCGGCCATCTGCTGGTGCACGTCGGCGGGATCGCTGCCCTCGACGAAGATCGGGCGGTGGCCGTAGCCCTCCATCAGCGCGCGCAGCTCGTCGCGCGGGATGCGTGCCAGCACCGTCGGGTTGGCGATCTTGTAGCCGTTGAGGTGCAGCACCGGCAGCACCGCACCGTCGTCGACGGGGTCGAGGAACTTGTTGCCGTGCCAGCTCGTGGCCAGCGGTCCCGTCTCCGCCTCGCCGTCGCCGACGATGCAGCAGACCACCAGGTCGGGATTGTCGAAGGCCGCGCCGTAGGCATGCACCAGTGCGTAGCCCAGCTCGCCGCCTTCGTGGATCGAGCCCGGCGTCTCCGGCGCCACGTGCGAGGGGATGCCGCCGGGGAAGGAGAACTGGCGGAAGAGCCGCTGCATGCCCACCGCGTTCTGCGGGATGTGCGAGTAGACCTCGCTGTAAGTGCCCTCCAGCCAGGCGCAGGCCACCGGCCCGGGACCGCCGTGCCCAGGGCCCATGACGTACATGGCGTCGAGGTCGCGCGCCCTGATGGCGCGGTTCATGTGCGCGTAGACGAGGTTGAGCCCGGGCGTGGTCCCCCAGTGGCCGAGCAGCCGCGGCTTGATGTGCTCGGGCCGCAGCGGTTCGCGCAGCAGCGGGTTGTCGAGCAGGTAGATCTGGCCGACCGACAGGTAGTTGGCGGCGCGCCACCAGGCGTCGATGGCGTGCAGCTCATCGGCCGCCAGCGGCCCCGGCCGCCGCGCCGCGGAGGTCTCGGGCGTCGTGGTGGAGGTCATGCGTGCAGCGTAGTCGTGGTGCACCGCACCTGGCGTGGGGCGTCTGCCGCGCCTGCTAGGCTCCGCGCCGCATGTTCGGCGCCATCGACATCGGGGGCACCAAGCTCCTCGCCGCCGTCGCCGGCGACGACCTCCGCCCGGGCCCGCCGGTGCGCCGGGCCACGCCGGAGGGCGACCCGATCGGCACGCTGGCGGCGATGCTCGACGAGGTGCGCGACCGCGCCCCGTTGCAGGCGATCGCCGTCGCCTCGCCCGGGCCGTTCGACCGCGAGCACGGCGCCACGCTCAACCCGCCCAACGTGCCGCGCGCCTGGCTGAACCTGCCGCTGCGCGACGCGCTGCGGCAGCGCTTCGGCTGTCCCGTGGTGGTGGAGAACGACGCCAACTGCGCCGCGCTCGCCGAGGCGCTGCATGGCGCCGCCGCGGGCCTGCGCCACGTCGTGTACTACACGGTGTCGACCGGCATCGGCAGCGGCGTGGTGCACGACGGGCGGCTGGTGGTCGGGCGCCATGACACCGAGGGCGGCCACCAGGTGCTCTGGCCGTCGTGGCTTGGCGACGCTCCGTTGTGCGGCTGCGGCGGCCGCGGCTGCCTGGAGGGTCTGGCCTCGGGCAGTGCCATCGAGCGCCGCTTCGGGGTGCGCGCCGAACAGCTCGACGACCAGGCCGCCTGGGACGACGTCGGCCGCTGGCTGGGCCTGGCCGTGGTCAACGCCACCGCGCTGCACGACCCCGACGCCGTGGTCTTCGGCGGCGGCGTCTGCGCCTCGTGGTCGCGGTTCTGGCCGTCGATGGCAGCAACCATCGAGGCCCACCTGCGCCTGCAGCCCGCGCCGCGGGTGCTGCGCGCCGCGCTCGGCGACGACCGCAACCTCTGGGGCGCGCTGGCCCTGCTCCGCTAAGGGGCGAGCAGCGCCCGCACCTCGTGGGCGATCTGCAGGTCCTCGCGCGCGTGCACCACCAGCACCCGCGCAGCCGCGGAGAGCACACCGAGGCCGGCAACGGCCCGCTCCCGGATCACCGCCGCGTTCTCGCCCACGCCGCCGGTGAACACCAGCGCGTCGACGCGCGGCAGCGACGCGGCCATGGCGCCGATGCAGCGCCGCAGCCGGTGCACGTACACGTCGACGGCGAGCTGTGCGCGTCGGTCGCCGCCATCGGCCGCGCTCAGCACCGCGCGCATGTCGCCGGAGGTGCCGCTCAGCCCCCGCATTCCCGACTCGCGGTCGAGCAGCCGCTCCATGCCCGCGGCGGAGATCCCGTGCCTGCGCTGCATCCAGAGCAGCGCACCCGCGTCGACGCTCCCCGCCCGCGTGGCCATCACCAGCCCCTCCATCGGCGTGAACCCCATGGTGGTGTCCACCGACACGCCGCCCGACACCGCCGCCAGCGACGCGCCCGCGCCGAGATGGCAGGTGATCAGCTGCAGCTCGTCCACAGGCCGCCCCAGCTCAGCGGCCGCCCGCCGTGTCGCGTAGGCGTGCGACAACCCGTGGAACCCGTAGCGGCGCACGCCGTCGCGCTCGATCCACTCCCACGGCACCGCGTAGAGCGCCGCCGCCTCCGGCATGTGCGCGTGGAAGGCGGTGTCGAAGCAGGCCACCACCGGCCGCTCGGAGTCCCGCGCCAGCAGCAGCCGCAGCGCGTGCATCGCCGGCGGGTTGTGCAGCGGCGCCAGGTCGGAGATGCGGTCGAGAGCGGCCACAACCGGCTGGTCCACCCGTGTCGCCGCCCGGAAGTCGCGCCCGCCGTGCACCACCCGAACCCCCGCCGCGTCATACGAGCCCCCGGGCCCGTCGAGGAAGGCGCTCAGCGCTCCTTCGTCCACCCCGCCGTCGCCGCTGTCGATCTCCGCCGCCGCCAGCTCCGCGTCGCCGGCACCGAGAACGCTGAGCTTGAGGCTGCTCGAGCCGGGGTTGACCACCAGGATGCGGGGGAGGGGAGGCATGGCAGGGCCATTGTCCCGGAGAGACCCGTGGCGCTTCGGTGGCGGGGTGTCCGAGCCGCCGTCCGGGATCGTGGTCGGCGCGTCATGCCATCGCGACAGGCCGCGAGCCCGGCGTCGCACCCGCGGGTGTTCCATGGAGCGGCTATGGGGACAGCCATTCGCCGCAGGGTGGGCGATCTGCCGTCGCTGCTGCTGCCCGTGGTGCGCCCTCGTCCGCCTGAGCACGAGCCGCCGCGCCCCGCGCTGATCGGCAGGGTGTCGCTGACCAGGCGGGAGAGCTATGCCGCCCTCTCGCGCGGCCTGGCCTACCTGTTCCTGCTCGGCTCGCTGTTCGCCCTCTCGGCCATGGCCATCTCCAGTGGCGGCAACTTCTCCAGCCGGGCGCTGGTCCTGGTCGGCGCCGGCGTGGCCGCGGCGGCGCTGCTCTGGCTGCGCGCCGAGCACATGACGCGCTGGGGCATCCGCATCCTCACCGTGGTCGGCAGCGCCGCCAGCGCCACGGCCATCTACCTCACCGAGGGCACCGAGACCACCGCGGTGCAGTCGCTGCTGGTCTCGCGGGTCAACTGGTTCCTCACCGTCGGCACCTTCCTGATCGGCGGCGTGCTCATCCACCGCCTGGTCCTGCGCCTGCGCGAGTACGTGCGCGTGCTCGACGCCATCGCCCGCACCGACACCCTCACCGGGGTGGCCAACCGCCGCTCCTGGGACGAGGCGCTGCCCGCCGAGCTGGAGCGCTGCCGCGCCGAGGGACGCTCGGTGTGCGTGGGCATGATCGACATCGACCATTTCAAGGTCTTCAACGACTCGCGCGGCCACCAGGAGGGCGACCTGCTGCTGCAGCGCGCTGCGGCCGCCTGGTCGGCGCAGATCCGCGACACCGACCTGCTCACCCGCTACGGCGGCGAGGAGTTCGCCGTCATCCTGCCCAACTGCTCGCTGGCCGACGCCGCGCTCATCCTGGAGCGCCTGCGCGAGGTCACCCCGGACGGGCAGACCTGCTCGGTCGGCGTCGCCTGCTGGGACGGCAACGAGACGCCCGTCGAGCTGACCGCGCGCGCCGACGACGCGCTCTACGCCTCGAAGAAGCACGGCCGCGACCGCATCACCGTGGCCGAGTGGGACCGCACCGCGCCGCCGCCGCCGAGCGGCTGGACCATCGCCGTGCGCGAGATCATCGACGACAACGCGGTGATGACCGCCTACCAGCCCATCGTCGACCTCGACACCGAGGCACCGCTCGGCTACGAGGCGCTGGCCCGCACCTCCGGACGCTCCACCAACGTGCCCATCGGCGAGGTCTTCGCCAACGCCAAGCGCATGGGCATGACCCGTGAGATCGACTGGCTCTGCCGCCGGGCCGCGCTGCGCGCCTCGGCGCGGGTGCCCGCCTCCTGCCTGCTCTTCCTCAACGTCAGCCTGGCCGCGCTGCTCGACCCGCTGCACGACGTCGACCAGATGGTGCTGCTGCTCGACTACCACAAGGTCAAGCCCTCGCGGGTGGTCCTGGAGGTCTCCGAGCGCGACACCATCGCCGACGGCGCCCGCTTCCGCACCGTGCTGGCCCAGTACCGCGCCCACGGCTTCCGCTTCGCCCTCGACGACATCGGCGACGGCCGCTCCGCGTTGGAGACACTGGTGGCCGCAACTCCGGAGTTCGTCAAGGTCACGCCCCGCCTGGTTCGTGCCGATCCCGGCAGCATCGAGCACGCCGCCCTGCGCGCCGTGCTGGCCTTCGCCGAGCACAGCGGCGCCAAGGTGATCGCCGAGGGCATCGAGACCGTCGACGACGCCCGCCGGGTGGTCGACCTGGGCGTCCGCTACGGCCAGGGCTACCTGATCAAGCGCCCCAGCTTCGAGACGGCCACGCTGCCGCAGTCGGAGGCCGTCTCGTGAGCGCCGCCGGCGCCCAGGCGCGCCGCCTGCCCCGCATCCTCGGCCTCGGCCAGCGCGACGCGGTCACGCCGCTGCCCGGCGAGACCACCCGCACCCCGCAGGTCTGGGACTGGCAGCGGCGCCCGCAGCGCCGCCTGGCCCGCGCCCGCGCCGTGGCCACCCTCTGCGCCCTCGGCGCCGTCTTCGCGCTGCTCTCGCTGAGCGCGCCGCCGACGCGCCCGCTCGACGCCCTGGCCATCGGCGCCGTCGCCGTGGCCGCCTTCGCGGTCGCCTGCACCCTGTGGGTGCGCGCCGGTGCCACCAGCGGAGCGCGGCTGGGCATCCTGCTCTTCGGCGGCGGCATGCTCGCCGTCCTCGCCGTCGGCCTGGCCATGGCCCCGCGCGCCGGCGCCGTCGGCAGCGTCGACCTCAACCGCCAGCAGTGGCTGCTCACCCTGGCCGGCTTCATGATCGCCGCCTTCACCATCCGCCGCCTGGTCGTCGAATTGCGCGACGCGGTGGCCCAGGTGGAGCGGCTCTCCCGCACCGACCAGCTCACCGGGGTCGGCAACCGCTGGGCCTGGGACGAGGAGCTGCCCCGGGAGATGGCCCGCGCCCGCCGCGACCGCGTGCCCTTCACCGTGGCCCTGCTCGACCTCGACCGCTTCGACGCCTTCAACCAGCTCCGCGGCCACCCCGAGGGCGACCGGTTGCTGCAGAGAATGGCCGCAACCTGGCGCGACGTGCTCCGCGACTCGGACTTCATCGCCCGCTACGACGGCGCCCAGTTCGCCCTGCTGCTGCGCCAGTGCGACGTCGAGAACGCCATGGTCATCGTCGAGCGCCTGCGCATGGGCGTGCCCGACGACCAGACCGTGTCCGCCGGCCTGGCCCGCTGGAACGGCCGCGACACCGCGCTGGAGATGATGCGTCGCGTCGAGGAGTCGCTGGTGGCCGCCAAGCTGGGCGGCCGCGACCGGGTGCGCATCGCCGAGAGCGCCTCGCCGGTCGCCGCCAGCGACGCCACCAAGTGGAACGGCGTGGTCCAGCAGCTGCTCGACGAGCGCAGCGTCGTGGCCGCCTACCAGCCCATCGTCGAGCTCAGCTCGGGCGCCATCGTCGCCTACGAGGCACTGGCCCGTCCCAACCGCGCCAAGATCGACATCAGCGTCGAGCGCATGTTCAGCTCGGCGCAGCGCATGGGCCTGGGGCGCGACCTCGACTGGCTCTGCCGCCGCGCTGCGCTGGCCGGCGCCACCTGGGTGCCCTCGGGCATCCCGGTGTTCGTCAACTGCAACCTGTCCGGCCTGGTCGACCCCGTGCACCGCGTCGACCAGATGCTGCTCGTCCTGCAGGCCTGCGGACGCGAACCGCAGGACGTGGTGCTGGAGATCACCGAGCGCGAGCTGGTCGGCGACCTCAGCCGTCTCAAGATGGTGGTCAGCGCCTACCGCCGCGAGGGCTTCCGCTTCGCCGTCGACGACGTCGGCGAGGGACACTCGACCCTCGAGGTCCTGGCCGCCACCACGCCGGACTTCGTCAAGATCGCCCGCAGCCTGGTCATCGAGGCGGCCAGCGCCGGCCCGCGCGCGGCCGTCCGCGCCGTGGTCGCCTTCGCCGGCGAGATCGGCGCCTACACCATCGCCGAGGGCATCGAGACCCAGAGCACCTCCGACTTCATGGGCCGCCTCGGCGTCCACCTCGGCCAGGGCTGGCTCTTCGGCCGCCCCGAGCTGCCGCCCGCCACCGCCCCGCGCACCCTCCTCTCGACCACGATCCCTGGCGGTCGTTAGCGACCGCGGGGAACCGCTGTCTCTCCGCGCGCTGACGCGCGCCCGTCGGGGGAGCACCCCCAGGCCAGCATTCGCCGCTGGCGTGCGGCCGGATGCCAGCCTTCCCCCCGCCCGGCGGCCGCTGAGCCGCCCCGCTACAGCGCGAGGTGCAGGCGCAGCGCGTCGTCGATGTCGCGCATGAGTGCCGTGGGCACCGCGCCGATGGTGTCACCGAGGCGCTGCACCGACACCGAGCGAACCTGCTCGGCCTGCGCCTTCGAGTCGCGCCGCAGCCCGGTGGCGCCGGCGGGCAGCAGGACCTGGAAGGGGTAGACGCGTTCGACGCTCGACGTCACCGGCACCACGGTGACCACGCCGCGGCCGAGCCGAGCCGCGGTTGCGTTGGCGCCGTCGTTGCTGACCACCACCGCGGGTCGCCGCTTGCTCGCCTCGGCGCCGCGCACAGGGTCGAGATCGACGATGCGGATCTCCCCCCGGCGCATCAGGAGTCGATCCCGTCGTCCGCCGCCGCGTCCCAGAGCTCGGCCTCGCCCGATGCGGCCCATTCCTCCCAGGCTGCCTCGTAGTCGGCGGCGAGCTCGGAGGCGCGCAGCAGTTCCACGGCTCTGTGGACCACCGCCGACCGGGACGCGAGCCGGCGGGCCCTGGCGTACTCGTCGAGGAACTGCACGTCGTCTCCAGGCAGGCTGACGCTGACCTTCACACTCTGATACTACCAAGGGTAGCAAGGCTTTGCCACCCGGCTCACGTAACCCGCAACGGTAGGAAGTTGCGGCGAGTCACAATGACGTCGCCCCTTGGCTGGCGGTGCCAACGGAAGGGAATCGTTGATCAGCGCCGCCGCGCGGGACACGGGCGGCGCGCTCTGAGGTGCTCGGACCATGCCCAAGCCTCTGCGCTCGGCCGCGCCGGCGATTGTCGGCCTCATCGCCGTCCTGGGAACAGCCGCGGGCGCCACGCTGGCCTCCCGACCCGCGGGAGCCGCACTGGCCGGCGGGGCCGTCCGCGCGGATACCTCCGCCGCCGCGGCGTCGACCGGCGGCACGCAGGCCACCTCGACGTCGCGATCGAGCCAGGGGTCGAGCAGCAGCACGACGAGCAGCAGCAGCACGAGCACCGGCACGCTGCCCTGCAGCACGCCGCTCAGTGCCGGCGGTGGCGAGTGGCGGAGCTACGGCCACGATCCCTTCAACACCCGCACCCAGCCCGCCGAGACGACCATCGGCACCGCGCAGGCGGGATCGCTGGCGCCGGCCTGGGTGTTCGCGCTCTCCTCGGTGGGTGACTCGGGACAGCTCAACTCGACGCCGCTGGTCGAGAACGGCTGCGCCTTCTTCACCGCCTCCAACGGCGGCGTCTACGCGGTCAACGCGGCCGGCGGCGCCTTCGTCTGGAAGCACGACTTCACTGTCAGCACCCCCGGCCTCGGCGGCGCCATCGTCGGCGGCCTGGCCATCAGCGAGGGCCGCGTCTACGTCATCGTCAACGAGACCGGCGACGGCGTGTCGGTGGGCCCGTACGTTGCCGCGCTCAACATGCACACCGGCAGCCTGGTGTGGCAGAGCAGGCCGATCAACGACGGCAGCGGCTACTACAGCAACGCGACTCCGCAGGTGATCGACGACGTGGTCTTCGCCGGCTTCTCCCCGGCCGAGGGCGATTCCAGCGGCCAGGGCGGCTTCGCGCTGGTCGACACCGAGGACGGCAGGATCGTCAAGGTCACCGACACCATCTCGGCAGCCGACCAGAAGCAGGGCTTCGCGGGCGGCGGCATCTGGTCGACGCCGGCCTGGAACCCGCAGAGCGGCTTCGCCTACGTCGGCGCGGGCAACCCGTACAGCAAGACGCAGGAGGACCCGCACACCAACGCCATCCTCAAGATCGACATGCGCGACGACGACAGCCCGACCTTCGGCAGCATCGTCGCCGCCTACAAGGGCAACGTCGACCAGTACACGCAGACATTGCAGGCGCTCTCGCAGACGCCGCTGTGCGCCGCCACCGTCAGCGCGCCCGACCCGCTCGACGATCCCGCCTGCGGGCAGCTCGACCTCGACTTCGGCGCCTCGCCCAACCTGTTCACCGCCAACGGGCATCTCGTCGTCGGCGACCTGCAGAAGGCGGGCGTGTACCACGTCGCCGACGCGGGCAGCATGGCCCCGGTGTGGAACACCGTGGTCGGCGCCACCTGCCAGGCCTGCAACGCGGCCTCCACCGCGGTCGACGGGTCGACGGTGCTCGGCGAGTCGACGCCGGGCGGGCTGCTCTTCGGCCTCGGTCGCAACGACGGCGCGCGGACCTGGGAGACGCCGGTCGGCGACGGCGCGCACTACCAGGCCATCAGCGAGGCCGACGGCGTCGTCTACACCGTCGACACCACCGGCTTCTTCGATGCCTTCGACGCTGCGACGGGCCTGCCCATCATGCGCCGGCAGATGAGCCAGGACACCTCGTTCCCCATGGGCGCGCTGACCAGCGGCGGCATCGCGGTCGCGTACCACACCGTCTACGTCGCCGGCAGCGGCGGACCGGGCAACGGCCTGCCCGAGGCGGGCTTCCTGGTCGCCTACCGCCTGCCGTAAGAGACAGCAGCGACCACAACGGGCGTCACGCACCTCTCGTGCGCGGCGCCCGTTCTGCTTCTACGCGTCGAAGAGCAGGGCCGCGCCCGTCGCGCCGCCGAGGTCACCGAGCGCGGCCAGATGCATCGCCGGCGGCCGGTCGGCGACGAAGAGCTGCGGGCCCATCAGCTTCTCGATGCGGCGCACGTAGTCCTCGCCGAGCCGCAGCCCGAGCCCGCCGCCGATGATCACCGCCTCGACGTCGAGCAGCGACATCGCCGAGGCGATGGCCGTGGCCAGGGCCGCCACGGCGCGGTCGATGAGATGCGCGGCCAGCTTGTCGCCGTGGTCGAGCGCCCGCCCCCAGACGCCGCTGGTCATGCGATCGCGCCCGCGCGTCTCCATGATCGAGAGCAGCGACGACTTGACGCCCTTCTTGATCATGCGCCGCGCGCGTTCCTCCATCGAGGCGCGTCCCGCGTAGGCCTCGAGATGCCCGCGATGCCCGCAGCGGCACATCGCCCCACCCTCGCGGATGATGGTGTGCCCGATCTCGCCCGCCGCGCCGCGCCCCAGCCAGGGCGCGCCGTCGAGGATGATGCCGCCGCCCACGCCGGTCCCCCAGAAGACGCCGAGCACCGAGCGGTACGGCTTGCCCGCGCCGAGACGGTACTCGGCGTTGGTGGCCACGCGCACGTCGTTGTCGAGGCGCGCCGGCGCGCCCAGGGCGCGGCTCAGCTCAGGACCGACCGGGTAGGCGCCCGTCCAGGGCAGGTTGGGCGGGTTGGCCAGGGTGCCGGCCTCGGCGTCGACGATGCCGGGACAGCCGACGCCGATGCCGTCCAGCGCGGAGGAGCGCACGCCCGCCGACTCGGCCGCGCCGCGCATCGCCGTGGCCATGGCGGTGACCACCAGCTCGGGGCCGCCGTCGAGCGGCGTCGGCTCGCGGAACTGCCCGCGCACGGCGCCGCGCGCGTCGACGACCACCGCCTGGATCTTGGTGCCGCCGAGGTCGATGCCGCCGCGCAGCCCGCTGTGGCGCTGTGCGCGGGCGCGAGCGGTGCGCGCGGTGGTGCGGCCTGCCGTGGTCGCGGACATCGCGTGGTCCTCCTCGGGTGCGGCGCGGGCGGTGTTCCGCCGCATTGTCGCCCGCGAGGACGGCCGCGCGTCGCGGCTCCGGCGGCGACGCGATAGGCCACCTCGCGCGCCGTGACGGCCACCGCGCCGGATGCGGAGTCCCCGTGGGCGAAGGCTGCGCCTTCGATGGCGTAGACGGTCAGCGATCGCGGCAAGATCCCCAGGGCGCGGGCCAGGGCGATCACCTCGCCCACACCCATCCCGTGCGACGAGGCGGGCCCGGCCAGCGTCTCGGCGGCCGAGCCGTCGAGGCGGTGCCAGCGGCCGGGATGGTCGCCGAGCATGGCGTCGATGAGCACCACCCGGTCCTCGCCCGTCCACAGCTCGAGGAGTGAGGTGAGCGAGCCGGTGCATTCCACGACGCGGCATCGGTGCGTGGAGAGCTCGCGGATGCGGCGTGCCGCGAGGATCCCGGCCGCGTCGTCGCCGCGGTCGGGGTTGCCGACGCCGACGACCAGCGTCGCCGCACCCGCTCTCACAGTTCGGCGATGTCGAGACGCAGGAAGTGGGTTGCGCATGAGATGCAGGGGTCGTAGTTGCGGATCATCTGCTCACAGCGATGCTGCAGCGTGTCCTGGGGCAGGTCGAGGTTGGCGTCGACGAAGTCGCGCAGGTCGGCTTCGATCATGGCCTGGTTCTGCGAGGTGGGCGGCACGATGCGGGCGTCGGTGATCGTTCCCTGCGCGTCGACGCTGTAGCGGTGGTAGAGCAGCCCGCGCGGCGCCTCGGAGACGCCGTAGCCGGTGCCCGCGCGCATCTCCACCGGCAGCGCGGGCGCGTCCGGGTCCTCGTACGACTCGATGAGGCGCACCGCCTCGTCGACCGCGTGCAGCGTCTCCACGGCGCGCACCACGATCGACCGGTACGGGTTGCGGCAGACTTCGCCCAGCCCGGCCGCGGCGGCCGCGGTGCGCGCCAGCGGGGTGAGCAGGTCGTGGTGCAGCGCGTAGCGGGCCAGCGGGCCGACCAGGTAGGCGCTCCCGTCGCGGCGGTGCGCGTGCAGCGCCATGGAGTGCTCCACCTGGGTCTCGGTGAAATTGTCGTCCCAGGCCGAAACCGGGATGGCCAGGCCGCGGCTGGAGACCACGCGATGCCCGAGCATGGGGTAGACGCCGTCGGCGCCGGTGGCCACGAACTCGTAGTCGCGCTCGTGCTCGGGGAAGTCGAGGCCCTCCACCCAGCGCACCACGTCGAGCGCCTCGTCGCGGGCGCGGCGCAGCTCCTCGGCGAGCGGCGCCAGCTCGGGCTTGCGCGGGGCGCGGTGGAAGCCGCCCACGCGCACGTTGACGGGATGCACCTCGCGGCCGCCCACCAGGGCCACGATGGCGTTGCCCGCCTTCTTGATGCGCAGCCCGCGCTCCACCGCGGCGCGGTGGTCGCCGGCCATGGCCACGCCGCTGGGGTAGCCGAGGAAGTCGGGCGCGTGCAGCAGGTGGATGTGCAGCGCGTGGCTCTCGATCCATTCGCCGCAGTAGAGGAGCCGGCGCAGGGCGAGCAGCTGCCCGCCGACCTTGACGTGGGCGATGTCCTCGAGCGCCTCCACGGCGCTCATCTGGTAGGCCACCGGGCAGATGCCGCAGATGCGCGCGGTGATGTCGACGGGCTCGGTCCAGCCGCGGCCGCGCAGCAGCGCCTCGAAGAAGCGCGGCGGCTCGTAGATGTCGAGCGCCGCCGAGACTACGCGCCCGTCGCGGATGCGGATGCGCAGCCCGCCCTCGCCCTCGACCCGGGCCAGCGCGTTGACGTGGACGTCGCGGGTGGTCTCAGCCGCCATGTCGGGTTGCCTCCGTGGCGAAGGGTTCGGCCGCCCCGTTGATGCCGCGGAAGGCGCGCGCCGTCTCCTCACGCGACACGCCGAGGTGCCCCCACCAGGTCGCCAGCGCCGCCGTGTTGGCCGCCTCGGCCGGGCCGAAGCAACCGTAGCAGCCGCGCCCGTAGGCCGGGCAGATGGCGCCGCACCCGGCCATGGTCACCGGGCCCATGCAGGGGATGCCGCGATCGACCATGACACATTCGGTGCCGCGCCGCTTGCACTCGACGCAGACGCTGTAGTGCGGGAGCTGCGGCGCGCGCCCCCGCAGCAATGCGCTGAGCAGCTCGACGAGCTGCCGCTTGTTGACCGGGCAGCCGCGCAGCTCGAAGTCCACCGTGACGTGGTCGGCGATGGCCGTCGAGGTGCCCAGCACATCGAGCCACTCGTGCCGCGCGTACACCGCGCCGGCCAGCTCGCGCACGTCGCGCAGGTTGCGCAGCGCCTGGATGCCGCCCGCGGTGGCGCAGGCTCCGATGGTGACCAGCAGCTTCGACCGCGCGCGCACCGTCTGGATGCGCTCCGCGTCGTGCGGCGTGGTGATCGACCCCTCGACCAGCGAGACGTCGTAGGGGCCGCGCTGCACGTCGCTGGAGGCCTCCAGGAAGTTGGCGATCTCCACCGCCCCGGCGATGGCCAGCAGCTCGTCCTCGAGGTCGAGCAGGCTGAGCTGGCAGCCGTCGCAGGAGGCGAACTTCCAGACGGCCAGGCGCGTCCTGCGCGCCGTGCGTGCGGTGGCCATCACAGCTCCCTCACCGCCATCAGCGCCGCGACCTGGTCGTGGCGCATCACCGGGCCGTCGCGGCAGACCAGGATGGGGCCGAGCTGGCAGTGTCCGCACAGACCCACGCCACATTTCATGTTGCGTTCCAGCGAGAGCCAGATCGAGCCGGACGCCACGCCGCGCTCGGCGAGCGCGGCGGCGGCGAAGCGCATCATCACCTCCGGTCCGCAGACCATTGCCACTGTGTCGCTCGGATCGAAGGCCACGCGCGGCAGCAGCGTGGTGACCACGCCGACGTTGCCGCGCCAGGTCGCGGGCGCCGCGTCGACGCTCACCGCCACGTCGACGTCGAGTCGCCGCCGCCAGGTCTCGATCTGGTGCACGTAGAGCAGGTCGGCGGGCGTGCGTGCGCCGTAGAGGACGGCCACGCGTCCGTAGTCCTCGCGGTGGCGCAGCAGGTGCAGCACCGCGGGCCGCAGCGGCGCCAGGCCGATGCCGCCGGCGACGACGACCACGTCCTTGCCGCGCGCGGCGTCGACCGGCCAGGCGCTGCCGAAGGGTCCGCGCACGCCGATCAGGCTGCCGCGCTTCGATGCGGTGATGGCCGTGGTGGCCGCGGCGACGGCGCGGATGGTGTGCACCAGGGGTCCCGGTGACTCGCCGTCGCCGCTGATCGAGATGGCCACCTCGCCAACGCCGGGCAGCGAGAGCATGTTGAACTGCCCCGGCAGGAACCCCGGCTCGCCGTGCGCGTCGATCTCCAGCGTCACCGTGTCGTAGGTCTCGCGCCTGGTGCGCAGCACGCGGCGCAGCCGGGGACGCATGGCGTCCTCGACGGTGGGGGAGGGCAGCTCAGCGAGTGCCGGCATGGGCATGGGCGTGGGTGTCCACCAGCTGCAGCCGCGTGGCGGAGAGCAGGTCGATGACCACCGCGGCGAAGCGGCGCATCAGCTCGTAGCCGAGGTCGTGGTCGGCGTCTGCCTTGTCGCGCAGGCAGCGGCCGTCGATGGCCAGCGCGCGCACCTGGTCGAGGGCGCGCCCGTCGTAGCGCCAGCGGTGCGGCGGGAACAGCCAGGACCAGCCGAGCACCTCGCCGGGCTCGATGGTCTGCAGCATCAGCGGCCCGCGCCCGGGCACGAACACCTCCAGCGCGGCGCGGCCGTGGGTGATCAGCCAGAAGGTGTCGGCGGGATCGCCCTCGCGGAGGATGTACTGGTCACTGGTGAACACGGTGTTGGCGGCGCACCCGGCGATGAGGTCGAGGTGCTCGCTCTGCATGCCGGCGAAGAAGGGATGCTCGCCGACGATGTCGCGCATGGTCTTCATGCCTTGGCCTCCTGGAGGGCCGCAACTTCCGCGGTGATGTCGATGCCCACCGGGCACCAGGTGATGCAGCGCCCGCAGCCGACGCAGCCGGAGGTGCCGAACTGCTCGACCCAGGTGTCCAGCTTGTGGGTGATCCACTGCCGGTAGCGCGCGCGGGTGGTGGCGCGGACGCTGCCGCCGTGGATGTAGGAATGGTCCAGGCCGAAGCAGGAGTCCCAGACGCGGGTGCGCTCGGCCATCTCGCCGCTGAGGTCGCTGGAGTCCTCGACGCTGCTGCAGAAGCAGGTGGGGCAGACCATGGTGCAGTTGCTGCAGCTCAGACACCGCTGGGCGACGGCGTCCCAGTGGGGGCTGTCGAGGGATTGCTGCAGGGTGGTGCGCGCGGCGGCGAAGTCCATGCTGCGACCCATCGACGCCGCGGTGTGTGCGACGACGCGTTCCGCCGCGGCGATCTCCTCGCCGGTGGCCTCGCGATGCGGGACGTCCGTCATGACGTCTGCACCTCGGTCACTGCCGGCCCGCACCACGAAGAAGTGGTCTGACCCGTCGGTCACCTCGGTCAGCGCCAGGTCGTACCCCTCGCGCGCCGCGGGGCCCGTCCCCGCCGACACGCAGAAGCATGTCCCTCCCGCGCGCGAGCAGTCGACGCTGACGATGAAAGCACCCTCGCGCCGCGCAACGTAGTGCGCGTCGGGATGCGCTCCCTCGGCGAGCACGCGGTCCTGCACCGCGATGGCGGCCACGTCGCAGGCCCGCGCGCCGAACAGGGCAACGGGCTGCGCGGGCACTCGATCCGCGGCTGACTCGTCCACCGCCCACTCCCCGCCGCCGTCGCGCGCCATGCGCAGCAGCCGCAGCCGCGGCGGGAAGAACTCCGGTTTCCACGACTGCGGCCCCACGTTGTGGCCGAACACGGCCGGATCGCCGGGGTCGCGTTCCAGCCGGTACCGCCCCGGCTCCTGCACGTCCCGCCAGCCGGGCACCAGCGCGGCGGCGGAGGTGATCTCAGCGTGTTCGAGGTGGCCGTCCCGCACCACCGGGGCGACGACACGGAATCCGCGGGACCGGAGGGCTGCGACGAGCGCGTCGAGGGCCGCGCGCTCGATGCGGAGCGGGGTCCCGCGGAGGGCGGGAGGGCTAGGCGATGGTGACCTGTTCGTTGAGGTAGACATCCTGGATGGCGTTGAGCAGCTCGACGCCCTCCTGCATCGGCCGCTGGAACGCCTTGCGGCCGGAGATGAGACCCGCGCCACCGGCGCGCTTGTTGATCACCGCGGTGCGCACCGCCTCGCGGAGATCGCTCGCGCCGGACGAGGCGCCACCGCTGTTGATCAGCGGCGCCCGTCCCATGTAGTTGTTGACCACCTGGTAGCGGGTCAGGTCGATGGGATGGTCGGTGGTCAGCTTCTCGTAGACCAGCTTGGAGGTCTTGCCGAACTTGAGCGCGTTGTAGCCGCCGTTGGTCTCGGGCAGCTTCTGCTTGATGATGTCGGCCTGGATGGTGACGCCGAGGTGGTTGGCCTGCCCGGTCAGGTCGGCGGCGAGGTGGTAGTCGGTGCCGTTGACGCTGAAGGCGCTGTTGCGCAGATAGCACCAGAGCACCGTGGCCATGCCCAGCGAGTGCGCCTCCTCGAAGGCCTCGCTCACCTCCTGGATCTGCCGCGTCGCCTCCTCGCTGCCGAAGTAGATGGTGGCGCCGACGGCGACCCCGCCCATCTCCCAGGCCTGGCGCACGCTGCCGAACATGATCTGGTCGTACTTGTTGGGATAGGTCAGCAGCTCGTTGTGGTTGAGCTTGACGATGAAGGGGATGCGATGCGCGTACCGGCGCGCCACGCTGCCCAGCACGCCGAAGGTGGAGGCCACCGCGTTGCAGCCGCCTTCGATGGCCAGCTTGACGATGTTCTCGCCGTCGAAGTACAGCGGGTTGGGCGCGAAGGAGGCGCCGGCGGAGTGCTCGATGCCCTGGTCCACGGGCAGGATGGACATGTACCCGGTGCCGCCGAGACGGCCGTGGCCGAGCAGGCTCTGCAGGCTGCGCTGCACGCGGACGGGCCGGTCGGTCACCGAGACCACGCGCTCGACGAAGTCGGGCCCGGGCAGGTGCAGCAGGTCCTTGGAGACGGTCGCGCAGCGGTGCTCGAGCAGGTCGCGGGCCTCGTCGCCGAGGAGCTCGACGAGCGAGTCGGTGGTTGCCACGGTGGCCATGGGATGGTTCCTCCGGGGAAGCGCCTCAGCCATTGTCGGATCGGGGGGACGGCAGACAGTAGAGCCTAACGTCCCAGCCCTGCGGGGCGACCGGCCCTTTACGCTGTGCTCGATCATGCCCCAGGACGCGCCCGCCGTCGCCGCCCTGCGCCGCATCGCCTTCCTGCTGGAGCGCGCCCGCGAGCCCACCTACCGCGTCCAGGCCTTCCGCCGCGCCGCCGCCACGGTCGAGAAGCTGAGCGCCGAGGAGCTCGACCGCCGCGTCGCCGCCGGCACCCTGGAGCAGCTGCAGGGCATCGGCAAGGTGACCGCGCTGGCCATCACCGAGGCGCAGCACGGTGAGACGCCCGTCTACCTGCGCCGCCTGGAGTCGACCGAGGGCCGACCCACCGCCGAGGGCGGCGCCGAGCTGCGCGCCGCGCTCAAGGGCGACTGCCACACCCACTCCGACTGGTCCGACGGCGGCAGCCCCATCCGCGAGATGGCCGAGGCCGCCCGCGACCTGGGCCATGAGTACATGGTGCTCACCGACCACTCGCCGCGTCTCAGCGTCGCCCGCGGGCTCTCGCCCGAGCGGCTGCGCGAGCAGCTCGACGTCGTGGCCCAGCTCAACCGGGAGCTGGCGCCGTTCCGCATCCTCACCGGCATCGAGGTCGACATCAACGAGGACGGCAGTCTCGACCAGGAGCCCGAGCTGCTCGCCCGTCTCGACCTGGTCGTGGCCAGCGTGCACTCCAAGCTGCGCATGCCGCGCGAGGAGATGACCGAACGCATGGTGCAGGCGATCGCCAACCCCTACACCGACGTGCTCGGCCACTGCACCGGCCGGCTCGTGGTCGGGCGCGGGCGGCCCGAGTCGGAGTTCGACCCCGAGCTGGTCTTCGAGGCCTGCCGCCACTTCGACGTCGCCGTCGAGGTGAACTCACGACCTGAGCGGCTCGACCCGCCCAAGCGCCTGCTCCGCCTCGCCGTCGAGGCCGGCTGCAAGGTGGCCGTCGACACCGACGCGCACGCGCCCGGCCAGCTCGACTGGCAGATCCTCGGCTGCGAGCGCGCCGCCGCCTGCGGAGTTCCGGTCGAGTCCGTCATCAACGCGCGGGCCGCCGACGATCTCGCCGCCTGGGCCGCGGGCCGGCGCTGAGCCCAGCCTGCTGCCGGGGCCGGTCAGGCGGTCGCCGAGACCCCCGCGCCGGCCAGCGGACGGGGCTGCGCGACCGCGGCGACCGGCTGCGTCCGCAGCTCGTCGCCGCAGACATGGCACCGGCTGATCACCTCCTGCAGGGTGGCGATGATCAGACGCCCGCGATGGCCACACACAGAGCACACGGTCAGGCGGGTCCGGATTGCCGTCACACTCGACATCGATCGCTCCTACCGGGGGTACGCCGCTACGCCGCCGCATGATGCCGTGCGGTACGGCGTGAGTAAAGGGTCCGAGGTCACAGCCCCGATGTGACGGCCGTCGGGTGCGCGCCGGATGGGCCCCGACGGTTACCCGCTGCTTAACACCGTCGTGCCACCATCTTCGCCGCGACCCCCCTACGCTCGGACCCGACAAGCAGCCACACGAGGAATCGAGCGATGACCGCAGCCCTCATCGACCTCCCCACCACCCCCGTCCTCCGCCTCGCCGCCTGCCCGGAATGCGCCGACCGCCGGCGCACGCTGGTCGAGGTGGGCGGTGGCGTCCTGCTGGCCCACTGCCTGGGCTGCGGACGCGCCCTGACCGCGCCGCTGGCCACCGAGAACGTCGGCGAGCCGCGCGGCGCCGCCCGGCGTCAGGGCGGCGGCAGGTAGCTCGCCCGGGCGAAGCGGCCCGCGCCGTCGTCGCCCTCCAGCAGCCAGGTCGAGGCCTTCGGCCAGGTCATCTGCCCGCCGATGCGGGCGCCCGCTGAGCCCAGCAGCTCGAGCACCCCGGGGATGACGTCGCCGTGGCTGCAGGCCGCCCAGGTGCCGTCCGCCGACTCCAGCAGCTCCAGCGCCTCGGCCGGGTCGGCGCCCTCCAGCAGGCGTTCGTCCTCCTCGACGCGCACGCCGTTGGCGCGGGCCAGCGGCTCCAGCGTCTGCACGCAGCGCAGCGATGGGCTGCTGACCACCCGGTCCACACGCTCGCCGGCCAGCTGCGCGGCGATGCCCTCCGCCTGGCGCCACCCCTTGTCGCTGAGCGGCCGCAGCGAGTCGTCGCCGCGCCAGGTGGTGCGGTCGCCGGCGTGGGCGTGGCGGACGAGGAGGACGCGTCGTTCCGGCGGCGTCGCCGGGCTCACGGCGCCGCCTGGGCGCGGGCCAGGGCCAGCTCCTGCAGGCGGACCTGCGAGTTGATGCCGTGCGTGGCCGGAACCTTGGTCCAGCGGCCGTCGCTGCCCAGCTCCCAGGCGAGCACGTCGTCGCGCAGGGCGGCGTCGAGCGCCTCGTCGAGGCGGGCGCGCAGCGGTGGCGAGAGCACTGGCACCACCGCCTCGACACGCCGGTCGAGGTTGCGCTGCATGAGGTCCGCCGAGCCCACGTAGTGCACCGCGGCATCGGCGGGATCGCCGAAGCGGTAGATGCGCGAGTGCTCCAGGTAGCGGCCCACCAGGGAGCGCACGGTGATCCGCTCCGAGAGTCCGGGCACGCCGGGACGCAGGCAGCAGATGCCGCGCACCACCATGTCGATCTGGGCGCCCGCCTGGGCCGCGGCGTACAGCGCGTCGACCACCTCCGGGTCGACCAGCGAGTTCATCTTCATGGTGATGCGGCCGTCGGGCCTGGCCTGCTCGGCGATGAGGTCGAGCAGCGAGCGGCGCAGCGTCATGGGCGCCACCAGCAGGCGGCGGTAGCGGCGCTGCCGGCTGTAGCCGGTGAGCAGGTTGAACAGCTCCGACATGTCGGCGCCGAGCTGCTCGTCACAGCTCAGCAGCCCGATGTCCTCGTAGATGCGCGCGGTGTCGGGGTTGTAGTTGCCGGTGCCGACGTGGCAGTAGCGGCGGATGCCCGTCTCCTCCTGGCGCACCACCAGGGTCACCTTGGCGTGCGTCTTGAAGCCGACCATGCCGTAGACCACGTGCACGCCCGCGTCCTCGAGGAGCTGCGCCCAGGTGATGTTGGCCTGCTCGTCGAAGCGCGCCGTCAATTCGATGAGCGCCACCACCTGCTTGCCCGCCTCGGCGGCGCGGGTCAGCGAGCGGATGATGGGGCTGACCGGGCCGCTGGTGCGGTAGAGCGTCTGCTTGATGGCCAGCACCTGCGGGTCGGCGGCGGCCTGCTCGATGAAGGCGGCAACCGAGGTCTCGAAGGCGTCGTAGGGGTGGTGCACCAGGACGTTCTGCTGGCGCAGCACGCGGAAGATGTCCGGCGCGCCCTCGCTGGTGGCCGCCAGCGCCGGCTGCGTCGCCGGCGTCCATGACGGCGCGGCCAGGTCGGGACGGTTGATCCGGGTGATGTCCCAGAGGCCGCCCAGGTCGAGCGGGCCGTCGACGGTGTAGACGTCGTCCTGCTCCAACTCCAGCTCGCGCACCAGCAGGTCGAGGACGCCCTCCGACATGGTGTGGTCGACCTCCAGGCGCACCGCCAGCGGTGAGCGGCGGCGGCGCTGCAGGACGCTCTGCACGGCTTCGAGCAGGTCCTCCGCCTCGTCGCCTTCGAGGTCGAAGTCGGCGTTGCGGGTGAGCCGGAAGGCGTGGTGGGAGACCACCGCCATGCCGGGGAAGAGCATGTGCAGGTGCGCGGCGATGACCTGCTCCAGCGGCACGAAGCGCTCGCCGTCGGGCAGCGGCACGAAGCGCTGCAGCAAGGCCGGCACCTTGACCCGGGCCACGTGCGTCTCGCCGGTGTCGCGGTCGGCGACCACCACGGCCAGGTTGAGCGAGAGGTTGGAGATGTAGGGGAAGGGATGGGCGGGATCGACGGCGAGCGGCGTCAGCACGGGGTAGATGCGGCTCTCGAAGACGCCGCGCAGGTAGGCCCGGTCGGTCTCGCTCATCGACTCCCAGTCGACGAAGCGGACCCGCTCGCGTTCCAGGGCCACGGCGACGTGGTCGGTGAAGCAGCGCGCGTGGCGGCGCACCAGGCCGCTGACGCGCGCCTGGATGGCGCCGAGCTGCTCGGCGGGCGTGGAGCCGTCGGGCGAGCGCTGGCCGACTCCGGCGGCGACCTGCTCCTTGAGCCCGGCGACGCGCACCTGGAAGAACTCGTCGAGGTTTCTGCTGAAGATGGCCAGGAACTTGGCGCGCTCCAGCAGCGGCTGGCCGGGGTCCTCGGCCAGGGCGAGCACGCGGGTGTTGAAGTCCAGCCAGCTCAGCTCGCGGTTGATGTAGCGCTCGGGATTGGCGCTGCGCGGCGGCTGCGGCCGGTCCTGCGCGTGGGCACCCGCGTGCCGCCGGGTCGCACCGGCGCCGCGGGGATGGTGGGCGGCGTCCACCTTGGCGCTCACCCGGGCAGGATAGACGCTGGTGCCGGCACGGCGCGATCGTTCCGGGCGCCCACAACCACTCCTTAACACCCGGCGTGCATACTCCGCGCACCCACTCACCCACAGGGATGCCCGTGCGTCTGCCGCAGCCCCTCGCCGTCGTCGACATCGGGTCCAACTCCGGGCGCGTCATCGTGGTGCGGCTGGGCAGCGGCGGCCACCTCGAGATCCTCTCCGACGCGCGCACCTCGCTGCGCCTGATCCGCGACATCGGCGCCTCGGGACGGCTGGGTGCGCAGGCCGAGGAACGCACCCTGGCCGCGCTGCAGGACTTCGCCGCCATCGCCGCGGGAGCCGGCGCGGCGCGCGTCATCGTGGTGGCCACGGCGGCGGTGCGCGAGGCCAGCAACGGCGACGAGTTCGTGGCCCGGCTGGCGGCGCGGACCGGGCTCGACATCCGCGTCATCGACGGCGACGAGGAGGCCCGCCACGCCTTCACCGGCGCGGTGCACGGGCTGCCGGTGGACAGCGGGCTGCTCGTCGACGTGGGCGGCGGCAGCCTGGAGATCTCCCGCTTCCACGACCGTCGTGCGGTGCGCGGCTGGACGCTGCCGCTCGGCGCGCTGCGGCTCACCGACCGCTTCCTGTCCGGCGACCCGCCGCGGCAGGGCGAGATCGGGAAGCTGCAGGACCACGTCGTCGCCGCCCTGCGCGAGGCGGGGGTGAACGGCCTCGACGGCGGCGAGGCCATGGTCGGCACCGGCGGCACCATCCGCAACCTGGCCAAGGTGCACCGCGCCTCGCTGAGCAGCTACCCGGTGCCGCGGCTGCACGGCTACGTGCTCTCCCGCCGCGGCCTGCGCGAGGTCACCGAGCGCGTGCTGGAGCGGCCGCTCAGCCGCCGCACCGCCATCCCGGGCCTGAGCGCCGACCGCGCCGACTCCATCGCCGGCGGCGCCCTGGTGGTGCAGGCGGCCATGGACGAGCTGGGCGCGCGCGAGCTGGTGGTCTCCGGCCAGGGCCTGCGCGAGGGCATCGCCTTCGAGGAGCTGAGCCGCCGCTTGCCCTCGACCGGCGCGGTGCGCGACGCCTCGCTGGCGGCTCTGGCCGACCGTTTCACCACCTGGGACGCGGCCCGCGCCGAACGCCGCCGCCGCCTGGCCGCTCGCCTGCTCGACCTGCTCGCCGCCGACGCCGGCGACGAGATCCGCGAGACCCTGGACCATGCCGCCACCATCCTCGACGCCGGACGCAGCGTCGACTACTACAACCGCTGGCAGCACGCCGCCGAGATCGTGCTGTCGGCCGACCTGCGTGGCTTCTCGCATCGCGGCATCGCCCTGCTGGCGGCGGTGATCGCCCGCGCGGGGCGCGACCGGGTCAGCCTGCGGCCCTACGCGACGCTGCTCGACGCCGCCGATCGCCGCCTGGTCGACGCCGCGGCGGTGGTGCTGGCGCTCGCCGACGAGGTGGAGCGGCGCATGCCGCCCGGCGAGAGCGCGGCGGCGGAGCGGCGCGACCGGCGGCGCGCCGTGGAGCTGGCCCTGCCCATCCCGCACGCCTGGCAGGCGACCGACATCGCCGAGCGCTTCCACCGCGTCTTCGGGCGGCGGCTGGAGGTGGTGCCCGCGGCGGAGCGGTCGCCGCAGGCGCACCGGGCCGGGTAGTAAGGTGCCGCCGCCACCGTCATCAGAGGAGTCGCCCCATGGCGAAGAAGCCCGCGTCCGCGTCCGCCAAGGTGCGACCCCGCAAGCCCAAGCCGCGCAAGCCCGACGCCGGGCTCAAGGCGCTGCGCAAGCTGGTGGCGCAGACCCGCCGCGAGCACATCCGCATGGTGCACCGCGCCGAGCAGGCCCAGCGCGCCGCCGACCTGATCGCCGCCCGCCTGCACGACGCCGAGCAGACGCTGACCTTGGCCCTGGAGCGCGCCGCCGCCGGCGTCGCGAATCGGCCGGGGGTGGCCACAACTGCCGGGCCGGCGCGACCGGGCAAGCGGCGCACCACCAAGACCACGACCCGCACCCGGCGCAATCCGGCGCGCGCCACCGGCGGCTCGGGCAGCTCGCGCCGCCCCACCCGGGCCACGGGCAGCGGCGGCGCACCCCGTCGTGGCGCCGGGCGCACCGTCGGTACCCGCGGCCAGCGGCGCGGCACCGCGCGCACCGGTGGCACCACCCCGCGTCGCCCGTCGACCGGCGCTCCGCGCAGCGCCGGGACCTCCCGCTCGACCGGCACGTCGCGCTCGACGGGCACGCCGCGGTCGAGCGGCGCCTCGCGCACGACCGGGACATCGCGCTCGACGGGCACGCCGCGGTCGACCGGGACATCGCGCTCGACCGGCGGCTCCCGGTCGGCGGGTGCTCCGCGCGGCACCGGTGCGCGCGGCCCGGCCAAGCGCACCACCACCGGCTCGGGCGGTGCCGCAACCCGCGGCACCGGCGGCCGCGGCCCCGCCAAGCGCAGCTCGCCGTCGCGCGGCACCACCACCCGGAGCTCGGCCGGCGGACCGAAGCGCGGCGGCACCTCTCGCACCCGCAGCGGCTCCGCCAAGCGAACCCGCCGATGAGCCGCCGTTCCCGCCGCGCGCTCACTCGTCCCTGGCGGGGTAGGCTTGGGGAGGCCGGGCGGGTCCGCGGGGAGTTCCCTTTGACCCCTTCTCCGGGCTCTGGTACACTTTCGCGGCACCTAGCGCCGCGCTAGGTTTTATTTTTGTCGAGGCGAAATAACTGTGGCAGCCGGTAAGGGCGGAGCATCGATCATC
>Ga0207699_10000023_pt1 | contig 172262 bp, 186 predicted proteins | sample LARL51metaG_FD_184344 | JGI IMG/M metagenome (GOLD analysis project Ga0207699, IMG submission 184344) | Corn, switchgrass and miscanthus rhizosphere microbial communities from Kellogg Biological Station, Michigan, USA - LAR L5-1 metaG... | ecosystem: Host-associated > Plants > Roots >... | reverse complement strand
ATGAAGAAATAAACCGGCGAGCGAACCAGGTAGGGAATTATTTGAGGCGAGAGGGAGTGAGAGCGGAGCAGCGAGTAGGGATATGCGTGGAGAGGTCAATAGAGATGGTGATAGGGATAATAGGGATACTGAAAGCAGGTGGTGCTTATGTCCCTATGGATCCTAAATCTCCTGAAGATCGGCTAGCCTTCAAGATTCAAGATTCCCAAGTCTCTGTTCTACTGACCCAGCATCGGTTGATGGCGAGTTTACCTGAACACTCGGCAAAGGTAATCTGCCTTGACGCAGAATGGAAGAAGATCGCACTGGAGAGCGAAGAGAACCCGACTATTACAATCATCCCGGATAATCTGGCCTACGTGATTTACACGTCTGGATCAACGGGCAAACCAAAGGGTGTGTTAGTAACACATCGAAATATTGTTCACTCCATAAATGCTCGCCTGGCCTATTACTCTGAACCCATTACAAGCTTTCTACTGATCTCCCCGTTTTCATTTGATAGCTCGGTAGCCGGTGTCTTCGGAACGTTGTTCCAGGGTGGAACTCTGATTATTCCGGCAGAAGGGCTTCTGTCTGATGTGCCAGGACTTCTGGATTTGATGGCACAAAGCCGTGTCTCACATAGTTTGAGTCTGCCATTATTCTACGCGCACATTATAGAGCAGGCAGAACCAGAACAGCTTGCTTCGCTTAGCACTATGATTGTGGCGGGTGAGAGTTGTCCAAAAGAATTAGCCGAACGCCACCAAGATTTTCTTCCACAGACCTCATTATTTAATGAATATGGGCCAACAGAAGCAACTGTCTGGGCCACCGTCTACAATTGTCAGTCTGAATTACAGCGCGCGCAAATACCTATCGGTCGCCCAATAACCAATACGCAAGTCTACCTGCTGGACGTCCATCAACAGCCAGTGGCAATAGGGATACCGGGAGAGATATACATAGGCGGCCTGGGCGTTGCGCGGGGCTACGCCAATGCCCCTGACCTCACGGCAGAAAAATTCATCCCCGATCGCTTCTCCGCCACTGCCGGGCAGCGACTCTACAGGACGGGCGACTTGGCTCGGTACCTTGCGGACGGCAACATAGAGTTCCTTGGCCGCCTCGATCATCAGGTCAAAGTCCGCGGCTTTCGCATCGAGTTGGGCGAGATCGAATCCTTGCTCAGCACACATCCCCGGGTCAAAGAGGCCGTCGTCATCGTCCGAGAGGACACGCCAGGCGATAAGCGACTGGTCGCTTATATAGTCGCCGACTACCTTGGGGCTGACTACCTTTGGGCCGACTACATAGCCGAGGGCGATGTCAGGCGTCCTTCTGCCAGCCTGCTGCGACAGTTCTTAACACGATGTCTGCCTGAGTATATGCTCCCTTCCGCTTATGTGTTCGTCGAGCGACTGCCGGTGACGACAAACGGGAAGGTGGATCGCAACCGGCTGCCAGCGCCTGATCGTTGCCGCCCGATGTTGGAGAAGGCGCTCATCTCGCCGCGCGATCCTGTGGAGTTGGAATTGAGAGCGATCTGGGAGAGGGTGCTCGATGTGAGGCCGATAGGAGTGAGGGATGACTTCTTCGAGTTGGGAGGGCATTCGCTGCTGGTGGTGCGGCTGATATCGGAAGTAGAGAAGAAGTATTCGAAGCAAGTAAAGATGGCGGAGTTCCTACAGCGAGCGAGCATAGAGCATCTGGGAGAGATGCTGAAGGGGGAGACAGGGAGGGAGCAGAACCGGGCGCTGGTAGCGATAGAGGAGCGAGGGAACAAGGAGCCGTTCTTCTGTGTGCATCCTGGTAGCGGGAATGTGCTGTGTTATGTAGGGCTGGCGAGGCAGATGGGCGAGGAGCAGCCGTTTTACGGGCTGAGAGATGTGACGTTGGATGAGGAGGAGCAGAGCTACCGAAGCATCGAGCAGATGGCAGGGGAGTACATAGAGGCGATAAAGGAGGTGCAGGCGAGAGGGCCGTATTATGTGGGAGGGTACTCATTCGGAGCGATGGTGGCCTATGAGATGGCGCAGCAGTTGAGGGAGACAGGAGAGGGAGTGGGGATGGTGGTGTTGCTGGACGGAGTGTCGCCGAGCGAGTCAAGAGAGAGGTTCAGGGGAGCAGATGAGGCGATGTTGCTGGCGATAATAGCGACGGAGATGAGGAGCGAGGGAGGGAAGACAATAAAAGAGATGAGCGAGGAGTTGAGAGGAAAGGGAAAGCGAGAGCAGATGAGAGAAGTGATGAAGTATGTGATGAGAGGAGAGGAGGAGGAAGAGGGAAGAGGAGAGGAAGTATGGGCAGGAGCCGAAGGGTACATAGAGAGGCAATTGGAGGTATTCAAGGCGAGGATAGAGGCGGTAGAGAGGTATGAGGAGAAGAGGTACGAGGGAGCAGTGACATTGATAATGAGTGGAGGAGGAGGAGGAGAAGGAGAAGGAGCGATGGGATGGGAGAAGGTAATGGGGCGAGGGCTGGAGGTGAGGCGGATGAGAGGAGGGCACGCGACGATGTTGAAGGAGCCGGAGGTAGAGGAGTTAGGGCAGCAGTTGAAGATATGTCTGGACAAGGCTCGCTCTTGCGCTGCCGGTCAATTTGCTAATCCTTCACGCAATAGAGCGCATCCAGAAATGTTGCCAAAAAGATATGCGTATTAAAGATTGATTATATAGAAAGTCTGTCAGGGCTTTTTATAGGAAGCAACTTCGTCACCTCTTTTGATAGGGATCATAGAATGTTTCAGCTAAGGACAGAGAATAAAACAAAAATATTTGCCACTATATGGTTCGGACAAATACTCTCGATATTCGGGTCAAGTCTCACGAGTTTCGCGATAGGCGTATGGGTATACCAGCATACGAAGTCTGTCACGCAGTTCGCTTTAACCATCTTAGCCGTCGCAGTGCCAAGCCTATTAGTGACTCCGCTGGCAGGCGCGCTCGTCGACCGTTGGGACCGTCGAAAGGTCATGATTGTTGGGGACACCGGGTCCGGCATTTGCTCGCTAATTATTGCGCTGCTGCTCTATATTGATCGACTAGAAGTCTGGCATATCTGCTTTATCATAGCAGCCAAGTCTATCTTTAACGTCTTTCATGCGCTGGCCTTTACCGCAATCGTAACTGTGCTGATCCCCAAGCAGCATTTCGGTCGCGTCAGCGGTATGATGCAGATGGGGCCGGCGACTGCGCGGATTATCGCACCGTTTTTGGCGGGTATGTTTCTCGCGATTATTCAAATCGAGGGTATACTCCTGATCGACATAGCCACCTTTGTTGTTGCCCTTGTCTCCTTGTTCGTTGTACGGGTCCCCAGGCCAGATGCGGCGTCCCAAGGCAACCAGAAAAAGGAATCACTTTTGCGAGGGGTTGCTTATGGGTGGCTTTACATCGCCGCGCGCCCTGGGTTGCTGAGGTTACTAGCTTTCTTCACTATCACAAACCTCAGCATGGGTTTCGCTGCTGTATTATTCACACCTCTGGTTTTAAGCTTTTCTACTATCCAGATGGCTGGAATCATCGGGTCCATAAACAGCGGCGGCCTGTTGGCAGGAAGCATCATTATGAGCGTGTGGGGCGGGCCTAAACGACGTGTGTACGGAGTACTTGGTTTCGGAGTGGTACTGGGCTTATGTCTCACCATCACGGGGCTGTTGCCATCAGTCCCGTTTGTGGCAGCCGCAAGCTTTGGCGTACTGTTCACCGCTCCAATTATCAACGGTTGCAGCCAGGCAATCTGGCAGAGTAAAACACCACCTCATTTGCAGGGGCGAGTCTTTGCCGTGCGACAGGTGATCGCCTGGTCAAGCCTTCCGTTGGCCTATCTGATCGCCGGGCCACTGGCAGACAAAGTGCTCGAACCGCTACTCGCCACTGACGGGCTTCTTGCCGGAACTGTCGGCGAGATCATCGGCGTGGGGCCGGGGCGCGGGATGGGATTGCTGTTCATCATAGCGGGACTATTCGCAACGCTGACGGCGATCGGAGCCTTCTGGTCTCCTCGGCTGCGCCTGCTAGAAGATGAATTACCCGACGCAGTCAGCGAACACGCGATCAGTGAGGAAACTCCCGTTGAAGTGTTCGCCGACCAGACTCCAGCCAGAGCTTAACAAGTACATGAGAGTGTCGGAGTTGATCAACAAGCCCTCATCGGCTCAGCTCATCCCTGATGAGCATAAAGACAAGTTTTGAGGAGGAAAAAATGAATAGCGACGAAAGAGAAGACAACACTATCTACAAGGTTGTGATGAATCACGAAGAGCAGTATTCGATATGGCCCGCCGACCGTGAGAACGCTTTAGGTTGGACAGACGTGGGTAAAACCGGGGGCAAGGCCGAATGCCTTGCTTACATAAAAGAAGTATGGGTAGACATGAGACCGCTCAGCCTGAGACGTAAGATGGAAGAGGCAGAGCTCAAAGCGTAGCCAGATAGAGATTTGATCAACGCGGCTATGGCAAGCGCAATAAATACAAATCGATGGGTCGGGTTAAGTAAGCCGAGTCCTCAGGCCAAGGTGCGGCTGTTTTGTTTTCCGTATGCAGGCGGCGGATCCCTGATCTTCCGCAGATGGGCCGAGAGCCTGCCGTCGAGCGTCGAGGTCTGCCCCGTACAATTGCCCGGGCGCGAGACGCGGCTACATGAAATGGCTTTTACCCGAATGACGCCGCTTGTTCAGACGATTGCAGAAGCGATGCTTCCTTATTTCGATAAGCCGTTCGCTTTCTTCGGCCACAGCATGGGGGCGACTATCAGCTTCGAGCTGTCCCGTCACTTACGCAGGGAATATGGTATTGAGCCTGAACACCTGTTTGTCTCTGGCCGCAGCGCTCCTCAAACACCGGACACGGACCCGCCCACTTATCACCTTCCTGAGGAGGACTTCATAGAGGAGCTGCGACGACTCAACGGCACGCCGAAAGAGGTGTTGGAGCATAAGGAATTGTTGGGCCTGCTGCTGCCTCTTCTTAAAGCCGACTTCGAGCTTATTCAAACTTATCAGTATACAGTCGAGCCGCCACTTGATTGTCCCATTAGTGCTTTTGGCGGCTTGCAAGATGAGGAAGTGGGATGCAATATCCTTGAATTATGGAAGGAACAAACTACCGCTTCCTTCGCTTTGCGTTTGTTCCCCGGCAACCACTTCTTCCTGCACTCATCTCAGAGTCTTCTTCTAGGAATACTCTGCCAGGAGACGGCCAAGCTTGTAGAAAAGATTGGTGAAAAGCAATAGTATTGATTCTTCCCTTTCTGCATGGAGGTATACCGTGGAAACAGTATGGCAAGACTTTCGCTTTGGTTTTCGGATGCTGCTCAAAAGTCCCGGCTTCACCATTATGGCAGTGCTCATCATCGCGTTATGCATCGGCGCCAACACCGCCATCTTCAGCGTGGTGAATGCGATACTGCTACGTCCCCTGCCTTTTGCCAACCCTGACAGGTTGGTAAAGGTTTGGTCGACTAACATATCAAGAGGCCTTGATGAGTATGGGACTGCTCCGCCTGACTTTCGCGAGTGGAGTGAAAATACGCAAGCCCTGGATCAGATGGCAGCTTACTATTCGGGAGAATTTAACCTGTTGAACCGGGAGGAGCCAGAACAGATACGGGGCGTGTTTATTTCTCCAAACCTGTTCCGGATGCTGGGAGTGGACCCTGCCATGGGGCGCAACTTCACTTCAGAAGAAGAACAGTTTGGCCGTCACCGCGTTGTGTTGCTGAGCGACGGCCTGTGGCACCGGCGCTTCAACGCGGACCCGAATCTGCTGGGGCAGGCGATTACACTCGACGCGCAGCGGTACGTCGTAGTCGGCATCATGTCTCCTGATTTCCGGTTTTTCAACTTTCCGGGGATCGAACTTTGGACCCCGATGGCCTTCGAGGCTGACAGCCCCTGGAACACTCGCGGCAATCGATTCCTGGACGTGGTCGCGCGTCTCAAGCCCGGCGTTACCGTAGCACAGGCTCAGGCCGATATGGAGTCAATTGCCAGCCGACTCGAGCAGGAGTATAAGCAGAATGCCGGTGTCGGCGCAAAGGTTGTCCCCCTGCAACAGGAAATCGTCGGGCGCTTCAAGCTGGCTCTAAACGTCCTGCTCGCGGCTGTCGGCTTCGTTCTGCTCATCGCGTGCGCCAATGTAGCAAATCTTTTACTGGCAAGAGCTGCGGGGCGCCATAGAGAAATAGCAATACGCATATCGCTTGGCGCAGGCCGTAGCCGTATTATCAGGATGCTGTTGACAGAGAGCCTGTTACTGGGGTTGCTCGGCGGTATCATCGGTGTGGCGCTAGCGGTGTGGTGCGTAGATGCCCTCATTGCGCTTGGCCCTGCCGAACTTCGCAACGTGGGAATTATAAACGTGGATGGGATGGTGCTTATCTTTACGCTTGGAATCACTCTATTGACCAGCACAGTTTTTGGCCTAGCGCCAGCTCTACAACTTTCGAAGCCCGACTCTAATGAGACGCTCAAGGAGGGGACCAGAGGCTCGACCGGTGGCGTTCGAGGGCGACGCATTCGCAGTATTCTCATGGTAGCCGAGGTTGCTTTGGCGCTAGTCCTTTTGATCGGGGCGGGATTAATGATCAAGAGCTTCCTAAGTCTTCAGAAAGTGAATCCAGGCTTCAACCCGGAGAACGCCTTGACGATGGTGATCTCCCTGCCTGCATCGAAATATCCTGCCACCGAACCTCACAAAATATCGGGATTTTATCAACAGGCGCTCAATGAAATTGAGCAGATACCCGGTGTCCAATTCGCAGGCGCGAGTTCCAGCATTCCTCTTATAGGTGATGGGAGAATCGGAAAGAGATTCAGTATCGAAGGAAAATCGCCGCCCGTCTCTCTGAACGAGGTTCCGATGGTGATGTACCGCCAGATCAGCCCAAACTTTTTGCGCGCTTTGGGCATCCCTATCCTGAAAGGCCAACCCTTCACCGAGCGAGACAACCAGGACGCCCCCGGTGTAGCCATCATAAATGAAACGCTCGCAAATAGCTTCTTTCCCAATGAAGACCCCATCGGCAAAAAGGTCTGGATGGGGCCCCCGGAAGATCTTTTGCCTCCGGGGGTGCTGCCGCCGAATTTTCGGTTTCCAAGGCTCACCGTCATTGGCGTCGTGGGCGACTTGAGGCAAGAGGGTTTGCAGAAGCCTGTTGATCCCGAAGTGTATGTGCCACATTTGCAGGGCGCGCGCCGCGAAACCGTCGGCAACATGTTCGTAGTCGTGCGCACGAACTCTGATCCCATGAAGCTCGCCTCTGTAGTGCAGAGCCGGATTTTGGCAATCGATAAGGACCAGCCGATTGCGAACGTCGTAACGATGGAAAAACTGCTGGCCGATTCGTTATCGCAACCGCGCTTCAATATGCTGCTGCTCGGCATATTTGCGGGCATGGCTCTTGTGATGGCAGTGGCAGGGATTTACGGCGTCGCCTCCTATTCGGTCAGCCAACGCACGCACGAGATAGGCATCCGCATGGCGCTTGGCGCGCAGCAGTCAGATGTTCTCAAGCTCATAATCGGTCAGGGACTTATTCTCGTCACAATCGGTTTGGTCCTTGGACTGGGCGCGGCTTTCGCTTTGACTCGCCTGATGACAAGCTTGTTATATGGTGTGAGCGTCACCGACCCGCTCACCTTCGCAGGCATAGCGTTGCTGCTTGCTGGAGTGGCGCTGGTTGCCAACTATATCCCCGCGCGCCGCGCGACACAGGTAGACCCGATGGAGGTACTCAGGTTCGAATAGCTTTCATCGGCAAATAAGGCGTTCATATAAGCTAATCAATCTGCACGTTCTTAACACGGGCTTTAGTTCCCGGCGTAGCGTGGTAGGACCCGTCTTGTCAATTTACAAAGATTATGAAAAGTAATAACCCTATTCTCTATCCGCCTCGTGTGCTTTCTGGCGTCCAACCCACCTTGAGTGTGCATCTGGGTAATTATTTCGGCGCTTTGAAACAGCATATTGAGCTGCATCATCAGTATCCTGGACAGACTTTCTTTCTCATATCCGATTACCAGTCGTTGACACGCAGCCACAGCAGTAAAGGAATAAGGCAAGAGACGATAGAGATCGCCACCACTTACCTCGCCCTCGGCTTTGACCCCGTCAAGGCCACTCTGTATCGTCAATCTGACGTGCCGGAATGCACAGAGCTTGCCTGGATTCTTTCGTGCCTGGTTTCAGCAGATAAGGCTAGCCTTCCCCTCAGTAAGGATAATAACGGGAATAGCCCATTATCTCTTGGCGAGGTCTATTATCCGATTCTTATGTCATCAGACATCTTTTGCGTTCGCGCTACGATAATCCCTATCGGAGAGGACCTACGGCCAAGTGTCGATTATGCCTGCGAAGCAGGTCGCAGGTTCAACGAAGAATATGATACAGATTTCTTCCCCATACCCGAGGTACGTGTAAACAAATCCAGCATAGTCAAAGGGATCGATGGCCGCAAAATGAGTCACAGTTATCAGAATACAATTATGATCTTCGAGCCTACCTTCATCGAGCTTCAAAGGAAAGTAAACAACTTGAGAGTAGATGATACAAAAGGGAAGAACGAGCCAAAGGACCCGGATAATTGTGATGTATTTGCGCTTTACTCCTTAGTCGCCCCCGTTGCTCGGGTTGAATTGATGAGATCGCAATATGAAGCGGGCATCAGTTATAACGATGCAAAGCGCGAGCTGACGCTCGCAATACAAGAGTATTTTAGTGCATACCAGGACAGGTACGTTCAGCTAAAAAGGGATCCAGACTTTGTTGCTGACGTGCTTCGCGAAGGCTTCAAGCAAGCCAGTGAGGAGGCGCGCTATACACTGGATGAGGTGCGGCGACTCACAGGTCTTGCTTCTTAATGAAGGCTATGAATACTATGCGCGACAAAGAGATAAAAGAAGTATTAGGCAATCTCAGCGTCCAAGAACTGATTCGCCAACAGCGCGCCTGCGGGCGAGCTAGCGTCGAGAAAGAGTTTAAGGACGAGTGGGCTAAATGGTACAAGTATGCTTCTGCCCTGCTCGAAGACCGCCGGCACGGCGAGGACGTTCGGTCTCTGGCACACCTGCTGAAGCAAATAACGTTTTCTCTAGCCAGACTCAACGTTAACCCCGTGCCGACTTACTATCCTTATACAGATGCTCACCTCCTTGATTGGTACTTAGGTAAGCGGCACGAAAAATTCCACTACTACAAGGAGAAATCGATCGAAGGGATTTTCTATCTGCTGAGCGACCTGCTGCGGTTCGAGTCAGAGAGCTTGGTTAATATCGAAGGGACTAATCAGCACGAATGCAGCAAAGCGGCGGTGATTAAAAGGATACAAGCCATAGAGGAGGCAGCGGCAGCTTGTGCGGACCTGTGCAACAGTGTGACCGATGGGCGGCCCATACCGCGTCACGATCTTGTGCATTATGAAAGGCTGGAAGGTTACGCCACGGAGCCTTCCAGGCTGAGCGCGCTTATTCATTTTTCATGTATGCCGCAAACGCAGTCTCATGACGAAGTTCTTTTTCTTCGCATCATACATATGTCAGAGTTCTGCTTCTTTGGAATTCGTTGGTCGGTGATTGAAGCGACCGAAAATATAAAGAACGAGGGGCCTGACAGAGCGGCACAATGTCTGAGGCAGGCCATAGACTTTGGGAAGATGTTACACCGTTCATTTAAGGTGCTGCGGACAATGCCCGTAAAACACTTCATAAGTTTTCGAGGTGCAACGGGGCACGCCAGTGCAGTGCAGTCGCAGAATTATCAGCTCATGGAGACATATTTCAGCGGCGCAAACACCCAAAAGAAGGATGTATATGAGAGAGAGCCGAACCTGACTTATTTGAACCGCTACGATCATCCCTCTTTTATTCATCTGGGAAAAGCTCTAAATGAGCACAGGCATAAAGAGGGAGCGAATGGATGGGAGGAGTTATTCGAAACCGCGCGGCGGCTTGATAGACAACTCTTAACCTGGCGAGGACTGCATGTCGGATTTGCGCGGGCTTACCTTAAGGACTTAGCCGGCACCGGCAGTACGAGCGGTGCAAAATACCTGGAGAAGTATCTGCGCGTGGGGCTGTTTCCAGAGACAACAGTTGACATAGAAGTAGTCGAGGAAATGTTCGCGGAAGAATTCCCCGAAATAGCTACCATGTTTCGAAGCGTCCCCTCGCATATAGGGATAGCACCTGGCCAAGAGCAGTGGGAGACGGCAGACATTCAACGATAGCTTTAATTCCGCAAAGGAAATCACACACGATGTATTTGCCGGATTTCGCCTACAGCCAAGCACATGCTTAGCACCATACCAAACTGCCTTTCGTATTAGCTGTCATCGCAGACACGTCAAATGGACGCAGCGCATCGATCGGTTGAAGCGGCAAAAGACGTAGCCATAGATACGATCAGGGCTAACCCTGATGCCATACAACAACGGATTGCGCGCTACAGAGATTTTTTTGCGCGTAACGATTTTGTGTGCCCGCTGCCGGGCAAATTTGCGCGGACGTTGCAGAAAGGATTCTCAAAAATCAATCCGCTCGTCGACGCTCTTCTGATATGTGAGATGTCGGTGGGAGTTCTTATGGGAGTTCAAGACCTGGACAAAATAGAGGGGGCACTTTGTTCTGACATCGCTAGGGGGAGACGAAGTGTTCCCTGGATTTCGTAGTGAGATAGAGTGCAAACCCGGGGAAATAATCTTGAGGGACCAGATCGATATCATCGCAACTTATTTTCAGGGACCGGATAAGCGTACGAGCATCACTGCATCAACTAGCAATGTTATTTTCTTTGCATTCGCCGTAACGGGGATAGACCGTTCAGATATGAAACTGGCCCTGCAAACGGCAGTCGACCTCCTAAGACCTGCGGCTGGCGGCGCAGACTATCTGATCTATGCTCCATCGTGACTCGAGGTTAACATGCGTCGACTCGCTTCGATCGTCGGGGCCTATTCCGTAGTCATCCTTTCCACAAACTCAATGGCTCGCCAAAGGATACGACTTAACCTGAATCTCGAAGCCGGGTTTAGTACATACCTTAAAAACCTGTCAGACGAAAGTGAAGCTGCAGCTTCACCACAACGTTACCGAGGAGGAGTTATGAGCGTCATAGAATGCTACGATCAGTTGTCACCTTATTACCATCTTCTTGGAGAAAACTACAAGTTCATAGAGTGGGACAAAATCATTAAGGGCCATGCTCTTGCACTCAATAGTTTGATTCGCCAATACATTGGCTATCAGGCCAACACCGTTTTAGACGCCGCTTGCGGCATTGGGACTCAAGCTCTTGGATTGGCAGCGCTTGGCTATAGTGTCACTGCATCAGACCTGGCAGCGAAAGCGCTCGCCCGCGCAAAAGCAGAGGCTGAAGTGAGAAACCTCCATATTGACTTCAGGGTTACGGATATGCGACAGGAATATGAATGTCATAAGCGGCAGTTCGACGTCGTAATCGCATGCGATAATGCTATCCCTCACCTTCTTTCTGATGATGATATACTGGCCGCGTTTCGGCAGTTCTACAAATGCATAACCCCGGGGGGCGGCTGCATTATCTCTGTTAGAGACTATGCGAATTTGGAACTGGGCGGTACACAGGTTAAGACATATGGCATCCGTACCGAAGGCGATACTCGTTATCTGATCTTCACTGTATGGGACTTCGAAGGTTTGATCTACGATCTGAGTTATTACGTCATCGAAGAGAGCCAAGACAAAGAATGTAAGATTCACGTCATGCGCGCACCATATTACGCCATTACCATTGATAGGCTAATCGAACTAATGCACGAGGCAGGCTTCCAGAAGGTGCGGAGGGTGGATGATTCTATCTTTCAGCCCATCCTGATTGGGCGCCGCTCATAACGGGAATGCCTTTTGCCGTATTCGTTTGAATGCAACGCTTCCTGATGCTCTTCCGAGGTTTCGCAAAGCGCGACGACGATGCGACCGTCAGCCGTGTTGTAGCTGAAACGCACGCTCTCAGCTGATCTCTCGACGGGTACGAAGCGTACTTCAAAGTGGCGCGCAGCAGATAGGGCGTTACAAGATGCCGTCGAGTACTGCATAGATAACAACTTTTCCAATGCGTCAAAAGCGAGGATTAACAGTTCTAGCGTTGACTAATTCTTACGTCGCAAGGGGCTCTGTTTGTGTTGTCTCCGTTTCCTACCTCACTGGAGGCGGGCATGGTTTTCTTCGAGGAAGTGACGGAAACGTCAAATGTTTCTCTGCTACAAACGATATCACTTACAAGAATATGACGCACCGTCCTGCCGTGTTTTCAAATGAAGAGGTGCGTATTTCGAAAGCAGGGGGAGGTATTAGCATAATGGAAGCGCCTCACGGGGCGAACCGGTGGCGGTAACATTTCCGTAAGGTCTGCGGGCCGTTTCGTCACCGCTTTGACAGCTGACGGTAAGATAGATATTGAAGCAGTGAACGGCGTGCTGAATTCCTCGAGCGGTGTCGGCGATGTTAACGTCACAGTGATCGACATCCCAGATCAAGAGGGAGACATTCTTCTAACATCCGGTAACGGTGACATAACTTTAACCGTTCCGCCGAATCTTTCCATAAGCTTTGATGTGAGGCTGGCGTACACACGCACAGACCGACAGTAGAATCGTCAGCTACTTCGAGTTGACCCAAGAACAATCACGTGATTCATCTTCTGAAGATGGTACGCCCCATTGAAGTCCTAAGTATTCTTCCGGGCGCATACCAGTCAAAAGGGCGAGCTCGAATACGAGACCATACTTGTCCTTTGCGACGGCGACTAGAAACTTCTGCGCTTCTTGCAGAGTAAAGGTCTTCATCTCCGGCTTTACTCTCTTGGGCAGTTGTACGTCGTGGGCCGGATTGAAGGTGATTAGCCTCCATCGAACGGCCTGCTTTAGTGACCTGGAAAAAACTACGTGTGTCCTTCGAGCTGTGTTGGACGAAAGGCCGCGATCATTCAGAGAATCTACTAATTCCTGTACGTCCAGAGGACGAATACTCGCGACTTTCTTCCTGCCCAAGAGCGGGCGCACATAAAGGCGTAACAAGGTCTCATACAACTGTAGGCCCGCTCGCTCAGTCGTAAGCTCTTGAGCCACTTGTCGAGGTACTCGCTGGCGGTCAGATGGTGCTCAAAAGCCTCCGCGCCAAATTGTTTGATACTGTGTGCGACGTCCCTGGCCAGCTCCTTCGCCTCACTCCTTGATTCTGCACGACGCCATAGCTGGCGTTCCTTGCCGGTGGAATCAAAGTAAGTGATCCTTGCATAGATTTTCCCGTCTCGAATAACATAGCGCTTTGCCATTTCTACCTCCTGAGCGCATCGTAGCACGAAACAAGAAACGCGTTTTTCGTCTACAGGTTCGTCTACAGGTGATTGCGAACATGAGGTAACAATGACAGACAACCACAGACGCTTTGTTGCGAATTTCTTGAGAATCTGTGTGTCAATGTCCGTTCATATTCGTGGCCGTTCACTCGCTGTCAACTCTTAATCAGCGGGTCGCAGGTTCGAGCCCTGCACGGCTCATTTCAAATCAATACTTTGCAAGCCGTCCTCAGACGGCTTTCTCTTGTCTGCACTTTCATCTGCACTTTTTTTTCCGACCCTCCTCTTCATCACCACGAGTTCTTCGGAGTTGTGCTTTTTCTTTGGCTACTATTCAAGCGAAAAACTTTCGCGAAGATTCTTGCGTTCGCTCCGAATGTCGTGCGCCTCAAGAAGCAGGGCAAAGCCCTCGACGAAGTGATCAGTGCCAAACCCACTGCCGGGTATGACGCGAAATGGGTGGCTTTGTCATTGGCCCGGCATTCTTCACACGGCTCGTTTACGCGGGGTTATGACCTTCATGACTCCTTGTTGGGCATAAGCGGGAAAGGGAGATGAATCACTACTGGGAAAGGCTCGGTGACGACGACCTTCCCTTTTGTGCTTCAGTAGAGGAGTCTTGCATCACTGTGTCGCCCCCTGTAGCGCTGCGGGTCCCTCATCAAACAATTAAATGGCGCGTTGATATCTCCAGGGAGTATCTTAGGAAATGTTTCCGCATCGGTATATGGTTCATAAGTCATGAGCGCACGCGGACCGCAAGTCGAACGAGACAGTGCTCTAGAGGTGAAAGCTGATTCTGCGCAGAATGACCGCGCCGATCGAAGGCGTTTACAAGCTCTATTATCCGCTCAAAGACGAAGCCTGCAATTGATAGCCGGCGGCGCGCGCCTCGCGGAAGTTGTGCAGGATCTCTGCGACACGATCGACGCTCAGTCTCCCGAAATTATTTCAACGATTCTGTTGATGGATCCGGACGGCGAGAAGCTGTGGCCGGCGGCAGGTCGTCGAGTGCCCGAAGGATGGACTCAAACCATAACTCCGTTGCCGATCGGTCCGCAGATGGGCTCGTGCGGCACTGCCGCGTTCCTCAAGAAGCCCGTGATCAGTTCAGACATCGCCAGCGATCCGCTTTGGTGTCCCGTCGATGGAGCGGATTATACGAATCTGGCCTTGAGTTACGGATTGCGCGCCGCGTGGTCCTATCCGCTCATTTCAAAAGACGATGAAGTTCTGGGTACGTTCGCGATCTACTATTCGGAGATCAAGAGCCCGACTGACAGTGATCTTGAGTGGATTCAAAGCGCGGCCAATATTGCAGTCATCGCAATCGAGAGCGACCGATCACGAGCGGCGCTCGAAAGAGCATTCGACGAGATCAAAAACTCGGAAGCCAAACTTCGGCATGTGATCGATACGATCCCTACAATGGCCTGGTGCAATCTTCCGGAGGGTCCAAATGAGTTCCTGAACAAGCGCTGGCATGACTACACAGGTCTCTCTCCCGAAGAGTCGCACGGCTGGGGTTGGCAAGCTGCTTTCCATTCTGAAGATCTGCCGCCGTTGATGGAAACCTGGCGTGAACTGTTGGCCTCGGGAGAACCGGGCGAAATCGAGGCGCGCCTTCGACGGCACGACGGAGTATTTCATTGGTTTCTCATTCGCGTCGAGCCGCTACGAGACGAAGCCGGCAAGATCATTCGGTGGTATGGAACGAGCACTGACATCGAAGAGCGTAAGCGGGCTGAAGAAAAGCTTCGCCGAGAAGAGACCGAGCTTCGACAGATTACCGACGCGATTGCGCAAAGCATAATGGTGCTGGCGCGCGATGGGACCGCGCTCTACGCAAACCGATCGGCGCTGGACTACAGCGGCCTCACGATGGAGGAGGTCATAGCTCCAGACTTTCGAACATGGTTCTTTCATCCTGAAGACGTGGAAAGGCTTCGCGACGAAAGACAGCGGGCTCTCGCGAGAGGCGTTTCTTTTGAAAACGAGCAGCGAGCACGAAGGAAGGACGGAGAATACCGCTGGTTTCTAGTCCAATACCGGCCGGTGAAGGATGAAGATGGAAAGGTCCTGCGCTGGTATGCGACAGGCACCGACATCCACGATCGTAAGCAAATCGAAGAGCGGGTGCAAAGTGAAAACCTGGCGCTGCGTGAAGAAATCGATCGCACGTCGATGTTTGAAGAAATAGTCGGTTCGTCGGAATCGTTACGCGCAGTTCTGCGGCAAGTGGCCAAAGTAGCACCGATGGATTCGACGGTTCTCATTCTTGGTGAGACCGGCACGGGAAAAGAACTGATCGCTCGCGCGATTCACAGGAAGTCGAACCGAGCTGCGCGAGCTTTCATACGCGTGAACTGCGCGGCGATTCCTCCATCGTTGCTGGCTTCCGAATTGTTTGGACACGAGAAAGGCGCGTTCACTGGCGCTACGCAGCGGCGTCTGGGACGCTTCGAATCTGCCGACGGCGGCACAATCTTCCTTGATGAGATTGGTGATCTTCCTTCCGAGACTCAGATCGCCTTATTGCGCGTGTTGCAAGAGAAAGAATTCGAGCGTCTTGGTAATAGCCGTCCGATATCGGTCGACGTTCGCGTAGTTGCAGCCACCAATCGCGATTTGAGGGCGGCCGTCGCGGCAGGCGGTTTCAGAGAGGACCTTTTTTACAGGCTTAACGTCTTTCCAATCGAAGTACCTTCGTTGCGTGAACGTGTGGACGACATACCATTGCTGGTCGAGTACTTTATCCAGCGATATGCCAAGCAAGCGGGCAAAAGAATCAAGACGATAACAAAGAAGTCGCTCGATCAGTTCAAGGCTTATGATTGGCCCGGCAACATCCGTGAGCTGCAGAATGTCATCGAACGTGCCGTGATCTTGTCCGACGGCGAAACATTTTCAATCGATCAGACGTGGCTCAAGCGTCAACCATCTCGAGAGTCACGCCTCGTTGCCGAATCAGATCGCGGATTGGGCAGAGACGCTGAACGCGAAAGAGCACTAATTGAATCTGCGCTTGCTGAGACGAAAGGTCGAATCTCGGGCCCATCGGGAGCCGCGACCAGACTTCGGATCCCACGCCAAACACTTGAGTCGAAGATACGCAGTCTGGGAATCGACAAGCACCGGTTCCGGCAATCTTAGTTAGACCCAAAACCTCACGTCACCCAAAAGAATTTCCGATTGCTTCTTTGCGAGCTTTGCGGTCCTTTGCGTCTTTGCGTTGAGTATTAGTCCATTCAGTGAGACCAAATTCTCAGCGCAAAGACGCAAAGGACCGCAAAGCTCGCAAAGTCAACTGCCCAGAATCAGCAAATGCCGAGCTTCGGCATTTGTCCAATAGCTAGATGTCAGTGGCCGCAATGATTTAGGGCAGGCATCCTTATTGCACTACACACCTCACGAGAAAAGAGAACTGCTATCAAACTCAGCTTGAAAGGTTGGAGAGGAACCATCATGAGACGGATTGCTTGCTTCCTTATTTCAGTTGCAATAGTCGGAAGCATTGCTGCCTTAACGGCGACCGCATCCCGACACAGCGATCAAGAGGCCACCCCGATCTTTGTAACCGAAATCCCTCCCGGATACCGCGACTGGAAGTTCATCTCCGTAGCCCACGAGGAAGGCAACCTCAACAGCTTCGCTTCCATTTTGGGAAACGATCTAGCGATCAAGGCCTTCCGCGAACAAAAGCTTCCGTTCCCGGACGGCGCGATCATTGCCGCTTTGCACTATCGTTTCGACTCGTCTGAGGAAAACAACAAGGTCTTCGGCCGTTCCCAATCTTTTGTCGCCGGGCCACCCACGAACATTCAGTTTATGGTCAAGGACTCAAAGAAATACGCTGCAACCGGCGGCTGGGGATTCGCTCATTTCAACGACGGCAAACCCGCCGGTGAGGCGGTGCTCAGGTCTTGCTTCCCTTGCCACGCGGCTATCAAAGATCGGGACTTGGTCTTCACCCGTTACGCACCTTGATACTCACCGCGGAAGGGAATGAAACGATAACCCGCACAAACAAGGAGGACAAATGACAACGCAAACTAAAGTAGAATCCGAACCTCATCGGTCTAATGCGAATCACGGACAGTTCTATCGCTCGACCGAACTTGTCGCGGGTGTCCACCGTGCCGAGGGCGGGATCTTCGAGGGCTTTCGCGCTGCTCATGCGTTTGGACGCATTTACGCAGGCACGTTCGCTGCGACCGCTGTGGCGAAGACGTTCTCGCGCGCGGCCCACTTCCAGAGTACGCCGGTGCCTGTCACCGCACGGCTCTCCGGCGCGAGCGGCGATCGAGAACGAGGAAGAGCGGGAACTGCTCGCCGCGAAGCTGGTCGGCCGCTGGCGCAGCGGCACGCCGCTGAACTGAGAGGGCGACTAATATTTCCTATCGTCCAGCAGCGAATAATAGAGTTATAGGAGAAATCAATGCATCCTTTACGCAAACTACGGGAATCTGGTAAACCCACACCCGCCCAGGTGAGCGCGCTCCTTGCCGAAAACATCGTATTCAACAGCCCGATCCTAGTACGGCCGATCGAGGGGCGTGAAGTCATCGCGGCGATTTTCGCTCAGTCGAGCTCTACGCGTGGTTCCGGTACCTATACAGCGGAGTCTAAGCTCGATGAGCGCACCACCTTCTTGCGCTGGGTCGGGACCATGGATGGCCACAAGATCGAGAGCCTGGAGGTCATCGTGGACAACGAGCAGGGGCTGATCGTGGAGCGCACTATTGCCCTTCGGCCGTTTCCGGCGGTGAAACTATTCCGTGACGCCATGTATGCGTCGCTCAAGGATAAGCTGCCGCCCGATGTTTGGGACTACTCAACGCCGTAGGACCCGGGGTTAGCAGGCAAAGCGCTTGCAGATGCCTGGTCAGCCACAAGGATGGACACGATGATCGCTTACCGACTGCTGAATGCGCAGACTCAACCAGAGTTTCAGGAAGTGCGGGAGCCGCACGCGGCACCGGGACAGGTGTTAGTCAAGGTCGGCGGTTCCGATCTCTTCCTCGAGGGCATGAGCGCCCCTGAGTAGCAGAAACGGATGGAGGCCGCGATTAAACGCGGCTTTCAGACGAGAGACGCAGAAATGAACCCGGGTCGGATGGTTGGCGACCTGGCTGGCTAGCTGTGCAACAGCAAGGAAACTGAAGACCATTCATGGACAGACGACGGAATATGATAATAGGGATCGTTGCGGGCATCGTCATTGGAGGGGCGTTAACCTACGCTACGGGTTTGGCAAATCTATTCCTGGCGCCCTATAGCAGCTCCGCTGAATATAAGAGTTCGGAATCTGCCACTGCTCCAGACCTGGCCACAGGTGAGTGGATAAACTCAGAACCGCTAAAGCTCGCTGATCTGCGCGGTCGAGTGGTGCTAATCGACTTCTGGACTTTCGGTTGCTACAACTGTCGTAACACCTTGCCGATCGTAAATAGCTGGAATGATCGCTATCGCGCGAAAGGCCTTACTGTTATTGGGGTCCACTCACCTGAGTTCGATGAAGAAAGAAAAGTTGAAAACCTTCGCCGTGAAATATCTTCTCTCGGTATTCGCTACCCTGTAGTTACTGATAATGACTACCAAACGTGGAACGCTTATAAGGTCGAAGCCTGGCCAACCGTCTTTCTGTTAGATAAGCAAGGCCGAATTCGCTGGATGCACGTTGGCGAAGGGGACTATGCGAAGGCCGAGCGACTGATTGGGAAGCTACTCGATGAAGAGGCACCGCCCGAAGACAAGAGTGACTCGACATTACATCCACGACTTCAACGCTTGCCTGGCAACTACATCGACGCCGCTGGAGCTTTACTAGAGCATGCTCTCATTGCATCCGAACCGGTTTAATCCGGGGTCGCTGTGGACGGCTGCAAAAGTTGCGAAGCCATCCCGGGACACGAATAAAAAGGAGAACGCATGTCGACCATCCACCTCCATCAGACAACAAACTTGACGCCCGAGCAGTACGTCGCCGGGCTCACCGACTTCGGACCTGGCCGCTCGAAGCTCTTTGGCAACAGCGCCGACGAGTACCTCAAGGTGCATCGTCAAGGCCGCTCGGACGCCGACGTCACGGAAGGCTCGGGCGGAGTTTGGGAACGATTGCATTACAACTGGTCCGATCCTAACCGTGTCGTCCTCACGACGACTGACTCCAACTTGTGGGGAGGCGCGTCAGGCTACGTCTACACCTTCCCGCGTCAGCCCAACGTCACGACCGGCATTGACGTGGTCATCGTACGGGAAGGCAAGAACCTCAAGGGCAAGGTGCTCGGCCTCGTGCTGGGGACCATCGGCCGGAGCGTCTTGAAAAAAGCGTTTGAAAACTCCGTTAAGGCCATCGAAGCCCGCAACGCTGCGACTAGAGAGACTCGCGCATCACGAGCCGGTTAGCCCTCTCTGAGCGAGACGCCGAAAAATACATAGCGCGCATCGCCGGCGGCCTGAGGTAAGTATGATTATTGATGAACGAGTTCGAGAATTAGCTCTAGTCTTGGCCGAGCCGTTTCGGTCACGGACTGGAGCGGAACGTATCAACTCGATTCCGAAAGACATAGGGAAGCCAAACTTGATATAGGGGGCGCTGTGATGAATCACAAGAGAATGTTGACGATAGGAGTTGCAACAATATGGCTCGCCGTCTTAGGCGGCTTGGCCATTCCCGCGCAGGACAAGTACAACGTGAAAGTGCCGGGCGGACTCGCGCTCTCTGAGTTCAGGGGATACGAAAAGTGGCAGGCCATCTCCATAAGTCGGAACGAGAGGGTGGTCGCGATGATCCTCGGCAATCCCGCGATGATCGAAGCCTACCAGGCCGGCATTCCCGCCAACGGCAAGCCCGTCCCTGACGGCGCGAAGATGGCCAAGATCCACTGGAGACCGAAACCGAATCAGTTCTTCCCGGATGCGACCGTGCCGGGCGACTTGGTGAACGTGGACTTCATGGTGAAGGACAGCAAGAGGTTTGCGGACAGCGGCGGATGGGGATACGCCGTGTTCGATTACAACGCCGCATCCGATACTTTCACACCCGGCACCACCGCCGGCACGCCGCCGCAGGGGAACGACGCCAAGTGCGGCTTCGCGTGCCACACGACAGTGAAGGCGAGAGATTACGTTTTTACGGAGTACGGGAAGCGGTGAACCAGGGTCTGGGTCCGTCCTTCTACGCGTTGGTGGAACGTAACAGCGTGGCGGACCTATGAGCACAGCAACGACAGTTGATGTCGTCGGCACCGCGCGAAATCGCGTCGACGGACGCCTTAAGGTGTCTGGCGCGGCCACCAACCCGATCGCTGGATACCTTCGTCTAATTTCCGGACCCTTGCTGTTGTGTTCAAATCAGAACTGCCTTGGCGGTTGAGCCAAGAAAATAGGAATTACTTATGTCCATCAAAGCCAACGCGCTCCCCCAATATCTCGGTAGCGGCGATCCCGCTCTCAAAGACTACTACCCGCCGTGGCTCGACAACATGGCCGACGACGCAACCGTGGAGGGCTCGATGTTGGACGGCGCCGTGCAAGGCGCGGAGGCCGTCCGGTCAGTCGTGCTCACTATCCGCTCGCTGTATGACCGCCAGGAGCACAAGTTCGCTGGCCCTTACAGCAACGGCTTCCTCGAGGACTACGTCGCTGAGGTCCATGGCGAGCCTATCGGCTGTGTCGTCCTAGTCAACTATAACGCCGCCGGGCAGACCCAGCACGTCGTGGCGAGTTACCGGCCACGCAGTTCGCTGCTGCTCTTTTCCCGTCTGCTGAGTGAGAAGTTCGCGGGCACCCCTATTGCCGAGCACTTCGCCGGCAGGCAGTCCTGAAACCGGCGGAAATAATCCGCTCCTGATGAGAACCCGGACGCGATCGCCGAGGCGATCATCGAGACGCTCTCGATAGGGACCGACGCGCGTTGAATATCTAACCGTCAAGTTAGATAAGGGAGGAGGAAAAATGAAAAGTCCCATTCTGGTCACCGGCGCGGCGGGCCGGGTCGGTGCTGTAGGGCGGACAGTGACCGAACTGTTGTTGAAGCAAGGGAAAGCGGTGCGTGCGATGGTCCGAAATGAAGACGAACGCGCGCAGGCGTTGCGCGACATCGGCGCGGAGGTCGTGGTCGGCGATCTGCTCGATCTGGATTCGATGCATAGGGTGATTGCCGGCTGCGAGACGATGTACTTCGGCCTGTCCGTTTCGGATACCTATCTGGCGGCAACGGTCAATACGGCGGCGGTGGCGAAGCATCACGGCGTGAAGGCGTTCATCAATATGTCGCAGATGACGCTCTCCCAAATGAGCATTACCGAAACCACTGCGAGCCCGCAGCACAAACTGCAGTGGCTCTCCGAGCAGGCGCTGAACTGGTCCGGTCTGCCGGTCGTGCACGTGCGGCCGACAGTGTTTTTTGAAGGCTTCTTCCTGACGGTCACTTCGGATTCGGTCAGGAAATCAAATCAGATCAGACTGCCCTTCGGCGAGGGCAAGACTTCGCCGGTTGCAGCGGAAGACGTCGCACGTGTGGTCGCGGCGCTGCTCACCGATCCGCAGCCGCACATCGGCAAGATCTATCACCTGACCGGTCCGCAGTCCGAGAACATGCATTTCTATGCACAGGAGTACTCGAAGGCGCTTGGCCGCACGATCACTTTTCAGGACATTCCGGTTGAGCCGTGGCGGGACGGGCTGCTTAAACTCGGCTTGCCGGTTCACCTGGTGGACCACCTCGCGACGATGGCCGATCTACACCGTGCGGGACGCTACGATCGGATGTCGGACGACGTGCTCACGCTGACCGGGCAAGGGCCGCAGAGCATGCAGGAGTTCGTCACGAGGAATACGGCGACATTCACTGCGTCGGCAAAGGAGGCCTGAGTGGTTGCGTATGCCGTTGCGACCGGTTGGTTGGACGCGCATCGCAGGCTTGCGAACAGGCGGAAGAAACATGGCGAATCTGAAGTTTGACAAAGAGATCACTGCTCTTCTTGTCATCGATCCGTACAACGATTTCATTTCCGAGGGAGGCAAGATCTGGGATCGTATCAATGGTGTTGCAGAAGCCAATGGGTGCATTCCGCATATGCTGCAGGTCCTCAATGCTGCGCGGAAGATGAAGCTTCGCGTTTTCTATGCGCTGCATCGGCAATACCGTCCGGGCGACTACGAGACCTGGAAATACCTGGCGCCTATCCAGAAGAGAGGCTGGTTGACTAAAACCTTCGAACACGGCACGTGGGGCGGCGAGATCCGCAGCGAATTCGCGCCGCAGTCAGGCGATATCGTCGCCCTCGAGCATTGGTGTTCAAGCGGCTTTGCAAATACTGATTTGGATTTGCAGCTCAAGAAGCACGGCATTCACAAACTGATCGTCATCGGGCTCATTGCACACACGTGTGTCGAGGCAACTGTTCGTTTTGCCGCTGAGCTTGGTTACGAAGTAACGGTGGTGAGAGACGCGACTGCGGATTACTCGGATGAAGAGATGCACGCAGCTCTCGACATCAACATACCGAACTACGCGAGTGCGGTTGTGAGCACAAGTGAGATCGTTGAATCAGTCTCTTCGCTCTAAGCCTGCACCAGGCGGTGTCCAGTAAGCACACGCCAAGTTGGAGGACTTATGGAAACGGTGAGCCTCGCAATAGCAACAATGAAGCTCGCAGCGGCAAAGCTGAGCGGCATTAAGACCGCCTCTCTTCTATCGTTTATTGCTGGTGGCGCAGTGACGCTCGGTTTCAGCAACGCTGGTGGACCAAGTTCCTCGCATCACGTCTACGAACTGCGCCTGTATCACGTCAACGAGGGCAAAATGGACACCCTAAAAGCTCGCTTTGGCGATCACACCGACGCAATTTTCAAGCGACACAACATGAAGAGCATCGGCTATTGGATTCCAGAAGACGCGCCGTATTCGCAGAACCTCTTCGTGTACATTCTGGAGCATCCGAGCCGTGAGGAAGCCGGGAGGAACTGGGCCGCGTTCCAGGCGGACCCGGAATGGATAAAGGTGAAGGCGGAGACTGAAACTCAGGGACCACTGGCGAATCATATCGACAGCTATTTCATGGATCCGACCAGCTTTTCGGCACTGAAGTAAAAAAAGGGAAAGCCGAAGCCTGAAATCAACGTCTCTCATCGTAGGCTGGCGTGGCGGTTCTTTTACTTGATCTCACCAATGGCGGGAGTTCATAGGAAGGAGTTATGGCGATGACAAAAGACTCAAGCGGTGAACAGGTCGATATGAACCTCGAAGTCGTGGTGCTCGGCGTTTCCGACGTCGACCACGCGAAGGCGTTCTACGAGAATCTCGGCTGGCGGCTCGATGCCGACTTCGCGACGGGCGACTTTCACGTAGTGCAGATGACGCCGCACAACTCGGAAGCCTCGATCATCTTCGGCAAGGGAATCACGTCGCCCAAGCCTGGCGCAGCGGGCAGCCTGGTGCTTGCCGTGGATGACGTCGCCGCCGCCCGCGAAGACTTACTCGCCCGCAGTGTTGACGTGAGCGAGGTCTTCCACTTTGCAGGCGGACCATTCAACACCACCGCGGAGAACCCGCGCGTCGCCGGGCGCGACCCTGACCGTCGTTCCTACTACTCGTTTGCCTCGTTCGAGGATCCAGACGGGAACGGCTGGCTGCTCCAGGAGATCCAGACGCGGCTTCCAGGCCGCGAATGGAGGCGCGCCATGGACGTTGCAACCCTCGCGGTACTCCTCCACGAGACGGAGGAGCACCATGGCTACTACGAGAAGACGCACGCCGAGCATCACTGGTGGGACTGGTACGCGGCCTACCTGAGCGCGCGTCAGAACGGCAGCACTGCAGAACAGGCAACGGCAGTCGCTGACCGCTACATGGAGGAAGCCCTTCACATTCTTCCTCGATGAGGCGTTCTAGTCAGGAGATTCATATGAAATACCGACTCTTGGGAAACAGCGGGCTTCGAGTTTCGGAGGCAGCGCTCGGCACGATGACCTTCGGCGAGGACTGGGGCTGGGGGACTGCTAAGGACGAAGCGCGAAAGGTCTACGATGCCTTCCGCGAAGCCGGGGGGAATTTCATCGATACAGCAAACCTCTACACCAACGGCGCGAGCGAATCGTTCCTCGGCGAGTTCATGGAGGGCCACCGCCAGAGCGTTGTGCTTGCCACGAAATACACCAATGCTGCGCCCGGCACAGACCCGAACGCGGCGGGCAATCAACGCAAGAATATGGTGCAGGCGGTGGAAGCAAGCCTGAAGCGGCTGCGAACCGATTACGTCGATCTTTACTGGGTTCACATCTGGGATCAGCTTACACCGGTCGAAGAAGTAATGCGCGGGCTGGATGACCTGGTGCGCGCGGGCAAAGTGCTCTACGTAGGCATCTCTGATGCGCCAGCGTGGTGGATCGCGCAGGCGAATGCAATTGCTCAACTGCGCGGATGGTCTCCGTTCATCGCCATTCAGATTGAATACAGCTTGATCTAACGCACGGTCGAGCGTGAATTGATTCCAATGGCGAAAGCAATGAATGTCGGCGTGACCGCGTGGTCGCCTCTGGCAGGCGGCGTGCTTACCGGCAAGTACCATGGCCAGGGATCCTCCGAACCTGGGGGCGACCAGAAAGGCGAGCCTGGCCGGATGAGTGGCGAGATGATGAAAGATTTCTTGCCGGAGCAGCAACGAGCCGACCAAGTCGTCGCAGCCGTCAAGAGTGTTGCCGACGAAGTTGATCGGAGCCCGGCCCAGGTGGCGCTGGCGTGGCTCCGCACACGCCCTGTGCCAGTCATTCCGATCATCGGCGCACGCAAGCTTTCTCAACTGCAGGACAATCTCGCGAGCTTCGACTTGACGCTCTCATCAGGTCAAGTAGAGACGCTTGATGAAGCAAGCCGTATTGAGCTCGGGTTCCCGTACGACCTTTATCGAAAGGAACTGCCTCGCACGTTTATGTACGGCGGCATGGGAGATCGAATTTTGGTTTAGTATCCGACAATTGTCCGAATGAATGTGTGATTGGAATAAGCAGTCGCCTTGCGCTTGACGGACGAGTGATGACGATAAGGATTCAGAAAACAACAGAAGGTCATTGCACGATCCTTCGGCTGTCTGGCGAACTGGTTTCATCACAACGCGAAGCCTTGCTCGAAGAAATAGAGGGTAACAACACCGTCGCATTGGATCTCGAGGAAGTAACACTTGTCGATCTAGACATCGTGCAACTGCTGGCGCGATGCGAAGCAAAGGGCCATGAGCTGCTGAATTGCCCGCCCTACATCCGTGAATGGATTTCGAGAGAAAGCAGCAGAGCAAACGGCAGAGATGAAGAAGACTCGGTACGATTGTAAATTTGAAGTTCGGAAGGAGAATTTATGGGCATGAAAATGAAAGCGGCGCAGATAAGCAAATCGAAGGGAGATTGGGAATTAGTCGAGCGCGATATCCCAGAGCCCGGACCGGGACAGGTTCGCGTGAAGATCGATGCGTGCGGCATCTGCCACAGTGACGCTCTTGTCAAAGAAGGTCTGTGGCCGGGGCTTCAATATCCGCGCGTCCCGGGTCACGAAGTCGCCGGACGCATCGACGCAGTCGGCGAAAACGTCACCGCGTGGAAGACGGGACAACGCGTCGGTGTAGGCTGGCACGGGGGACATTGTTTCGTCTGCGAGCCGTGCCGGCGCGGAGACTTCGCGATGTGCATCAATCGCAAGGTGACCGGCATCGATTTCGATGGAGGCTACGCTGAGTACATGATTGCGCCTGCACCTGCCCTCGCTGCCATCCCTGACGAATTACCGGCGGAGGAAGCAGGGCCATTCATGTGCGCGGGCGTCACTGTCTACAACGCGCTGCGAAATTCGGGCGCGCGCGCGGGACAGCTCGTTGCCGTTCACGGCATCGGCGGGCTTGGACATCTCGGCGTTCAGTATGCGCGGCGGATGGGCTTCAAGACGGTGGCGATCAACAGAGGCAACGACAAAGAACCATTGGCTCGTCAGCTCGGCGCGCATCAATACATCGACTCAGTCGCCACTGATACGTCAGCCGAGTTACAAAAGCTCGGCGGGGCGCGAGTAATTTTAGCTACCGCGCCGAACGCACAAGCGATTTCTCCCTTGGTTGATGGACTATCACCCGATGGCGTGCTGTTGGTTCCCGCAGCGCCTGCCGAACCGCTGATGATCGGCGTGATGCCTTTGATTATGGGAAGGCGATCCGTTGCGGGTTGGTACTCGGGCACGGCGCGCGATTCGCAGGACACTTTGGAATTCAGCGCCTTGAGCGACGTGCATCCGATGATCGAGAAGTATTCGCTCGAGCGCGTGGCCGAGGGCTACGAACAAATGAGTAGCGGCAAGGTGCGCTTCCGCGTCGTGCTAACGATGGGAGATCGGTGAAACTCAGTTTCGAAGATGAGGTGATTCAAAATCGTCAAAGGAACTAAAGATCTGAATTCAGTTCTGGCTTGTGAGAAGGGGAACTTCGATGGTTCATGGCGAAGCGCGCGACTCCATTGTTGTCGAGTCTGCCGGTAGTCACGCGATCTATGTGTCTTCAGCCTAACGCGGTCGCCACAATCATCGAAAAGGCTGCCGGCGCGGTGAAGACGGCAGCGACCTAGGTGTTGTATTGGATTAGCGTAGCTTGAGGCGGCGCCCAACCCTCGATGCGGGGCGGCGCGCGCAGCAGTGTTCACCTGAATTCGGTCGTGAGCCTTGAGCTGCTGACGACCTAACCTGACCAACAAGGAGAAGTCTAATGGCAAAGAAGCAAATTGATGCGAATTCCACTCGCGGAATTAATGCACAACCTCGTCTTCACCAACGCGCTGGTGAAATTCAGCCCTACGGGACCGTGAACCATGCTCTACCGCTTGAGATGGAAGAACCCGTGCGACTACAAATGACCGAACAACTGAACCAACTGCTCGCGGATACCATGACGCTTCGCGATTTATACAAGAAGTGTCATTGGCAGGTTGCCGGTCCAACCTTTTACCAGCTGCACTTACTCTACGACAAACATTATGACGAGCAAGTTGGGCTGGTTGACTCGATTGCCGAGCGAATTCAATTGCTGGGGGGAGTAAGTCTGGCTATGGCCGCAGATGTGGCTGAAACCACACAGATCGAGCGCCCGCCTCGGGGCCGGGAAGAAGTTCCCGTTCAGTTGTCTCGATTGATCGACGCTCATCAAATCATCATTCGCCAGGCTCGACCCTTGGCACGTCGTGCTTCGGAGCTTGGAGATGACGGCACAAATGATCTGGTTGTGAGTGACGTGCTCCGCACCAACGAGCTCCAGGTTTGGTTCTTGAGCGAACACCTCGTGAACGTCCCGTTGGTGAAAGCGAAAGAGCGGTCGGCAGTCGCCGGTTAGTAAATGCGCGTTTCCTTGGTGCTGAAGATGCCTTGCGGGCGCAGCCGTGGACTCATGGCCGGGAGATTGGGCCGGGTCATTTCCGGTTGTGCGCGCCAGGGTCGCGGTGTCTGCCTTCCCACGCGGAAGCATCTACTGCCTCGTAGCCGCCTGGGATCTACGCGCGCTCTTATGGCGGTTGATCGCTGTGTGTTCGACCAGGCCAACGCCAGCAGAAATCCTCGACGGTATCGGCTTGTTCGAAACATTGGCGATTCTTGCCGCTGGGTCTTCGTGTTAGCGATCTTAAAGCAGAAGATTGATGTGTTAGAAAAGAAAGTTCAGGAGGGTCGATGAAAACTTCCGTGAGTGCTGTGCTGAGTGCCTGGGCAACTCTCATCCTTTGTTTGCTCATAGCCACGACAATTCAAGCGCAGGGGCGGATCGTGATTCAGGACCGCTTCGCGAGTGTCGACGGACTTAAGATTCACTACTTGATGGCCGGCAAAGGCGAGCCAGTCATTCTCCTCCACGGATTCGCGCAAACGAGTCGCATGTGGCGTCCGTTGATTACTGAATTAGCAAAGACACGCACGGTGATTGCGCCCGATCTGCGTGGGTTTGGTCAGTCGTCAAAGCCGACCGGCGGATATGACAAGAAAACCATGGCGCAGGATATTCATAAACTCGCCGCGTCGCTCGGATTTAAGCGGGAGAGTATTATCGGTCACGACATCGGATTGATGGTTGCGTATGCCTACGCCGCGCAGTATCCAGGCGAAGTTGATCGGATCGCCCTGATGGATGCGTTTCTGCCGGGTGTTGGTGATTGGACAACCGTTTGGCTCTTAAGAGACCTGTGGCATTTTCATTTCTACGGCGAAACGCCGCTCAAGCTGGTCACGGGTCGCGAGCGAATTTATCTCGAGCATTTCTGGAACGACTTCGCGGCAGACCGGAACCACTCTGTGCCTGAGGCGGATCGTAGATTCTATGCGGCTGCGTACGCGCAGCCGGGCGCTATTCCCGCAGGCTTCGAAGTGTTCCGCGCGTTCGAGCAGGACGCCAAAGACTTCGCTCAATTCGCGAAGACCAAACTTGCAATGCCCATGCTGGTACTGACGGGCGAGAAGGCCTCGGGAAACTTTTTGATTGAGCAGGCACGCCTGGTCGATGGGGACGTGCAGGGAGTTGTCGTTAAGGGTTCGGGGCACTGGCTGATGGAAGAAGCGACAGGTCAGGTAATTCCGCAACTCGTGGCTTTCATCAATAAGTAGCGAAGGAGACGCAGGTGGGGCTTTTGAAAGACGATTCCCTCAATCATCAAACCGGAGTCTGGGCGGTGCGTCTTGCTAAGTCGGACCCGCTGATGTTTGGCTCATCATTGGCCGATGTGTTTAGTGCGCCTGTCTACGACTGCAGAGTGTTAGGTCAGGAACAAAAGCCTGAGTTTGCGGTGACGCGGCTCCGCTCCGGCCCGCGAGAGATGGAGAGGGCCCCGCAGTACCCCGCCGATAACGCCATCCTCATCTGTGTCTCGCTTACGCCAGCAGCGGTCGGACAATGGAGAGCACGATACGATGGGCGCGAGGTTGGAGTCACACGAGCGATCCCGTTCGCGACGACATATATCGATTTGAATTGTCCGATGGAAATGTGGGTTCGTGGCCCCTTCGATTACCTGCACTATTACTTTTCCAGGGAATTGCTCGCAAGGATTGCACTAGACAACGGCGTATCGCCCGCGTTTCACCTTCAAGAAGTATTCTTCATCGAAGACCTGGTCGTGGCCCAAATGACAAAGAGCATTCTAGCGCCTGTCAGACACGGAGAGCCTCTCGATCGGTTGGCGCTAGACCATATCGCGAGGGTGCTTGGCGCACACACTTTGCAGCAGCATTGCGGTACGCCGAAGTTCGCGAGCAGTCCACGACAAGGTCTCGAGGCGTGGCAAAAGCTTCGTACTGAGGAGATGCTGCAAGCAAGGCTTGAGGGAAACATCTCGGTCAATGAATTGGCGACTGCGTGCTCGCTTTCGGAGAGTCACTTCGCCCGCCGGTTCCGACATAGTTTCGGGGCATCCGTTCATCAGTACTTGATCCAGCTTCGGATCGACCATGCGAAACACTTGCTCGCCGATAGCGATAAGCCTCTCGTAGAGATCGCATTGCAATCTGGTTTTTATGACCAGGCATCCTTTACCCGGACCTTTAACCGGATCGAGCGCACGACTCCTTCACGTTGGCGGCGGTTCAATCAGAATGGGGCAGGCGTCCACGACGAATAATCTCACCTCCGAATACTGATGGCCATCGGGTGAACAGCCGGTCGAAGTATCCCGCCGCTCGCACGATACGAGGCCGCAATTTCTTGGTTTCATCTGATTGGAAATTACAAAACGGGCCGGATTCTACAAGAGCCTGCTACTACCTCGATCTACCATGTTGAAAACGTCGGGGGTCCAAATGCGTTGGACATCACTGACATTAATGACCTCGCAGAACGGAGATGTTTTTGTCTGTGCGCAAGAACGTGACCACCGGAGAGTCACAAAGAACAAGGGGAACATAGGGTTATGACGGCTGGTTCAACGCAACGTCCTGAACGTCTGACACGAAATAACGCCCTGCTACTCCTGGTGGATCATCAGGTCGGTTTGTACACAGGCATTCGTGACATCGACGTCCTTCAACTCAAGCACAACATCGTTGGCCTTACACGAGCAATGCTCGCGCTCAAAGTGCCCGTGATCGTAACCACGACCACGGAGAAAATGTGGGGACCCCTTATCCCCGAACTCGCCGAGGTCTTGCCCGGCGTGCCGGGCATCGAACGTACTACGGTCAATGCCTGGGACGAGAAGCGTTTCGTGGATGCGGTCAAGGCCACTGGGCGCAAGAACCTCATCGTCACGGGGATTTCCACTGATGTATGTCTCGCGTTCCCGTCCATCGCTGCACTTGCCGACGGCTTCCAGAGTTATGCGGTCATCGATGCATCGGGTGGCTTCAGTCAAACTCAGGTCGACATGGGGATTCTGCGCATGCAGCACGCCGGTGTCATTCCGGTGTGCTATTCCAACGTAGCGGTTGAGATTCTGGCCGATAATGCGGCCCCGGAAGCTGAGGCGGTCTACGGCGCGCTCGGCATGCCATTCAGCGACCTGGTCTTTGGCCTCAGGCAATATTTTTCGCGAAGTTGATCGAAGGGTAGGAGTCGTCTTCAATTTCCGGTTCTGTCGAAGCCATAATGTGTGAAATGTAATCAAGGAGAGGAAAATGACGAAAAGAAAACTAAGCATCGTGTTCTGCCACGGACTCTGGGCCGATGGCTCGTGCTTCAACAAGCTGATCGTTCCCCTTCAGGCGGAGGGCCATGAGTGTATCGCCGCGCAGTACGGCCTCAACACAACGGCAGACGACGTCGCCTTGGTGAAAGCAACGATCGGCCGCGTCAGCAGCCCCGTTATCCTTGTCGGCCACTCCTACGGCGGAAGCGTCATCACCGGCGCCGGGACCGACGATCGCGTTGCCGGGCTGGTTTATATCTGCGCGCTCGCTCCCGACGCCGAAGAAACGTCTCAGACGCAGCAGTCCAAGTTCCCTAAGACCGACGTCTTCTCCCACATCGAAGTCGTGGATGGACGTATCTGGCTGCGTCTGGAGGGCACCAAGCATTTCTGCGGAGACCTTTCAGAGCAGGAGCAGCAGCTGGTTTGGGCGACCCAGGGCGTCCCCCAACCCGACCTGTTCGAGGCGAAAGTCGGGGGCACCGCCTGGAAGTCGAAGCCGAGCTGGTACATCGTCGGCAAAAATGACCAGACCGTTCATCCTGACCTGGAGCGCTTCTTCGCCAAGCGCATGGGCGCCACCACCTATGAGCTCGACAGCAGCCACGTGCCGATGCTCTCCCAACCGGAACGCGTCATCGACGTTATCCGTACCGCCGCAAAAGCGGTTCAGGCCCGCGCCAGCGTAGCATAGAAGCCGCAAATAACTCCTATTCGTCCGGGAAACCACTCGGGCCCGTTTGGGTGAGTAGTTTGCAACCAAGAAATCGGATCGCTATGAGCCCAATGAATGAGTTCCAGATGGAAACCGAATTCAAAGCGATTGTTCAAAGTGAGTCTGAAAAGCCCAGTTTAGGAAGGATGGTGCATGGAAATCGGAACCATTGGAGCAGGAGCTCTCGCACAAGCGTTCGCAAGACGAGCATTGAAGGCAGGCCATAAGGTAAAGCTTAGCAATAGCCGAGGCCCCGACAGCCTGCGAGAAATTGTCAATCAACTTGGTCCTGGAGCAACGGCTGCCACCAAGGAAGAGTCAGCGGCTTGCGAAATGGTCCTTCTTGCCGTGCCCTGGGACAACGTACCCGGCACACTTGCAAGTCTTCCCAAGTGGAATAATCAGATTCTGATCGATGGGACTAATCCTTTTCACGGTAAGGCCGGAACTTTTACGCCTGCCGATGTTGGCAACCTATCCACTAGCCAGCTTGTTGCGGCCCTAGCCCCTGGAGCACGAGTGGTAAAAGCGTTTAACCACATGCTCGTTTCTAACTTGGAGGCAGATCCGGTCGTCAGCGGGGCGAGACGGGTTGCATTTATTTCCGCCGACGATGACGCCGCGAAGAAGCGAGTTGAAGTCCTACTAAAAGCTTTTGGCTATTCAGTCGTTGATCTAGGAAACCTTCGCGATGGGGGGCTGATCCAGCAAGCTGGTGGTCCTCTCGCAGGTCGAGATTTTTTGGAAAGAGGGAGTAGTCCCGAATGAAAGCAATTCATTTGATTGCCTACGGAAATCCGGCTGAGAACTTAAAGATGGTCGAAGTTTCGGAGCCAAACGCCCCGTCTGCGAGCGACGCTCTGGTGCGCATGGAGTATGCGCCGGTTGATTACAGCGACCTCCTTTTAGCAAACGGAGTGTACTTTCTAAAACCGAAGCTTCCTTCTGTCATTGGAGGTGAAGGTGCGGGAATTGTGGAGGCGATCGGGCCGGGAGTCACCAGTGTCAAGGTAGGCGATCGTGTCACGATCCCTTTCGGAACATTCACCTGGTCGGAAAGAGTTCTTGCTCCAGCCCAAGGTCTTTTCGTCGTTCCTGCTTCAATCGATGCCAGATCGGCCTCCATGTTAAATATCAATCCTACGACGGCAGTTCTTCTCTTGAGCGAATTCGTAAAGCTAAAGCCTAAAGACTGGATTGTATTAAACGCAGCCAACTCGCAGATCGCGCGCTGCCTGATCGCGATTGCAAAATCGAGCGATCTCAACATTGTAGGTATCGTGAGACGGTCCGAGCTTATCCCGGAAATTGAAACATTGGGTGTTGATTTCGTTGGCGTCGAGTCGCCGGAACTCACAAAGCAAATTCAGATTGCAACGGGCGGAATGCCCATATCCCTGGGTCTTGATGCCGTAGGTGGTCCAGCGACAGCGACGTTGGCGAGCGTGCTTTCTCCGGGGGCTCATCTCGTTAGCTATGCGTGGCTGAGTGGTTTGCCGATTCACGTGCCGCAAGGCGAACTCATCGGTAAGAGGTTGAACATCCACGGCTTCTGGATGTATTACGAAGAGTATCTCCCCAAAATGCGAGCGGCACTGACTGAGGCGACAAAAGTAGTCGCTTCCGGCAGATTGACTTTGCCAATCACCACAACATACAAACTATCCCAAATCAAAGAAGCAATCGAACACGCTCAACGTGGTGGCAAGGTTCTATTGGATTTCAATCAGCCAAACTAGGACCTGCCACAAACTCGTAACTGGCAATGGGATCTCTCGCGAAAGACGAGAACTCAGGTTCTCAACGACATGCGCGAACAGGGACTGCCGTTCCACTCTGCGTAGCCATCACCGTTGCGAAAGGATGAACGGGATTTGTTTATCTTTCCTTCAAAGGACGCCCAGGAGCTGGCAGAAAAGTCGGTGAAGCGACAGGGCTATAATCTGATTCACTGGGATAAGTCTGGCATGGAGTATTGGGCGATATCCGACTTGGATGAAGCCGAACTGCGTCAATTCGCGGAGATCATACAGAATCGTCTCTCGCCATCACCTTGGAATTGAGGCCAGTGATTGGCCTTCTGGTAACTCGCTTCCCCTTAAACACCCTCCTTTCATCTCACGATTTCGGGTTTTCCATCAAGACCGATCGGCCTCTTTTGTAGGCACTCGTGAAACAGGCGGGAATATTTTAGCGGACTGGACAGTATGGATATGTGAAGGCAGTGGCTCAACTGCAGCGAGAACGACCGGAGTAGCAAGGGTCTAGAGACCTCGTATGGTAGGCGCACTCTGTGAGAGTAGTTGCCTGATTGTTCCGGGAACTGGCTTCTTATGAGTGCGCCTGCCGCCAACCCCATCGAGCTTCGCACTGGGGTGACCAAAACAGAAGGGACGGGAGACGAGGAATGCTGAATAGCTTGAAGAGAAACATCCCGCTTATCACGATGATGAGCTTGCTGGGACTATTTCTTACTGCGTGTAACCGGAGGCCGGGGACGGAAGACCGCCAGGTTCCTGGCAATGGCAATTCGGACACGCAGGCCAGTGCAGCTCGGGCCGCAACCCCAAATTCAAATATGGGCATGTCAAACATGGACATGTCAAAACCGGCCCCGCGAGATCGCAACAACGTGCCCACGAGTGCGGCTAAGGACCAGATCGTTATTGAAAATTTCTCCTTCAAGCCGGCCACCGTGACGGTCAAGCCAGGAACAACAGTGACCTGGGTCAACCGCGATAACGAGCCGCACACCGTGAGCGACAGCGACAAACGATTTAAGTCGGGCGCGATGGATACGGACGAGCACTTTTCGTATACCTTCGCCGCTACCGGTACCTACAATTATTTCTGCGCCATCCATCCGCGCATGACCGGTCAGATAATTGTTAGATGATCCCTTTAAGGAGGACACCGATGTCAGACAAGATGAACAAAGATCAAGAGAGCGACGGAGTTGGGCGGCGCAGTTTTCTGAAATGCATGGCCTGGGCGGGCACCGGGCTTGTTTGGGCTATGAATGCGGGCGTCCTGACATCTTGCACCCTCAGGCCAGGCGCCAGGCGAAAAGGTAAATTCAGCTTCGTCCAGATCAGTGACAGCCATATTGGATTTAGCAAGGAGCCGAATCAGGATGTGACGCGCACTTTCCAGGAGGCGGTTAGCCGGATCAATGCACTGGAAGATCAACCGGCTTTCCTGATTCACACCGGTGATATCACTGATCTCTCCAAGCCGGAACAGTTCGACACGGCCACACAGGTGCTCAAAGGCGCGAAAGTCAGTCAGGTTTATTACATTCCGGGCGAGCACGATGTGTTCCTCGATGACGGAAAGATTTATCTCGAGCGATATGGCAGGGGGACTCAGGGCAACGGCTGGCAAAGCTTTGACTATGAAGGGGTGCACTTTATTGGACTCATCAATGTGTTGAACCTCAAGAAAGGTGCTGGAACGGGGCTCGGGGGCAGCGGGTTCGGTCAATTGGGACAGGAGCAACTGGAATGGTTGGAGAAAGACGTCAAAGGACTATCAACCAGCACGCCGATTGTTGTTTTTGCTCATATACCCCTGTGGACTGTTTTTCCGGAGTGGGGCTGGGGCACGGAGGACAGTGCGCAAGCGCTCTCTTACCTTAAGCGTTTTGGATCGATCACGGTGCTGAACGGTCACATCCATCAGATCCTGCAAAAGGTCGAAGGCAACGTCACGTTCCATACGGCGCGATCAACCGCCTTTCCGCAGCCTGCGCCTGGCGCCGCGCCTGCGCCTGGTCCAATCACAGACGTTCCGGCGGACAAACTGCGCGGCGTTCTTGGTTTGACGGATGTGACCTACATTGCGAATGACAGCCCGTTGGCTGTAGTGGACTCAACACTTGCTTAACTCAATCTCTTCTTTCAATGCCGTAGTCGAATAGATTGGGTTTGCCGTCATAGCTACTCTAGACCAATCTAGTAGCGGATGAAAAAGAGAGCAAAGTAGAGCGTGCCAAGGTGTTGAGCTGGGAAGGGCTGCTGATGCCACTTCTCTTGTTTTCATAAACTCTTTTCCCCCCTTTGCTTTTGCGTTCGGCGCCCCGACCCTTGGGAGATCCACATGGCCGGCCTCGGATCGCCCAGCGAGCTTTGGTCTTCGCGCGCTGGGCCCCGCATGTTCTTAAATACTCACCAACGGTAGTGTGCGATACCGTTTGCCCGTCAATCGCGCCAGCGCGTTCACCACAGCCGGTGAGATCACCGGAACCGGCGGCTCGCCGCAACCCGTCGGCGCTTCGAGGCTTTTCACGATGTGCACATCAACCGCGACCGGCGCGTCCATGATGTAAGGCGGAGCAAAGCCGTCGAAATTCCTCTGCTCCACTCTGCCGTTCTTCAATGTGATCGCGCCTTTGGCCATCAACTGTGAGACACCAAACGCCAGTCCCGCCTGAAACTGACTCTCCACTGCCAGCGGGTTAACTGCCAAGCCACAATCGACCGCGACTGTCGCGCGATGAATCCTCGGCCGCTTGTTCTCAATCGACACGTCGACCGCGCACGCCACGCCGGTCCCAAAAGATTCATGACACGAAACTCCGAGCGCGTGTCCGCGCGGTAGATTGTCGCGCCAACCAGCACTGGCGTGCTCCAACAGGTCGAGAACGCGCAGCGGCTTTTTCGCTTCCGGTTTGAGTAGCTTGCGTCGATACGCAAATGGATCAATTCGCGCTCGCATCGCAAGCTCATCGATCAACGTCTCCATCACAAACGCGCTGTGCGAGTTTCCGACTGAGCGCCACCACAGCACAGGCACATTAATTTTCGGGTGATGAATTGAGGCGTGAAAATTCGGAATCGCGTAGTTTGTGTCCGCAACACCTTCAACCGCTGTTACGTCCACGCCATTCGTAATCGCAACGGTGGCAAACGGACCGTCGGCATTTATCGCCTGGCCGACGATCACGTGACGCCACGCAGCCGGCAATCCATTTGGCCCAATGCCGACTTCAACGCGATGAAAGTGCATCGGACGATAGTAGCCCCCTCGCACGTCATCTTCGCGCGTCCAGACGAGTTTGAGCGGAGTTCCGCGCAGGCGTTTCGCGATCACCGCTGCTTCGCGTTGCACATGAGAATCACCGACCGCACGTCTGCCGAAGCCGCCGCCGGCCATCTCGGTATGGAAAGTTACCTGCTCCGGCTTTAGTCCCAGCACTTCCGCGACCGCCGCCTGATCCCCTGTCTGAAACTGCGAACCGGCCCACACTTCCGCCGCGTCACCATCGAAGCGCACAGTCGTGTTCAGCGGCTCCATCGGCGTGTGCGCGAGGAAGGGAAACTCATACTCCGCCACCAGTCGATTGCTCGGTGCGATCTTGTCGATTGCGGCTGGGTCTCCCTGAGTTGCGGCAACAATTCCGGGCGATTGGCCGAGCTGTCGGTATTTGTTCCATAACTCAGCCGTGTCGGCCGCCTCTACTCCCGCGAGATCCCATTCGACCTTGAGCAGTCTCCGCGCCTGTTTCGCCGGCCAGAACTTGTCGGCAACGATCGCGACGCCGGTGCCTCTTACCAGCGGGATCTCAAAAACATCGAGCACGCCTTCAACGCGTCGCGCTTCGGCATCGCTGATGCTCTTAACGCGACCGCCGAACACAGGCGGATGAGCAACGACCGCCACTTTCATCCCCGGCAGATCCAGGTCCAGGCCAAACTTCAGCGAACCATCACACTTGGGCCGGCTATCCAGCCGTTTGGCGGGCTTGCCGACGAGACGAAACTCCGTCGGATTCTTCAAGCGAACAGTCGCCGGCACGGGTTGGCGCGCCGCTTCCCTCGCCAGCTCAGCATAGGTGGCGGACTGTCCTGCTGGGCCATGGACCACGCTTGCTTCGGTGCGACACTGGTCCGGTGCGACGTGCCAACGCTCCGCGGCGGCGGCGACGAGCATTGCACGAGTCTTCGCGCCGAGTTCGCGATACTGCTGATACGACCGTGCGATCGAACCAGAACCGCCAACCAACTGAATGCCGTAAATGGGATCCTTGTAAACATCAGCCGCCGGGGCAAGCTCAGCAATTACATTTGCCCAGTCGGCATCCATTTCGTCTGCAAGCACGAGCGGCAAACCGGTCTGAATGCCCTGACCAAACTCGAGCCGATTAACCTGAATCACAATCTTGCCGTCGGTCCTGATGTTGACGAATGCATCCGGCGGGTAGACCTTTGCGGCAGGAGCCTGATTTCGTTTCCTCGCGGCTGCCGGTAGATCAAGGTACAACGAAACCAACAGTCCGCCGGCTGCCGCCGTTGATGCACACAGGAAGCTGCGCCGGTTCACTTGCATCTCGTTCTTAACTTTGGGCGTTGCTCGCATTGTGCCTCCTTTACTTCAGTTGCCCGGACGCACTCTTGATGGCTTCACGAATCCGAACGTAGGTACCGCACCGACAGATGTTTCCGCCCATCGATTCCTCGATATTCGCATCGTTGGGTTTCGGATTCGCTTTCAACAAGGCGCACGCGCTCATGATTTGGCCGCTCTGACAATACCCGCACTGCACGACATCCTTTTCCACCCAGGCGTCTTGCACCGTTCGACCCACTCGATCATTTCCAATCCCTTCAATGGTAACGATCGGACGATTCCCGATGAGCGATACGGGCACCACGCATGAGCGTGTAGCGATGCCGGCAACGTGCACCGTACATGCGCCGCAGGCGCTGATCCCGCAACCATATTTGGTGCCCGTCAATTTCAACTCTTCACGCAGCACCCACAGGAGCGGCGTCGATGAGTCAACGTTCACCTGTTTGCGCTGGCCATTGACATTGAGTTCATAAGTTGCCATGGCGGTTCTCCTATCTGCGCGTCTATTTTCCTTGGGGGCACGGCATGCCGGCCTCGATCCAGCGGCGAGTCGCGGCGACGAACTCGGCGTGGGTTAGTGGCGGTGGGGTCCTCATCGTCCCGTCTGGTCGCCGCCCTGAGTTCCAGGCCCAAAGGACAAGAGGCTCTTCTTCGTGATGCTTCAACAATCCAGGCCCGTTGAGACCGTGGTTCTTCGAACGGTCAGTTACGGCGCGACAGACAGCTCCGCTCGAAAGAGGTTGATCGTTTCCGTCCTGCCAACGCATAGACAGTGGAGCGAGGCGCCACTTATGACCGCCTGGTACACCGGTACTGTCGGCATTTGTTTCCTGATGACAACTCGCACAATTCAGTCCGGCCACGCCTTTGCCTTCTGGACCTCGAATGACATTGGCGAAATGTCGGTGGCGATCATCACCCTGTTGAGGGTAATTCGTCGCCGTATGACAGTTGATGCAGCGAGGATGCGTTAGGACTGAATAGATTTGTTGCCAGGCGGTCAGGCCGTCCGCTCGAGTCGCCGTGCCAGCTTTCGATTTCTGAGACATCTGCCCTCTCGCGGGCCCGGCTAACGTCAACACGGACCAAACAGAACAAACGACCAGGATTACAGATAGTGCCCGGGCTTTTGAGTTGCTGGAAGGCATTGTTTTCTCCTTGATCTTCGTTCAATGCGCGGCCGTAGCCGGCGGCTGTACGGTCGTCATTAAGCACAGGGAGTTGAGTTCGCTGCAAACACGGGTGTTGGTCTGGCACGATATCGTGAGTGGCGAACAAGGAGGTCAGTATGAACAAAGCCCTGACGCTTGCACGTCGACAAGAACTTCGCGACCTTTTGGCGAGGCGATCTCCACATCCTCAAAATCAAACCATGACCCAGCGCGTTTGGTACAAGAGCTTTCATATCCGGCCGCTAGTATGGAATAATCGCCATCGATACGTCCAAGATTTTGTTTTGATGGATCTAATACCTGAGAGGTATCGAATGGAATTGCGGCATTTGCGATATTTCGTGGCAGTTGGCGAGGAGCAGCATTACGGACGGGCTGCCGAGCGCCTCCATATCGCCCAGCCAGCGCTATCACGACAGATCCAGGATCTAGAGAAAGAGATGGGATTCGTTCTATTCGATCGATTGCCGCGAGGTGTCCGATTGAACGCAGCTGGGAAACTGTTTTTGAACGATGCGCGTCGCATTTTGCAAGACCTCGATGAGGCGAAGCTTCGCGCCGAGCGGATAGCCCATGGCAAAGCCGGTACACTTCGAATCGGAATTGCCACCGCGGTATCCTGGCATGGATTGGTTGTAGACTCCTTTCGCGAATTGCGGCGTTGGCAGCCGGAGGTGGAGCTGGAGCTGCATCATCTGCTTTCTGTTGATCAGGTTGAAGCCATCCTGTCCGGCCGACTGGATGCTGGGTTCGCCGCTAGGCTCACACCGTGGCACAAGGATCTGGCGCATTGGGAATTCGCGCAGGATAGAATGGTCCTGGCAGTGCCCAAAGGTCACGCATTAACAAAGCGAAAAACAGTTCGATTGCGGGATCTGCGAAACCTTCCGTTTGTCTGGTTCCCCCGCTGGGTCAACCCAGTCTTCTATGATCGAATGATGCAGGCCTGTGCTCGCGGAGGGTTAAGCGCTCCGCGCATTGTTCAGGAGGCGCCGGATCGCGACACCAATTTGGGTCTTGTTCAGTGCAGGATTGGACTCTCTTGGCAGCCCGAAACCGTGCGCTTGCACTGTCCCCGAGGCATCGTTTTGCTCTCGGTTGTTGATATGGATGTCCGGCTCCCATTTAACCTAATTTGGAAAAAGGACAATTCGTCGCCTTTGCTGAAGAGATTTGTAACTCAGGTCGAAGCGTTAGGACGAAAAAAGTCAGCGCGAGCTGACGGCGTCAAGAAATAGGCAAACACCGTGAAAACCGCCGAGACCTCAACGACGTGGAAATCCCTTGCGTACGTTCTGCGACAGTCACCACTGACGATTCCTGCCCCATCGAAACCTCGGTTCATCCGCACCCGTATAGTCGGGATCGAGATAAATGTGCAGGCCCGATATTCGGCCATCTCGAAACTTGAAGACGTTGCAGAAGCGTCCGCCAGGAGTTTTGCCCCCTGCCCAAGACTTCCCGGACATTCTGCCGTGTGAAGTGCCTTCAACGATCAGGTAGTCGCCCGAACGAATGAAAGTGAAACTGTCATAATCGTGCTGAATGTATTCCAGGGACCCCTCGAATCCCTTAACCATTTCTAAGAACGACTGCGGTCCAAATCCAAATCCAAATTTAGGAAAATAAATTTCGGCATCTTCATGGAACAGTTCAAGAATGTCTGGACGTCCCTTGTCAGCCCTCATGAAATACTCGCGAGCAATTCTTATTTTCTCTTGATCGTTCGACACCATTTCGTTCGCCTTTATTTCCTTAGCCAATGCGATACTGACCGCCGTCGATAACAATTGCCTGGCCAGCCTGTCTTCGATGGGCCTCAGTCTTCAAGTACGGCCTCAACATCGATGACGATATCGATTTCATTCCCCACGACAATCCCGCCGCGGTCCAAAGTGTTTTGCCAGCTGACGCCAAAGTCCTGGCGATTGATCTGCGTGGTAGCGAGAAAACCCGCGCGTGTCTTCGGTCCCTTGTCGACTCCATCTTCCCACCAGGGCGTCTCCCATTGTCCGAGATACCTGACGGCCAAACTGACTTCGCGGGTAACGCCACGAATTGTCAGATCCCCGGTGACAGCGAAGTCGTGCTCGCCTTTGACTTCAACTTGGTTGCCCTTGAAAGTGATCTCCGGATGATTCTCCGCGTCAAGAAAATCTGAGCTGCGCAGGTGATCGTCCCGTTGTTCCGCTCCGGTCCAGATCGCTTTGGCATCAATCCGTATTTCGACCGAGGAATTGGTTGGATCTTCAGGATCGAATTCAAGCGTGCCCTGAATGTTTTTGAAATGCCCGCGAACGTAAGTCACCATCATGTGCCGGGCACGAAACTCGGCGGCGGTGTGTCCGGGCTCAAACGTCCATTTAGCCATTATTGACTCCGACGAAGTGTTACTCGCTCATTACGTACGTTGGACAAGAATACCAGCGAAGTATTGGCGATGACCAAAGATAATAAACTACAGCATGCTTTCTCGAACTTAAGAAGTCCATTTCAGCAAGAAGCTCGTGCTCCTTGCCGCTCATTATTTGCGCAGTCGCTCTCTTCGCCCCCATCTAAAAGCTCGCGACCGCCTTCGTTCTCTCAGCTCCAATATGATTCGAGAAACTTCTATCATCAATCTTTCGTGAACGAGTTCGGCCGCGAATTCGTTGCACCGCCGTGCCAAAGACCGAGCCTTCTCGCTATCGCCAAGGTGCACTCCGGGGCGTGCTGACCGACATCGGCAACGTCGATCCCGGCGTCGTCCCATGAAAGAGATCATTGCTTCTTTCGACCACGGCAGCGGGGCCCACCCTCCGACGGGAGCATGAAAATCATTTGTCTCTCCCCAGAAGAAGTCCGGCAATATGTGATGGTGGGTATCAATCGTCAACTGTTGTTCTCTCGATTTCCAAGTCTTTGCGTCATCCCTCTCGGCCAAGAATCAGTTGGGCGGCTCGGCCCGCAATCATGTGGGTCGACGCGTTTGTCCCTGGCCCCGTGATGATCCGTGGCATCACTGAGGCGTCCGCCACGCGTAAACCTGAAATACCGTGCACGCGAAGCTCCAGGTCGACAACAGCGAGCTTGTCCACGCCCATTTTGCAAGTGCCAACTGCGTGCCCGAAACTCGCCGAGCCGAGTCTGGCAAGTTCTAGGATCCCCTCGGCACTCGCCCTGGGCCCCGGAATGAGTTCGGTCTCGCGCAAATTGTCGAAGGCGTGTTGACTCCCGAGCTCACGCGCTACTTCGATAGCGCGCACAACGGCCGCAAAGTCGTGATCCGTTCCGAGATAATTGCCATCGATCACGGCGACATCCTGAAAGTTGTTGCTCGCCAAACGGACGGCGCCTCGGCTCGTCGGCTGCACAAGGGCTGGCGCGATCGTGAACGTGTCCGGTGGAGGTGTTCCAAAGCGCGAGGCTACCTCGGGCGTAACCACCGGTAGTTGATGAAGCACAAGACTAATGTCTGTGTCACCCGAAAGGCCGCTGGACAAGTAAGCCTCTGCCTCGACGGCATTGCTGCCGGCCGGCCGATCCGGCATCTTGCCTTTGTACTTGAACACGACGCCGGACACGAGCACATGGTCCTGCAGATTCTGGCCCACGCCGGGCAGGTTCTCGACGACGTCGATTCCAAGGCTGCGAAGCGCCTTCGCTTCGCCGACGCCTGACAGCATAAGTAGCTTCGGGCTATTGATGGTGCCCGCGGCAAGGATCACTTCCTTGTCGGCCGTGATGTCCTTTACGACTCCGTCTGTGATTAGCTTGACGCTCACGCAGCGGGTACCTTCAAAGTTCAGTTTCACAACGTTTGTGTTGAGCAGTAGGGTGAGGTTCGGTCTCGACAACGCCGGGCGCAGGAAGGCGCGGACGGCGCTCACTCGAGTCCCATCCGCTGCGATGTTCATGTTGATGTAGCCGGCGCCAGGCCGCATCGGTCCATTCACGTCATCCAAAATGGGCATGCCCATCTCGCCGGCTGCCTCAATGAAAGCAGGCGCTGTGGGATGAGGATCTTTTGGACGACGGATGTGGATGGGACCGCCGGCTCCGCGCCAGGCATTGGCGCCGCCCTCCCAGTCCTCCTGACTCTTGAAGACCGGAAGCACGTCAGCGAAGGCCCAACCCTGGGCTCCGTTCTCCGCCCACCCGTCATAGTCCGCTTGCGTGCCGCGTATCCATACCATGGCATTGATGCTGGTGCCGCCGCCAAGTACGTGGCCGAGGGCCATATTGAACTTGCGATTGTTCAACCGCGGCGAGGGGACGATGGGCAGGTGGTAGTCGAGCGGGCCGGCGACATTGTAAAACCAGATGCTTGGATCCAGGATGGTGGGTGCGTCGTCGGCCCCTCCGGATTCGATTACGAGGACTTGCGCGCCGGACGCGGACAATTCCGCAGCCAGAACCGAACCAGCCGCCCCTGCTCCCACCACGATGAAGTCATATCGCCTTTCGTCGTTCGCCTCGTTGATCATTTCGAACTCCCAGAATCTAAAATCTGCTTGGTTCGACTTCTAGACTCGTTTCCGTTAACTGGGAATCACGCCCGCTGCACAAATATTCCGGAAAAGTGCTGGCGATTCCGATAGAAAACTATCAACCACAAGACTGTTACGACCGCCGCTGGTGGTGCTCCGCTCGGATTCATGAACACGTGAAAACAAATGATGTTCACGATGATCGGCCCAAGCAGCACCAACGCGAGCGGTACGAATCGGTTCACCAGCAGTAACAAGCCGCCCGCGATTTGGAGCGCCGCCACCACCCAATAATAGTGAGATTGGATCAGCGCGCCGAGGAACTGACCGGCCAATCCTGTAGGCGCAGGCCCCGTGTTGAGAAAATTCAAAAAGCCATTGAGGCCAAACACAACAAACACTAGCCCCAGTAAAATGCGTGCAATCAAGGTTACGATTTTCATTTCGCGTTTCCTTTCGATCGTTTCAAAGCCCTTACCAATTTCAGTGTGGTGCGCCGTCAGTGGTGCTGGGCTGTTTGGGAAAATTCTCCCGAGCCCAGCTCGAAAATCGAGTCGGTTCCCGGACTGCTATCAGAGTCCAGCTCACGGCAGCTTGTCGAAAAAGAGATAAACGGCGGCAATCCGTCCATCCCGGGCGATGATGAAATCAGTGCCGGCGAGCGTGGCTCCTCACCAATGCGGCCCTCTACCCATTTGACCCGCCCGGCATTGCCCAGTTCCTCGGGCTCGGCAATTGGCTGATATCGAGAGTCTGCGTGAGTAGCCCGGATCGAGCCCGCGACGCGATCGATCTCGTCGCGCCCACGGTAGACGCCCCCGTTAGGTTCGTAGAACACGCAATCTTCGGTGAAGATCTCGTCGATCGCCGCGCGCCGACGGACGGGGTCATTTTCACCGAAGACGTCGTGAAGATTGCGGGTCAGCAAGGTCGGTATACTATAGGACATGGCTTGTCTCCTCTGTGCTTTGGTCTGCCATAAACCATTGAGCCCGAATACAAAAAAGGTCAGCCCCAGTAAAATGCATCGGGTCAGGGTTACAGTTTTCATTTCGAGCTCCTTTTGTTAGTTTCAAAAAGCCTTACCAATTTCAGTGTCATGCTCCGTCAGTGGCGTTGAGCTGTTTGGGAAAATTCTCTCGAGCCCAGTTCGAAAATCGTGTCGGTTCGCGGCCTGCTACTTTGTTTGCGAGCGCAATTCGATCGGAGGAATCCGAACCCAGATAACTATGAGCTTCCCAGTAACTGAGCATCTCGGCAATTTCGGTTGCTCCGGGAAAGGAAGCAGCGAAGCTTTCCTTTGGGACCTGCTTGTATGAAAAGTTATGCCCTTGTCGGTTTAGGGTCTCAACGATTTCATTAAAGCTCATGAAATCACCGACCAGTGGCAGATACTGACCATTGCCTGCCGCGTCCGGGTGTGCGAATGCGCCGGCCACGATATCGCCGAGTTCGTTGATGTCACCCATGTGAATGACGCGCAGTGTCGGATCAAGAGGAAGCGCCCAGCCCATCGACCCGTCCGCCTGCTTGTGCGGACCAATGGCGCCCGCGAGATTCTGGTAGTAGAAAGGGGCGATGACGAAGGTGTAATTTTCAAACCCGCCATCCTTCACTACGCGATCGATTTTGGACTTGCCGGTAAAGTGGGGAACGTTGAACTTGGCACCGCTGATCGCTTCTACATCAGGCAGGGTTGACCAGATAAAGTGTGTGACCCCGGCATCCTTTGCGGCGCGCACCGCCGCTGTTGCCTGCTTGAGCTCGTCGGCGCCTCCGTAAAAATTGGTCACCAGGAAAACTCCGTGTGCCCGTTCAAATGCAGCTTTGAGCGTCTCCGGTTTGTCTAAATCTGCCTCGAGGACTTCCTCTGCGATTTCCCGATGCTTGTCTGGATTGCGAGTCAGTGCTCGCACCTTGAATTGTCCGCGGGCTTGCAGGGCACGTACGACTCCGCCTCCCTGCTGTCCCGTTGCACCGATCACGGCGATCAGTTTTTCATTGTTGGATAACACCTTGGTACTCCTTTCATCTTCAATCATTCAAGATTCAATCGCGCCCATAAGGCCTCATTCAGGACTGAAATAGCTTCTGGTCAATGAACGTGTACAGCCTTGACACGCGACCATCACGCTCTTCGAGGAAGTCTGTTCCCGTGTAGTGGAACGGTTGACCTGGCATCCCGCTTCCCCACCGGCAAGTCGCAACATTGTGCATGGTCTGGATCTCACCCGTGACCGTGTAGCGGTATTCTGGGAAGTGTTTGCGAATCTCTGAAGCCGCTTCATTGATACCCTCGCGGCCCACAATGCGACCGCCGGGATGAATCCAAAGGCAATCTTCGGTGTAAGACTCCGCGAGCAATGCCGCACGCTTGAGCGGATCGAGCTCTATAAAAATCTCATTGAAGTTGCGCATAAGCAGCTCAGAGGAAGTTGCCTTCATAAATGGATCCTCCTAAAACATCGTGCAAGACAATTTAACCAAGTAGACCAAAAACCGCCGATCACCAACTTGTGGCTCGGGAGACCTTCTAGGGCTTGCCCGTGTGCAAGCCTTCAGGCCGAAGGAGATTTCAGCGCCCCAGCAAGAACGTCGCGGAGAGGCTTGGGCGCCCGGCCGCCAAGGCGCTCGACGTCACCGGTCACGATGTCGAACGCACCCGCCGCGAAGCTCACCTGGATGCTGATGACGATGTTGACGAGCTCCACCGGCAGACCCGCCTGCGTCAGTCCGGCGCGCAGTTGCTCTTCCGTGATCGCAAGGAACGCGAGCGGCCGGCCAGTGATTTCGGCGATGAGGGCCGCGCGTTCCGCACCCGACAGGCGCTCGGGGCCGGTAGCGTTGTAGATCGCGCCTACATGGCCGTCACCGATCAGGATTCCGGCTGCGGCGGCCGCCACGTCGTCACGCGCAACGAAAGCCACCCGGTTCTCGGCCAGCCCGGTCAACACGCCCTCGGCCAGCGACGCCTGCGCCTGCTGCACGAAACTTTCGGCATAGAAGTTCATACGCAGGATGGTCCACGCCGGCGCCGTGGCGATCAGACGTTGTTCGCCCCGCCAGTAGGAGGCGCTGAGCGCCGGCTCCTCCTCCTGCCGCGCGCCGGCGGACGACATGAAGACGATATGCTTGATGCCCGCCCTCACGGCCGCGTCGATGGCAGCGACGTTGTGCGCCGCGCGCTTTCCGGGTTCCAGGGTCGGGATGATGAGCAGACGATCGAGACCCGCATAGGCCTCCGCAAGGCTTTCGGGCCGGTTGTAGTCTCCGAACCGGCCCTGGGCCGTCGCAGTGATGGTCTCGGGCGTCCGCGAGATCGCCACTACCTCGTGCCCCGCGGCACGCTGCAGCAGTTCTGAAACGACGCCTCTGCCCAAATGTCCGCTGGCGCCACTTACACCGATTTTCATGTCACCCTCCAATAGTTCTCCAACGAATCAACTAAGTTTCCGGCGACCTTCGCCGTGATCTCAATTACGGGCGAGTAAAAAGGGGATCGTGTGGAGTGCATTATTTTTTTAACCTCTTTTCTTCATCGTCAAAGTCTTGCCGGGGAGTGCTTCGTCTCTCGTCTGCCCCGAAGCTTTACCCCCCTCGTCCCCTGAGTCGATCTTTTACTTGATCGATCCACCTTCGGACATGGAGAGGGCAATTTTCCAGCTTGATGCCATCGGCCTCGCAGCCGCGGAGAAATTTGACGGCATCCTGGTTGACAAGCGTCACGTCCCTCAAATCCAAGATCAGCTGCTGCCCAGATGTCTCGACGGCGAGCAGTTGTTCGAGCTGCTTGATATCCTCTGTTGTTTCGATCCGGCCGCTAAGTGTGAACAGAACTCCACCATTCCCTGTTCTCCGAGTTCTTAGCATGCGATCTCCGTTTACTTGAAAACAGCAGACGCGGCCGATGGCATTTCACTCCTCTGGCGAATATGTGATGAGCTCACGTTCGGCCTGAAGCCAATCCTCAACCTCATAGCCAGGTTGAGCTCCGCGCTGCAGATAAATCTCGTACGCGCGATTTCTTATTTCTTGCTCACGCGTTGACTGCAGTAACCGTTCTCTTTCCCCAAGTGCCGTACCTTGTTGCGTGGGGTCAGTACTGCGGATTGTCTTTGCTTTCGATGCCATGTGCGTCTCCTTTGAAAAATGGACCTCATTCCTTGATCATGAACCATTCGGTGCGATGAAGATTTTCATCGTGCTTGCGTCCCGTAGCCGCTCGAAAGCGTCGGGGGCGTCGTCGATGCCGACGATCTCGGAAGTCAGATCGGCGACTTGGAGCCCTCCATCGGTCAGTAGGGAGATCACTTCGGTGAACTCGTCGACGTACGTGAAGCAGCCCAGCACGCGCAGCTCCTTGACCAGGATCGTCAGTGGATCGAGCCCTGCGCGCCCGCCGCCGACTATAACGATGGTGCCCTCGGGCCTCGCCGCCGCCAGGGCGCTGCGAACGCCCGGTTCACTGCCGGAGCACTCGAGGACCGCGTCGGCCTTCAGACCATCGAGCGCCGCGGCGTCCACGCTCGGGTCGAATGCGCGATCGACGTGTGAGGCTTCGGCATAGCTGCGGCGCGCGGCGGACGGCTCGCTCAGCCAGACACGCCCCGCCCCGAAGTGGCGTGCGAGCCGACAACACAGCTGACCGATCGGACCACCACCCACCACGAGTGCGGATCGCCCGGTCAGGTCGCCGGCGAGCATGACAGCGCGGAGTGCGGTGGCGGCCGGCTCCACCCAGGCGGACTCGATCCGCCCCATCTCATCCGGCACAGCGTGCAGGGTTTTCGGTGAGACCGCCATCTGTGCCGCCAGAGCACCATCAGCCTGGAGGCCGATAGCCCGCTCAAGCGTCGCGGGAATGCAGTGGTTCAGCCGACCTGAACGACACGCCTCGCAGACGCCGCACGTGTCGCCGTTCGGGTTGATGCAGACGCGTTGGCCAACATGCCAGCCAGTCACGTCACGTCCAACGCGAGCGATCCTGCAAACCGGCTCGTGCCCCATGATGAATCCGCCGAGGTAGACCTCTGGGGTCTGGGAGGCGTGCAGGTCACTTCCACAGATGCCGCACAGGTCTATGTCGACAAGCACCTGATCGTGGCGGGGCGTCGGTACCGGTCGGCGCTCGAGGCCGATGCCGCGATCCGTCCTCAGCACCATCGCTGTCATCTCGGCCGATCCGAGAACCCCTCGACCGGCCGGATCTGACTCAACGGCAGAACTCGACCTGCGTCGGCCCGTAGGTCCCTCCGCGCGTTTGCCGCTGGCGTCGGCTTTGCGCAGCTTCCCACGCTGAGCGTTATCGGACATCATGGATTCTCCTGTCTCGCCGTGGTCACTGGTTGGTCTCCCAGCAATTGCGGATCCTTTTGCGGCCCTCTGCCGCTTTCTAATCTACGTCCAGAGATGTGCCCGTGATGGTCAACGACATGGTGAATCCGATCTTGACTGCTGTCGTGCTCACGGGATCACCAGGAGGTTGGCGGTCAAGACGGCTTCGAGATTTGAAGGAGGCCCAGTTGCGCCAGCATCACGGTTCCGGACGGATAGCAGTTGAAGGATTGAATCTTGCCGTCTTTCAACCGAAATACGTCACAGCACGGTGCATCCATCCGCTTTCCTGTTGGCGGCACGGTTCCCTGAGGCAGTGTCAGCGGCCCTTTGTGAGTTCCCTGCAAGGCGAGCTCTACTACCACCATATCTCCGGTGACGTAAAAGTTGTACAGTTCGCGGTGCATGTCGGGAAACGCCGCCGCGTAAAACTCGACGGTACGACCGAGCTCAATTGGCCCGCGATACGTGACCCCAATCGACTCATCCGTGAAGGTCCCATCTTTGGTGAAACAGTTCGCCCATCCGACAACGTCTTTGTCCTCGGCGACTTGGTACGCCTTCCGAATTGCTGCCTCATTCGCATTCATATTGAAACTCCTTTGCTAAATACTTAACCGACCTGCTTTACAGAAACCACGCCGCTCGGTTCATGACGCTCCTATGCGACTGAATAGTCGCGACCGACAGCTTTACCGGTCCGACGCGACGCACCGAATGGCATTTCATTCCTCCGAGCCTTGCTGAATGAAAGACGGATTGAAGAAGCGCAACTTGACGGCCAATGGTAAATTACTGAAAATAAGGAGCCAACCATCGCTCACAATGCCCGACATTTCGACAATGACGAAATTCCGGGCAGAACAAACGATGGTAGCTGGTCTGACGGCGCGGGGTGAATGAAGGACCTAATCCGTTGACCGCGATCGGGGTCGCTCAGCTTCCTGTGGGAGACTGCTGCTTGGTACTAATCGAATAGGTGTGAGCTATGGTTGTGTGCTGGTATCGTAGCTTGTTGCCTGGGCGATATCGGCAGGCGTTCAACTCCGTGGCTTCGCCCTGAAACGATTCTTGTTGATATTTAGCGACTGAATCTTCGATTCGAGCGTGGACCGCGCAATCCCTAGCTTCGCCGCTGCGCCTGACGGTCCGAATACTCGTCCTTGGCTTTCTCGCAGGGCTTCTTCGATCACTTCTTTTTCTTTAGCTGCCAGCTTCTGCGAAAGGTACAGCTTGCTGCTTGATTTCTCATGATGAGACTGTTGCGATAGCCAGCTTTCATCTACCGTAAAGAATTCTGTTTCGCACACGATTACCGATCGTTCGATGACGTTCTGCAGTTCGCGTATGTTTCCGGGCCAAGGATACGACTGGAGCAACTGCAGGGTCTTCTTGTCGACACTCCGGATGTTCTTGCCCGCTTTGCGCGCATAGCGATCGATGAAGTATTCAACGAGCAGGGGAATATCCGTCCTCCGTGCTCGCAAAGGCGGCATCTCGAGAGGAAATACGTTCAGCCGGTAATAAAGGTCCTCGCGGAAGGCGCCGTTGGCAACGGCGGCTTTTAGATCGCGATTCGTGGCGGCGACGACTCGAACGTCAACGCGGATCGACTGTCTCCCGCCGACTCGCTCGAATTCCCGTTCCTGTAACACCCTGAGCAGCGCGACCTGAGTGTCGGGCAATAGTTCGCCCACCTCGTCAAGTAAGATCGTTCCGCCCTCGGCCAGTTCGAACCGCCCGAGTCGGCGCTGCATGGCGCCCGTGAACGCTCCCTTCTCATGGCCGAACAACTCCGAGGCAATCAAGTCACGGGGGATTGCCGCGCAGTTCACACTGACGAATGGGCGCGAAGCGCGATTTGACCGTCGGTGGATGGCGCGGGCGACAAGCTCCTTGCCGGTTCCGGTCTCACCGGTAATGAGAACCGTAGAATCGGTTGGTGCAACCTTGGAGACGAGCGAGAGCACGGTTTGCAAAGCGGGCGAGGTTCCAACGATCTCCTCGAACATCGAGGCCCTGTCGATTTCTTCGCGGAGAGCGACGTTTTCCTGTTGCAGTTTCTCTTCAGCTCGCTTGCGTTCTTCGATATCGGTACACGTCACATACCAACGTCTGATCTGTCCTTTGTCATCGCGAACCGGGTTCGCACGAGCCAGAAACCAGCGGTAAGTTCCATCGCCCTTGCGCAGCCGTAACTCCAACTCGTAGGCCGATCCTGCGGAGAGAGCACGATCAAAATAATCCTGTTCCCGCGCTCGGTCATCTGTATGAACGAACGCACCGCGCTCAGCTGTCTGCCGCCACTCCTGGAGACTAACGCCTAAGTAATCAAGTGCGATGCGGTTGACATGGAGCCGTTCACGGTTGGGTCCATATACAGCAACAAATTGAGGCGCGAAGTCCAGCATCTGCCGAACCTCTCTTTCCTGTTCGCGGATTTGGTCTTCCGCCCGCTTGCGATCTTCAATGTCGGTGAGGACGCCATACCATTTGACGATGATGCCCACCTCGTCTCGCAAGGGGATGCCACGCTGCAAATGCCAGCGATAATGCCGGTCCGCGCGGCGGAAACGCACCTCGTCCTCAAACGGCTTGCCGCTGGCAACGCACGCGAGCCATTTAGCATTGTGTCGCTCAAGATCATCGGGGTGAGTTGCGGCATGCCAACCTGATCCGGCGATCTGCTCTGGCGGTATCCCACAGTACTCTGTGAATCGGCTGTTGACATAAGAATTCGAGCCGTCGGGCAGCGCACTCCACACTATCGCCGGGATGGAATCGAGCACGTCGCGGAGTTCTTTTTCGCTCCTATGTAATTCGGCCGTTCGTTCCGCCACTTTAACTTCTAATTCATCGCGGGCCTTGCGAAGCTCTTGCTCTTTATCTCGCAACGCTTCTTGCGCCCTCCGTAGCTCGCTGATAAGGGATGCGTTCTGAAATGCTGTGGCGGCGATATTCGCAGCTACGGAAAGCAATTGCTGATCAATCTGGTCGGGGAAATCGGAGCGATCGGACGCCGCCGCAACGAGACCGCGCTCGCCGTTGACACCGATAGGAATTACGATACCGCGGCAAGATCCCTCGACCCCGCTAACCTTGGTAACGATTTCCTTTCGAGAAATCTGGCCGCCGGACACAACGAGGCGCTGTTCCAGCCATTCACGAAATGTCTTCCAAGAGTCACCCCGCATCGCCTCCACGGTCTGAAGCGCGTTTGGATCGCACAAGCGCGCGAAGGCAAAATCCAACTGCAGCGACTCGATCAGCAAATCGGCGAGTTCGGCGACAATGGCGGGCGGCTCTCGTCCCACCCACACCTCCGGGATGGTTGAAAGCGCCAAGAGGTCGCCGACCGTTGCACGCAAGCGGCGGATCTCAGCAGAGTGATCTATGGTCATTTGAGCAGCTTACTATGATGCGGTCTCGCGAGCTGACCGTCGCTCACGCATCTCATTGAGGAACTGGTCGGGAGGAACGAAGAATGGGTTCTCCCGAAGTAACCCACCGATAATTACCAACGGGTGCGTTCGCATGATATCCATCGCCACACTTGCGCCAAATTTGGATAGGTCGTAGTTACAGATCACCGGCGCATCGTACTTGGAAAGAACATGATTGAGGCGTCCCTCGTATTCCAGCAAATTGTTCACGGCTGGTTTGTCGGAAAATAGCCAATCCATATGATGTCCCACCAACTTAGTTCGCGCGTAGCCGGCGGCTGCGCCAGATTGGATTAGTTTTTCGACCGTAGCCAGCATCGCATCCTGGTCGAAACGGTGGTCACGCACATACATGTCGGTCCACGGCAACACCTCGAGTTGACCGGTGTCCATCATCTCCTGCACATTTATGCCTGCCTCGGCGAGCAGATTCAAATACCATTCGCGATTCTCGGAATCCACGATGTGGGTAGCTTTTTCGCCCCGATCGAAGCCGTCTTTGTAGAACGAGCCGAGCACCCTGTGTTCCTCGTCGATGGTGTTGAAGAAAGCGCAGACATGATTTCGCCCTGCGAGATTGACTCCTGCTATTTCCACTGAATGTTCGTTCCTCGCCATATATCACCTCAACTTTGACGCCGAAGATAAGCAGAAAGGTGCAGCGAAGGCGAGAGCCCTCAAGGTCCAGTATGAGTCTTGAAGGGATTCTTGTCGATCTTCAGAGTTCTAATTTTCGACTCCGCAGTAGATCGTGCAATTCCCAGCTACCCATGGTATCCGATGGAGAACACGCTCTTAAATTCTTCGAATTGTCACTATTCGACCTGCCCGGCTACTTTCTTTTTTGTATCGAACAAGATCGAGACATTAGTAGCTATTACTGGAAAGATGAAACTGCTACCAAGCCGTTATGTGCGCCTTGGTAGCGTCACAGAGCTCGCAGAAAGGTCGCAACCGGGCATGATCAAATCCGCGCGTCAAGATGGCCAGTAGTCCACGGCATGTATGATGTCCTTGAGGCTTGACCTCAACTCAACACTTACTGCGGGTGAGGTTAATATCTATTGCTTTGAACGAAGACTGCCGATGGACCGTGTCACTCAAACTCGAAGAAGAATGATAAACTTTCCCCATGGCTGATAAGACTTCAGTAGACACATCGGATAAGAACGCGCGCGACGAGGAGATGTTCCCAGCGCTGACCGCCGATCAGATATCGCGGATTGCTGTCCACGGGAAGGTGCGACGCGTCGAACAAGGCGAGGTGCTAATCGAAGCTGGAGAAGAAACGGCGCGACTCTTCGTTGTCACCGCAGGCCAAAATGAAACTTCAGCCGTGTCCGGCACCGTCCTGAAAAATCGTAACAGTCATTCAACCCGGGATGTTCACCGGCGAGGTAACGATGCTGTCGGGCAGGCGCGGGCTCGCACAAACAATTTGCGGTAGGCGATGTTTCGCGGAGGTAGCCTCAAGCGGGCGGCGTCGGCAGTGAGTGAAGGATCGATTGCGGTCGCCTTCGTACATCGAGTTCTCCACGAATGAGAGGAATACGATGGCGGAGATTACGTGCTCTCATCTCGAAGCGATTACGACCATCAAACGTGCTAAGCGCCGCGAGTGCGCGGAGTGTTTGAAGATCGACGCGGAGTGGGTGCATCTTAGGACCTGCCAGGAATGCGGCGCGACCTTGTGTTGTGACGACTCACCAAATCAACACGCCACTAAACACGCGCGAGCGAGCGGACATCCCGTGATCGCTTCGGCAGAACCGGGGGAACGCTGGTTGTATTGTTATCCGGACGAAGCTTTTGCTGAGTACTAAGAAGCAATCGACGTTTACAAGAGTCGCCAACGAAGCTCAACGGCGACGTCGATCAGGATGTCTGTTGACGTCAACGAGAAATAAGTAGACTGCCTTGAAGGAAGAATTGCTCTCATTGCTATGGCGAACTCCGCTAAGAGGACAACGTCGCCCACGGAACTTCCGGTCAGTGACCATTCCAACAAGCTTACATCAGCTTGGGCCCCGCTCCGCATCCCGCTCTTTCGTGCGCTATGGATAGCATCGGTTGCCTCCTTCATTGGCACGTGGATGCACGATGTTGGCGAGGCATGGTTGATGACATCGCTTACGACCTCGCCTGTTCTCGTTGCACTCGTAGAGACGGCGGGAAGCTTGCCAGTGGTTCTGGTAGCCCTGCCTGCGGGAGCGCTCGCCGATGTGGTTGACCGCCGTCGCTTACTTCTGGTCATTCAAAGCTGGATGTGCATCACAGCGGCCTCGATGGGCGTCCTCACTCTTATCGGCCAGATGACCCCGTCGCGTCTGCTGTTACTGACTTTTCTTCTTGGAGTGGGCTCGGCCATGAACAGTCCCGTCTGGCAAGCAATTACTCCCGAGGTAGTACCACCGTCTGATCTGCCTGCAGCGATCGCGCTTAGCGGCGTCGGTATTAACATCGCTCGTGCAATTGGTCCGGCGTTAGGAGGCCTGATCGTCGCGGCCGCCGGGCCTTGGACGGTCTTTTTCCTGAATGCTGTTTCCTTTACCGCCGTCGCGTTTGTGATCTATCGCTGGCAACCTGCACCACGCAAGAGTCAACTGCCACCGGAACACTTCTTTGGAGCGATGCGCGCGGGGACACGCTATCTGCGCCATTCGCCAGAGCTGCGAAGGGTACTGGTTCGCACCGGCGTCTTCGTGATCTCCGCCAGCGCGCTTTGGGCGTTACTCGCGCAGCAGGCTCGTAGAGGATTAGGTCTGGGCTCGTTCGGTTATGGAATCCTACTGGGTTGCATTGGTATCGGCGCCGTAATTGGAGCGTGGTCGCTGCCAAAAATCCGAGAGCGATTGTCAACAAACAATCTGGTCGCTGTAGCCACAATCGTTTTTGCACTGGCAACGGTTTCTCTTGGATATGTGCATTGGTTCGGGGCGCTTGTCGTAGCACTTGGCGTTGGCGGCGTCGCCTGGATCGCCGTACTGTCGAGTCTGAATGTATCCGCACAGACGGTTACGCCCTCCTGGGTGCGAGCAAGAGTGATGGCTGTTTATTTGCTCGTGTTCACCGGAGGTCTCGCCGTCGGAAGCGCGGTCTGGGGTTTTGTGGCAGCGCGTGTCGGCGTCCCTGCCGCACTCTTGTTTGCCGCAATCGGGCTGCTTATCGGTCTTCTGACGACGTGCCGCTATCGGCTGGATGGCGAAACTAATTTGTCGCTGACTCCTTCAATGCATTGGCCCGAGCCGATAGTCCTGATCGATCCACAGCTCGAGGAAGGACCGGCCATCACTTACGTCGAGTATCAGATAGATCCAAAAGAAGCCGGCGAGTTCTTGAAGGCAATGAAAGACATGAGGCGGATACGCCAGCGCGACGGGGCTATCCGTTGGAACTTACTTCGTGATGCTGCGGATCCGCAACGATACATCGAGGTCTTCGTCACTGAATCGTGGGGTGAGCACTTGCGTCAGCACGAAAGAGTGACCGCCGAGGATCTCGGAGTAGAGCGACGTGCCCGGGCCTTTCATCTCGGCTCACAGCCGCCTAAGATTACTCATCTCATCGCCGAACAATTGCCAAGGTAAGGGAGAGCTAGCGGAGAAACGCAATGACGAAACGGATGGACCTCGGCGGCAGCTTCACGCTCGGCGGCACCTCGATAACACTGAACCGCATGGGCTATGGCGCGATGCAACTTGCCGGTCCGGAAGTGTGGGGACCACCACGTGATGTTGGCGTAGCGATTGCTGTTCTGCGAGAGGCGGTTACGGCCGGTGTCAATCATATCGATACCAGCGACTTTTACGGTCCGCATGTAACCAATCAGATCATCAAGCAGGCACTTCACCCCTATCCTGATGACCTGGTGATCGTCACCAAGGTGGGCGCTCTCCGAGGTGAAGACAAGTCCTGGATTCATGCGCTTTCGCCTCAAGAGCTGATTGATGCCGTACATGACAACCTTAGAAATCTCGGGCTAGACAAACTAGACGTCGTCAATCTCCGGGTTGGCGGAGTTATGCGACCTTCGGAGGGATCCATTGAAGAGCCATTGACTGTGCTAGCCGAACTAAAGCGCCAAGGACTAATCCGTCATGTTGGTCTGAGTAACGTCAGCCCCGCGCAGTCGGCGGAGGCTCAGGGAGTTACGGAGATAGTCTGCGTGCAGAACCTGTACAACGTGGCACACCGGAGCGATGATGACTTCATCGATGACCTCGCAGGGAAAGGGATAGGGTATGTGCCGTTCTTTCCGCTTGGGGGGTTCAATCCGGTACAGTCGTCGAAGCTCGAAGCAGCAGCAACGTCACTGCAGGCAACGCCGATGCAGGTTGCGCTTGCATGGCTTCTGCAGCGCTCGCCCAACATCCTGCTGATCCCCGGCACATCATCAGTCGAACATCTTCGTGAGAATCTCAAGGCCGCGACGCTACAACTTCCTCCCGAAATTGTCGACATTCTTGACTCGATCACTAGAGCCCCTGAGCAGTGATAACGCGCCTTAAGAAATCTGACAGCTTCATCGTACACAGAGTATCACTCCGGTGGATGCCGACGAGCGTTGGGTTATCGCTTGTCATCGGGATCGGATGAACCGAGTGTTCGATTGACCAGCATCTTCACCTCTACGCGACGGTTTTGCTCGCGACCCTTTTGAGAAGTGTCATCGGCGATCGGGTTCGCGGAGCCAACGCCTACCGGCGCAACGATGCGTCGCGCGGAATCAGTTTCGTCTCGACTAGATGAACAACGACCGCGTCAGCCCTTCTCTGGCTCAAGCGTCGATTGTGATCGGCGCCGCCATCGGAGGAAGCGAATCCTTCAACCTCAATCACGTAGCCGTCTTTTTCCCTGGCTTCCTGCGCGATCTCATCGAGGGCTGCCTTCGCCTCGGGCGAGAGCACCGCGCTGCCCGCCGCAAATTTGACCGCGATGCTCTTCGTGACCTCGAACTGGTCAAGACCGGAGATCACGTCATCAACGCTTGAGGCGAGCCGCACGACGCCGAGTGCTGCCACTGCAGCCATCTTTTGAGCAGACAGAGATTCCTGTAGCGCAGCTCTTGCTGACGCATCCGCCTGCTCTATCTGCGCGGCCTGCCCTTCGGCATTCTCTTCGTTGACTGATACGCGCCTTTCTACTCGTTCCACGCGCGCCCCGACGGCGCTCGCGACCATCAGCGCCGACTTCGAGAAGCGAATTCTTTCCGCGACCAGGTAGCCGGAATTATTAGTTCTCCCCACCACCTCGACAAACAGACCGCTCATCAACTGCGGCGTGTCGGCGCCGAGTATCTGTTTCTTCTTATGCTGTCGCACATTGGTGCTATCGGTTAGCAGAACGTTGATCTCCGATCCTGCCTCATCTCGAACCACTAGAGATTCGGCGTTACGGTCGACAATCACACCGCTGACCTTTTGCTTCTGTCTCGATGCGACCTCGCTGTTTGGGCGTAGTTGTCCTTTGATCGAGCTTTGTGCCAAGACTCCCGTTGCCAGAGTCAAGCCAAGAATTACCCCGATCGTGAATTGCTTTATTCGAATTTTGTACATCTTGTTGCTCCTATCTCATTCCTTGCGTAATTGTTCGGTCATCTGTTGGCGGTCGGCTCTCAAACAGCGGTACCATCCTTCCTTCAGGTTCTCGAAGTCATTTGCGTCGCCATCAATCCATCCCGTTCTTATAGAGATTGGGTTTGTCCGCTCTCCGTTCAATCTGCTCAACAATTGAATTCATCATGATCCCGGTTGATTCCAGCCTGACTCCTTGACTGCACATCCTGGTCAGGAGTTCTATTCCGTCAGAGTCAACGAAACTCACGCCCGCCAAACTCACAAGGATCGACCCGCGAGGCGCGGCAGCCAGCGCACGTTGCCAGCAATTCTCCAGTTCGCTCACCCATGGCCCCACCAGTCTTCCTTCGAGCACGAAGTTCGTCGCTCCATCACAATCATGAATATGAATTCTGAACACCGCCTTCCCTCTTCGCTGACCAGTAACAATCTCGCCGTGGACTAAGGCAATCGCCTTGCCCGAGCCGGCTGTACATCGCCACTCCGCCCAAATCCTTGTGTGCTATTGGATACCGACAAGTAGAGATCTGACCGGGTGAGGAGTTGAAAGGACAAAGTGTCCTTATGTGGTCAGTGACTCACTATTATGGACAGCGAAAGGCGAGCAATGGCCGAGTTTCGAATCACCTTTCGCGAGCGTTGTTCGAGGCCGGCCGCTGCGCGGTACAGTCGGCTGCGTCGCTGATCCGCTAACCGTGATTGGAATCAAAATCACGAAGGGGTTTCGGCTGAAGTCTTGAGACGTGCGCGAGATAGACAGAATGGACCTGGCGACGAATGATCCGCTCGGCACAGCTTAACGTCGTTCTCAAGTTTTCCACAGAGCTCCGACAAAGCCGCGCTCTATGTTGCAAATTCAAAAAAAGAATAGTCAGCGAGCGATGTCGAAATCTGTTTCAGCTTCTTTGGAGGAAGGGATTCGAAGATGAGCGAGTATAGCCCATGGGTTGAGTGACCAAGATGCGGGGCGCGTTTGCGCCCCGCTGTGGACCTTCGCGAGAAATTCGGGCATTAGTGGCGACCGCCTCGCCCGCCACTGCCACCGTGGAACCCCCCGCCGCCACCGTGGAAGCCACCACCACCGCCATGGAAGCCGCCGCCGGCGTTCCCAGCACCACCGTGATGAAAACCACCACCGCTGTTTCCACCAGGGCCTCCACCATGATGAAAACCGCCACCGTGATCAAAATTCCACTACTCCCCCGGCTTTGTAGGCTTTAGAATTTCATCCGGATGGCTTGGATTTCGATAGCCCCCGACGGTTCCGTCATAGGTTTCCAACGGCATGTTGTAATGTTGACCCGTTGTCGGAGAGACCATCCGTTCGTAGCCCATCATACCTTCCTGCTGCGCCTTGGCGATGCGATCCTGTGACAAGCGTTTCTGTTGCCATGATTCCATCAGACCGGAATTGTCCAGCGGACGGTTCCGTACAGGGATGAGTTGGTTTTGATACGCAATCTGTCCGGCATTAGTTACGATGATGCTCTGAGCAAGCAAAGGCAGCCAGGTCCTGGCTCGATCATACTCATTAACCGGCGCTGAGAAGGATTGCAGGAGCGCAGAATAGCCGCCGTAAGCATTACAGATTCCGCAGGTGCAGTCTGCGCGCCGCGACACGCCGGCGGTGTCGGTAAATGTCAGCTCAAATTCCTGGATTTGCCAATCAATTCCAGGATATCCGGACGGCATTGACGGGAAGTTTTGCGCGCTCAACCCGTTAATGTCGTGAGCACCGATTTGAGTGAGCACGGCGACAACAAAACTCCATGGAGTAGTCTGCCCTATATTACCGGTAAGCAGCGTCGAATTGGCTATCAGTCTGCCATCCGGTGAGGTCAGGTCAACTCCGTTGCCGCTTTCGAAAACGCGCCAGTCGAGTGGCATTGCCCAACTAAAATACTGCCCCTGCCTGACCAATAAAGGCGGGCGTGTGAGGCCATTTGGAGTAAAGTCGGGATGCTCAGCAGCGGCCGAGCCTCCCGCGTTGGCAACTAAAGGCGTTGGGCTTGAGGCACTGGAGGGTGAGGAATACGAACCGTACGAAGAATGCCTGGAGCAACCAAGACCAAGTGACGAAAAAGCAATCAATCCAATTTGAAGAGCGAGTCGAATCATTGTCGTAATCTCCTTTATGCGCTTCCCCAACGGCAACATTCTGTCCAGTTGCGTCGATCGGGTAGAGCGTCCATCAAAACAAAATTGCCAGTGACAATGGTAATAACCATTGCTTGTTAACCAGGAGTCCGTTAGGAATCGGATGACGAGTCGTGTGAGCAGGCTGCAGAGTCATACGACTCGTAGGCTGTGTCATGCCCGATATCCGGTGACGGATCATATCCGGCCATGTCGCTGTCGTGATCGCCCATCGCGCCGTGGTAATCGGCCTCTTCCTGGTGATCAACGGCGTTAGCTGCAAACTGAGCGGCGCTGTCAAATTCGCCGTCTGCCGCGTAAGCGTCCGCCGACTGATAATCAGCTTCGGCGGAATCGTGTTCCCAAACCGCCCAGCCCTCTTGCTGATGTTCCTGATCGGCCTGGCCGGAGTGATCAGAGCCACCCGCGTTGTAATCAGCCCAGCCGGTCGCGTCGGCTGCGTGAGCCGCATCATCGCGCGCCGCTTCATAGTCGCCCGCCTGAGCGTCGCGACCCTCTTGCTGTTCAAACTGCTGAGCCTGGTCCTGCTGATCGGCTGCCAGATCAAGCTCAGCCGAAGAGCTGCCGTGAAGCATCTCGCTGTTGCCTGCTTCCCAGGCTTCGTTCTCCGCGTCTTCGCGGGCGTGAGCCGCCGCCTCATAATCACCGGATGCTACTGCGTCGTCGGTATGCTGTTGAGCGTCGGTAGCTGCATTGGCGTGAGCCTCCGCTTCGGCATCAGACTGGTTTCCTTCTGCCCCGTAGGAGTCAGAAACGGTTTGTTCACTGCTTGCAGTGCTATGCGCGCCAAAGTAATCGTCCTGAAAACCCGAGAACGCCTCGGTTACGACATAATCGTGGATCTCGGAGACGTCGCCGGGAAGATACTCTGCGGGCGTTGGATCCAGGATCGCTTCAATAACTCCGACTACGGTGACGTGATCGCTCGCGCTATCGACGATCTCTTCAGGCTTGGCGGTAATTACTTCCAGTACTGAAGTTCCGCTGTGAGCGTCGGTCTCAGAGACGATAATAACTTCATTTGTTGACATGGGTGTTTGATCCTTTCTTTCGGTGTCTTAGCAATCAGAGTCTCTGTTCACATCTGTCAGGTGTTGAAGCGACAGCCGCCGCTTTCACCGCTTGCGGTGCAGGCGCAGCCTGTTTCTTCAGCGTGACTATCTTGCGGCACTGCGCATTCGGGCAACGGACGTTCAAGGTGTCTTTGCCTGCGAGCGCGCCTCGTGGAATGCGCATGGCTGTGTGGCAGCTCGAGCAAACAAGTCGGGGATCGCCGTCCGAGCCGTTGTTTTCCGACGCCGATTTCGCAACCGCAGTCCTACGGCCGACGGCGGGCGTTGCCACTCTGTTAATCAATGCCCGCCAGTGCGCAAGCTCCGGGCTCCCGGCAAACTGACTCATCAACTTCAACCGCCTCGTGATATAGGGGGTGGACGAGGACGCTACCTCTGACAGCCGGGTCACTTGATCATCTGCATCTTCTTGCTGCTGGAGCCAGGCCTCGACATTTATTTGCCTGTAGAGCATCGCCGATTTGAGCGACCACGAAAGCAACACTCGACGCGCAGTTGACTCATCTCCAATGGCCAGCAATCCGGCGCGATCAGCAGTGATTTCAGCCTGACGCGACCACGCCAGCAACGGCAGCTCAAGCGCTCCTTCGATCAGGTGTGAAGGATTAAGAACGTGAACGAGGCCACCCGCCATCAGTCCCTTCTTCGGCCCTTGCTCGCCGATCAGGAACCGGATTACCGTCTTCCACAGGGCATGCCCCGCGCGACAGTGACCCATCTCACGCGCAAGCAAGAACAGCAAATCGGCGCCCTTGAAGTTTGTTACCAGCGCCGTGCCCAAAACGATGAACGCGCTATTGTCGCTGCCAAAGGTCATCGCGTCCCACATTCGATCGCCCGACACGTAGACTTCGGGCATATAGGGCATACCGATCAGTTGCGCCGCCAGAACCGCATTTGCGTAGACTTCCGGCAATTGCTTCTCGCTCAGACGAACACCGTTTAGAGTAGTCTCGACCCAGCGCTTGCCGACCTTGTCGGAAATCGCGCGGGCGGCCGCGTTAAGTGGGCCGATAGATCTAAGCCTTGCCATCGCGGCGCCGTCTTGCGACCACTGGAACGCCGACGGGTCAACAACGTAGCCTGGAGCTAGCGGGCGAACCCACCGGCACTGCGGGCAGATGCTCGTCGCCGAGTCGAGCCTCGAACCTTCTCCGCCACACCCAGCGCAGTACCCGGTTTGAAGGGCGGGCCTAACCAGCGATTCCTGATACTGATTCGACCGGGTCGGTTCTAGGCACTGCGATGCCTCAGGCGTCGGCTGACTCCCAATCAAGCGCGAGCCGCACTGAATACAGAACTGACCTCCCTCAGGCAATGGTCCGCGGTGTCCTTTCGGGCAACTGAGGTTTGAGAATGTTTGGGCGTTCATTTTTTTCTCCACCGCGCTTCCGAGTGCCTTCTCTGCCGGTTACCTAATAACGCGAGAAGTGAGTCGTGAATGGCTAATGCCTTCGCCGCGGGGCGTTCCTTTAGTAGTGGCCCATCGCGCCGTACATGACGCCTGCGACATACACTACGGTCGCCACCAAGGACAATGCTGTTCCCGCAATGCCGAGATAAAAACCTGTTTTAGCGAAACCATCTCCAGCTTGGGGGGCGCGCCCTTCGCTTATCGCGTTCATCTCTATTTTGCCCAGGATCATTCCGGGTACACCCAGGAAGGTGCAGCATAACAAGAGTGATGCGATGCTCAGGATCATTGAAGTGATCGCGCGGCCGCTCGCGCCAGTTTGGTTTTTCGGTGCTGGTTTGTTTCCGATGAATGCGCTGTTATCGCTCTCAGGATTCTGCTGGTTCGCAGTTCCAAGCGGGAACGCGCAGTTGCAACAGAACTGAGCGACGTCCGGGTTATGGGCTTTACATCGATTGCAGATCATAGTTAATTCCTCCGTGTTGTGATTTGTTCCGGTCATCAAATAACGCGAGAAGATCGAGAGGATCGGCTCACGGCTACACACCGGCAGAAGTGTGTGCTACCTTATGCACCCGGAGGCGCTCGAATGACGGCCCCGCCGAAAGATGTAACTCAACTGCTTGTCGACTGGGGAAAGGGAGATAAGCAGGCGCTGGACGGCCTGATGCCGCTGGTCTACGACGAGCTTCATCGCATCGCGAGTCGGTATCTGCGGCGCGAGCGGCAGGGACACACTCTCCAAACAACAGCGCTGATCAACGAAGCGTACATGCGGTTGGTTGACCAGAACAGAGTGAGCTGGCAGAGTCGAGCACACTTCTTTGGAGTAGCGGCTCAGATGATGCGGCGCATTCTGGTCGATCACGCGAGGAGCCATCTCTACGCCAAACGAGGCGGAGGCGCGCAGAAGCTGACGCTCGACGAAGCGATAGCCACACCCCAGGAACGCGATCTTGATCTTGTCGCGCTCGACGACGCGCTCACAACCCTGGCCGAGATTGATCCGCAACAGGGTCGCATCATCGAACTCCGCTTTTTCGGGGGGCTCACCATCGACGAGACCGCTGAAGTGTTAAGCATCTCGCCCGCCACCGTCAAACGCGACTGGAATATGGCCAAGGCCTGGCTCTACGGCGAGATCAGCAACAGGTTCTCGAAGTGACGCCCCAGAAGTGGCAACAGATCAAGGACGTTTTTCAGTCCGCTATCGAGATTGACCCAGGTCGGCGAAGCTTCTTTCTACGCGAAGCCTGCGGCGGAGACGGTGAACTCCGCAACGAAGTCGAACGGTTGATCGTCTTACACGAACAGGCAGGCGAATTCATCGAGACGCCCGCCGTTGATTTGACTGTCGCACTGTTCAACGAGGAGCCCGATCAGTCAGTCATCGGAAAGCGCGTAGGACACTACGATGTTGTGCGCGAGATTGGGCAAGGCGGAATGGGAGCCGTCTACCTTGGTGTCCGCGCCGACGATCAGTATCAGAAGCGTGTAGCGATCAAGCTGGTGAAGCAAGGAATGGACTCGGCAGGGATTCTGCGCCGCTTTCGCACTGAACGGCAAATCCTCGCGGGTCTGGACCACCCCAACATCGCCAGGTTACTCGATGGGGGAACCACAGATGAGGGCCTGCCCTACTTTGTTATGGACTACATCGAAGGCCTTCCGATCGACGATTACTGCGACACCAACAGGCTCACTACGGCCGAGCGGCTGACGCTCTTCCGCAGGGTCTGCTCGGCGGTCCAGTACGCCCATCAGAATCTGATCGTGCATCGCGATATCAAGCCGAGCAACGTACTGATCACCGTCGAAGGCACGCCAAAGCTGCTCGATTTCGGGATAGCGAAGCTGACAAATCCTGAGCTGAGTTCCGTGAGCGTCGAAGAGACGCTCACGGCGCTAAGACCATTGACGCCGGCGTACGCCAGTCCCGAGCAGGTTCGCGGCCTCGCGATCACCACCGCCAGTGATGTGTATTCACTTGGTGTTGTGCTTTACGAATTGCTGACCGGCCACGCGCCGTATCGGTTCAAAAGTCGGGACCCGCATGAAATCGCGCACGTGATCTGCGAGGAAGAGCCTCGAAAGCCAAGCACCGCCGTCCGGCAAATTGAGACGCTTTCAGGCGAGCACGGAGGGACTGGAACTACGCTGACGCCTGAAATCGTCAGTAGAACGCGCGAGGGCCAGCCTGAAAAACTTCGACGCAAGCTGTCGGGCGATCTCGACAACATCGTATTGATGGCGATGCGGAAGGAGCCGCTGCGCAGGTATACTTCTGTCGAGCAACTCTCTGAAGACATTCGGCGCCATCTCGAGGGCCTGCCGGTAATCGCACGCAAAGACACCTTCGGTTATCGCAGCTCGAAATTCATCAAGCGTCACAAGGTCGGTGTCATCGCCGCTACGCTCATCGTCGTCTCGCTGGTGGCCGGCATATTTGCGACTTTGTGGCAGGCCCGAATCGCCAGACAAGAGCGCGCGGAAGCGGAGCTACGTTTTAACGACGTACGCCGGCTTGCGAACTCATTCCTGTTTGAGTTTCACGATGCGATCCAGAATCTTCCCGGGGCGACTCCCGCCCGCGAATTAGTTGTAAAGCGGGCGCTCGAGTACCTGGACAGCCTCGCTCAAAAGTCGAGCAACGATCCGTCGCTTAAGCGCGAGCTCGCAACGGCCTATCAAAGAGTCGCTGACATTCAAGGCAATCAATACTCGGCTCACCGCGGCGACACCGCGGGCGCGCTGGAGAATTACCGAAAGGCACTGGCGATTCGCGAGTCGCTGGCCGCTGCGCGACCCGCAGACTCAGACGCACGACGTGAGCTGGCGGAGAGCTGCGACAAGATAGCCGACATATCGGAGCTGATGGGGGATTTGAACGGAGCCCTGGACTACTATCGCAGGTCGCTCGCAATTCGTGAATCGCTGTTGGATGCAGACCCAACGAATCCCCAGTTGCGTCACGATTTGGCCAGCAGCTATGACTCTATCGGCGACACACTTGCCAAGACCGGTGATGCACAAGCAGCGCTCGATAATATTCGCAAAGCGCTCGCGGTTCGTGAGTCGCTGTCCGCTGTTGATCCCAACAATATCGAAGCCCGACGCGAACTGGCCATCAGCTATCACAAGATGACAGATGCGCTCGCAGGGGCGGGTAGCATTGTGGAAGCTATCGAGAACAGCAGGAAAGCGCTCACGGTGTTCGAAGCATTAGCGGCTGCTGATCCAACCAACGCAAAAGCACAACGCGAGCTTTCAGTCAGCTACAATCGAACGGGGGACACGTTGTGGGCGAGCGGTGATAAGCCCGGCGCGCTCGAAAGCTACCGCAAGGCACTCAAGATTCGCGAGTCGTTGTCCTCAGCCGATCCAAGCAACGCACAGGCGAGCCGCGACCTGGCGATCGGCTTCGGCAATGTCGGAAGCACCCTTGCAGCAATGGGTGATGCGGCTGCGGCTTCCGAGAATCTTCGCAAGTCGCTCGCTTTGTTTGAAGCATTGTCAGCGAAAGATCCGACTAATGCGGTAGCACGCCATGACGTCGGGGTGTGTTACACCACTATCGCCGAAGCACAAACTGTTCTCGCTTCACTTCCGTCAGCTCCGGTAAGCAAGCAGGAACAGCACTGGCGAGAAGCGCGGACGTGGTATCTGCGCGGCCTGGATGTTTTCAACGACCTGCGGAATCACGGCACGCTGCGCGGCGGCGAAGCTAGCCAGCCCGAGAGGATCACTGCGGAGATCAGAAACTGTGATGACGCTCTTTCAAAGCTGCGAAGTTTCAGCGGCTCTCATAGCAGGTAAGTTATCACTTGTGCTTGGACGAGGGTCGGTAATCAAGCAAACCGGACAAATCAAATACTCTGACTGTCCTGGCTGAGCTTGCGGACGCGAGTGTTTTTCCGTCGGGGGAAAACGTCAGAAAGTTGATCCACTCGTCCTTGCGTTCGACGCTGGCGCGTTGCCGTCCCGTTTCTGCATCCCACAACGTGATAACTCCGTTCCCATTGCCCGAGGCCAGTATTTTGTGATCCGGGGAGAGTGCGATGGAGTTCACCCGACCGATGCTGTAGCTGCTTTCGTCGCGGATCGTCTTCTCCTTCCTGGTCGCAAGGTCCCACAACCTTATGACTCCGTCCGAACTCCCTGCCGCTAGCAACTTTCCGTCGGCAGAAAAGACGACCGAATTAATGTATGCGTCATCCCCACTGCCTTTGAAGGATAAGAGCTCCTTTCCCGTCCCTGCGTCCACCAGCTTCACTTCCCAGAGTGCTAACAGTTGGTCGAACTCGGCAGTACCGGGGCGCGACGTTCCCATAACCAGGACCTTACCGTCTGGCGAGAATGCGAGGACCTTGGGTGCCAGCCCTTTTACCCGAAGCGGTTCTGCGCGCTGATTTACATCCCAAATTCTGATGCCATCGTCCGAGCCCATAGCCAGCAGCTTGCCGTCGGGCGAAAACGCAAACGCGCTGTAGAGCTGGTCTTTGAGCCGGCCCTCAAACACCGCTCGTTCCTCTCCGCTCATGACATCCCAAAGCTTCAACTCGTTGATGACTCTGGCTTCATCCGTTTGATCCGGGGCTGCGTAGTAGCCGCCAGAAACCAGAGTCTTGCCGTCGGGGGAGAAGGCGACGAAGGTTGCGCCCGTTTGGCCTTTGAGCGTGACACGCTCGCGGCCAGTGGCAACGTCCCACAGTTTTATTTCGCCGGCCCACCTTGTTTTATCGTCGTAAGAGTAGCCTGCCGACGCCAGAGTTTTTCCATCGGCCGAAAAGGCGACGCATTTGATATCCACGGTATGCCCGGCGAGTACTCGCTCTTTTTCATTCGTGGCCGAGCTGACGCGACCCGCACACGCATTGCACACAAAAACCGTAGCCGTTAGCGTGAACACCAGAACACCAATGGTCGGCGTGATTATTGCTTTGCGCATAGCTGCGTTCTCCGTACTCACAAATCTATTCTTCCATTCGCGGTTCCCCATTTGAGCCGGTTACCGCTCATCGACGAAGCCGAATTCGAAGAGCTTTTCCCCGTGAGCCGGCATTCGTGCGGGTGTAGTTAGCCTGTACCCGGCGGGCGGTGTTGCGTAGATTTGGAGCTCGACTGCTGGGCAGCCCGGGAGCCAGACGTTTACGTCAGCTCGTCCAGTGCGATCGCTGACCGCTTCCTTCCCGACGTTTGTGTAATGATTCAAGGTGTCGTCGATAAAGAAAGTGACCCCGGCGAGCGGCGGCTCATTGGGCTCCCATTTCCCATTTCGATTCTTGTCAAGCCATGCCTTCGCCACCCCATCCCAACCACAGTCGGCTACCTGATCTGCGCCGACCAGGTGTTTGCACGATGCAAGCATTAGAAATCCGACCAGCGGCAACGCCAGGGTCATTCCTAGTATGAGGCGTCTGCAACACGATTTCATGAGCTGGCTCCTTTTTGCGCGTTTCAATTTCTCAGCCATTTCATAACGCGAGAACTAGAGCGGAGTCGGCTCACGGTCTACTATTCGGGTTTAAGGCCTGTGCTACCTTGCGCACTCCGAGGCCTCAATTCGCGCGCCGGAAATTATCGGCTCTCATCATCAGAGTTTTCCGAAAGTCTCCCGGCGGCTGACCAAAAGATGAGAAGGTCATAAAAATAAACCAAGCCTGCCGGAGATCGCGCGGCGCTTAATCGTGCTTGCTGGTTCGTTGAACACACGCCAGCGACTGTCTTCCTTTTGAAGAGAGCGGGAATTTCATGCCCAACACATTCAAGGTTAGAGAGACCAGGAGCAATTCACCAGGCCAGATAAAAAGTGCGCCTCGATTTAGCCTCTTAATCAGCGGGGCGCAGGTTCGAGCCCGCCACGCTCATTTACAATCAAGACCTACAGCCGCTGTTGAGGCGGCTGTTTTTGTCTAAACCTTCATCTATCGACCTGTCATTTGCTCCAGTTGTTCGGGGTACCGAGCCCCTTGCACCGTGATCTTTGAAGCGGCGCTGTCGATTTCACGGAGATCGTCGGACGTAAGTTCGATTGCCGCTGCTCCGATGTTCTCCTCCAAACGGTTCAGTTTCGTGGTTCCTGGGATTGGAGCAATCCAGGGCTTCTGCGCAAGAAGCCACGCGAGCGCGATTTGAGCGGGTGTCGCCTTCTTCCGTTCTGCGATATTTCGAAGCACATCAACCAACCCCTGATTAGCTTTTCGAGCCTCGGGCGTAAAGCGAGGAACGATGTTGCGGAAGTCGGAGCTGTCGAACGTTGTGTTTTCGTCGATCTTTCCCGTGAGGAAGCCCTTACCAAGTGGGCTAAATGGCACGAACCCGATTCCGAGTTCCTCGAGCGTCGGTAACACTTCCGCTTCAGGATTTCTCCACCACAGCGAGTATTCGCTCTGCAGCGCAGCGACGGGCTGGACTGCGTGTGCGCGTCGGATCGTTTGCATTCCAGCTTCAGAAAGGCCGAAGTGCTTGACCTTACCTTGCTGAATCAGGTCCTTCACCGCTCCCGCCACGTCTTCGATTGGTACGTCCGGATCAACGCGGTGCTGATAGAACAGATCGATCGTATCGACCTTGAGCCGCTTCAGCGACGCTTCGGCAACCTCTTTGATGTGCTCTGGCCGACTATCCACGCCGCCCAAACCGCGTGACACCGCGGGATCAAGTTTGAATCCGAACTTTGTTGCGATCACCACCTGTCCACGAAAAGGAGCGAGCGCTTCGCCGAGAAGTTCTTCGTTTGTAAATGGACCGTATGCTTCAGCGGTATCGAAGAACGTGACGCCCCGTTCGGCCGCCGCGCGAATGAGAGAAATCATCTCCTGCTTGTCTCCGGCCGGACCGTAGCCATAGCTCATCCCCATGCAGCCCAGCCCGAGGGCCGAGACTTCCAGATTACTGTTTCCAAGTTTGCGCTTCTGCATAATTCCTCCATTGAATGTCACGCGAGTTATTCAGATCCTGAGAGAACTCATATCGATGGAGAAGCGATACTTCACATCAGACTTGAGCAGTCTCTCATAGGCTTCGTTGACCTTCTGGATGGGGATGACTTCGACGTCGGCGGTGATGTTATGTTCGCCGCAAAAGTCGAGCATCTCCTGAGTCTCAGCGATTCCGCCGATGTTAGATCCGGACAGACTCCGGCGCTTCGTGATGAGGGCGAACGCCGAAACGGCGAGAGGCTTCGGAGGAGCACCGACGAGCGTGATGTTGCCGTCGAGGCCGAGCAGGTTGAGATAGGCATTGATGTCGTGATCGGCGGAGACCGTGTCGAGAATGAAGTCGAAGCTGCCGGCGTGCTTCTGCATCTCGTCGATGTTGCGAGAGACCACGACTTCGTCGGCGCCGAGGCGGAGAGCGTCTTCCTTCTTGTCAGGCGAAGTGGTGAAGACGACGACGTGCGCTCCGAACGCATGAGCAAACTTCACGCCCATGTGGCCCAGTCCGCCGAGCCCGACCACGCCGACCTTCTTGCCCTTTGTGACGCCCCAGTGCCGCATGGGCGAGTATGTTGTGATCCCGGCGCAGAGGAGCGGCGCGACTCCGGCGAGATCCATTCTGGACGGGACGCGCAGGACGAAGCGCTCATCGACGACGATGCTATCGGAGTAGCCACCATATGTGACGCCTCCGAGGTGCTTGTCAATGGAGTTGAAGGTGAGGGTCAAGTTCGGGCAGAACTGTTCAAGCCCATTTTTGCACTGGAGGCAGGTACCGTCCGAGTCGACCATGCAGCCGACCGCGGCGAGGTCGCCAGGCTTGTACCTGGTAACTGCCGAGCCGACATTCGTGACACGCCCGACGATTTCATGGCCCGGGACAATCGGGTAGACGGTGGGCGCGAATTCGCTCCACTCGTTACGCACTGAATGGAGATCAGAATGGCAGATGCCACAGAAAAGGATCTCGATCTGTAGATCGTGTTCTGTAGGATCTCGCCGCGGGATGGTGGCCGAGGCCAGCGGCGATGTCTCACTGGCAGCGGAGTAAGCTTTCGCATTGTACATGATATGTGCTCCTATAGTCTCGTTTGCGCCGTGATCAAGCTTGGTATTGTTCGTCACTAACCCTTTCCATCCAGTCGATGGTCTTCCCGTCGAGATGTTCCAAGATGGCAATGTGTGTCATTGCGGTGGTTGTCGTGGCACCGTGCCAATGCTTTTCATTCGGCGGGCACCAGACAACGTCACCCGGCCGAATTTCCTCTTTTGGACCTCCCTCGCTTTGCACCCAGCCACACCCGGACGTGACGATCAGCGTCTGCCCGAGCGGATGGACGTGCCATGCTGTCCGAGCGCCGGGCTCGAACGTGACGCTGACGCCGAGCACGCGTGCCGGCTCGGGTGCCTGGAACAGGGGATCAATGCGTACGGCGCCGGTAAAATACTCATCCGGTCCTTTGCCGGAAGGCTGTGAGCCATTTTTTTTGATTTCCATTTTTTGAATCCCTCCACTTGATTGTCTTCTTATTGGTCATCCTATTTTATCCGAATTGCATCTGTGGAGATCTTAGCTCGTGATAATGGTGGCTGTCGCAGGTGTTCTTGCTGGACCTATCGCGATATTGCTCCAAACCACGGATCAGCAGCGCGGCGAGGCACTAACCTGACCGAACTGGTGCCTTTCAACTGTGGCATTCACAATCTTGAGTATTCTATATACAATGCGCGGCTGAAATCGCGACGGAGGACTCCCCTTGAGCAACACAAGTCTCATCCCCATTGAAAGAATTGAAAAAGCTATTTACTTAATTCGCGGCGAAAAGGTTATGGTGGATCGCGATCTGGCATTGTTGTATCGAGTGGAGACCAAGATGCTAAACCGCGCCGTCAAAAGAAACCTCAACCGATTCCCGGCAGATTTCATGTTTCAACTCACCGCCGATGAAGCCGATGTTTTGAGGTACCAAATTGGTACCTCGAAGAAAGGCCGAGGTGGAAGGCGTTACCTGCCCTACGTTTTCACTGAGCAGGGCGTTGCGATGCTCTCGACAGTGCTGAACAGCGAGCGCGCGGTATTGGTCAACATCGAAATCATGCGCGCCTTTGTAAAGCTGCGCGAGATGCTCGCGTCCAACGCCGAACTCTCTCGCCGTCTGGATGAGCTCGAAAGCAAGTACGATCGCCAGTTCAAGATTGTCTTCGATGCGATTCGACAATTGATGTCGCCACCGGTTCGCGATCGCAAAGAGATAGGCTTCCGTTCGCGGCCAGTGAAGAAGTAATTCTGCAAACGTGGGTTTGGGTCTGGCTCAGAGAAGTTGATTTCAGTCGGTACAGAGGTAACGCTAGATTTCGGTTACAGCAGATTATCTTCTGGCGTGTTTCGTGTTCTAAGAATCTGGAGCCGCTGCGGTTCGATCGCCAGCATCAACTCGTCGGTCAATCCAAATTCAAAACGATCTCCCCAGTCACCGGCACTTGTTACTCTTTGACCAACAACAAGCTTCTTGATGAAATCGAAAGAACACGAGTCGCCATCGAGATTCTTATCACATCTGATTTCTATCGGATTGCCACTTGCGGTTCCCTCGTCAGGCCCGAAGAGAATTTCCCTCTCGCGCAGTTGAAATACCAAACAATCGGAGAATCGAATAAATATGCCCGCATCAGTCGGTTCAATTTGTTCAAGCGCCTTGCCTTTGAAAGTTAGGACCAATTCACCGAACGAACCAACCCAACCTGTTCCCAGGTGCTTATATCGACCGCGACTCTCTCGAACAGCTTTGTCTCGACCCTCAAACGCTTCGGTTAGCTCGTATACAAACTCATAAAACTGCGGCGGGTCGAACAAAACGTCATGAGGGAAGTGAAGTCTCTTGCTAAAGGCGGTCAGTACGCGTGCAAACATCTCCACAGTTGTCTCAGCCGAAAAAGCAAGCCGCTTGCCTTTCAAAGGTGGAATCAAACCGAGGTTGTAAGAACTGGCCCAAGGTTCACAGCCGCTCGTGAATCCCGCGGGAGAGACTATTAAACCCAAGTGCCGTGTTCCGCTAGAGTACCGATTCATTGTTCTTACAACCGCCGCCCATTCCTGCACGTCGGCAGGCTCTGCCTTCGAGTTTGAAAAATCTTTTGAGCTTATCAAGATCTTCACGAACGGATTCTGACGAAAGCCGGCGGTGATAACATCGATTTCCTTTCCGGGCGGTCCCACGAACGATGCGACCTCTGGCGCGGTCGCAACGTCGATTTGCAAGACTTTGTTGTGTTCAACCTTGGCTTCACTACCGCAAACGCGTTCCGCAGCTTCAAACAGCTGTCGCTCGAATGGGTTCTTGAAATTCACCAGTAAACTTTCTCTCCCGTGCTGAGCACCATGCCGGGCTTTAAGTCTTTCGCCTTGATCTTTCGAAGTTTCTCGTTTTCACGTATGACAAACACGCTGTCGTTAGCCAAGGTTCGAACAACGGACCCAATTTGCCTTCGAACCGTCCCGCTAAAGCGCTTAATCGAGATCTGATTGACCTTCTGGACCCAACGGCCACGATCATGCGGTGCATCGCCGGTCCTCGGATCTCCTAGGCCGCTGACCGCATGAACGTCGAGATCACCCACGTACACCACTAAACCGACTTCGTCGTCCGCAAGTATGCGATTAGCATCTTTGCGGCAGCTTTCGATTAGCTCATCTCCATCGATGCGTTCCAGCCTCGAGTTCACTAGTATCGGTTGCTCAGTCACCGTCGTCATGGCTTCCTGTCATGCCAGCGCTTCTTGATTTCATCCAATGCTTTTTGCCGCTCCTCTGGTGTGATTTGCAGTTTCTCTTCTGAGCTACCTTGCACGGGAATTAACATGGGTTCACCGGTAGGCGCCCTGCCCATCACGTAACCAGGGTCGCCTGACAAGACCAGCACCTTGATTCGTGACTCGCATTTCGCACAAACGACAAGTTCCTCTTGAAGAGGAGGCATTACGGTAATCACGCCTCCGCAATTGCACGAGATCGGTATCGGATCTCCACGTTGTACAGCAACCCCAGCAACAAATGTAAACAGATCGGGCTTTAGCTTCGACATCAGTTCTCCTATGGTGAGCAAATGTTTCCATTTCTGCAAGCAAGCGTAATCTTCGCTCACCAATTCGGAAGGCCTGCGCGACTTCGGAAGCGGAGATCAACGCTGTCGACGGTAGTTGCTTGGGGACAAGCCGGTTTCTCTGCGGAAGAGCTTTGCGAAATGGCTCGGGTTTGCGTAGCCAACATCAAGGGCAACATCCACAACGTTCTTCTTCGTTTCTCGAAGCAGTTGTCGCGCTGCGTTCATCCGCAAATTAATATGATAGCGAGCAGGTGAGAGTCCAATGGAGCGCTTGAACAGGCGATGAAAGTGAAACTTGCTCAATCCCACTTGAGCCGCCAGCCGATCAAGGTTGAGGTCTTCGGCGACGTGTTCCACCATCCAATCCGTTATCTGTCGAAGCTTATAGCCGGGAAGTGAGGGACTACCGCTGTGCAACTCTTCGCTCGTTACGGTGTAGTTTCGAGCAAGATGAATGGCTATTGCCTGGGCAATGCCCTGCACGAAAAGAGGACTCGCTTGTCGCTGAATCAGCTCATCGCGCAATCGTTCCATCAACGAATCCAAAGCAACATCGGTGAACGCTGAAACGTCCCGCAGTTGGGCGTGCGCCGCATCGGCTCCGAAGACCTCTTCCAAAGCTCGTTGAAGGAGCGGCAGCTCGACAAACACTGTCATCGCTTCAAACGGCTCCGAAGTCACCGCTCTCCAGCGGCAATCGTAGGGAGCACCTCCCGACGTCAGAAAGAAAGACCCTTTCTTAATCCGGTGAGTGATCCAGGGCTGGTTGTTTTCCCGCTCCTGAAAATCGACCTCACCCGAGATGGTCCATGCGAGGAACGGTTCGCTGACGGATGGAAGCTGCAACGTATCGGCCACAGGGGGCAACGCGACGATCCAGGCTTTGATGTCTCGCCAGGCTTCGCCGCGACTGTCAAATAAGCATTTTCCGCCCACATAGCTTTCGAAACCTTCGACCGATGTTGTTTCAGGAATTGACATTTAGATTACTGAGAATCTTTCAGATTCGTTTCCGATGCGCCAGCTCTCCTCATATTGTTGCGGCTGGCAATGAAATGGCTAAATAAATTTGCAGAAAACAATATTGACATTACCATCTTTAGTTGAGCTCTGACATTGGCTGTGGTCGTTTCCCAGGAAAAAACGGTCTGAACTCACTGCAGCTGCTATTGTTTCGTTGCGTTGATCTTCACCGGTCAATCACCGGCTTCAGCCCGAAGGTTAAAGGCGATTCTGTATTATCTCCACGAATTGCCTCAGTTCGGCTTCATTCAAGTCGGATATCACCCAATACTCCATACCGGATTTGTCCCAATGAATTAGATTGTAGCCCTGTCTCCGCATCGGCTTTTCTGACATTTCATGGGCGTCATTTGAAGGCCAAATGAACAGATTGATGTAATGATGGCGCCGCTGATAGACCAGTGCTGCTACAGTCCTACCTCCCAAATAATCCAAACGGCCCCCGACCAAAGGGAACTCTTGATCTGCGGGGTTCTCTACAGGAGGCGAGAAGTCCAGCTTTCCATTAAACCATGGCTTCACCGTATGCTGGTCCGACGATGGCACGTCAACAGCGTGGTGCGGTTCCATAAGAGATCGCACGTGGTTGGAAACAACCTCCTGTGCGAGGAGGTCTTCTGAGGAAGGACCTTTCGTGCGTTGAACCAACGTCAAGCTCGCGATAGCCACGAGGGCCACGGAAGCAGCGGCGGCTAGCCAGCGCCACGATGCCAAGCGCAGGCGCCTCGCGGCTTTGACCTCGTCACGCAAAGAAGACCTGATATGTTTTCGGAGGCCCGCCGAAGGCCTGAAGTACAGAGACTCGTCGTGCATCAGAGAGCGCAGGGCTTTAAGGCTATGGTGCGCACGCATGCAGTCCTCACAAACCTGCATGTGCCGCTCTACGCTTAAGCTGCTGACGAGGTCCAACTCACTGTCTGCATAGGCATCAATCAGCTCTCTAGTCTCTTCACAACCCAAGTTGCACCTCCTTCCGCATGGTGCCAGTCAGACTCTGCTGAAGCCGCTTGCGGGCGCGCGCCAGCCGCGACATAACCGTACCTATCGGAACGTCCGCCACATCGGCGATTTCCCTGTATGACAGGCCCTCTAACTCCCGCAATACTATCGCCTCACGATATTCGATCGGTAACTCCTCCAGTGCTTTCGTGAGTTGCTTAACATCGGCCCCGCGCATAATCAGCGTTTCTGCATTGCACTCATTGGTTTCCCCGCTATGTATCTCTTCGTCAAAAACCGTTGTCAGTTCCCGTGACCTGTTTTGCTGCATCCAGGTATAACAAGTATTACGAACTATGGTTAGCAGCCATGGGCGTGCGTTCCCGCCTCTAAAGCCCCCGAATGATTTTAGCGCTCGTAGGCAGGCTTCCTGCACCAAGTCCTCCGCATCGTGGACATCGCGTGTCAGCCACCGGGCCAGATTGTAGGCTGCATCGAGATGTGGCAAGATGGCTTGCTCAAACCGGGCGATTCTGTCTTCCACTCGATTCTCTTCTCGCTGTTATTTCGGCCTCAACAATAAGACCGAATGAGTCAGGGTTTTATTCCCACAATCCAGGCAGGCAAAAAGATTCATGTTATCTAGGCGATTCTGATGAGTATTCTTCTTGAAAGGTTTGAGCAAACTCCTGTAACTCATTAATGTCGAGATCAGAAACAGCCCAGCAGTCCATGCCCGATGTTGCCCAATAGACTAGATTGTAACCCTGGCGCGCCATGTTTCTGTCCGTCGCGTTGGAGTAATTACCCGACGGCCATGTGAACAGGTCGATGAAATGTTCCTGGCGCCTGTACACAAGCACCGCTACCGGTCTGTTTCTCAGGTATTCTATGCGACCACCCTGCAAAGAGAACTCGTGATCAGCCAGGTTCTCAACGGACGGAGCGAAATCCAATCTCCGGTTGAACCAGGCTGTTAGTATGCCCTGATCTGAGGACAGCACGTCGGTTTGATGGTTTCCCATGAACGAGCGCACGTGGCTCGATACAATCTCTTGTGCCAGGGCATTCTCGGCAGAACGCCGTTGAGAGAAAAGTGCAAGGCTAAAGATGAAGATAACGACCAGCGCGAGCGCGGATGAGGCAGTGATCCACCGCCATCTCAAACTGTGATTTGTCTCAGAGATGCCTTCGGCACGCAATGCGGATCGAATCCTCCTCCTTAAGTCAAAAGGGGCCTCCTGGTAGAGAGAATAGGCCCCACGCGCGTATGGCCCCCGTTGCGCATGCGCTTGTATAACAGATCGGAGCACCTCTCGATTCCGAAGGGCAACCGAGCACAGTGCACAGGCTCGTGTGTGCTTCTCAATCTTTAACGTCGTGACGCCATTTGACTCACCGTCAATGAATGCGTCAATGACTTCCTGTACGTCTTCACATCTCAATTCAGGTCCCGTCCCCGACTTTGAATTCCCCGCGTAACTTGAACGCTCGCGAGCAGGCTTGCTTTCAGTCCTCCGAATCTTGGGCATTGTGCGCCACATCCAGATGGAGCGGCACACGCTGGCCAGGAGCGAACAAGTCTGTCCACGTGGTTTCCGGTTTGGCTATACCTGAAGACCGGAGCCAGGTCCCTTTTATTCCACAGCAGACTATCCGTGCACGCCCAGTGCCTGCGCCGAAGGTAGGGGAAGGAATATTTCTCTCAGCAAAGCGGTATGACGATGTGAATGAGTATTAATTGTTTGTAGAAGAACTTGGTTGCCAAAGCAGTGGAGCGTTGGAAAACAAATACTCAAAAGGAGGCTCGAAATGAGCTCAGCAAAAGACGGAGACGGGACATTGCTCGATACCGATGCAAAGACCACTCGAGTCGAAGAATTTGAGAAGGCTCTGCGATCTCTCGTAATTGGGCAGGATCCTGCCATTCACAGTCTCTCGTCGCTATACCAGATCTTTGAAGCCGGAATGACCGGGCCGGATAGGCCGATGGGAACTATGTTGTTTCTCGGACCAACGGGGTCGGGCAAGACACGCCTGGTCGAGGCCACCGCCGAAGTGCTATTCGGAAACGCGAATAAGCTGCTAAAGGTGGACTGCGCCGAATTCCAGCACTCCCATGAAATCGCAAAGCTAATCGGATCTCCTCCGGGTTATCTCGGGCATCGCGAGACTTCAGCCCTGCTTACGCAGGAAAGGCTCGATCGGCACATGACCGAACGCGATCCTTTTTCCCTGGTGCTCTTTGACGAAATCGAAAAGGCTTCGGACTCCCTCTGGCAACTGTTACTCGGAATACTGGACAAGGCTACGTTGAGCCTTGGGGATAACACCCATGTCGACTTCTCGCAGACAATTGTTTTTATGACTTCAAACCTGGGTGCAAAAGAAATGAGTGAGCTCATAACCGGGCCAATCGGTTTTGCGCCGGGGTTGGCCGGGCGCGAAATAGAATACGAGCTTGATCATAGTATCCATCGAGCCGCAGTCGAAGCGGCAAGGCGCAGATTCTCGCCCGAGTTCATGAATCGCATTGACGAGATGGTGGTTTTCCGAAGCTTGAAGCATGAGGAGCTCCGGCAAGTTCTGGATGTGGAACTCGGGCTCCTGCAGCGCAGGATAAACGCGGGGGCAACAGAGGAGTTTACGTTTATTCTCGCGGATCGTGCGAAGGAGTTTCTGCTTTCCGAGGGAATCGACTATCGATACGGGGCGCGGCACTTGAAGCGAGCCATCGAGCGATTGCTGGTCTACCCCCTTTCAAGTCTTTCCGCTACCCGACAGGTGCGGCTCGGCGACGTTGTAACGATCGATGTCGACAGACAAACCAGGAAGCTTGCTTTTTTCCGAGATCGTTCTGACGTTAGCCTGGCCGCTGCTGCTCTGGAACGCGCAAGGAGGGCCGGAGCGGAAATCAGCCGTATGGCGGCCTGATGTTAACCGGCCGGGAATATTTGTTGAGCTAACCTGGTATACGCCTATGAGAGCGATTCAACCAGGAACATAGATTTAGCCAAGATCCCGCTCGTAACGGTCGATTCGCTCTCGATTGAACTCAAAGGAGGTCCGCATGGAGATTGACAGACGTGATTTTATGAAGCTGGCTGGTCTGGGTGGCATCGTGTTCGCTTCCGGCTTAGGAAGCAGAATTCTCGGAGCTAAGCGGCCAAAACAAGAAGAGTTCTATTTCGTGCAGCTTTCGGATACGCACATTGGCTTCGACGGCCCTAAGGTAAACCCGGACGCCAAAGGCACGCTCAAGAAAGCCGTGGCGGCAGTCAATAGCCTGGATCAGAAACCGGACTTCATCGTGTTCACTGGCGATCTGACCCACACGACCGATGATGCCAAGGAGCGCCGCAGCAGAATGACGCAATTCCAGGACATTGCCGGTCAGCTCAACGTAAAGACGGTGCACTATATGGCCGGCGAGCATGATGCCTCGCTGGATCGCGGAGACGCTTACCAGGAATTCTTCGGAAAGCTGAATTACACGTTCGATCACAAAGGAGTCCATTTCATAGTACTCGACAATGTCTCGGATCCCGGAGCGATTGTCGGCGAAGCGCAGTTGAAGTGGCTACAGACGGATCTCAAAAAGCTTAAGCCTGATGCCCCCATAGTAGTGCTTACACATAGACCGTTGTTCGATCTGTATCCCCAGTGGGACTGGGCGACGGCAGACGCCAAGGGTGTGATCGATTCACTTATGCCCTACAAGAATGTGACGGTTTTTTACGGACACATTCACCAGGAACATCACTACATGACGGGCCACATCGCTCACCACGCGGCCAAATCCCTGATGTTTCCGTTGCCGGCTCCCGGCTCGGTTCCAAAGAGGGCTCCAATTCCGTGGGACGCTGCCGCTCCGTACAAGGGCATCGGCTACCGGGAAATAGAAGCCGATGTCAAAACCGCTCGCTACGAGATCAGCGAGCTCGCAATAACAGGCGGCTGAAAACGATTGCCGGGGAGAATAAGGAGAATAATGTCATGAAGACGACAATGATACTTGTGCTGGCTATGACCACCGCCTTCGGTGTCCTGGCATACACGGCACACTCTGCGCCACGGGCCGACGATGTGAAGGTCATCAAGATCACCGCGAAGAAATTCGATTTCACCCCGAGCGAGATAACTGTGAAGAGGGGGGTGCCGGTGGCATTGGAACTGACTTCCTCTGACCGGGTCCATGGATTCAGCCTCCCGGATTTCAAGCTCACCGCCAGGATCGAGCCTGGCAAAGTCACTCGCGTGGTGTTCACGCCAGATAAGACGGGAGAATTCACCTTCTCTTGTAACATCTTCTGCGGCAGCGGCCACGAGGACATGGCTGGGAGACTAGCCGTCACGGACTAGTCGGAACCAGATTCAAAAACGCTACGCGGGAGTACCCTCCCACTAACGATTTTCGAGATTGAACCACTTCGGTGCACTCGTAAGGATTCCGCTTCCCGTCCTCCGAAGCGGACCGGTGTGCCAGGTTGCCGGCAGCCGGTTCGCGCCGGCTGCCTGGTGAGCTGACTTCGAATCACGGAAATCTTGAAAGGAAGGTTCACATACCGGGCTTCTGCGGCCGCCATCGAGAGCGCTCAGCATCTCGCGCCAATCGGTGCTCAGCGGCTTCGCGTGCAGAAAGGCTTCCATAACGACGGGCGATGTTGTCGAAGAATGCATTGACGGCCGCGCCGAAGGTGGGCGAATTGCGGGCTGGGTCGATCAGGTAGGGTCGATAGGTAGGGTCGATAGGTAGGGTCGTAAGACCGCTCTGAGGTATTAAGTGACCGACCAATTGAGTAACCGCGGAGAGCCGGATGAGCGGAATGCCTGCTTGTCTGGTTTGGGAAGGGCTTTATCAAGACCGCTCAACGAGGGTTGAGTCTGGGGGTGATGACGCCATTGTTTGTTAACAATTGAAGGAACTGACAATTTCCGTGAATAGGAGGTAAGTTTATGAACTCGAAGCTAGTCATTATGGGATTGATGATCTCGTCGCTTTTTGCGATTTCGGTAAGCGGGCAGGGGCCAGTAACGATTCAGCAGTTGATCTTGCAAGATGATAAGTCTGCCGACCACCTGCTAATCGTTATTGCTACCGGCGAGTATAAGTTTGAGAGTTGTAAGGGAAACATTGAGGCCTCAGGTGTCGGTCGAGTCACTGTAACGGGTTGTAAGCTTGATCTACAAGATATCTCCGAGACCAGACGCGTAGTGGCCGAAATAGACCTATGCGAGAAAGTAGGCAAAGCAGACATCGCACTTGCGATTCCCAGCTTAACAAATCAAATTGACCCGCCGTTATTTGAGTCGGTCATATCCGATTCGAACATCAGGGACAGCACCTTCGGCTGCGAGCCCAAGCCGATCGGTGTGAAGTAAATTCAACAGACCCACGATCTCGACATACCGGGGCAGCCGGTGCGAATCGGCTGCCTGGCGAAACCGACTCACGAATCAAGGAAAGTTTGCGATGAAAAAATTAGTATTCGGAATCACTGTGTTGCTAGGGATCGCGCTGATCATCGGAGTCGGCGTGTTCAAACTCGGTCTGATACCAGTGAACGCCGATGTTCCGCCTTCCGGTTTGGAGATGCGATTCATCCCTATGGCAGTTCATGCCTCCGTGGCCAAGCACGCCGAGGAGCAGCCGAACCCAGTGACCCCGACTGACGAGAATCTGATTGCGGGCGGCGAAGTCTACACCGAATTGTGCGCCAGATGCCACGGAATACCCGGCAGAGGCCCGAGCGTCCTGGGGGCCTCCTTCTATCCGCCTGCCCCGCAATTTACCGTACAAACATCGGCGTACACCGAAGGAGAGCTTTTCTGGATCGTCAAACACGGGATCCGTAACACAGGGATGCCTGCCTGGGGTAGATTGCTCACCGACCAGGATATCTGGCAGGTGGTGGCTGTCCTACGCAGACTCAATTCGCTTCCGCCGGCGGTGGAGACTTCATTGAAAGAAGGCCACAATGAAGGGAACCAATAATCATGTAGGATCAACGGGAGAGGGCGGTCACTGGAGCGGTGCTCTGTCGCGGTCCAGATATCGGCGACGCGCGCTGATCGGTCTGGTGGCTGGATTGATCAGCAGTGTCCTGCTCGCAGCCACACTTGGCGATATCGTTGCTGGGGTTCTCCTTGGAACCCTGATCGGAGCGGGCTACGGGATCGCGTTCCGGCCCGTTGCTCACGCACATATCGATAGTGCGATGTCGGGTGCTGCGCTGGGTATACCACTCTGGGGTCTGCTGAGTGTGATCTTACTTCCTCTCTTGTCTGGAAGACCTCTGCGTTGGACAGCGGAGGGAATGCGAGAGCTCCTTCCCGAACTGGTGGGATGGGTGCTGTACGGCGCGGCGCTGGGGTTGATCGCCCAGGTCCTGATCGATATTAGCTTCCGATGGTTAGAGCCCGAACCGAAGCCTCACCGTCTTCTCGGCGAGGAGAAGATCCAAATCGTAATTCTTGGCGGTGGATTTGCGGGCATATCAACCGCGAGAAACCTCGAGCGCTTGTTTGGCGCAGACCCGAGAGTCGCCTTGACTCTGGTGAGCGATAATAATGCTCTGCTCTTTACGCCTATGCTAGCCGAAGTGGCCGGGAGCAGCATTGAGCCCACTCATATCAGCAGCCCGCTTCGGACCATTTTGCAGCGCACTCACGTTGTGCGCGGTCGTGTTGTGCGGATCGATCTGGATGAACGCCAGGTGATGCTGGCCGACGACGTTGGCCCGCCCGACAGCACGCGGGCTGCAACACGAGAACTAACTTTCGATCACCTCGTGTTATCTCTGGGGTCGCTACCTACATACTTTGGAATGGACAGCGTCGAAGCTCGGGCTTATCCCTTCAAGACTCTTGTGGACGCAATCGCCATCCGCAATCGAGTGATCGAAATCTTCGAACGCGCCGATCGTGAGCTGGACCCTGCAAGGCGCCGCGAGATGTTGGCATTCGTTATAGCAGGTGGAGGCTTCGCCGGTGTTGAGTTGGCAGGGGCCTTGAATGACTTCGGGCGCGGGATACTACCCTATTATCCCGGTCTTTCCCCCGAAGACCTGAACATCACTCTCGTTCACTCAGGCGATCGCATTCTACCGGAGCTGAGCAAGGACCTGGCAAGCTACGCGTTGGAGCGTATGACAGCGCGCGGAGTCAAATTCATATTGGAAAAGCGCCTGGCCGACGCTCGGCTTGGGTCGGTCGCGCTGAATTCGGGGGAAGTTATTCCTTGTCAGACGCTGGTATGGACGGCGGGCTCCGCGCCCAGCCCCTTGCTCAGAACACTTTCCCTGGATCTTGATTCGCGTGGCGCGCTAATCGTGGACAGCCACCTGGCTGTTCCCGGCCATCCTGGCCTGTGGGCGCTTGGCGACTGCGCCAGTATCGCAGACGCGACAGGCAGACCGTGCCCGCCCACCGCGCAATTCGCGCTTCGAGAGGCTCGGCAGGCCGCCTATAACATTCACGCTAGTGTGATAGGAAGACAGGCGAAGCCCTTCCGGTTCAGATCGCTGGGGGCGCTTTGCGTTGTGGGGCACCAAACGGCTTGCGCTGAGCTCAAGATACCGTTCGGACTGAGAACAACGATGCGTTTCTCCGGCCTGTTGGCATGGCTGATGTGGCGGGGAGTCTACTTGTCCAAGCTGCCGGGGGCGGAGCGAAAGGTTCGGGTACTGGTTGATTGGTTGATCGACCTGTTCTTCCCTCGCGATATGGTTCAGACGATTGATCTCACTCCGCATGTTGCGCAGATTGAGCAGGACTCAGCGCTATTGCCTGTAGCCGCGGGGGGCGGGAGGTAAGTCAGTGCGTTCGTCACGTCTTTGGGCTGTACTAATCTGCCTGGTCATCGGGATGTTAGGCGGGGTGCTATGCATACGACTGGTTCATGCGACCCTTGTTACCGGCCTGATGCTGGGCGCAGTCTATGGAGTAGTCTTCGGGCTGCTTGCTGCGCCGCGCGCCGTCAGCCCCGGTGCTGGCCTGATATGGGGTCTTGGTTACGGATTCCTGCTATGGCTGGCGATCCCCGCTGGCATTCTCACGTTGCCGACGCACGGCGCCCTGCCTGGCGGAATGCCAGGGATGGTCGATACCGCCCGTGCACACTTTCCGGAGCTGGTGGCCTACGTACTTTGCTTTGGCATGCCGCTTGGGCTCGGGCTCGGCGCATTGAGGGCGATAGGCAGGCCAGCAGGCAAGCTGCTTCTTAGTTTTCCTCGAGCGGTGATCGTGGGCGGACTCGCTGGAATCTTTGGTGGATGGGCTTTTGGAAAATGGATGGACCAGGTGAACTTTTTCCCGCAGATCGCCGAGCTCATCGACTCCAATTCGCGCGTGATTGGCATTACATTGCATTTCATTATTGCTGTTGTGATAGGGGCGAGTTTCGGGTTGCTGTTCCAGAGGGACATCCGTGGTTATGGGTCGAGCATGGGTTGGGGACTCGCCTACGGAATCCTGTGGTGGTTTCTTGGCCCCTTGACCCTCAAGCCGCTGTTGCTTGGCGCCCCGCTGGATTGGTCGTATCTGCGGGGGGCGGAGCTATTCGGATCGCTGGTCGGCCACATAGTCTACGGAGTCATAGTGGGTGTCATCTACGCGACAGTAGATCGTTTATGGGTTGGATTCTTCAGGGACTCCGATCCAATCAACCGCGAACCGGAGGGGCCGGGCTTGCGCATCATCCACTCGTTGAAATGGGGAGCGGCGGCGGGCCTTTCAGGCGGCCTGGTATACAGTCTGGTCTTGTTGGCCACCGGGACTTTGCCGGAAGTCGCCAGGATGGGCGGCGGCTCCTCGGCGTTATTCGGATTCATTGTACATATGTTCGTCAGTGCAATGTTGGGAATGACCTACGGCCTGCTGTTCAGGCGTGAGGCACCGGATTTCGGTTCCGGTATCAGCTGGGGTCTGGTTTACGGCTTGGTCTGGTGGTTCATCGGGCCGATGACGTTACTACCGATTCTGCTGGGAGGCTCGTCGACATGGACAACCTCTGCAGCGAACGCGTTGTTCCCATCGCTTTTCGGTCACTTGCTCTATGGCGCGGCAACCGCTGCCGTCTTTCTTCTACTTGAGCGCCGTCACATGGCCTGGTTGCTGCTCGATCCCCGGATAGCCGCCCGTGAAGCACGCCGGCGGCGGCCAGTCGGCACGCCCGCGCCGGCGTTGTCGTTCTTTGCGTTAGGTATTGGAGTCGTTCTGCCGATCCTTTTGGGATGAAATTCTGCTGCCGGGACTTAGATCACTACGGCACCGGACACGATAATCTTGAGCATGGTGGCGAGCACTAAGATCCCGAAGAGAGCATATATCCCTATCATTACAATTATCAGTGCTATCGGTAGAGCGTCTCGCTTTGATTCCATAGTGATCCTTTCAGATGGCCACTCGTGCATCATTATTAATACTCGCTATTAATACTCGCTTCTCCACTGCTTTATTCCAGCGGTGGCTTCAAGGACCGTCCGGGAATTTTTGAACGAACGAATGGGTATTGGTTAGTGAAGATCAACTTCACAATGATGAGAGACAAGGAGAAAGCGAATCACATGCAAAAGCAAATTCTAAAGACGGCGACGATATTAAGCCTCGTTGTTGCGTTGACTATCACGTTCGCGGCGGTGCCCGCTGCCGCGGAGTCATTCGTCTCGATAAGAGTCGACGTACCCTTCGAATTCAATGCTGATCACAGCATATTCCCGGCCGGGAAATACACGATTCGGCCCGCAGGAGGGAATACCAATGGCGTAATACGGATAACAAGCGAAGATGGCAAGGCATCTGTATTTCTGTCGACCCATTCTGCTCAATCTCTTCAGTCCAGGGATGAAACCGCACTGATCTTCCATCGCTATGGAGACCAGTACTTTCTTTTTCAGGTCTGGGCCGTTGGCGACACCACCGGTCTAGAAATCCCGAAGTCGTCAATGGAACGGCAGGCCGCGCGTGGGATCGAAGCTAACAAGGGCCAGTCGGCCAGGAGCGGCGAGCCCGCCGAGGTCATCATCGTCGCAAGGTAACCATCGAGGTCAAAGCAACCGCAGACTGAGCGAAGTGCCCGCGGGGCACTTCGCTCGCACTCAGCCAACATTGTCTGGGACTGCCCAGCTCAAAACAAAAAGAGGTATGCCCTCATTTTCTTTTCGCACTCGAATCAACACCCTGCCTGGAATATTTGAGCAGCTATTTCAGTATGGCAGGGTGAAGGCTGTTGAGTTTCCAGGTGGCACTGGGTCGAAGAAGAAGAGAGCAGTTTCATCATGCGTCTTGATTAAGCCACTGCGCGTACCTCGAGCTGCATAGGGAAGCCGTCTTTCAAAGGTAGGAGGAAATGGCAAAGAACATACAACCGAGACGTCAAACGCCAAGGACAACGCTGGAGTCGCTCGACCCGGAGCAGCTGAAGAGCTTGGTCCGCGATGTACTGATTTCCATGAAGACTCCAGAGCGAGAGGACTTTATTCAGGCCCTCGAGGCGGAGATGCGTCGCGCGAATTTCAACATGCGCGCATATCTGGTCCCGTTGGGCATACCGGCGCGTAACCTTGAGGATCTGACCCCTACAGAGGTCGGTCACTTTATCAGATTTCTCAAGAGGATTGTCCCGCAAGCCATGCCCGCTGTTGAGCGAGTCACTGCTCGGTACAGTGATTTTGTGGAGAAGATAGCTCATTCCAGAGACCGTCTGGCGGCTTAGCGCCGAGCGTGGTTGAGCGAATTCCTGGGGTTGCCGCGCAACGCTTTTCACAGCCGGGCGATATCGAGCGACGATAGCCGACATTCGCGCCAGCTCACTAAGAACAAGCTAAAAAGAAGGAGAAAAATAGATTGATGTACTTTAGTAAAATGAAGTCTCTGTCGTTGGCGGTGACTGTGATGTTTTCCGCGTCATTCCTGCCGTTGTTCGCTATCATCTCGACATACCTGATTGTGGCTCCCGTCGCTACGGCCCAATCCAGTAAGGGCATAGTAGTGGGCACGGTCACGGACCCTGCCGGCGCTGGCGTCTCCGGTAGCACAGTGAGGATCACTAACACATCGACCAATGTCTCACGTGAAACAAACTCTACAGCCGACGGAAGCTTTCGCTTCGATGCGGTTGACCCTGGCACCTACAAGGTAGAGGTCACAGCGGCCGGCTTCAAGACTGCTGAACGGGACAATGTGATCATCGCCGCTGCGCAAACTGCGGACACCTCCTTCACGCTTGAAGTTGGCGGCGCAAGTGAAGTGGTCAATGTCACAACTGAAGGTAATGTCATCTTGCAGAAGCAGGACGGCACGCGTACCAGCACACTGGATCGTCGTCAGATTGTCGATCTACCGGTGGCCGGTCTCAATCCGGTGAACCTTGTCTTCACGCTGCCGGGCGTCACCGCGCCCGGGGTGTTGGCGGGCGGGTTCGTGCAGGGACGGAGTTTTCCATCAACGGGTTGCGCCCTCGCGCTAACAACCAGTTGATTGACGGCACCGACAACAACGACAACGCGATCACCGGGCAGTTCTACCAGCCTGTGTTGCGCGACGGGTTTCAAGAAGTATCGGTACTCGGGGCAGACAACTCTGCTGAGTATGGACGTGCCGGCGGCGCGGTCGTTAACGTGATTACCAAGAATGGCACGAATCAGCTTCACGGATCGATCTATGACGTGATCAATTCCAGCGCCCTGTCTTCACTGAGCAGCGGCCAAAAAGCCAACCAGGGATTGACGTCAGTTCCGGTCTCGATTGAAAACGATTACGGCTTCTCAATCGGCGGTCCGATCAAGAAAGACAAGCTCTTCTTCTTCGGCACATTTCAGGCATCTCCATTTCGATCCACGACGACAGCCTCAGCCGTCGTTCCAACAGCCGAAGGCTTTGCACAATTGCGTTCACTCTTCCCGCAAGGCCAGAGTCCAAACCTGGATGCCTATCTGAATATCGTCGGAGACCTGCGCGGCACCACCAACGTGATCCAAATCCCGCTTGGGCTTGGTCGCCAGACCATACCTTTCGCAACAGTCACACGGGCAGGCATAAGCCGGAGTGTAAACGACTACCAGTTCTTAACGCGCGTCGATTGGGCGCCGGGCGCGAAGGATAACTTCTCGTTTCGCTATCTGTTCGACGATCAGAACTTCAACAACCAGATTCCCTCTGCCTTCAATGGCTTCGGAATCGACGTGCCCAGTCGAATTCAGAATTTCTACTTCAACCAGACGCACACGTTCTCACCCACGTTCTTAAATGAGTTCCGCTTTTCGTACGGGCGCTTTAACCTTGCGTTCAACCCGCAGGATCCGGCGACTCTGAACGGACCGCAATTCCTCTTCGCGGCTACTAACATCACCAGCGTAGGCCTTGACCCGACGTTTCCGCAATCGCGCATCTTCAATAACTATCAGTTTCAGGATACGGTCACTTACACCATCCAAGACCACACGATCAGGGCAGGGGTGGATTTGCTGCGCCAGATTGCTAACGAGAGTGTTCCCTTCAACGGTCGGGGAAGTCTGACCTTTTCAGGCGGTGGAGGAGCGCCGACCTTCGGAAACGTCGTAGATGGCTTTTCAGGCACTGCAGGGATCTTCGCACAGAGGGTATTCGGCAGCCCGGTCATCTTTCCTGATGCTCTCCAGCAGGCCTACTTCGTCAACGACAGTTGGCGCGTAAAGCAGAACCTCACGTTGAACCTCGGCTTGCGATACGAGAACTACGGCACGCCTTTCAATGCGATTCAATTCCCTGCCTTCGCCGGCTTTGACGTACCGCTTGATACGGTTGTCAAACAGAATCCAGATAACAACAACTTCGCCCCGCGCTTCAGCTTTGCTTATACGCCGCGCTTTGCAAGATGGTTGTTTGGTGACGACAGGACGGTGATTCGCGGCGGATACGCCATCAGCTACGATGTCTTCTTCAACAACATCTTGGACAACACGGCGGCTTCATCTCCTAACGCGTTCGGGGTCACCACGCTTGGGTCCACGGTTGGCGGTCGAGGCTTTGCGAACGCAGGGGTGAATTCGCTTCCGACTACAGGTTCGCCTAATCCGTTTGCAGGGATTACAAGCATCGATCCCAACCTGCGCAACCCACTGACGCACACCTGGAATTTTGGTGTGCAGCGGCAGATACCAGGCAACACCATCGTTGATGTGGCTTATGTTGGCACCCGCGGGACAAGACTGTTAATCAATGAGCAGGTGAACCCGGGACTCGACAACGCACGCATCTTCCCGACTCGTGGCCCGGTTACTCTACGCACCAACGGCGGCGACTCTATTTATCACTCCTTACAGACTCGTGTTGAGCGCGGGTTTAAGAACGGCCTCCTAGCTCGCTTTGCTTACACTTATTCGAAGACGATTGATGACGTAAATAGCGAAGTCTTCGTTACGACCGGTGGCAGCAGCTTTGCGTCGAACCCCTTCAATCGCAGGGATGACCGCAGCGTAGCCTCGTTCGATGTTCCGCACCGCGCGGTCTGGACTTTCATCTGGGATGTTCCGGGACCAAAGCAAGGTCTGTTCGGAGAGGTTGCACGCGGCTGGACGCTTTCAGGAATCTATCGCATTCAATCGGGCGCCGTGGAAAGTCCGTTTGTAGGCGGCATCGATCTGAACGGAGACCTGAATCAGTTCAACGACCGGCCATCTATTTCAAACCCGAATGCGCCGCCCACCTCAGTGGGATTTGCTAACTCGGTTCTCGGGATTTCCGGCAACGGTTTCTCGGACATCAACGGCAATCCGGTTAATCCGGCTAACGTTCGCTTTCTGGTTGATCCTGTGAAGCGCACGAATATCGCAGGTCGCAACACGCTTCGAGGAGATCGGGTAAACAGCCTGGATTGTAGCGTCAACAAAGCGTTCAAGCTGCCCTTTGAAGGCCATAAGCTTGAGGTCCGAGTTGAATTCTTCAACGTGCTCAATCATCCAAACTTCACCTTTGCCGACCCGAACATTTCAAGCGACCTGAGCAATGGAGACGTGACGAACCCTTTCTTTAACAACGTGCGTCTCAATGACGGCGGTGACCGCACTGGTCGTATTCAAGTTCGTTACGTGTTCTGAAACTGAAAGGATAATAGAGATGAGAAGAAGTATGTCGATGTTAGTCGTAGCAGTTTTGCTGGCGACATTTGTGCTGGCAATGATAAATAACACCGCGATCTCCGCGCAGAACACAAACAGCGATCAGGAGACCGTCAGGCAGCGCAAAGATGTTCGGCATCTGCCCGATCCACTCAAAGCGAGGCTCGTCGAGCTCGCAGGCCGACCTCATACGTTTGCGCCAATGCAGGCTTTCTCAGAGGCCGCCAGCCCAAGTCAACTCTTTGAGTACTACCTGCTGGATACAACACATTTCGAGCCCAATGTCTTCACTGCCACGATACCTGGTATTAATGACGGCGTCGCGCCCACTGCCACCGGACCAAATCATGATCTGCCGACGATTGGCGCTGTGCGTGTGGTACTAGAACCGAAGCCCGGTCTGCCGACCGATCCTAATGACCCCGGCGCATTCATCGATGTGTTCACAGATGTATCCGGGCTGTTCGTCATCAACAATGAATCTGGTTGGTACGAGGGATGGATGATTCATGACATAGTGGTGCCGCCCGTCGCCGGGCCCCGATCTGATGGCAGCGGCGCGCAGTTTGGGACACTCACTGCAGCGGATGCAGCATTGCTTGCCAGGATGGGAAGCGGCAACAACACTCCGGGACATATCTTCACCAGGGACGGCAACCTAGTCCATTTCCCAAGCGCTACCGATCATTTTCCCGATGTCCAAACCAATGTCGTTCCAATCCAGTTAAGTATGGGCGCGTGTAATGCGCTACAGCAGAGTGATATCCATTCTTATTGGGAGTTCAATGAGTATAGTGATTGGGTGTTCCCGCAATATGAGCTGCCCTTCACCGGCGGTTTCGATAATGAGTTTGCTGGCGGGAGAGTAGGCTTTCTCTCTTCGATCGTTCCAGGCTCCGGGCCATCAGGCACGGGACCCAACGGGCCGGGCTTGACTGGCGGAAATGATCCAAGAATCGTGGGCGACAACCCCAACAACCCTCGCGACCCTGATCGTGCGTTGAATACCAGTCCCGAAGATCCTGACAGGGGAATGGTGCAGAATGATGATCATAAGGAGAAGCGCACCCGCTTCATCCCAAGCGGCCTGGCAGAGGAGATATTGATTGACGTCTATATGCGTTTAGCTTCCTTTGAGCCATCTGTAACGGACAAGAAGCAGCGGCTGTTTGATGCCTACGCGAAAGAAGTCGCTAGGGTAGACCAGAATGGCGATGGCATTCTTTCGTTCGTCGAAGTGGACCTGGAAGACAACTCAGACGGAGGTCAATCGAATGATCGGTTGTACATTCCTGCGACCAGATTCAATCGCTTTGCGATAACCCGCGAAATAAATGATGGTCTGCTCGCGCCACGATTTGCGCCGAGCCAGCGCGCCTGGGTCTTGAGTGGCAACCTGGTTCCGGTTTCACCGGCGATTAGTGCATCTACCGGCCAGGATGGCGATAACCGGTAAAGGAATAGTGGCTGGCCGTAGAGAACCCGGCCCGTGCGGTGGTCGTCGTCATGAAAAACAAATGCGGATACACCTTGCTGGCCGGACTCTTCGTTCTTTTGCTATCGCAGCTTCCGACTGCATCCGCCTGGCAGGACAACAAAGACTCGCGGCAAGCTCCGAAGGTCGAAACCGCGAAAGCCAAGGGTGTCGACACAACCGTTCCGCTCAAGGCCACCGCTGACAAGACAAAAGCTTCGAGATCCGGCGATACCAAACTGCAAGAACCAAAGGACGATCAAAGAATTACGCTGAACACCGACATCGTAAACTTGACCATAAGCGTGACCGATCCCTATGGCAGATTCATAACCGGCCTTGGAAAAGACCACTTCGAGATCTACGACGACAAGGTGAAGCAGCAGATCGCACACTTCACGGACGAAGATGCCCCCGTTTCTCTCGGTATCGTCTACGATGTATCCGGCTCAATGAGAGAGCGCATCAATCGGTCCATTCGCGCGCTGCGCCGGTTCATCGAGACCTCTAACAATGACGATGATTTCTTCCTGATAGCATTCAACGATCGCGCAAAGCTGATACAAGACTTCACCGCATCGGGAGACAGCGTTCTCGGCGACCTGATGTTCGCGAATCCACACGGTTCGACCGCGCTTTACGACGCCGCCTACATCGCCGTTGAGAAGGTCCAGCAGGGCCGCCACTCAAAGAGGGCGCTCCTGATAATCTCGGACGGTCAGGACAACAACAGCCGCTATACGTATAAAGAGCTTCGAAACATCGTCAAAGAGGCGGACGTGCAAATCTACGCGATAGGTATTACAGACCCGGCCAATGATTCGCTGGCCGGCTTCGGTCGTTCGGTACTCGAAGAGATTACGCGGATGACTGGCGGCCGCGCATTCTTCCCGAACGACTACAATGAGCCGGAGCTCGTCGAGATATGCGCGCGAATCGCATTGGAGCTTCGACACCAGTATTCTGTTGGCTTCTATCCGGCAGATGTCGCTAGCGAAGCCAAGTGGCATAAGGTTCAGGTGAAGGTGAATCCGCCCCGAGGACTCGGCCGGCTGTCGCTGAGTTACAGAGAAGGGTATCAATCGTTCAAGAAGTAGGCCGTGTTCAACTGCAACCCCATTCTTGTCCCGCTCTCATATCGCATTTAAAACAGGTCGGCCTCGGACTCCGGTCGCGCAATACGCGCGGCGCCTAACACTTCCATCTGCCCTCGCTCGATTGATCGTCGACCGTAACGATATTCCCGGGGAAGGGCAGTTCCACCACTAGGGCCCATTGCTTAGTCCAATGCGATGCATGAGATCCTGAAACCGCTTATCGGACCGCAAAGGGTCGAAGGACGGGCGCGCAAGGATTGACGGGTTGAAGCGCTCCTCATAGGCTCGTTCCAGCCAGGTCATTGCCTGATCGTTTTTGCCTAAGCCGACATAGATCAAGGCAGTCTCAGCGGAATTTGAAAAGCCGCGGTTTGGATTCTTCTGATCATCAAGTATCTTCATTGCTTCGCCTCTCCTGCCTGCCAGGGCGTAGACGTAAGCCAGATTGGAAGTGAAGGTGGTGTTGGCTCCAGACAGCTCGATTGCCTTTTGAAATTCTACCATTGCATCGCTGTACCTCTGGTTCTGCACATACGCCTGACCCAATTGATAGTGGGCCACCGCAAAGGTGGAGTCCATTGCGATCGTGCTTAGGCTTTGTTGTATCGACTGCTCGTATAGCCGGGCAACCAGAAGAACTTCTGCCAAATCGGCGCTGATGATCAGCGATAGCGGATCCAGGCTTGCCGCTTCTCGCATCTCCACGATGGCCTCATCCTTTCGCCCCAGTTCGGCCAAATGCCAGCTGTACCAATGGTGAGCAGTTGCGTAACCGGGATTGAGCTCAATCGCTCGCCTGAATTCCGCCTCAGCCGAATCCCAATTCCAATCGTAGAGATCGAGGCAAAATGCCAGGGAGGTGTGGGCCTCGCTAAGCGAGTCGTCCAGTCGGAGTGCTTTCGTCGCCGCCGCCTCGGCTTTTGGGAACGCCTCTTTGGGAGCCATGCCGCCGTACTCCCAGTCTCCGAGCAAGGCATAAGAATCGGCCAACCCGGTGTATGCCTGGGCGTAGGTCGGATCCTTTGCGAGGGCCTGGTTGAAATAATCAATGGCCGTCTTCAAGCCATCGTCAGTCCGCTTATTCCAAAAGTATCGGCCCTTGAGATAGGCCTCGTAGGCTTCCGGGTTCACAGCCTTCTCGTTTTTCAGCGCGACCTGTTCCCTGGGTTTCAAGTTGATCTGGATCTGTTCGGCGATGGCGCTAGCCACTTTGTTCTGGAGCGCCAGTGCATCGCGCAATTCGCCCTCATAGCTGTGGCTCCACAAATGCCTGTCGTCGCGGGCCTGGATCAACTGCGCCGTGATTCGAACCTGGTCCCCTGAGCGCCTTACTGTGCCTTCTACTACGGCGTCGACGTTCAATTCGCGCGCAATCTGCGGCAGCGGTTTCCGGGCGCCTTTATATTGCATTATCGAGGTGCGCGAGATCACTCGTAATGCGCTTATCTGTCCCAGGTCACTGATCAACTCGTCGGTCATGCCGTCGGCGAAGTACTCCTGAGACGGATCATCAGAGAGGCTTTCCAGGGGAAGCACTGCCAGGGATCGAATAGCAGGTGACGGGGCGCTCCGGAAGCGGAGTATCAAGACCACGACAATTGTCGATATCGCAAGCAGCGCCAGGCCCGATATCTTCCACGCTAGAGGCCAGGCCAGATGCTTGACTGCAGCGGTCTCCTCAGCAACCTCGGGCTGCTCGCGATCCTCTGTCGTCAGAACAGGGTCGGTCGCGGACTCCAGGATCTTAAGACGAGCGCCGTCGACCACATCCACCTCCGCGATGAAGCGATAACCTCTTCGAGCGAGCGTCTCAATAAATCGCGGGTTTTCAGCGGAATCGTGTAGAGCCTGCCGCAATCTTTTGACTGCGGCGTTCAGACTGTGCTCGAAGTCCACGAACGTATCGACTGGCCAGAGCTTGTTTTTGAACTCGTCTCGAGTGACCAATTCACCAGGTTGCTCCAGCAACATTGCAAGAATTTGAACTGGTTGCCCTTGCACCTTAACGTTGCGCCCATGCTCGCGAAGCTCGCTCGACCGGAAATCGAATTCGAAATTCTCGAAATGGATGGTACGAGAGGTGGGTGGTGACTTGCTCATTCTCCAAAGCCTCTCCTCGCGAGAAGTCGTCGCTCCGCCGGGGGCAACATGGCGAGTACCGTCCCCCATCCGACCGCTCGGTAAGCGTCGCGATTCTATCACCCTAACAGATGCGCATCAATTACGGGCCATGTCACTCCACGCGTTTTCACTATTATCACGGGCCGGGCCAATGTCACCCAAATGTCACCCACGTATCACTCTCCGTTCATTGAGGTACCTGGCCGTCTGAGTAAAACTGATGCCTTCGGGACACTCGCTCAAGGGCGGCAAGAGCTGAGGCACTCATCCGGCGCAGCCGAGCACCGCAAGAGGCGGGTCGCGCGATTGCTGACAGGGAAATATGGAACACCTCTTATCCCATCTTAATGCGGCATACAATCTGGCCCGCTGGCTTACTCGCAATAACGCAGACGCTGAAGACCTGGTACAGGAAGCCTACTTGCGCGCAATCAAGCACTTCAGCAGTTTTCATGGTAGTGACAGCCGGCCCTGGTTGCTCGCGATCGTGCGCAATACCTTCTACACGTGGCTACAGCAGAATCGAGCGCCTGAGCAGCGGATCCCTTTCGATGAAGAGATACATAGCGCTGAGGAAAATCATCCGAATCCGGAGGCACTATTGCTGCAAAAGGCAAACAATCAGTTGGTAAGACAAGCCATTGAGGAGTTGCCTGCCGATTTTCGAGAGGTGATAGTGCTGCGTGAGTTGGAGGGGCTGTCCTACAAACAAATTGCGGACGTGACGGAGATTCCTGTGGGGACTGTGATGTCACGCCTTGCGCGCGCTCGCAAACGTCTCGAACAGAACCTGAGCCAATCACGAGTACAAAGAGAAGAGCTGCAAGTTGAAGTGCGAAGGAAGGGAGCGTGATGACTGCCTCGACGCGAACAGGAGATTCTGATCACAATATGCGATGGTGACGGCCACGCTGGCGATCCGACAGGAGTGCCACTTCATCAAACAGGCTTCCGGCAGCACGTCCGCCCCAGGCGCAACAATTGTCTACCGGGACCTTTCCAAAGCCTGGCCCGTGCGCCTGATTGCTCGGACGGTTTCATTCCTGGGACGGACTATCATCATTGAAGTTGCTCAGCCTCTGCTATTTCATTATGCGTCCCTCCGCGAGTTTGAGAAAACACTCTCTGTGACTTTCAGCCGGTCATGCTATTGTAATTCTCGTTCTGAGTCATCGAGGGAACGATGAAGAGATCGTAGGTGTGGAGGCAGTCGCCTGAGGGCGGCAGGAAAGGAGAAGGGAATGAATACTTTTTCAAGGAGAACAGCCTGGAGCGTCCTCGCATTGGCCGTGATGTGTTTGTCGGTGAAAGCCCCAATGGCGCAAACGGCGACCTCTCGAATCGTTAGCACCGCAAATACTTTCCTCTCGACGCTCGATCAGAAGCAGCGGCAGAGCGTGCTGTTTGCGTTTGACGACGAGAAGCAAAGAGCGCGCTGGTCCAACCTCCCGACCACGATGGTTCCGCGAGCGGGTCTTAGTCTTAAAGAACTCAACCCTGCACAACGTTCCGCCGCACTGGCTCTGGTCTCATCCGCGCTCAGCCCGAAGGGCTTCGAGAAAGTTCAGCAGATCATGGAAGGCGACGAGCTTCTCAAAACCAGCGGGGGGAACAACCCGATGTTCGGCAAGGACCTTTTCTACATTTCCATCCTCGGAACACCCTCCGAAAAGGCCCCCTGGATGCTCCAGTTTGGCGGTCACCATCTGGCGGTTAATATCACACTCGCCGGTGAACGCGGTGTTCTCACGCCGAGCTTGATTGGCGCCCAACCCACTCTCTACACTCTCAACGGTAAAACCGTGCGCCCCCTCGAAGGGGAGAGCGATAAGGCCATCGCCTTGCTGAACGCGCTGGACGAGAACCAGCGGAAGCAAGCGATTCTGAGCTACCGTTTGGCGGATCTGGTGCTCGGGCCCGGGCAGGATGGCAAAACCATCCAGCCTGAAGGCTTGAAGGCTTCCGCCATGAATGAGCGGCAATGCGCCATGCTGCTCGATGTCATATCGGAATGGGCGAGCATCTCCCGCGAAAGCGCGGCCGCGCCCCGAATGGCCGAGCTTAAAGCCGATATCAAAGATACCTGGTTTGCGTGGAGCGGCCCGACCACCGTTACTCCGGGAAGCAACATCGCAGCCTACTACCGAATTCAGGGCCCGCATCTCGTCATTGAGTACGCGCCTCAGCGGCTGGGCGGCGATCCCTCCATGCATGTCCATACTATGTACCGCGATCCGACGAATGACTACGGCCTGAGGCTCACAGCAAAATGAAAATGAGACTGGCTGCCGCTGGTGCCATTCTTCTATTTGTCGGAACGCCTGCCTCCGCGCACAGGCTGGATGAGTATCTGCAAGCCACAACTATCTCGGTGGACAAAGATCGTGTTCAGGCGCAGATTCGTATGACCCCTGGCGTTGCCGTTTTCCCAGTCGTGCTCGCACACATCGATACTGATGCCGACGGAGTCATCTCAGAAGCCGAGCAACGGGCTTATGCGGAGAGCGTGCTTGGCGATCTGTCGCTCACGATTGACGGCGATCGATTGCAGCTCAGGCTGGTCTCGTCGAAATTTGCAAACATCGAGGAGATGAAAGAGGGACGCGGCGAGATCCAACTCGAGTTCGATGCGGATGTTTCCAACGGCGGCCCCAACCGAAGACTCATTTTCGAAAACCAACACCAAAGCGGGATTGCCGCCTATCTTATAAATTGTCTTGTTCCGCGCGATCCGGATATTCGGGTCACTACGCAGAACCGAGATTACCAGCAGTCGTTCTATCAATTGGATTACGTGCAGGCCGAAGTTCGTTCAACCGCGCCGTTCTTTTCCTGGTGGTCGGGCGCTTGGGTGTGGCTGGGCCTGGCTGCCCTCCTTCTGTTCGCATGGCTCGCATTGCTGTGGCGGTGGCGCGCCAGAATTGCGCATGATGGGATAGCGCAAGAATCGCCAGCATCAAGATGGCGACCACGCCGATCGGCTTAGACTTCCGTAGTTTGGTTTAGGCGCAAGCCACCTACGCAATTTGTGACTGACTTTGCGCCAAGCCTATGTGTTGCTCAATCAATCGTGAAATCGATTCTTTACTGGCGGCGCCAATCAAGCGCTCAACTTCCTTTCCGTCGCTGAAGAGGATCAAGGTCGGAATGCTTCTGATTCCATAGGCTTCTGCCGTAGATGGATTGTCATCAACATTCAGCTTTACTACTGCGGCGTTCTCCGAATACTGCTCGGCAATTTGTTCAACCGTGGGCGCCAGCATCCGGCAAGGACCACACCACTGAGCCCAGAAATCAACCAGTACTGGTTTTGCGGATTCCAGAACGTCGTGCTCAAAAGAACTGTCGCTTACTTCTTTAACTCTCTCACTCATTTTCTCGTTGCTCCTTTTACGAGTTACGTATTCGTGGTTTTAGGATGAGATCCTAATTGCTAGTTCCAGTTTGAGACTCCTCCGGTATAACCTCGAGTCTCAGTTTCTCGGTTCCTCTAATGACCTCTACAGACGATTTGTGTCCGATGCGGTCCTCCGACAAAAGCTTATGAAAATTATCGATGCCGGCAATCGGACGATCGTCAAATCTAATGATGATGTCGCCTTCACGCAATCCGGCGTTTCTTGCCGGACTATTATCCTCAAAAGAGACAACCAGAATCCCGCTCTCGACGGCAAGGTCGAAGTAGCGCACGACTCGTCGGGGAAGAGGAACGTTCTGTCCGGCCAGTCCTACATAACTTCGACTGACTTTACCGTCACGAATCAGACGGCTTGCAACAAACTTGGCAGTATCAATTGAAATGGCAAAGCAGATTCCTTGTGCCGGCAGAATCATCGCCGTGTTGACACCGATCACTTCTCCGCGTGAGTTAACCAGCGGTCCTCCCGAATTGCCGGGATTGAGAGCTGCGTCGGTTTGAATCACATCATCCATCAGTCGCCCCGACTGCGCTCGGAGCGACCGTCCAAGGGCGCTCACGACTCCGGCGGTGACGCTGTATTGAAATCCGTACGGATTGCCGATGGCAACGACTAACTGCCCGACGCGAATCCTTTGCGCCTCACCCAGGTGAGCGGGTAACAAATTGGGTGCGTTGATTCTGATTACAGCCAGATCAGTGTCCGGATCGTCTCCGATCAAGTCGGCAACATGCTTGTGCCCATCTGAGACAGTCACTTCAATTCTCTTAGCCCCGTGCACGACGTGACTGTTTGTGAGAATGAAGCCGTCGGGCGTGAAGAAGAAGCCTGAACCGCTACCTCGAGCTTCCTGCGGCATTCGCGGAACGATCGCTCTGCCGCTCCTGACAGGTTGCTGGACTTCTATGTAGACAACCGACGGACTTACTCTTTCCGCCGCCGAGATGACGGCACGCGAATACGCATCCATGAGATCATCCGAGAGATCCGCTGCCGGTTCGGAATGCGACAAACCGTTTCTCGTCATTCGTGCGTTCTCCGCCTCAAATCGTTCCTCGCCGAGTAGTTTATTTTCGTGATGCATATTTGCTGAAACTCCTGGCGCGATTCGTTCCATGCGCGGTTGGAAATGATCGAAATCTATTTCGCCGCGATTCGGTTCGCCGACAAAAGAGCAACCGCCTCCTTCGCGGTTAAGTCTTTGTTGTAAACGGGAGTCCCAGGCTGCTGGCTGCGCCCTCCTTCATGCAGCAAGCCAGTATCGACAGCCGCAAATCCGATCTCTTCGATCAGGTGCGCGACGATCGCTTTTGCCTGTAAGTCGTCGCCGGCGATGAAAATCGCGCGTCGCTGTTCGATGGGCAGGCTAGTGTTGCCTTGAGTAGCCAGATGTTCAGACCAGATGGTGTTAAAGCCCTTGACCAGTCGCGCTTCCTTCAAGTGCGAAGCCATTAGTTCGCTCGATGTAGTCTCGTCGTTGTCGAGTTCCGCGACTTTCCCGTCCCGTTGCGGGTAGTAATTCCCGGCATCAATGACGACTTTGCCTTTAAGCTCGTCCACCGGTAGCGTTCTGTATTTGCCGAACGGAATGGCGACCAGCACGACTTCACCGAAGCGTGCGGCATCTTCAATCGTCATCGCCTTTGCGCTTCCGCCGAGTTCCGCTAAGAGCGCTTCCAAACCTTGTCCTTTACGCGAGTTGCTGAGTGCGATTTCTTGTCCGGCGCGAGCGAAGAGCCGCGCAGCGTTAGCTCCAATGTTTCCAGATCCGACGATTCCTATCTTCATCTTCGTTTGTCCTTTCATTGACCTAACCGGTCCTCATCACCTTAGTTCTGCGCGGCCGCTGCTTGCCCTTGAGCCCGCCGGCGCAACCCGAGCGTGAGCGCGGCGCCGACGACTGCCAGTAAGAGTATTCCCCCGATTATGAACGGTTCACGCGGGAGCTTTAGCCCGAAGAACGCGTCAAATGAGAATGCCCCGGCGCCGGCAAACGCCAATCCAACCGCCGTGACGGCATAGAGAAACGGCAGTTCAATTCCATTGGCCATTGCGAAGAATCCGTTCTTCAGATGGACGCTCACCATTGCGACAAGCATCGCCGCCAGGACGGCGGCGGCGCCCAACGGAGTGAACAATCCCAGGGTCAACAGAATCCCACCTCCCAGTTCGCTCAAGCCGGCGGCCGCCGCGAATGTCGTCCCGGGACGGAACCCCAATCCCTCAAAAAAGCCGCCCGTTCCCTTAAGCCCGTAACCGCCGAACCATCCAAATATTTTCTGAGCGCCATGAGCGGCAATGGCAACGCCGAACATCACTCTAATCACCAGAATTCCGACATCAACCGTCATTTGATTACCCTCCCTGCCTCGATGCCCTTTCCTTTCATAGCCAACCTACTTATGGTAAGCTTGTGCCGAATAATAAATGAGGTAGCTACTAAAGTCAAGTAGGCAATTAATAGTAAGGGATACTCAAATGGTGACGAAAAGAAAGACGAGCCCGGCAAGAGGCAAGAAAACCGAGGAGCCGTCGCGATTTTGCCCGCGATTTCATCATGCCGTCGAACTCATCGGACGCCGGTGGAGCGGAGCCATCCTCAATGCGATGCTCCCTGGCCCGCAGTGCTTCAACGAGTTGATGGCAATAGTGCCTGGCCTGTCGGACCGTCTGTTGACCGAACGGCTCCGGGAACTGGAAGCCGAGGGGCTTGTTCGCCGCAGGGTTATTCCGGGCCCGCCTGTGCGGGTCAGCTACGAAATGACTGAGGCCGGAAAAGACCTCGAGCCTGTGATCAGGGCTCTTGGCAAGTGGGCCGAGCGATGGGTCACGATCTAGATCCGCGACCCTGATTGATCGGACTGATGGATTCGCTGTGACACTACGGTGCGCGCACTCTGAGTATACGCGCTTCCTTTTTCAGTCTTCCGACATTTCATAATGATCGATAGGCACACACTTGCACTGGTCAGCATAGTTGGTTGTTCGCTCGACGTGCTCGGCGCGTTGTACCTGGCCTATGATCTGCTTGGCGGTGAACACGGACCGCTGCGGACTCTCACGAGAGGGGTCACATACGGCGCGCTGTTCGGCACCGGGTTCGGACTTGCTCTCGGGCCGGTAGCTGGGGTCGCGACGGGCGCGGCGCACGGAATCACACTGGCATGGGAGTTTTCCCGCGCTTCGAGGCGTGGACCGAAGCCGGGATTCTGGTATGACACCGCGATGAGCGCCATTCGTGGAGCCGGGTTCGCCCTGGGCACCGCTTACGTATATGGCGCTAGATTTGGGGCCGCGTTTGGTGGACTGAGCTTGCTGGGACAGATCGTCGCATATCGTATCGGGCTTCGGCCGACGATGGATTATAAACCCGCTACGCGCCCGCGCATCACCAGGACTCAATTACTTGCCTCAGTGAATCGCACGGTTGGCTACGCTATCGCCGGCTATATCAGCGCGCTAATAGCGCAGCAGCGCGCGAACGCACTCAGCACGGGCGTTAAAGCCGGACTGATGATGGGAGTAGTCACGGCGATCGTAATTACCTGCACGCCCTTCATCGAATGGACTGCCGATCATATGCCCCAAAGGCGGATGGGTGTCCTGGGGATTGGGTTGATCCTCATCGGTTTCACATTGCAATCCGTCCAGTATTGGGTAGCGTTGCTCGACGTGCAAATTGCTTATTAGTGAGACGACTCATTTATTGAACTCGAAGCCAGGACTTGTTATCGCAGACGTTGTGGGCGAGGGCAGAGACTCGACTTATGCAGGTTGTTAGGAACACACGATGTGCGATGAAAACAAGAATGAAAGGTAATCCTGAAAGGATGCCGTCGTGAAGACATTCACCCAGCTACATTGTCGCGATCGGCCTGGTAGCAATACTTTCTGGTCTTGCGGTTATGTTGGGGCTGCTCGCTGCAAAACGACTAGATCGTTGGACCGAGCTCTTTCTTGCAACTACGGTGGCGACAAACGTAACCGGCTTCCTCTTTCCCTATTGGATCAGCGATCAGGTTTCGGATTGCTCGCGCGTGAAGCTTGACTTCAACACCGACTGCGCCGGTGAAGTTGAGTTCCAGGGTAAGGAACGAAGCCTCGCGGTGAAGCGGCAGTCACGCAACGCCGCTCAAGGATGCTAAACTTTTAACCATGGTCGATAAAACTTCAGTAGACACATCGGACAAGAACTCCAGCAACGAGGAAATGTTTCCCACGCTGACCGCCGCTCAGATATCGCGGATTGCTGCACACGGTCACTCCCGACGCGTTGAGAAAGGTGAAGTGGTCGTCGAAGCCGGAGAGCGAGTCGCGCGACTCTTTGTCGTCACCGAGGGCCGGATCGAAGCAGTGCGCTCGACAGAACTAAACGAGGAAACGTTTGCGATCCTGCGACCGGGAATGTTCACCGGTGAGGTCTCGATGCTGTCGGGCCGGCCCGGGCTCGTGCAAATACGAGCGATCGAATCGGGCGAAGTAATCGAGGTCGATCGGGGACAGTTGCTTTCGCTCGTCCAAACAGACAGTGAGCTCGGCGATATCTTTATGCGGGCTTTTATCCTGCGCAGGGTCGAGCTCATCGCACGGGGATTCGGGGACGTAGTGGTCGTGGGATCGACTCATTGTTCTGGCACCCTTCGAGTCAAAGAGTTCCTCACCCGTAATGGACATCCCTACTCGTATATCGACCTGGATCGCGACAACGGTGTTCAGGAACTGCTGGATCATTTCCAGGTCTCCGCGGCGGATGTGCCGATTCTGATTTGCCGCGGCAAAGTGGTGCTTCGTGACCCGAGCAACGAGGAGATTGCAGATTGTCTTGGCTTTAACGAGGCCATCGACAAAACCCACCTCCGCGACGCAGTCATTGTTGGCGCAGGACCATCGGGGCTGGCGGCTGCGGTGTACGGCGCGTCTGAAGGACTTGATGTTCTTGTGCTGGAGTCCAACGCGCCGGGGGGCCAGGCCGGTTCCAGCTCAAAGATCGAAAACTACCTCGGGTTTCCGCTGGGCGTATCGGGTCAGGAACTCGCAGACCGGGCTTACACGCAAGCGCAAAAGTTTGGCGCCCAACTGATGATCGCCAAAGGCGCCCATCAGTTGTCGTGCGACCGGAAGCCCTACGCCATTGAGATTGACAATGGTGGGCGCTTGCCGGCTCGCACTATCATAATCGCAACCGGCGCGGAATATCGCAGATTGTCGATCGAGAACCTGTCGCAGTTTGAGGGCGCGGGAGTCTATTACGGAGCGACATTTGTTGAGGCACAGCTCTGTGGCGGAGACGACGTGATCGTAGTTGGGGGAGGAAACTCAGCCGGGCAAGCCGCCGTGTTTCTCTCGCAGACCGCCAGGCGTGTTCATATGCTCGTCCGGTCTGAAGGCCTGGCCAAAAAGATGTCTCGGTATTTGATTCGTCGCATCGAACAGAATCCCGGCATTGACTTGCGGACGCAAACAGAAGTGGTGGCGCTCGAAGGTAGTAATCATCTGGAGCGCGTGAGCTGGCGGGACAACGTGAGTGGGAACATCGAGACCCACGACATTCGCCATGTCTTCGTGATGGCCGGCGCGATGCCAAATACGCACTGGCTCGACGGGTGCGTTGCAATGGACGCGAAGGGGTTTATCAAGACGGGACCAGACCTATCGCCCGAAGACCTTGCCTCCGCTCACTGGCCGCTCGCCCGGGCGCCCCTTCTGCTGGAAACCAGTTTGCCGGGGGTGTTCGCGGTCGGCGATTGTCGCGGGGGCAGCCTAAAACGCGTGGCCTCAGCGGTGGGTGAGGGATCGATTGCAGTCGCCTTCGTACACAGGGTTCTGCACGAATGAAAGGAAGACTATGACTAATATTACATGCTCTCATCTTGAAGCGATTACCACAGTCAAACACGCCAGGCGCCGGGAGTGCGCGGAGTGTGTGAAGATCGATGCAGAGTGGGTACATCTGCGGACTTGTCAGGAATGCGGGACGACTTTGTGCTGCGACGACTCGCCAAACCAGCATGCCACCAAACACGCGCGAACGAGCGGGCATCCAGTGATTGCGTCGGCAGAACCCGGAGAGCGTTGGCTGTACTGCTATCCGGATGACGCCTTCGCGGAGTACTAAGACAATTATCCTGTTGCCGTTGAGCATACATATTACTTACTTTCGCAAGGTCTTCAACGCGCCTCCCCAGGCGATGACCTGGTCAAGCATGGCATTAACCGACTTCTCGTGCTGCGGGACTGGCTTGAACACGCTGAAGTTCTCGAAGTCCGTGAATAGCGAGAGCCCAACCTGCGCTCTGACGTCGGCGATTTGCAGTTCCCCCATTATCAAACGCAGATTCTCTACCGCGCGTGTCCCTGATGCGCCGCCGTAGCCGACGAAGCCCGCCGCCTTGTTGGTCCACTCTTTGTAGAGATAATCGATCGCGTTCTTGAGCGCACCTGAAGTTCCGTGGTTGTACTCGGGCGTCACGAAGACGTAGCCGTCGAAGGATGCGATCTTAGCGGACCAATCCCTGGTGTGCTGATGCCTGTACTGGCCCATAGTCGGCGACATTGGCTCGTCGAGGAGCGGCAGGTTGAAGTCTTTGATGTCCACCAGTTCAAACTCGGCGTCGCTTCGCCTTTGCGCGATTTCGTAAACCCATTTCGCCACGGCCTCGGCCTTTCGACCGGGCCGCGTGCTTCCGATGATAATGCCAATTCTAAGCATGGATTCCTCCCGTGTTGATTCCGTTCCAAACCTTATCTTGAGGGAGACCCGGCAAAGAGATTCATCGTTTGCCGGTGTCGTCCCCATTTCAGGAATTAATCGCGCCCATCCTGCCCAGACGATAATCTTCAATCGCCTGACGGATCTCCGCCTCCGTGTTCATCACGAACGGACCGTAGCGCGCGACTGGTTCGTTCAAGGGCACTCCGGCGATGAGCAACACTTCGAGCGTTGCCTTCGCGTCTGACGGATTCTCGATTCTCACTTCGTCGCCGTCCTGAGCGAACAGAACCATCTTCCCGTTTCCTGCGCGCTTGCCCTCTGCTCCAAACAACCCCTCTCCCTCCACGACATAAGCAAAGGCGTTGTAAGCGCCCGGAACTTGTTGGGTGACAGCGCCTCCGGGCTCGATCCTGAAATGCAGGTAGATGATCGGCGTGCGCGTCTCAATGACGGCTTTCTCTCCCATCGCAGTGCCTGCGATCACACTCACCCTTACCAGGCCATCGGCCGAAACCGCTTTTGGAATTTGCGAGTTCGGGATCTCCTGGTACCGCGGTTTCATCATCTTGTCGCGCTTTGGCAGGTTCACCCAGAGCTGGAACCCATGCATTCGGCCGCCGTTGCGTGCGAACTCTCGGGCGGGCATCTCGGAGTGGATCACGCCCGCTCCGGCAGTCATCCATTGAACGTCGCCAGGGTTTAGGCGTCCGGCGTGTCCGCGAGAGTCTTTGTGCTCCATGTCCCCCGACAGCAAGTAGGTCACAGTCTCGAATCCGCGATGCGGATGGTCGGGCGCGCCCTTCGCTTCACCGGGCGCAAGTTCCATTGGCCCCATCTCATCAAGTAACAGGAATGGATCAAACTCTGAGAACGATGGTTTCGGGAATGGCCGGCGAACAAGAAAGCCCGCGCCCTCTAAAGTCTCGACGCTATTCACGATCCCGGCGACCGTGCGGTTTCTGCCCGCGCGAGTCTTCTCATTTCTCAATGCTTCACTCACCATAGACATAAGACATCTCCTCTCTTTCCTACTCGTCACTTTGCTTCTGACGTGCCTGCGGCTTGGTAACCAATCTTCTTCAACAGCCGGATCAGGGTCTTGCGCTCCGCCCTTGTCAGCGAGGCGGACGCGAGTCGTTCCATGTCGGCGGCGTGATCGGCGTAGACGCGCCTGATCAGCTTTCTGCCCTCCTGCGTCAAATGGACTATCCTGGCGCGCCGATCCGTGCCGTGATTTCGCCGCTCCACAAGCCCCCTGGTCTCCAAGCGGTCAACGGCAACTGTGATCGATCCGCTTGTCAGCAGAACCTTTTTGCCGATCTCGTTAACGGGTAGCGGCCCTTTGTGAAGAAGGGCTTCGAGGACGGCGAAGTCGCTTCCGCACATTTCCAACGCCGAGATGCTCTCTTCGGCGTAGCCCTGAACCGCACTTGACGCCTTCCACAACACGAGGAAAACGTGAACGCCACTTCCGCCCGTCAATGATTCCAGTCTGGCTTGGCTCATTCTATTTACCTTGATATCAAGATACTTGATGTGAAGGTAGCTGTCAAGCACTTTCTGGAGACAGGAGTAGTTGCCGCTCGGCTTCGTTCTTCAGTCAGCAGGATTAATGAACATGTTTTTCTGGCCAGAAGTTCGAGGCGACCGGGACGCGTCGAGTTTCGATTTACATTCCAAGTCGCTCCGAATTACAATGAGCGCGCTTTTCAGCCGTTCAATCTCAGGACCAAGACCAATCGATGAAAGATCGCAGACCACAGACGCTGGTCGAGTTGCTCAAAACTTCAGTCTCTTCCAGGCCCGAACGCGAAGCCCTGAGATTCAAACAGGATAAGGCCTGGACCGGCATGACTGCCGGGCACCTCTTCGAGCGAGTCCGCAACGTCGCGCTCGGCCTCTATCATCACGGAATAAGAAAAGGTGACCGCGTAGCGATTCTGGCCGAGAGCGGACCGATCTGGTCGATTACCGATTATGCGATCCTGTCCAACGGCGCGGTCAATGTTCCGATCTACCCGACGCAGCCGCTGCACCAGGTCGAGTACATCCTGCGCGAATCCGAGCCGAAATTCCTTTTCGTTTCGGGCGCGCGTCAGATGAAACGTGTCAGCTCAGTGCTCGAGAAGTTCCCGGACCTGCGCATCATTCCATTTCAACCGATCGAAAACGGCGAGAACATACTTTCGTTTAGTGCGCTGGAAGAAGCGGGCGAGCAGCTCGCGCACGCAAGACCCGAGTTGTTCGATCTGCTGTCGTCCGATGTTCACGCGGACGATCTCGCTTCGATTATTTACACCTCGGGGACGACCGGCGAGCCTAAAGGGGCGATGCTCACCCACGGTAACATCACTTTCAACGCTATGGCTTCGGGCGTTCATCTGGATATCGAACCTGAGGGAGTGATGCTCTCGTTTCTCCCGCTCTCGCACATATTCGAACGCATGGTTTTGTACCTGTGTTTGTATTTCCGGGTTCAGATCAACTACGCGAATGGCATCGAGACGGTTGCGGCTGACATTCAGGAAGTGCGGCCCACTCTTATGTCGACCGTCCCGCGATTACTGGAAAAGATTTACGCTCGAATGCAGAAGAATGCCGGCGACGGGGGAAGCTTGAAGAAGAGGATCTTCGATAGATCGCTCGACATTGCGCGCCAATCGGCGCAGCTCTCTACGATGAATAAGCCTTTGCCGCCACTGCTCGAGTTCCAACGCGACATCGCCGACAAGCTGGTGTTCGAGAAAGTTCGGCAAGCGGTGGGCGGCAGAATAAGGAGAATGGTTTCGGGGGGAGCGGCGCTTCCGTCGGATATAGCGCTTGTGTTCATCGGCGCGGGCGTTCCGGTGCTGCAAGGCTACGGCTTGACTGAAACCTCGCCGGTAATTGCCGCTTGTACGCTGGATCACAATCTTGTTGGGTCTGTCGGACGACCGATTCCAGGAATAGAAGTGAAGATCGCGGAAGACGGCGAGATACTCACTCGTGGACCTTGCGTGTTTCAAGGCTACTTCAACAAGCACGAAGAAACCGCCTCGGCATTCTCCGACGCCGCCGACGCAGACGAGCGATGGTTCAAGACGGGCGACATCGGCGTGCTCGACCCGGAAGGCTTTCTGTTCATCACCGATCGCAAGAAAGACTTGATCAAAACTTCAGCGGGCAAGTACGTCGCGCCTCAAATGATCGAAGGGATGATCAATCAAAGCGAGTACGTCGAGCAGGCAGTCGTCGTTGGAGACAAACGCAAATACGTAGCCGCTCTGATCGTGCCGGACTTCGAGCGCTTGCGTGCATGGGCAAAGTCCGAAGGCCTTCAGACCACCGACAAGCGGGAGATGGTAGCTGACCGCAGAGTTGTCGATATGATCAAGGCGGATGTTAATCGGTTAACTCGCGAGCTTGCGGATTATGAAAAAGTAAAACGAATCGGGCTGTTGGCTGAGGAGTTCAGCATCGACGGCGGCGAGCTTACGCCAACCCTCAAAGTGAAGCGCCGAGTGGTTGAAGAGAAGTACGGCGAGTTGATCGAATCACTCTATTCTGGCGGCGAGTGACTCTCAGGGCCGCAACCCACGCTCGCGTAAGCGGCGCCGGCCCGGAGAATCCGTCGCGGCGTCCGCGTAAGCATCGACTTCCTTGAGTTGACGCATTATCTCGATGTCGAGTTCAGCCTGGTGATCATAATAGTAGGTAAGTGCTGCATGAATCTGGGCAAGCGACAGACCCGGATGCTGAAAGTGAATCTCCTCCGGGCTCCAGCCGTAGGCCAGCTTGTCGAGCACAACTTCAATGACCTTTGTATTCGCGCCGGTAATCCACGCGACACCGCGCTCATCGATCTCAATGTGTGTGGTTGCAATGCTCGACATTGGCTAATCTCTCTGGTTCCAAGTTGAAGCATAATATATCACGGTTTTCTTGGAAGGCGACAGACAACTGGCGCGGCCTAACTCTGGCGGAACTATACTATCGAGAGGGCTTTGAGGGTCATGAAGGGCTCACAAACTTATACCCAAACCCGTGAATCGTCACGATTGATTTCGGATGGCGAGGATCCTCTTCGATCTTCTGTCTCAATGAAGAAACATGGACATCTACTGTCCGTGTAGTCGTCGCAGTGTTGTACCCCCACACTTCATTGAGCAACTCGTCTCGCGAGACCGTCGCTCCCGAATGCTCGATCAGATAACGAAGCAGCTTGAACTCTCGAGCGCTCACGTTCACCGGTTTGTTGTTTCGAGTCACCAGCGTTCGACGAAAATCCACTCGGAGCGTTCCGAATTGATGAACGCCTGATGAGCGGCCAAAAGTCTTTGAAGACCCCGACGCCGAGGCCGCAGCCGACGATCGGCGCAGCAGGGCTTCTATTCTCGCCATAAGCTCCATCATCGCAAACGGCTTCGTCAGATAGTCGTCGGCCCCCAGCTTCAAGCCGACTACCTTGTCTACCACTTGTCCGCGAGCGGTGAGCATTATGATCGGCGTGTCAATGCCTCTGCGGCGAAGGTCACGGCATACGTCGAACCCGTTCTTCCGCGGCAGCATCAGGTCGAGGATAATCACGTCGAACGCTTCATTGAGTCCGAGTGCCAGGCCGCGCTCGCCATCTTCGGCGGTCGCGAACTCGTAACCTTCGCTGCTGAACCGCTGTGTAAGCGCCATCACCAGACCGGGCTCATCCTCTACGACTAATAATCGGCTCATATCGTTCTTCGCCCTCCGTCAGGAGGGCAAATCAACCACGTAGTGGTTGAGACCTAAAGCCCAAGGTTGCGGTACTCAGCTACCTTGGGAATAGCAGCAATGTTCTTCGCAACCCCAACGGGGTTGCGCCGGCGCTCTACGTCGAAGGCAATTCACTTGCCGGTGTACGCAGGCAGAGTTTTCGTCACAACCCCGTTGGGGTTGAGGGACTCGCTCGCTGTCTTTCCCAGGGTAGCCGAGTACCGCAACCCTGGGCTGGAGGACGGATCCCCTTCGGGGAAAATGTCCAAACTTCAGGGCCCTACTGCGAAGGGCTGCCCTCAAGAAGGCGTTGCCAATCCGCGCGCTCGATCCTCAGCCACGCGTCTAGACAAACCGCGAGCCGACGAAGACCACACTTTCAACCGCATCAACTTTCAACCGTTTTTCGCCGTAGCGCCTCGTTCACCATTTACCGCCGGAAGACTCAAGCTGAAAGCGCTTCCTCGACCGGGAATGCTAGAGACGGTGACTGTTCCGCCGTGCGCTTCAACGATATTCTTCACCAGGCTCAGACCGAGACCGTTGCCGTGAACCTGAGCCGCAACAACTGCACTGCCACGATAGAAAGGCTCGAAAATATGCGGCAAGTCTGACTGAGGAATCCCAATGCCCCTATCGGCGATCGTGATCTCGACACGCCGGGTGTGATCGATTGCGTGAGACTGCGCCTTGATTCCAATCCAGTTGCTCTCGCCGGCGTATTTAACTGCGTTGTCGATAATGTTCCTTACAGCGCTGCCAAGCGCCACGGGATCGGCCATCACTTCAGGCAGATTCGATTCGAAGTCTTTCTCGACGCGCCAATTCTTCTCCGCATCCAGGACAGGATTGGCTGACACTGCCTGATCGATCAGCGCTTTCAGGTCCACCGGCTGAGGCTGGTAAAGATTCCTCCCACGGGACGCGCCTGCAAACTCGAGCACCTGTTCCACCATTCCAGAAAGCCGGCGAGTGTCATCGCGGATCACTTCGCCGCACTGTTTGATCTGCTGTTTGTCGGTGATCAAGCCGTCGGCGAGGTTCTCGCTGATTGCGTGAATGACGGCAAGCGGAGTGCGAAACTCGTGAGATACACCGGCTACGAAATCCATCTGCTTCTGCGCCAGCCGCTGTGCCCGCCGAGAGCTTACGATGATGACTACCAGGCTCACTCCGAGTAACGAGAGGATGCCGAAGCTGGCTATGAGGTTGCGCCGGCGAGCTTGCGATACCGCCGCGTCCAAAGAGCCGGCTCGGTGACTGATCACGATTTGCCAACGTGGTCCCCGATTGAATTCGGCAGAGTTTGGACCGGCGCTGAACATATTGATCGTGGCATCGCCTAATCTAGGAAGCTGCACCTCGCCTTCGCGCGTGATTTTCTCGGCCTTCTCTTCGACGGCAAGGCGCTGGACAAAAGTCATTTCGTAATCGAGCGCGCCTTCGACGGTGAAACGTCGTTTGAATAGAGAAGGGATGAACTCCTGCTTGATATAGTCGAAGTCCAGGACTGCAATCGCAATAGGTGATCTAAGAAATTCGTCGAGAGCCTCTGGACCGACACGCCTGCGCGCTTCCTGAGTCTCTGGCCCCTTAAGGCCTTCCAGCTCGACCGTGAATCGTATGATCGCCGGAATGTCTTCCTGGGTATAACCGTGCTCAATCAGCGACCCGAATTCTCGCCCAGCGATTAGGCCTGGTTCTCTTGGCCCGTTTTCGCTGCCGCTAGAGCGTTTGGGCTCGAATCGACGGCGAAGTTCGGAAAAGCTTTCGGGCCAAAGCGTCGGCTCAAATTGTCTCGCTGAATCATCAAGCTGCATTAGGTCGAACTTTCCATCCCTGTCGATGTGTGCCAGAAACAAAGCCTTGATCAAACCGGGATACGCTGCAGAGGTTTTCCATCGCTGATAACGTTCTGCTAATTCGTTCCACGATTCGCTGCGGAGGCTGGCAGCGCTCATCCGAAGTCGAGAACCAACCTTATCGAGTTCAAGATTGATCTCCTCCTGCAGACCTCGCGCCTGGTTTCGCAAGTTGGTTTGCATCGTCTGGCGCTCAGCTATGCTGATTTGACCCAGCCATCGATATTGAAGAATTGCCAAGACTGTTAGGAGAGCTACCAATAACCCGATCAACAGCACGGTCAGCGAGGGCTTTTGGGGCTTCAGTCGCATTGCGGGATAATCTACCACAACTGATTTGCAGCCGGAGCGATGGCTTCGCTGATTTTACAAACTTTTACAAACACTTTACGTGGATTGAAACACCTCGCGGGCAAAGCTGACTATCATCCGAGCGCAGACAGATTGATGGGCCGGCTTATGCGCGGGTCCGCACCAACCAACTACAAGGAAGGAGAGACTATGAAGATCAGAATTACTTCGATCGCCGTTTTCGCAATGGCGTTGCTGGCACTTGCGGCGGGTTCCTATTTTGATAAGCAGACTGTTGTCGCAAACGACAAGGAGCGCTTCGAGTTCGGCTCGGAGATCGAGCATCCATTCGGGGAGAAGGCCGTAAAGGGCGCGCCCTTTTCGGCTCAGGTCATTCTGGAGAGCTCGCAGACGCTTTCTAGCGGCGTGCATCTGTCTCACAAGTTGACCGGCACGATTTATCGTGATGGCGAAGGGCGCACGAGGCAAGAACTGCCCCGCGACGGCGCTCCCGAGATAGTGCTTATCAATGACAACGTCGCCGGCGTACGCTACAGCCTCCACATGTTTCAGCATACCGTGAGCAAGGTTGATGTCAGTCAGGCCCATCTCAATCAAGAACTTGAAATGAGAGCCCGCAACAATCGGGAGAACGAAGAGCGCGAGCAGATGGAGAAAGCGAACGCGATGAAGTCGCAGGCCGCGCAACGAAGAAGCGAGCCCCAGCGCAAGGTCGAGTCCCTGGGAACGCAGACGTTCGAGGGCGTGCAAGCAGAAGTGACGCGCTTCACGATCACGATTCCCGCTGGCAACGAAGGGAATGATCAGCCCTTCGACATAGTAAGCGAAAGATGGTACTCGCCCGAGCTTCAAGTCGTCGTAATGGGTAAGCGCAGCGATCCCAGGAACGGAGAGACAGTCTATCGACTTGCGAACATCAACCGCAGCGAGCAGTCTCATTCCTTGTTCGAGGCCCCTTCCGATTTCACCGTAACCGAGCAGAAGATGGAAATGCGCAGGCGAAGCCAGTAGAGGCAAACGCCGACGGTTCAACCAGCAAGGGCGGCCCTCCGCGGCCGCCCCTCGTTGTTCCATATCAAACTCCGTTGATCAAATGAGGGGCGGCCAGCGCCACGCTAAAACGTTAGCGCGGGGCTCTGGCGCAGCGCATCCTTCTACAATAGTCGGAAAAATTCTGCGCCGACTATTAGCTTGCCGTTAAAAGAACCTCCCTCCTAGAATAATTACGTCCAACTTCGAATGGCATTCCACTTGCACTTCGGACTGAGTTGGCGCGTGATGAATCCTAAACGAGCGACGATAATTTACAACCCGATGTCCGGGCGGCCCGGCCGCCGCGACGAGAATGTGCGCGAGCTGACTCGTTTGCTTTTGCAACGCGGGATTGAATCAGATGCTCGAGCGACTACCGGCCCTGACGACGCGGCGCGAATTGCGAAAGAAGCATTGGGCGAGGGAGCGGGAATCATAGTTACCTACGGCGGCGATGGGACCGTGAACGAAGTCATTCAGGAAATGCCCGGCGCTGACGCAGCTCTGGCGGTGTGGCCGGGGGGCACGTCCAACGTAGTCGCCCGGGATCTGGGAGTGCCATTCGCCATCGCACAAATCGCAGATATGATCGCCGCCGGAAAGACGAAGCGGATTGCGTTGGGACTGGCAAAGGGGGGGGGGGGTGGGGGGTTGGGGGTCAGAGAACATAGCAACCAACCCCCAACCCCCAACCCCCAACCCCTTCGTCGTTACTTCCTGATGATGGCCGGCATCGGGCTTGACGCTTCAATCGCGCGGTCCGTGAACAAAAAGATCAAGCGTCGTACCGGCGAGTTCGCTTACTGGTTATCGGGCATCAGACATTTTTTTATGTGGCATGGGGAACCATTCACCATTGAAGTTGACGGGCATCGCTACGATAGCGCCTTCGCGCTGATCGGCAACGGCAAGGGCTACGGAGGCGGAATGATGATGACTCCGAATGCGAAGCTTGAAGATCCGTGGTTCGAAGTTTACGTCCTGCCGCCGCTGCGAAATAACCTGGCTTACTTGCGAGCGCTTCGCGCGTGCATGCAGGGCAAGCCCGAAGTTCCCGGGGTTTTGTTGCTAAAAGGCAAACACGTGGTCGCAAATTCGGCCGTTGAACCATGGGTCGAAGCGGACGGCGAGATCATCGGTCCGTTGCCGATGACCTTTGACATCGTGCCCGATGCGCTTTCGGTAATCGTTCCTTAGTAAGAGGAGGATTCCTGATGCGAATAGAAGTCATTTCATTGATGATGTCCGCCGGGTTGATTTCTGGTTCATTTGGTGTGACCAAAGCTGAGCCCTCATTTGACATTGCTCAACAGCAACAAGCTGCTTCCGGGCGACAGGGCGAGCCGCACGCCGAGGTTAAGAATGATCGGCAGGGCAACGCTTCCCAGTTTGACGGGTTGAGGGTCGAGGGTTTTAACGCCGTTTACAATCTGGATTATAAGACCGCGCGCGAGCGATTCCTGCAAATGACCAGACTGGCGCCCGATCATCCCGCGGGATACTTGTATCTGGCCAACAATCTGTGGCTCGAGACTCTCTATCTGACCCGGCGCCTGACGACTTCCGTGTACACAGGCGGCTCGTTCTACTCTGAGGACGCCAACGAAGATAAGGTTGATCCGAAACGCGACCGAGAGTTTCAGGATTTGATCAAGCAGGCCATCGCCGTTTCCAGGGCGCGCCTGCTCAAGAACGCAAAGGACGTTGAAGCGCTCTACTATGAGGCTTCGGCGTTGGGGATCAGGGCCGCATACAGCTCCTCGGTCAAGCGGGGATTCTCGCGCGGAATTGGCGACGCCAACGACTCGGTGAAGATCCAGCGCGAGGTTATCAAGCTCGACCCAAACTATGTTGATGCGTACTTGAGCATCGGGCTCTACGAGTACGTGATTGACAGCCTTCCGTTTGGCTGGCGGCTGCTTGCCCGCTTCGCGGGCCTTAAGGGATCAAAGGCCAAAGGGATCGAACATCTTGAACTGGTAGTCAGTCGCGGGAAGTACGGGGCCGACGACTCGCGAGTGGTGCTGCTTGGGATCTACAGCAAAGAAAACAACCGCGAGCGTTCGCTCGAGCTCATCAGCGATCTGACTAATCATTATCCACGCAACTACATCTTTGGGCTCGAGCGCGCATCGATGTTGTATCGGATCGGCCGGCCGGACGACGGCAGCCGCGTGTTTGCCGAATTGCTAAAAGATGATCGCGTAACTGCTCAAGTCACCGATCTTGTGAACTATCAGTGGGGCGAAGCGCTCTCAAGTAAGCAGGATTACGAGGCTGCGATCACTCGATTCAAAGATGTGCAGCGCTGGCCGAAGTCAAATCCAGGCCTGATTTCTTTGGCGCACCTTCGCGCAGGCGAGGCATTGGATGCGCTCGGCAAACGCGATGACGCGATGGCGGAATATCAAATGGTCCTCAAGCGCGAAAATGTTTTTGATTCGCACAAGCTGGCGACGCAGTATGTAAAGAAGCCTTTTGTCCCGTCGAAGAGTTGATGGACCCGCTCTACGCCGTATGAATCAGTCGAATCAGCGTCATCCGTGGTCGATGCCCGCTAACCTGTAGACCATCGATAACGCGGATTCGACGGATTCACAGGGATTCTCGCCCTTTGGTCGACAGCAAAACAGACGCGACAAACCATTTCACCTGGTACTCAGTCGAACTCTTGTCGATAGATCGGGAACAAGCATTTCGGCTGGCAATCCCGTAGGGATGACCGCTCTATAGAAGAAGGAGCTATTGGGATGCTGTAGCTCCATAGGAGCGACCTCGAGACTCCACGCGGCATCTTCGTGGGAACGAGGTAACTCCTCCGGAGTTACGGAGCCCCTACTCAAGCCCTTCTATAGACAGTCATCCCTACGGGATTACCAGCCTGAAGCTTTCGACTAAAATCCATCAAACTGAATGTGATTGAGTACTAGTCTTTAGTCTCCCGCTTCCTAACTGGGACCCGCGGTCTTATAATCTCTTCATTAGGAGTTGAGGTTATGAAAAAAGCACTAACGTTTGCTCTCCTGCTAATTTCGCTTTTCTTTTTCGGATTTCTTCAAACGACGCCAAAGACGCCAAAAGACGACAAGCCATCAACGCCACCGAGCATGAAGCTCGAGCCGGGCACAGTTGACTTCGGCGATCAGGTAGCCAGGCGGCATAGCAAACCTCAAAGGATCGTCGTCACAAACACCGGCGGCAAGAAGCTGTATATCAACAGCGTGGTTATCGACGGCGATAACAAGCAAGACTTTACGCTCGCGGGCGATACGTGCACGGGCGCTAGCATTGCGTCTGGCAAGAGCTGCGTAATCGATGTGACCTTCACGCCTTACAAAGTCGAAAGGCGAAAAGCTCTAATCGTCCTGACCGACAACGCGCCGGATAGTCAGCAGAACGTGATTCTGACCGGGAACGGGATAAACTCTGTGGACGTTCCGCCAGGAGAATATCAATAAGGATAGCCAAACGGTGGTGTAGAAATGCTGGCTCGGGGCTCCTTGAGTCCGCTGTGCATTGCGAAGCTTTGCGCGTCTGCGAACCGGTCTCTATAATCCTTTCTCAAATCATGGCGTCCGATCACGAAACTGCCCTCATCCTCGACTTCGGCGGACAATACACGCAACTGATCGCTCGGCGAGTGCGCGAGCTTGGCGTCTACTCTGAAATAGTTCCGTTCAACACCACCGTCGAGGCAATACGTAGCAAGAATCCCAAAGCGATAATACTCTCTGGAGGCCCGTCGTCGGTTTACGAAGAAGGCGCCCCGCATCCTGATCCGGGGGTGATCGAAATGGGCGTGCCGGTCCTTGGTATTTGTTACGGCGTGCAGTTGATGGCTTACTTCCTCGGCGGCGAAGTGAAACCCTCAAACAGACGTGAATACGGGCAAGCCGAGATCAAGGTTGAGAAGGAGAGCCAGTTACTCGCAGGGCTGCAGTCGCCGCTGAAGGTGTGGATGAGTCACGGCGACTACGTCAGCAGGCCACCCGAAGGTTTCATGATCACGGCTTCGACTGAAGCTGCAATCGGCGCCGTCGAAGATCCGTCGCGTCAACTCTATGGCGTGCAGTTCCATCCCGAAGTCGCTCACACTCCTCAAGGCAAAGAGATACTGCGCGGCTTTCTGGTCAACATTTGTCATTTGAGATGCGATTGGACAATGGCGTCCTTCATCGAGACGACCGTCGAGGACATCAAACGACGAGTCGGCGAGGGCAACGCGGTGTGCGGATTGTCGGGTGGCGTAGACTCGTCGGTTGCCGCTGCGCTTGTAGCCCGGGCCATCGGAGATCGCCAGACTTGTATATTTGTCGACAACGGGCTGCTTCGTAAAAACGAATACGAAGAGGTGCTCGACGCTTATCGTGAGATGGATCTGAACGTCGTGGGCGTAGCGGCAGGCGAACGCTTCCTGACCAGGCTTGCAGGCGTGATCGATCCCGAGCGCAAACGCAAAATCATCGGCAGCGAGTTCATTGAGATCTTTCAGGAAGAGGCTCGCAAGCTCGGGCACGAAGACTTTCTCGTCCAGGGCACGCTATATCCCGACGTCATCGAATCGGTCTCGGTTAAAGGCCCTTCGGCGGTGATCAAGTCGCATCACAACGTCGGCGGACTACCTGAGAAGATGAACCTGAAACTGATCGAGCCCTTGCGTGAGTTGTTCAAAGATGAAGTCCGCAGGGTCGGCCGCGAGCTCGGCTTGCCTGAAGAGATCATTGCACGCCAGCCGTTTCCCGGGCCGGGGCTCGCGGTTCGAATACTCGGAGAGGTGACCGCGGATCGCGTGGCGCTGCTTCAGGGGGCCGATGCGATCGTGATCGAAGAGATTCGACGCGCTGACCTCTACGACAAAGTATGGCAGTCGTTTGCGGTGTTGTTGCCTATATCAACAGTCGGCGTGATGGGAGACATGCGAACCTATGACAATGCGGTCGCGCTGCGAGTGGTCGAATCTCTTGACGGAATGACTGCGGATTGGGCTCGTGTGCCCTACGAAGTTCTGCAACGAATCTCATCGCGAATAGTGAGCGAGGTTCGCGGCATCAATCGCGTTGTCTACGACATCAGCTCCAAGCCCCCATCGACGATTGAATGGGAGTAGAGAAATGTACCGTAGACTGTCCAGTCTGCGGAATATCCCTGGAAAAAAGCGTGCCGCAGACTGGACAGTCTGCGGCACAACTTGCGGGTCAACGGATCTTCAATCGAGCTGCCGCAGCCTGGACAGTCTACGGTACAACTTGCGGGTCAACGGATCTTCAATCGAGCTACCGCAGACTGGACAGTCTGCGGTACAACTTGCGGGTCAACGGATCTTCAATCGAGCTACCGCAGACTGGACAGTCTGCGGTACAACTTGCGGGTCAACGGATCTTCAATCGAGCTGCCGCAGACTGGACAGTCTACGGTACATCAAGCTTTCGCACTAAACACACTGCTTTCATCGGGTGCCGATCGAGCACCACGAAACAAGCGGCGAAGTCCGGCGGTTCAATGCCGTCACGAAGATCTACCACCGCCATCTCTCCGCCTTGTATGCGCTCGGAAGAGCCGAAAACGCGATATCGCGACGAGCGAGTTGCCATCATCTTTATGTCGATGTCTCGTGAGGCTTCAGCTTCTTTTAGAGTGAATATCTTCAAGTCTCCTTCACCTCTAACCTGTCCCTATCACCTGCAACCTGTACCCTATCACCTGTGCCCTAACTCATCCCAGCCTCTCAATCAGTCGCGCAACATCTCTAAAGTCATCAGTCACGAAATCAGCAATCGTCGTCTCGTTTTCTGCCATCGGCGTCACTCCGGTGAACCGGATGGCATGATAGCCGGCTCGCTTAGCGCCGACGATGTCAGTGTGCTCGAGATCACCGATATGGACAATTTCTTCGGGCTTTGCCAAAAGTGCGCGAGCGGTGCATTCAAAAACCTCAAAGTGAGGTTTTGCGCGACCGGCTTCATCAGAGAAGACAAGCGAGTCAAAGAGACCGAGGAGATCATGATCTGCGAGCACACGCTTGAGCACGCGCCCGGGAGAGAAGCCTACGTCTGAAATGATGCCAAGCCGATATCGTCCCGACAGACTCTGCAAGACGTCTCGCGCGCCGTCCACAAGAACCGGTGGATGTTCGAGGATTCCTTCTTCGAAGTTTGCAACGAGGCCGGCGATTGCTGTATCGGGTATCGATACGTCAAGGCGTGTCAGAATGTTGATGACACGTTCGGAGGCTGCCAGCGTGCGATGTTGCTCGCGCCAGATGCTGTTGTGAGACTCAGCCTCCAGGTGGCAAGCGTGCTCCAGCTCCGCGTGAGCTACCTCGCGGCAACTCAGCACCGCTTCCGACAGCAGGTTGCGCCGCCGCTCTTTGTACAGGAGAAAGGCACCGGGCTGCTCGGTGAACAGCGTGTGCCAGAAGTCAAAAGAGATTGCTTTGATTCCCATTGCCTGCTCGAGTTCTTGTGCAGCCTTCATCGATATTGTAAATAAAGTCTGGCGGCGCGAACAATGTGACAAAGGACAACGTTGGCGAAGAAGCGATGAATCAAGAATCCCAGGGAGAATTCGGTACAGCGCTTAGAGCTGCTGTCGCCGCTTTCGGGCTTGATCCGTTGACCGCCGAACAGGCGGGTCAGTTGGTCAAGCATTACGCGTTGCTCTGTCGATGGAATCAACGAATCAACCTGACGCGGATTATCGAGCCTGACGAGGCGGCGAGGCTTCACTATGCCGAGTCATTTTTCGGCGCGAAGTTTATCGCTGGAGCGCGTAGTGTCTTAGACATCGGAAGCGGCGCGGGGTTTCCGGCGATCCCGCTTGCAGTTGCGAGACCCGATGTTAGCGCAACGGCGCTCGAGGCAAACCAAAAGAAATCGCTCTTCTTAAGAGAAGTGAAGGATGAGTTAAAACTGGAAAACCTCGAAGTGGCAAATGCTCGCCTGGAAGAATTCGATTGGGCGGACTATGACCTTCTAACAAGCCGTGCGCTCGACCGCGCGGAGTTGATCTTTCCTTCAATCATCGAACGAATGAGATCAAATCAGCGGTTGATGCTTTACTGCGCGAGCGATCTGGTTTCGAAGCTGGAAATGGGACCAGGTCGCAGGATCGAAACGCATTTGATACCCGATAGTGAAGCTCGAGTGATTGCGATATTCAGTTAGGGATAGACGCTGACCGGACTGGGGCGACAGTTAGTTCACCTCGATGCAGCAACTTCAGCGACCGCCCAATAGATGAACTCTACAAACTTCCCAAGCCCTTCAATCGAGATCCTCTCATCATTGCCGTGAACGCTTGCACGCTCGCGGTCACCCGCTACGCTCCCGAGTCCATAAGCCTGCACTCCTTTTGCCCTGAGCTGCGCGGAGTCGGTTGCGCCGGTCAGCATCATCGGCAATGTGACTACTCCCGGGAACAGCCTGGCCTGCGAACCTTCGAGAGCGCGGAACATATCGGTTTCGAGCTTCGATGGAGGGGTTGCGGGCCTGCCGAGAGTTGGCGGCGGAATCACTTCAACCGCGGGATCGTTGATCAGCTTGCGTAGACTGGCCGCCAGCGCGGGGATGTCTTCGTCGGGAACCGCGCGCACGTCGAGAGTAGCCTCGGCGTCGCCCGGGATGACGTTGCTACGGAATCCACCCTTGATGATTGTCGGAACTATCGACGTCCGCAGCATCGAGTTATAAGTTACGTATTGAGTGCGAATCTTTTCCTGGATCATCTCGCTGCTGGCGGGATCTTCCAGGTGCGTATACAGAAACGCATCGTCGGCCGGGCTGATCTTCGCGAGCCGCGAGAAGAATGCGCGCGTCGTCTCATTCAAACGCATCGGCGCCTGCCAGTTGCCTACTTTTGCGACCGCAGCGGCGAGATGAGTGATTGCGTTGTCGGGTCTCGGAACCGAACCGTGCCCGCTCGTACCTCGGGCGACAAGCCTGAATCCGCGCGGCACTTTTTCTGTGGTTGCCACACCGACGTATTTGACCTTGCCGTCTGCGGCATAGATCATCCCACCTTCATTGAGCGCATATTCGCACTCGATCTTGTCCCAGTGCTGATCGACCATGAAGTCGATGCCGACACCCGAAGTGCCTTCCTCTCCGGCTTCGGCAAGAAAGATCACGTCGCGATCAAGCGGAACCTTCAGCCGGTGTAGCAACAGAAAGACTTCGAGGCACGCGCTTGCCATGCCTTTGTCGTCCGACGACCCGCGTCCATAGATGTAGCCGTCCTTGATAACGCCGGCGAACGGCTCGACCGACCACTTCTCACGCTCGACGCCAACGACATCGATGTGACCCATCAGAAGGATGGGCTTCTTCTTGCCGTTGCCCCTCAGGCGAGCGACGATGTTACCGCGGCCGGATTCTTTTTCGAATATCTCTGAGGGAATGCCTTCGCGATCGAGAATCGCTTTCAGGTATTCGGCGCCTTTGGTTTCATTGCCAGGCGGATTGCTGGTGTCGACGCGAACGAAGCCCGTAAGAATCTTGACCACTTCATCCCGCGCGCCCGCGAAGTCGGGTGTTGGGCCGTTTTCGAATGACAGGGCAAGAGAGCCGGATGCGAGCCACGCTGCTGCTGCCGCCGCGAGCGTCAGTGGACGAAGTCGATGCATTGTTCTTTCTCTCGTTGTTTTAGTTTGATGGAGAGCCATCGGTACTGGGGCTCGCCAAATGGAGCGGTAGCTTATCAACGCTCGCTCGCGGTCGCAAGGTGAAGGGTAGAAGAATTCTGTTCGGTCAAATGTGAAGAACGCGGCGACGGACTAGCGTCAAACTGAGAAGCCAGCAGATCGTTGATTCGCACTACAATTGAAAATTGATTGAAATGGAGTGAGTGACCGGACCAGCCGATTGGCACGCGTAGTGCAGTACAACTCCCGGAAGCTTGAGACGCCTGATGGTGTTCTCTTGGGCCATCGCACGCAGCGCCGGATTAACTGGCACAAGCGAGGTCGAAGCCGTTCTCTCACGGGCAGTACGCAGAAAAGAGAATGGTCTCGGTCTTACTTTAGAAACCGAGTCAGAACCCTCTCTACGGCTCTGGCGTTGCTGTGCGGTGGCCCGCTTTCTCATTTCCAATTGCCGATTGCCTATTTCCGATCCGGAAAGTAAATCACTTGATCAGTTCCTCGTTGTCCATAAAGGGACGCAATGCCTCAGGAATCACGATCGAGCCGTCGGCTTGTTGATAATTCTCAAGTAACGCAAGCCACAAGCGGCCTATTGCCAATCCCGAACCATTCAACGTATGCGCGAATTCCGGCTTCGCCTTTTGCTCGCGCCTAAATCTGATTCCAGCGCGACGAGCCTGAAAAGCCTCGCAATTCGAACACGACGAAATCTCGCGATAAGTGTTCTGGCTGGGTAACCAGACCTCGATGTCATAAGTCTTCGCCGATGAGAACCCGAGATCGCCGGTCGCCAGCGCAACTCTACGATAAGCGAGCCCGAGTTCTTCAAGCACAGCCTCGGCGTCGCGAGTGAGCGACTCAAGCTCATCGTAAGAGTCTTCGGGCCGGGTGATCTTGACGAGCTCAACCTTGTCGAACTGGTGTTGGCGAATCAGCCCGCGAGTATCCTTGCCGTAGCTGCCGGCTTCCGACCGGAAGCACGGGGTGTAGGCGGCCATCTTGATCGGCAGCCTCGAGCCGTCGAGGATCTCGCCGGCATAGATATTCGTCAGCGGCACCTCCGCGGTTGGAATTAAGTAAAAGTTCCGTTCGTCGGTGAGCTTGAACAGGTCGGCTTCGAATTTTGGAAGCTGGCCGGTTCCGAACAAGGTGTTCGAGTTCACAATGAAAGGCGGCAACACTTCCTCGTAGCCGTGACGCTTCGTCTGAAGATCGAGGCAAAAATTGATCAATGCTCGCTCGAGGCGCGCACCAACGCCGGTGAGAATCGCAAATCGAGCACCCGAAATCTTTGTGGCGCGCTCGAGGTCAAGTATCCCGAGCGAGACGCCCAGATCGACGTGATCTCGCGGCTCGAAATTGAAGCTAGGCGAAACGCCCCAGCGCTTGATCTCCTTGTTGGCAGACTGATCGCGCCCAATGGGCGCGCTCTCATGAGGAAGATTCGGAACCGCAACCATCAACGCTGTCAGTTCAGTTTCGACGGCATTCAGCCGGACATCAGCTTCGGCAATTCGTTCGCCGAGTTCCCTCACCGCAAGGCGGCGCGACTCTGCTTCATCCTTTTGACCGCCCTTCATGAGCTTGCCGATTTCCTGGCTCTCGCGGTTACGGGTTGCGTTCAACTCGTCGCGGTTGCGTATCAGGGCGCGTCGCCGCTCATCCAATTCGTTGAAGCGATCCAGTGTGTCGAGTGGAAAACCTCGTTGTTCGAGCTTGCTCCTGACGACATCGAGATTAGCGCGTACAAAGTTGATATCGAGCATAGTCACAGTCACCTTTCATGCTTGAGTGACAAAATGTGAGCGTAAGCTGCGCTGAGAATGAGTGTCAACTGAGAGCTGCGAGACCTGTGCTGTCAGCGATTGCAGGTTTACTTACGCAGACGCCGCAGCATTCCGCTGCAACTCAGGCGTGATGAGAAGATGGCTGGGGATGATATTGAAGCGAAGAAAGCAACATAGAGCATAAACTTCAACCAGCGTGTTCCGCCCAGGTCCAGGCCCATCGTCAGCAAAGCGCCGATGATCGAAAATACCAGTATGCCGGTAACGTTGATAAAGAGTCTCTTCGCCTTATCCACCGCACGCCTCCACACTTGAAGTACGACGATTCTATCACGAAAGCAATTAAGTTCACGAGAGAGTTGTGGGTGGGTGCACAGGCAGTTGCTCGCTCAAAAATCGCGTTCCTCCTCTGCGTCCGCGGCGTCTTCTGCGGTTTTCTTAGTCAGTGGTGGAAAGAAACCGCCGAGAATGCTGAGGACGAGTCGAGTTCACGGTGATCAGGTTGCGCGCACTCTAAAGCCTCGCTTAGCATAGGTCAACATGCAATCGCAGACCGTAGATGCTCCAGAACCCTCGTTTGTCATGCGTGACTGCGAGGTCGAAACAACGGACGGGACAGTGCGCATCAAGAGTCTTGTCTGCGAGCCTCTCGAAAGGGCTGGATTTCTCAACGCGTTCAGCACCCGGCTTGGCGGTGTCAGCGCGCTTCCGTCTAACTCACTGAGCCTCGCTTACTTCAAAGGGGATCAACAGGAGAACGTAGCCGAAAATCGCCGGCGTTTTCTAAAGGCAATCGGATCGGAGGACGCCGCCATAGTTACCGCGAGACAGACACATTCAACCGAGCGATGCTTGATCGAATCGCCGGAGCAGGCCAACGGTCCTCAGCCCGATTGCGATGCGCTGGTCACGCGGTTGCCGGATGTGCTTCTCGGGATCCAAACCGCCGATTGTCTGCCGGTATTGATCGTGGATACAAGAACCGGAACGATGGCCGCGATTCATGCTGGCTGGCGAGGTACAGCCGGGCGAATCACCGAGCGGACGATTGCTGACATGATGCTGCTACACGGTGTGAATCCGCGAGATTGCATTGCCGCGCTTGGCCCCGCGGCTTGTGTCGAATGCTACGAAGTCGGGGAAGATGTGATCGATCGATACAAGAACGAGTTCGGCTACTGGCGCAATCTACTGGTGAATTTCAAGCATAACGGCAAGGCGCATCTCGACGTCCGCGCGGCGAATGTTCAACAGCTACGTTTCTGTGGCTTCGACAAAGATCGCATACACGTAGCGGCCTACTGCACCATGCATCAGAACGAACTCTTCTTTTCTTATCGAAGAGAAGGGAAGGGGCAACCTTCCGGTGTTGGACGTTCGTTGTCAGTGATTGGCAAACGTTCCGGCTTTTGAGCTGTGGCTTTCGTTGAATGTACGTACACAGTCAGTCTGCGGATGACATGGTTCCTACTGTACCGTAGAGTGTCCAGTCTGCGGATGACTCTTCTACTGAATTCGAAGCGTGCCGCAGACTGGACAGTCTACGGTACACCCATCGTCAAATCTGCGGATGAAATCGTTCCTACTGTATTCGAAGCGGCCGCAGACTGGACAGTCTACGGTACATTCAGCTCTCCTTGGGAGCGAAGTATCCCCGACGAAAACGCACCGTCAAATCGGTATGATTCTTCACTTTTACTTGTATGGTCCGGAATGAACCGTCCCTCGCTCCGTTGGTTGGAGTGTAAGCGAGTATGTACTGCGAGCGCAGGTCTTCATCGATCTGGGCGTAAGCCTCGTCGAGGTCCCGTTCGTTCCTCGGGAAGAAGGCTCGCCCGCCGGTTTCCGCAGCAATCTTCTTGAGTGTTCCCTGGTCAACGCCCATCGGACCGCCGATGCCAACCGAGTAGACGATGATCTCGCTGCGCCACGTGCGTTCAATTGCGTCGCGCAGTTTAATGCTGCTGGAAGTATCTTCACCGTCGGTGACGAGGATGATCACGCGGCGGCCGGCTTCTCTCCTGAGCAGGTCTGACGACACCGAATAAACCGAATCGTACAGGGCGGTCGAGCCAACCCCCGAGTTATTAATTGGTGGTGTTCCACCTCGCCGCATACTCACGGACTCAGCCGGAATTCGAACCCCGTCCAGCGCGCGCATGAGCTTGTCGACATCTGAAGTGAGGTTCTGTTCGAGCACGGACTCGTGTTCGAAAGTTACGACTGCCGCGAGATCCTTCTTTGGGCGAAGCACTTTGCGGAAGAAAGTCTTGCCCGCCGATATCTCCTCGCCCAACGTATATTGCTGGCTGCCGGATATGTCTATAAGCATGGCGATCGTGATTGGCAGATCAGTCTGGCGCTCAAAAGAAAATACCTGCTGAGGTTTGTTGTCCTCGAGGATTTCGATGTCCTCTTTCGCGAGGTCGTTTATGTAGCGGTTCTTCTTATCGGTGACATTGAAGGGCACTGTCACAAGCTGAGTGCCCAGCCTGACTACCTGATCGTCCTGCTTACCCTCTTCCGGTGCGGGCTTGCCAGGCTTGGATTGCGGTTTCTGCTTTTCGGTCTGAGCAACGCTTAGCGTCGACGGAGCCAGGGCCAGAGTTGCTGCGATTGCTGCGATAAAAAATACTTTTGCTAACTTCATTTCTTGACGTCTTCCGTAGCCGCGTAATAACCGCGGCGATGAATTACGCGCGCATCGGGTCGCGCATTGATTCGCACTTCAACGCGCCTGAAGCGCCCGTCGTGCGTCGAGTTAGAAGGCGAATAGGCAACCAGATACTGACTGCGCATTTCAGCTTCTATTTGATGGAAATCGTTTATCAGGTCATCGGGGCTGCGCGGGAAGTAAGCCCGACCGCCGGTCTCATCGCCCAGGCGTCTTAGCACGTCTTCGCGAACGCCTTCGAACCTGAAGCGGTCACCGATGCCGATTGAATAGATAATGACGCCCGCGCGCCACGCGCGATCGATTGCTTCGTCGAGCTTGCGACTGCTCGCGTTATCGACACCGTCGGTGAGCAAAATGATGGCGCGCCGCGTCACTTGCTCATCCGCAGAGCCTCTTCGCAAATCGTCTCGAGCGAGCACTTCATCCGCAGTAACGAAGATCGCATCGTAAAGCGCGGTGGCCTGATGGCGCGAGCTTGTCGGGCCGAATCGGCGCGAGAACTGGATCTGATCAAACGCGCGGTTCAGCGCGTCCGCTCGCGACGACAGTCCCTGGACCAGTTCGACATCATCCTGAAACGTGAGGATCGCCGCCGAGTCTTTGTTCGGTCGGATGATCGAGCGAAGAAATTCTCCCGCAGCCATCTTCTCTTGCGGGAACGTGTATTCCTGGCTACCGGAGAGGTCCATCAAAATAGCGATGTTGATCGGGAGGGTCGTTTCCCGCTTGAAGGTGAATATCTGCTGAGGCCGTCCGTCCTCCAGAACTGTAATCTCGTCCTGTCGAATATCGCTGACGACACGATTATTTCGATCGACTGCGGTGAACAGGACATTGACCAGGTCGGTGCCGAGCTTCAAAGCGTCGTCGCCGGAAGCGATGTCGTCATCTTTGTTTGCGTCTTGCTGCCTCGGCTCCGGTTTGGACTGCTGCACAGGAGGTTGCTGCCCCGGCTTCGGCCGCTGCGCAAGTCCGGGGCAACCCAGAATGGAAATGACGATCAGTGCGGCGACGATTCTCATTGATGACATATTTCAATCCTCAATCCGCGGTTTGCTTCTCAATACACATATCCCTGCTTGTGATAGGGATGCCCGTCGGACGCCACGAGCTTAACCTTTATTTCGCGCCGCTTGTTTAGCTTCGCCTGATTAACAGGCGTGTAGAACAAGACGTATTCCTGTCTCAGGTCAAGCGCAACCTGGGTGAAGGCGCGGAACAATTCGGCCTTTTCAGAAGGAAGAAAAAGTTGCCCTCCCGTTTCTTCGCAGAGTTTTCGAAGCTCCTTGTCATCCGCGTTCTCGACCAGACCGGCGGAAGCGCCTTTGAAATTCTTTGTGCTGATTCCAAAGATGGTCACGTCGTAGCGTTCCGCCATTTCGATCGCGTCGCGCAAGGTTCGCTCACTGGCGGTGTCTTCGCCGTCGGAAAGAATGACGATGATCCGCCGCGCCTCGGATGCCTGAAGGTTTGCCATCTTTTCTTCGACCACTCGGTAGACACCGTCGTAGAGCTTGGTATAGCCGCCCGCCTTGACCGCTTTGATCGCCCGGATAAGCGGTTCTTGCGAATCGGTGAAGTCCTGGTGCAGCTCGACGTCCGAATCGAACGTCGCAAACAGCACCTGGTCCCTGCGACGAAACGTCGTGACCGTTGCTACGAAATCTTCAGCAGCGTCCTTTTCAAACGGAAGCTTGAGCTTCACGCTGTTGCTGGTGTCCATCAACACGGCTATGTTGAGCGGTAATTGGCTTGGCGCGACGAATTTCTCGATCTTCTGACGCTTGCCGTCTTCGTAGACTTCGAAGTTGCTTTGGGTCAACCCACCAATGAACTTCTTGTTCTGTTTGACTGAAATCGGGAGCCTGACTTCAAGCACGCCAAGCTTTTGGGGTTTATCGTCACTTTGCGGCTTGGTTTGGGCTGGTTTAGTCGCTGGTTTCTGAGCGAACGCACCAACACCAGCGAGCAGAAAAAGGGATACAAGCAGAAATGCAGGCAATGATGATCGAGACATCTGCTTCGGGGAACCTCCGACGGGTCTGATGCACGGGATCTGGATTGGCGATGCTAGCCGAAGAAAAATTATAGAGCACAAGCGGTGAGGTCACAACTCACAACGCCGCGAGGCGGTGCCTTTGTTTGAGTTCGAGTGGGCAATTTGTCGCCGCCGTCCCTCTTGAAGTGAGACAAGAGTGCGACAGGTCGCCGCACACCAAATCAACGAAAGTTTTCCACCAGCATGATATCCCAGTTGAGGTTGTCGATCTTGCTGAGGATGAACGATTGCCCATCCGCGGAAACACTCAACCCCGGGTTGCTCCCAGGGTCTCTCTCGAGTGTAACCATCGTCGTAATCTGGCGAGTCTATGTGAGTTTCACTTGTTCCAGACCCTGCGGCATCAGGTACAGCCGTTCGAGGCGACTCTTTAGATACTCGAACGCGTCGTCGACTGAATCGGTCTTGTGAATTATGTCGAGATCCGCCGGACTCACAACGCCCCAACGTACAAGCGCGTCGAAGTCGATTATCTCGTCCCAGAACTCTGTGCCGAACAAGACTACCGGCATTGTTTTGTGCGGCTTCTTGGTTTGAATCAATGTGAGCACTTCGAATAACTCATCCATCGTGCCGAAGCCGCCCGGAAAGACCACGAGCGCCTTCGCCGGATACACGAACCAGAACTTGCGCATGAAGAAATAGTGAAAGTTGAAAATCAACTCACGCGAAACATATTGGTTTACGTCCTGCTCGTGTGGCAGCTCGATGTTCAAGCCGATCGTTTGACCCCGCGCCATCGACGCTCCGCGATTTGCCGCTTCCATCATCCCGTTTGATCCGCCGGAACACACGATGAAATGATGATGACCGGTCAGGCTCTTTGACCACTCGGTCACTCGCCGGGCGAGTTCCATGGCGTCGTTGTAATAACGAGCCAGCTTCGCTGCCTGCTCGGCGCGGGCCAGGCTCGATTGATGCTCGGGGCTAACCTCGCCGGCCAGTTTTATCTCTTCCTCAATTGAAACGAGTTGTGCGGCCGCCACTTCGGGTGACAGAGAGCGGGCTGAGCCGAAGAACACGATTGTGTCGCGCACGCGATGGCGCCGAAGCCGCGTGGCGGGCTCGATGTATTCCGCGAGAATTCTTATGACGCGCGCTTCGGCGCCCTTCAGGAATTCGGCGTTGAGATATGGAAGCGGTGGGATGTTGGATCGTTCAGACTGAGACATGTTAGTTGAAGAAGCGCGAACCGGTTATCTGAATCAAATAAGAAGTGGTTTACCTTACACAGCAACGTGTGTGATCTCGTGTACCAATCCCCATGCGAGCCATAGCCCAAACAGCACGCTGAACAATCCCGCAAGGAGTCTTATGCCTCCATTCAGGATCGAGAACCTGCGCGCGGTCAGAGCAAAGGGAAGACCGATCATCGCGCTCATCAAAAGCATCCCGCCGATTGACCCAATCCCGAAGATCGCGATGTAGACCAGGCCAAACGCGATAGACGGGATGGTTGTGATTACGAGTAGCGTGGTTGCTGCACTGCCGGCTACTCCGTGAACCAATCCCACGACAAAGGGCCTGCGGCCCATGCGAAACAAATGATGCCGATGAGTGTGCTCATCGTGAGCGTGAAGATGGATGTGCGAGTGTGGCGCTCCTTCATCATGCCTGTGAACATGAGCGTGAACTTGCCATCCGCGTTCTCGCAGCGTCCGCCAGAGGGCGTTGATGCCAAGCACAATGAGCATCAACGCGACGGGCAATTCCATCCATAGGCTTGTGTGTTTAGGTATCGATGTCCTGAGAAGCAGAATGACTACGCTGATACCCAATAATGAGGCTGTATGACCGAGTCCCCAAAAGGTGCCAATCAACGACGAACGCGCAACGCTCTTATGCTCGCTCACGATGGTTGACACGGCTACCAGGTGGTCGGGGTCCAAAGCATGGCGAAGCCCCATAACGAATCCGAAAGTGAGCGCTGCGGTTATGCTCGCGTCCATTGGTTGCCTCCTGGAGGAGAAAGCTGGTAGTCGCGCCTTCAGTCGGAAGCTTGTAACTTCGACGATTCCCACTCAAGACGGGACTACGAACTTCAGATCCAGAGGCTCGATGATAGCACATTCGATCGCGACTCTACTAAGCTGCGGAGCTCATCAGAACCGTTCAATTCGTAGTAATTGGGAAAGGCATGAAGCACAGCAAGAACACAACTGCCGAGATGATGGCAAGCGTGATTCTGGCCCCTCCGAGCGGCTCCTCTTCGACTACGGGGGGATGGCCGACCTTCATCAAAAAGAGCAACACCAGAGTCCAAAGCAAATAGACCGGCGGCTGATGAACTACTATCGAGAAGACCGCGAGCCCGGCGCAGGAGGTTGCCACGATGCGCGATGTCCACATGTGAATTCGTTTTCCCGCGATCGCATACAGCACGTGGCCGCCGTCGAGCTGGCCGACCGGAAACAGGTTCAACGCCGTCACCAGCAGTGTCGCCCAGGCTGCCCAGTAAACTGGGTTCCATTCAACCCATTTGGGCACTCCCAGCAACTTTGAAATAAGGATGAAAAGCAAAGGATCCTGGTACTGGGGCCAGCCATTCGCCGCGGCGGCAGCTACCTCGTTCGGAGGAGCGGCCTTGGCAAATATCAGTCCGACGAATGCGGCGGGCAACGCAAACGCGAAGCCCGCAAGCGGTCCGGCGATTCCTATATCGAACAGAGCGCGGCGTGAGCGGATCGGTTCTTTGATCTTGATCACCGCGCCGAAAGTTCCGAACGGCGTAATCGTCGGCGGAGCGGGAATGAAAAACGGAAGCGTGGCTCGAATTCCGTAATGCCGGCAGGCGAAATAGTGCCCAAGTTCGTGAGCACCAAGAATAGTGAGCAACGTGAACGTAAATACCAGCCCATTGACTAGTGGAGTGAAGTTGCCCACCGCGGTGTCGCTGAGGACCGTAAGAATCGGTCCGAACAACGAGTCTTGCGGAGGTACGGCAAACGCAGCGCCAGTCAGCGTTGTGCAAATCGCAGTAGTAACCAGCAACGCGGAGTGAAGCAGCAGACGAGGCGTCGATAACTCGATCTCACGTGTTCTAACTGCGATGGGTTGAAACTCAGCAAACAAGTACGGCTGGTCGGTGTTCTGCACACGTCCAGAATACAACTCTCGAATAGAGCGCTGTCAAATGGTCTGGCGATGGGAATAGGCGATGGCCCGTCACAGAAGGAAGCCGACGATGCGAGCGTTGTGTTGAATTTCTGAGCTGGCGAGCCAGAATAGTGAGAAGAGCCCGTACAGTCCGATTACGAAAGCTGCCAGCATCACCGCATAATAAGTAACCGTCACGAATCGTAGCCGCGCGTCTTCACGATACTCGCCGTCTGAGCTGTTCATGGTCGCCTCCGAATCTCACTTGTCTACTACGGAAGGACCGCGAGATTCGGATTTCAAGTTCACTTCGCATCGAGGCTCCGCCACAAGCGGCTCAACCAACCGTGTTGTTCGTCTTGCGACGTCAGCTGTTGCAGTTCGCCCGCATCGAGCCAGACGCCGTTGCATTTGTTGCACCGGTCGATCTGCACGCCTTCGTGAGTGAACTGCAGAAGAGCCCCGTCGCACTTCGGACAATTGGTTGGCGACTTCTGTGCTTCCGCTTGCTGATCTTCTTCGATGCGTTTCGCACGGAGTCGCTCAATCAGCTCCTGTTCCTTGCGGCGAAAGTATTCCTCTTCGAGCGATTTTTCACGTTCATCCCAAATCTTCGACATATGATTCCTTGCATGTAGCGTAGACTGTCGAGTCTGCGCAGGCTCCGGTTGTAGGCAGACTGGACAGTCTACGCTACTCTCGTCACTTGCTGACAACATCCGACTTGAAGCGCTTCACCACCGCTAGGAACTCGTTCTTTTCCTTGTCGCCCACCTTTTGGTTTTCAAGCGTGGCGGTCAGGTGCTTCATAAAAGCCTTCCATTGAGACTCGGTGATCGCCAGGCTTCCGTGCGCCTGCTTGAGCGGACGTCCGCTGTAAGCACATGGGCCTCCCGTCTCGTGGCACAGAAACTCAATGGCCCGGTTCCGCTGAGTCATCAATGCCTCCTGGGACTGACCCTGAAAAAATCTGGCAAGCAGTGGATCAGCCGCCATTCGCCCGCCTGTCTCGTCGAAGATCTTCCCGATCGCTTCGGAGCCGCCGATCCGATCATAAAGAGACTTCTTTGAATCTTTGCCGCCCTTCGCGAAAGCGGACTGACCAACCGTCATTAAAATCCCAAGTATCAAGCAACTCGCGTATGTGCGTTTCATGTTTCCTCCATTTAGTTATCGATTAGCGCCATGATTAGCGGCATAGGCTGCAAGTAACCACGACGGATTTGTAATCACACCCGCAGCTATCGCGATGACACGCGACGGGCGTTTCGAGATTCCCCAGCGTCGCCTGGCATACCAAAGAGCGAGGAACCCGATTGCCAGTCCGGCAAAGACAAAATTCAGGGCCAGGCCAAGCAGGGCACCCTTCAAGAGCCCCTGTTCACCGCGGATGGCAATAAGATCGATGATGAATAGACCAACTAACAGTCCAGCGATGGCTGCCAGTCGATCAGCGATTTGTGCAAGGAGTGTGAAGCCAATTAGATCTCGCGCGAACACGCGGAGTTTCGTCTGAGATGCCTTTGCAGACGGTATGCCTATTACCGCCACGTTCACCAGATAGTTGACAAGCATCAAGCCGATCATTAAACCAACAGAAATTGCAGGATGAACGTGCCATCCACCAACTCGGGTCAGAAACGGAACGACATCGATGCCGTCCGCACGTGCGTTTGTGCTGAAAAACACAAGCATCGCGACGCAGATTACAAACCGGCAAAGATAGACTGCTGGCGAACCTGGTGCGTGCGGCAATTGGGTCACGGTGATCTGGCTGTCGTTGCGTGTCATCCCGCGGCTTTGGAACCTATTTCTATTACTTGAAGCTCGTTATGCTCGCGGCGAGCGCGCAGGACTTTCTTGTCAAACTTGCCTACGCTGGTCTTCGGCACTTCGTCGATGAAAGCCCATCGCTCGGGTACCCACCACTTAGCGACGCGCTCGCCTAGAAACGCTCGAAGCTGAACGGCGGTTACGTCAGAGCCTTCGCGCAACACCACACAGGCGAGAGGGCGTTCGTCCCACTTCTCATCGGGCACGCCGATCACTGCCGCTTCGATGACGTCCGGATGGGCCATCAAGGTAGTTTCAAGTTCCACCGTCGAGATCCATTCGCCGCCCGATTTGATCACGTCTTTGGCGCGGTCGGTGATCTGAATAAACCCTTTAGGATCGACCGTGCCGACGTCACCGGTACGGAGCCAGCCATCGTGAAATTTTTCAGGAGTGTCATCACCGTAATAAGCCGCTGTGATCCACGGGCCTCGGACTTCAATTTCGCCCACCGCTGTTCCATCCCATGGCAACACCTGATCGCCATCGGTTATGCGCAAATCGACGCCGTGACGGATGCGCCCGGTCTTTGCGCGCCAGTCCATAAGCTCCTCATCGCAGCACTCCTTTGGCGGAAAAGCCATTGCGGCAAGTGGGCTGGTTTCGGTCATCCCCCAGGCTTGAATGATCTTCACGCCGAAGCGATCCTGAAATCGTTCCATCAAGCTGCGCGGCACCGCCGACCCACCACAGATGATCATTCGAATCGAAGACAGATCAACCGGATTCTTTTCGGCGTAGCGAAGTACGTCGCTCCAGATTGTTGGAACGGCCCCGGAGAAGGTCACTCGTTCGGCTGCCATCAATTTACATAGTGGTTCCGCTTGTAAGAATCGCGACGGCATTATGAAATCACACCCGGCCATCCACCCTGCATAAGGCAAGCCCCACGCGTTCGCATGAAACATCGGGACGATCGGCAGGATTCGATCATGCTCGGTAAGCGCGAACACCGATCCGGAGCAAACCGCCAACGAATGCAGAAAAGTCGAGCGATGTGAATACACGACGCCCTTTGGATTGCCGGTGGTGCCGCTGGTGTAGCACATCGCCGCCGCGGATCGCTCTTCGATCTCGGGCCATTCGAATCCGGTCTTTTCATTTGCTATGAGCTCCTCATAACGCAGCACGTGGCCGAGCGCCGACGCATCGCCATCGCCGACCACGATGAAGTGCTCGACGGTTTTTAGATCCGGAGCTACGCGAGCAAGGAGGGGCACCAGCGAATCGTCTACGATTATTGCGCGGTCTTCAGCGTGATTGATGATGTAAGTGAGTTGATCGGGGAACAATCGCAGGTTGAGCGTGTGCAGGACTGCGCCCATTGAAGGAATCGCAAAATAAGCTTCCATATGTTCCTGCTCGTTCCAGCAAAAGGTCCCTACTCGATCGCCTTCCCCAATGCCTAACCGCTTAAGCGCCGCCGCCAGTTTCTCGGCTCGGTCAGCGACGCATGCATAAGACGCGCGGCGCGATTCGTTGCCCATGAAAGTCACTATTTCGCTGTCGGCGTGAACGCGGCGACCGTGTTCAAAGATTGCATTGATCGTCAAAGGACGATCTTGCATGGTGCTCTGCATTGCGATAAGTCCTCCTGGTGACTAATGTGGTGTACGGCCTGGGAAGCGCAGATGGATTATCTTCGAGACGCTTGCCTGGGGCAACCTCATCGACGTAGTTGCTGGATGAGCGTCTCTGGTAGGGTTGTCGGCCTTCCTTTAGAAGGGAGGAAGACTAAAAAACTCAAGTTGCTTATGCGTATCGCGTGGTCGAGTCGAGCTCAGCCAGGTTTGCAATGGCGGCGATTAACTCGTTTGGCTCGACCGGCTTCGGCACAAACATATTGAACCGGGCCGAAAGCGCGCGTGTTCGATCTTCAACCCGTACATACGCAGTCAAGGCTACCGCTGGAATCTTATTCCCGTTTGTCGCTTCAAGCATTCTGATCCGCTCGATGAGCGAGTACCCGTCCTCGCCTGGCATTGCCAAATCGGAGACCAGCACGTCGGGCTCATACCACTGAAGAACTTCGAACGCCTCGGCAGCAGAGCTGACGGCCTGCACATCGGCCCCACACTCTGACAAGGTGAGAGAAAGTGATTGAAGGTTGTCCTGATTGTCATCTACCAGGAGAACGTGCAGACCTTTAAGTGAGAGAACCGGATGAGGGGTCAAGTCCTCACGCGATGACAAGCTCGCGGTTGTTCGTGATCGCGTTCTTTTTCTGTTCGTTGCCAATGGCCAGTGGAAGCCTGATCGTGAACCTTGAGCCAAGTCCATCACGAGAATTATTGAAGTTGTTTTTGAAGCAGGCGACTCTTTGTGTTGGGTATCACAAAGAGTTGTTGATGCAGCCTACGGGCTCATATATAGTTGGCAACCGCTTGCGATGTGATGGTCTCACAAACTTTCAGTTTGTCTTATGTTCCAAGAGGTGCGCAGATTAGCGACAAAATTAACTGTATCGGACTTTTGAAGGAGGACAGAAATGCAGATGAGTGAAAATGGTCTCGAGTTACTCAAACAATGGGAAGGTTTTAAGCTCCAGGTCTACAAGGACTCGGCAGGACTGGCGACCATCGGAGTCGGTCATCTCATTACGAAACCCGAACTCAGCTCCGGCGAAATTGTTATCAATGGTGTGCCTGTGGAATATGCCGGCGGGTTAACCGACCAACAGGCGCTCGACCTCCTGGCTCAGGACGTGAAGCCCGCGGAAGAGGCGGTCAATGAGGGCGTAAACGTACCGTTAAATCAGAACCAGTTCGATGCGCTCGTTTCCTTCACGTTCAACGTCGGAGTCGGAGCATTTCAAAGCAGCACTCTCTTGAAGGTGCTCAATCAGCAGCAGTACGATGAAGTGCCGACGCAACTGCTTCGCTGGACGCGCGCCGGCGGAAAGGTTGTGCAGGGGTTGGTCAATCGGCGCCAGAATGAGATCAATCTGTGGAACACCCCGGTCTGATCGCCGGGTCGACCTCGATTGCCTTAGAGCTCTGATCGAGAATCGCGCGGTTGGAAGCCCGCGGCAGGAAATGATTCATGAATAAAACATCGTTGCGTCTTCTATGTTCAAGCATTGTGATATTGCTTGCAATGTGTAATTCGTGGTCACAAACGCAGGCTAATACGACGGAGGACGCTTGCGCGAAATATCATAAGGCTGACACGGAAATGAATGCCGCCTATCGGCAGGTGCTGAACAAATACAAGAATGAGATTTTATTCGCCGCAAGGCTCAAGGCGTCTCAGCGAGCGTGGATCGCCTTTAGAGACGCTCACCTCGAATCGCTGTATCCGCAGCCTAACAAGCTCCAGGCGTATGGCGGTGTGAATCCTATGTGCCGCTGTGGTGTTTTGGCCGAACTCACGACGGAACGAACAAAACAATTGAAGCGATGGCTGAGCGGTGCTGAAGAGGGCGACGTGTGCGGCGGCAGTGTTAGAATAAAAAACTAGTGGGCCGCAATACTAACGACATCGACCAACCCTCGACGGTGACTCGGCGTGATCTCCTGCGCGGCGGGCTCGCTGCCGTATGTTTTGGCGCGGTGACCGATGCCGCCTCGTCCGTCGGTCTTGCCGGCGCCTCGAAGGAAAACTCTGGACTATCGATCACCGATGTGGCTGGGATCAAAGTCGGTCACTTCACCGACACCCGAAGACCCACCGGGTGCACGGTCATCCTCACCGAAGAAGGCGCCATTGCCGGAGTCGATGTTCGGGGCGCGGCGCCTGGCACTCGCGAAACTGATCTTCTCAACCCCCTCAATACCGTTCAACAGGTTCACGCGATCATGCTCTCGGGCGGAAGCGCGTTCGGCCTCGACACCGCGACCGGCGCGATGCGCTTTCTCGAAGAGAGAGGCATCGGCTTCAACGTGGGCGTCGCTCGTGTGCCGATCGTGCCGGCGGCGATTCTGTTTGACCTCGGGGTTGGGGACTCGAAGATTCGACCAGATGCCGAAGCCGGCTACAAGGCTTGCAAAGCTGCGACGGCTTCCGCTCCCGCGGAAGGTAACGTTGGCGCGGGCGCCGGTGCGACAGTTGGCAAATTGTTTGGCATGGCGCGGGCAATGAAGAGCGGGATTGGTACTTCGGCAATCAAAGTCGAGGGAATAACTGTCGGCGCGATCGTAGCGGTAAACGCTGTAGGTGATGTCTTCGACCCTGCGACCGGCAAAGTCATCGCGGGCGCTCGCACGAAAGACGGCAAGTCTCTCGTGAACTCAATGGCGACGCTGCTGCGAGGCGAGCCGCTTCCGTCGATGCTGGCGGGCACCGCGACCACGATTGGCGTAGTCGCAACCGATGTTGCTCTGAGTAAAGTGCAAGCATCAAAGGTTGCGCAGATGGCACACGACGGATTAGCTCGCACGATCAATCCGGTTCACACGGCTTATGATGGCGACACTATTTTCGCGCTGTCGACCGGCAAGTCAAACAAGCAAGTTAACGTGACGTTGATTGGAGCGCTCGCGGCGGAAGCAATGGCTCAAGCGGTCGTGCGAGCAGTCCGCGCGGCTCGTGGAATTGCGGGTCTGCCAGGCGCCGGAGATATTTGATTCTTGGCGTCTTTGCGTTTTGCGCGACGTCGAGCTCAACGCAAAGACGCCAAGCCGCTAAGAACGCAAGGTTCGATGACCTTTCTTCTTATCCTCACGGCCTACGCAGCACTGATGATCGCGCTGGGAGCCGTAGTCTCGCGACGGGTTCGAGCCTCGAGTGACTTCTTTGTAGCCGGGCGAGGGCTCGGCGCGGGGTTGATCTTTTCTACGCTGCTTGCGGCGAATATTGGAGCGGGCTCGACGGTCGGTGCTGCCGGATTGGGGTATCGAGACGGACTGTCTGCGTGGTGGTGGGTCGGCTCTGCCGGAATCGGATCGGTGATCCTCGCGCTCACGGTAGGCCCGAAGATCTGGCGAGTATCCAAAGAGCGCAACCTCTACACCGTCGGCGATTATCTCGAGAGCCGTTACAACCTCAGCGTTCGAGGCCTTGTAGCTTTGTTGTTGTGGGCGGCATCTCTCACAATACTCGCCGGTCAGTTCATCGCCGTGGCTTGGATTCTCAATGTGGTGGCCGGTGTGACCAAGCCGATCGGTTGTGTCATCGCAGCGATAGTCGTCACAACGTACTTTACTCTTGGAGGTCTACACGGAGCGGCGAGAGTCAACGTATTGCAGTTGACGGTAAAACTCTCCGGCTTCTTGATAGCGCTGGTTTATCTGCTCAAGTCAGGCAGTGGCTTCAGCGGACTTGAATCATCGCTGACAGATTCGCTTGGAACTGAACCGGCCTCGTCGTATTTCGGATTCATGGGTAACGGCGCTTCTTCGGCTGTAAAATACGTCGCGATACTCGTGCCTTCGTTTGTAATATCACCGGGGTTGCTGCAAAAACTGTTCGGTGCGCGCGCTGAACGAGCTGTGCGAGTCGGAGTGGGTACAAATGCAGTGGCCTTGCTCGCTTATGCGATTGTGCCTGTGCTCATGGGAATCATTGCTCGGAGTCGATTCCCCGCGCTTGCGGGTCACGAGCTTGCGCTACCGACGCTGCTGACGCAGGCTTTGCCATTGTGGCTTGGAGCCCTGTTGTTAGGCGCGATTTTTTCGGCTGAGTTGAGCGCCGCCGATGCCGCGCTATTTATGATGAGCACGTCTTTGAGCAAAGACCTGTATAAGGGCTTCATCAACCCGGCCGCGCCGGAGGCGAGATTGATGATGGTCGCAAGAGCGTCTGCCATTACGTGCGGAGCCGCGGGCGCGCTGTTAGCGATGCTTTTGCCAACCGTGATTACCGCCCTGACGATCTTCTATACCTTGTTGAGCGCAGCTCTGTTCTTGCCGCTCGTCGCTGGGTTGTACAGCACAAGAGTGACGGCGCGCGGGGCGATTGTATCGATCGTGATCTCGGTCACGGTTACTCTGGTTCTCGAAGTCTCGTCAAAAGGTCAAGGGGTTTTCGGCGTGCCTTCTTTGATTATCGGTGTGCTGACCGGCTGTGCCGCGATGATTATCGCGAATGCTCTTGAAAAGCGTGCGAGTTCTCAACGCGAAATGTAGCGTAGACTGTCCAGTCTGCGCATGCTTCCGATGGCTGCAACTTGGAAGAAGCCGCAGACTGGACAGTCTACGGTACGTTACGGACAGTCTACGGTACATTTCGGGGCAAGTATCTTTGAGGCAACGATGAACTACGAAAGACTCTTTCGCCTGGATGATCGCGTGGCCCTGGTGATCGGCGCAGGATCGGGAATCGGTGAAGCGGTGGCAAAAGGTCTGGCCGCCCACGGCTCCCTCGTCGCCTGCGCTGATCTGCGACAAGACGCCGCTGAGCAAACCGCCGATGCGATTGGCGATTCGGCAAGGGCATTCGCGGTCGATATCACCAGGACCGATAGCGTCGAGAAACTATTTCGCGAAGTCGTTGATCAGTATCATCGGCTCGATGTCGCAGTTACGACTCCCGGCGTAAATGTTCGCAAACACATCACTGTTTATGAAGACTCGGAATTTGATCGCGTGGTCGAGGTGAACTTGAAAGGAACGTTTCGAATCCTACGCGAAGCGGGACGAATCATGTCCGAACGAGGCGTCGGAAGCATCATCGCGTTTTCCTCGATTCGTTCTCAGGTCGTAGAGCCGGGACAGGGAATCTATGCCGCGACAAAAGCCGGAATAGTGCAGATGGTGCGCGCCCTCGCCGCCGAACTCGGACCAAAGGGGGTTCGAGTAAACGCGATCGCACCAGGAGTTGTCGAGACTCCACTAACGAGGCAGATCAAAGATCGGCCGGATTGGTATTCAGCTTATGCGGCCAAGAGCGTGTTCGGCAGATGGGCGAGTGCGGATGAAATGGTTGGGCCGGTGGTTTACCTGGCTTCAGACGCGTCAAGCTTCGTGACCGGATCGGTGCTGTTCGTCGACGGCGGATGGACCGCGGTGGACGGAAGATTCGAGCCGCCCGTATGAAACAGGTTCAGGGTTCCTGGTTTAGAGTTCAGGGTTCCGGTAACAAACCCTGAACTCTGAACCCTGAACTCTGAACCCTGAACTCTGAACCCTGAACTCTGAACCTATTCTATCCGACCATCCACAATGTTGATTATTCTATGCGCGAGCGCTGAGTTCTCCGGGTTGTGCGTTACCATGAAAACAGTCTGACCCAGTGCATTAAGCTTCAGAAAGACCCCCATTACTTCACTGCCCGTCTTCGTATCGAGCGAGCCCGTCGGTTCGTCGGCGAGGATCAACGGCGGATCGTTGACTATCGCCCGAGCAATAGCGAGCCTACCCTGCTCACCGCCAGAAAGCTGATTAGGCAAACGCAAAGCCTTATCCGCGAGCGCGACTTTCTCCAGCACATTCATCGCGCGATCGCGTTTCTCTTTTGAGCTGCAATTAGTCGTCGCTAGCGGCAGCATCGCATTCTCCAGCGAGTTCAAATACGGCATCAGGTGATGCTGTTGAAAGACGAAGCCGAGATATTCACGGCGAAAGTCGGCGCGCCGCTCGTCGGCGAGTCCGTAAACGTCTATGTCGTCTACAAGCACCCGGCCCTCGGTAGGATGATTCATCGCACCGACGACTGTGAGCAATGTGCTCTTGCCCGAACCTGAAGGGCCCATCAAGCAGACGAACTCCCCTTCGGCGATCTCGGCGTTGACGTCGGTTAGCACTCTGACGGCGGCGGACTCGCCGTTAGATTCGTAGATCTTGGTGACCTTTTCGATTGTTACGAAGGGCATGAGTTTCGTCGAAGTTTCAGGACGAGATTACGTGGTTCGCGCAAAGACCAAAGGACCGCAAAGACGCAAAGAGATGATGCATAAGGAAGGCGCAAAAGCTCAGACATATCGCACGGCTTCTGAGGGGTCCAGACGCGACGCTCGAATTATCGGATAGAAGCTGCTCGACGTGCCGATAACCAGGCCCGCAGCGATCGCCGTGACCCCAAGCAGAGGCTGAAACTCGAAAACCACCCTGGTCTCAGCGAAGTAGGGAAGCGCCAGCCAGCTCGCCAGCATTCCAGCGCCCCAACCCAGTAGTCCGCCGAGAACGCTGATCACTGCGACCTCGATCATAAGCCCTTTGATGATGTGCTCTTTTCGAAACCCGATCGCTCGCAAGACACCAATCTCCTTGGTCCGCTCGATCACCGATCCCATCATCGTAGTAAAAATCATCAGTGAACCAATAGCGAGGACAATCGCAGAAACCACCGCCGAAAACCGGGTCAGCCGTTCGATCGTCTCCGATCGGGCGCGAACCGATTGTTGAATCGCCGACACTTTTGCCTGCGGCAGACGCTCACTGATCTGCGAGACGATGTCGCCGATCGGACAGTCCTTGCAAAGCGCGCTCACTTCGATGAGGCTTAACTGTCCCGGCTTGTTCAACAATGATTGGACGTGCGCGAGCGAACCGAAAATCATCTGGTCTTCGGGGCCTCCGGTCTGCGATATGACGCCGGCCACCAGGTGGTCGATTCCCGCAATCCGCAGATGATCGCGCGCGATCTTGAATTGAAACTGATCCTCACTACTCTGATGCGAGCCGGAGTGGGAAGCGTGTTCATTTTGTGCGTCGGTGAGGGTCACCAGCTCGATTAAGGAGAGAGAACGCGCGGCCTCATAACCGATAAGAAGCTCCTGGTCGGTCTCCGGTTTGCGCCCGGCGATGTGCCACCAGCGCTTCAATGTAAGCTCGCTCTCGAAATCGACGCCTGCGAGCAAAACGTCGCGGCCTTCGACGTTGACCGCGCCGAGCAGTTTTGGAGAGACGATGCTGATGCGGTTTCGATAAGGAATATCCAGCACATTCGCGGCGTCTTCACTCTTGAGCTGTTTGACATCGTAGGAGACACTTGAGACCGACACGCCTCCATAGTCAAGCGAGAGACTGTTGGACTGTGGCACGACGACGATGTTCGCGCCAAAGCGATCGAGCTGCGAGCCGATCTCTTCCTTGATCGACGTGCTCAGACTCAGCAGCGCTACCGCTGTGCCGACGCCGATGGCTATACCGATCGTCAGGAAGATCGCCTTTCCTTTTCGGCGTTTCAGATTCGCAAATGCAATTGTGCTGATTCGCATACTGTCCGGCCTAAAAATAAGATCCGCGGCTCTCGATCTCGCTTGCTTTAATCACAAGCTGATTTCCCTCGATCGTTCGCGGAAGCCCGACGGGATTGCATCCCCCATGCTTTTCGTTGATTTGCGACGAATGAAAATGGAGTCCGCAGTTGTTGCAGACCATATCATCACCTTCCTGGTGATAGCCCTTCTTTGCGTGGTAGCACATATCACACGCATCCATCGCCGCGCGGTATTGACCGTCCGAGCTCTTGATTACAAAGAAGCGCACTGGTTTGTTGTCCGACAACTTGTAGTCAAAGAACTTGGCCTTGTCGCTGAGGTCGGAGAGCGGAATCGTTATGTCGCGCGACTGGGTCGTCCCTGACCCGCCGCCGGTAGCCACGGCGGTCGAAGCCGGATTGTCGCTCGATGCGCTCAGGACCATATATGCGCCGATTGCCAGCCCTACGATCAGCACTGCAAGCAACGCGATCGTAGTTTTCTTCTTACCTTGTGCGCCTTCCTGCGCGCCTTTTGAGAACTGGGCTTTCTTTTTCTCTCGGACTTGCGACTTGCTATCCATCCGTTTACCTCCGGGACGCCTCCTGCTGCATTGCGTGATCGGCAGACAACGCTGCGGAGACGAAACGCGCGTCATTATATCAACTGCGCAAAAGCCAGTACCAGCAGACGATCGGTTGGGGGCGGGCTGGCTTAGTGCTATATTGGGCCGTCGCGAGTTGAGATGCAGGAGCCGAAACGCTCGCTCCCTGCTAGAGGATGCGCGTCTACATCATCGCGAAAGCGTTGAGATTCGGACTTCTTATCAGGAGTTGAGAATTGATACTACAGGATGAACCCTCCATTCAGTCGTTCGGGGACTCCGTGATCAGCCGGGTGATCAAGGTTTTGAACTACCCTTTCGTCCATCAGAAAGAGGTCCAGGTCTCGGTTCTGAGTTTGCTCCTTCTCGTTCTCATCATCCTCATTACTACGCTAGTGTCACGGTATGTCCGGCGCTTCTTGAAGTCGCGAGTTCTGCCGAGGTTTCACATAGAGTCGGGCCTCCAGTTCACACTGCTGCGGCTCGTACACTATGTGATTATCGCGCTGGGCGTTTTGTACGCGATGAAGGTCGGCTTCAGTGTAGACCTGACCAGCGTCGCGGTAATCGTCGGATTCCTTTCGGTCGGCATAGGTTTCGGGCTCCAGTACGTTGCCGCCGACATTGCGTCAGGGTTCATTCTCCTGTTCGAGAGACCGGTGCGCATCGGCGATTGGGTTGAGTTGGATGGCGGCACCGAAGGGCGCGTCGAGAACATCAGCCTGCGATCAACCGTATTGGTCACCAATGAGAATATGGCCGTGATCCTGCCGAACTCGAAACTCGTCCAAAGCAAGTTCGTGAATTACTCATATGGGAGCCAGCTTGTTCGGTTGAATATTCCGATTGGCGTAGCGGACGGAAGCGATCTGGATAAGGTGACGGAGGCTTTGCTCGAGGCAGCGCGTTCGGTCCAGCAGGTCCTGAGTGAACCGGAACCTCGCGTTCATTTTTCCGCCTTCGGCGATTCATCCTTCAATCTGCAAATACGCGTTTGGATTAACGAGCCTCGCGATCATTCTACTATTCGCAGCCGCGTCAACTTTGCAGTGGAACGCGCGTTTCGAAAATACGGCATACGAACCGCAATGTTGCAGCGTGAAATCCACATAGCGAATAGACCGAGCGAAGCACCCCCCGCAACAAATAACGCGTCTTGATCTGATCAAAACGAAGACTTAAAGTTTGTGGGTATCTTTCCCTTAGTAAATTCTTCGGGCACCCAAACTTGACCTTTAACTGCCACGCCTCTTAAACTAAATTTCACAATCCACCGGGCGCTTAGGTTGAAAGCGCAAAGACTGCGCGACGCGCCAACACCTCTCTCTCGCCCGGGAAAAGTGGTGAATCGTACCTATGACACATAATCTCTTTAATTCGCTTCAGACCTTCTCCGCGGACAGAAACTTTTATTCGTTGCCAGAGCTTGAGCGCCAGGGCGTTGGTAAAGTTTCGAGACTGCCGATAAGCATTCGCATCGTGCTCGAGTCGGTTCTGCGCAACTACGACGGCAAACGCATCACCGAAGAGAACGTGCGCAGGCTCGCGAATTGGGAGCCCAACCACTTGCGCAGCGAAGAGGTTCCTTTTGTTGTCGCGCGAATCCTGCTGCAGGACTTTACTGGCGTGCCGCTTCTTGTCGACCTCGCCGCGATGCGATCGGCGGCCCAGCGGATGGGCAAGAGCCCGAAGATCATCGAGCCGCTTGTTCCGGTGGACTTGGTGATCGATCATTCTGTTCAAGTCGATTTCTCGAGCGTGGCCAACGCGCTTACCTTGAACATGCAGATGGAGTTCAAGCGCAATCGCGCGCGCTATCAGTTTTTGAAATGGGGGATGCAGGCGTTCGATGGTTTCAAAGTCATACCGCCCGGCATCGGCATCTGTCATCAAGTCAATCTCGAATATCTTGCCAGGGGAGTGCAACAAAAAGATAACGTGTTCTACCCGGACACACTGGTCGGCACCGACTCGCACACGACGATGATCAACGGCCTGGGTGTCGTAGGATGGGGCGTTGGCGGCATCGAAGCAGAAGCAGGAATGCTCGGTCAGCCCGTGTACTTCCTGACTCCTGACGTCGTCGGCGTTCATTTGAGCGGCAGTCTGCGTGAAGGCGTGACGGCGACGGACCTTGTGTTGACCATCACAGAGATGCTTCGCAAAGCGAAAGTCGTCGGCAAATTCGTCGAATACCATGGTGAGGGCGCCGCTAGTTTGTCACTCACCGACCGCGCGACGATTGCCAACATGTCGCCCGAATACGGCGCGACGATGGGGTTCTTTCCGATCGACGAACAGACGTGCGCCTATTACAAGGCGACCGGACGCTCCGACGAGCAGGTTGAGTTGATCCGCAGCTACTTTAAAGCTCAGGGAATGTTCGGCATGCCTGGGGAAGGCCAGTGCGATTACACCACGCTCCTTGAGCTCGATCTCGCTTCGGTCGAGCCGAGCGTTTCCGGACCAAAGCGTCCGCAGGATCGCATAGCTCTTTCGAATCTCAAGAGCAAATTCATCGAGATTCTTCAAAAGCCGATTGGTGAGAACGGCTACAACAAATCAAAGGAACAGATCGCTGAGCGCTTTCCGGCGACCATCGGTCTACGCCGGAATGGCACCCAGTCGGGCGGCGGCGAACAGCGGACCGAGTCTGCTCCAGCGCCGGCGCACGATTCGACGACTGCGGCGAACACGAGCGTGGTGACGGAAACCGAGATGATAAACAATCGCCCGACACCCGATCGCGTCGAAGCATCCGGAGACTCGGGCAAGCGGTCGGTGGAGGCGGACCTCGGTCACGGAGACGTGCTGATAGCGGCGATCACTTCGTGCACTAATACATCTAATCCGAGCGTGATGCTTGCGGCAGGACTGCTGGCGAAGAAGGCCGTCGATAAAGGACTCACGATTCGCGCCGCGGTCAAGACCTCGCTTGCCCCCGGATCCCGAGTGGTCACCGACTACCTGGAAAAGACCGGACTCCAGACATATCTCGATCAGCTCGGATTCAATCTTGTCGGCTATGGCTGCACGACTTGCATCGGGAACTCCGGCCCGCTTGATCCGGGAATCGAAGAAGTAGTCACTCAGAAGGATCTTGTCGGCGCGAGCGTGCTCAGTGGCAATCGCAACTTCGAAGCGCGCGTGCATCAGAGCGTCAAGGCAAATTTTTTGATGAGCCCGCCGCTTGTCGTCGCCTTCGCGCTTGCGGGCCGCGTTGATATCAATCTCACCGAACAGCCGCTGGGTAAGGGCAGCGATGGCGGCGATGTGTACCTGCGAGACATATGGCCAACCTCGGCGGAGATTGGCGAGTACCTGAAGAAGGCTCTTGACGCCGAGACCTATCGTCGTCGCTACAGTAACTTTGTCGAAGCGAACCCGCTTTGGAATGAGATTCCATCTGTCGCCGGCGAAGTCTACGAGTGGGACTCGGAGTCGACTTACATACAGGAGCCGCCTTATTTCGAAGGCTTTTCCATGTTACAAGGAAGGGAACACGAGAGTGTATCCGGGATCACAAACGCGCGCGCTCTTGCGATATTCGGAGACTCGGTGACAACCGATCACATCTCTCCCGCCGGTGCGATAAAACCTGCCTCGCCCGCCGGGCGCTACCTCCAGGACCAGGGAGTGGCGATCTCAGACTTCAACAGCTACGGCGCCCGCCGCGGGAACGATCGCGTGATGACTCGCGGCACGTTTGCAAATGTCCGGATCAAAAACCTGATGGTCCCTGGAGTGGAGGGCGGCGTGACGGTTCATCAACCCGATGGCGAGCGGATGAGCATCTACGACGCGGCGATGAAGTATCAAGGTGAAGGCGTGCCTCTGGTTGTGCTCGCGGGACAGGAATATGGAACCGGCAGCTCCCGTGACTGGGCGGCAAAGGGAACTCGACTGCTGGGAGTTCGGGCGGTTATTGCTCAGAGCTTCGAGCGCATTCATCGAAGCAATCTCGTAGGGATGGGAGTGTTGCCGTGTCAATTCAGAGAAGGCGTCAATGCGGCGTCACTGAAACTGGATGGCAGCGAGACTTTCGACGTCTCGGGATTTGAGAAGGGAATCGCGCCGCTTCAAGAGCTGACGCTTGCGATTCATCGCTCGGATGGGAACAGCGACAATGTTCAGGTAATTCTTCGCATCGACACGCCGATCGAAGTTGAGTACTACCAGCACGGTGGGATTCTGCCTTACGTGTTGAGGCAGTTGATAACACGAAGTTAGTACCGGCGGTGACTATGCGCAAAGTTCGGCTTCAGACAAGACACAACTACTTGGCGCTGAGCTTCTTCACTTCCTCGATTATCGCTTCGTCCGAAGGCCTGTCCTGAGGGTCCTTGCCAACGTGCATGAAACGAATCTTGCCTTCTCTGTCGAGGATGAACACTGATGGATGAGCTATGCCGTCGTGTTCGGCTGCGTTTACTATCCCGTAAGCGGCGATCGTCTTCTTGTCGCTGTCCGAGAGTATCTGAAACCGCGCGCCGGTCGTTTGGCCCATCGACCATGCGAACGATTGATCGTCGACGCTCACTGCGATCAATTCCGCTCCCGCCCGTTTGATGTCGTTGTAGTCCTCAGCCAACCTGGTGAGCTGCTGCGTGCACGCGCCTCACCAAAAGCCGCGATAAAACAAAAGCACTACGGGACCGCGCTGCGTGTATTCGGATAGGATTACAAGCTTGCCGTCGCCGTTTGGAAGCCCGAAGTCGGGCGCCTTGTCGCCGAGCTTCAATGTAGTCGACTTTCCTCCCGTGCTTGGGGGCGGAATCTTTGGTGGTGCAAGCGGCGATTGGTTAGACTGCCCTAAGGCAGCAACTGGCAGTCCGATTAAGAGAAGGGTGAGGAGGCGAAGCGCTTTCATCGTTGCGTAGAATCTAATTTGTGAGGTGATCGATTGTCAACGTATTGATTGGAATGGGTGCGCGTTATGATTTTGGGCATACCCGCCTCTGGTCTTCTTTGTTTCTTTGAGGTCCCTTGCGTCTTTGCGCGGAGAATTCTTCACGCAGAGACGCAAAGGACCGCAAAGAACGCAAAGAGAATAAGAGACGCAAGGGACTGCAAAGAACGCAAAGAGAATAGAAGTGGGGATTGGCGGCGAGCACATTGAGTAAGCAAAAGAAGGTGTGGTATCAATGCGAACCGTTGCTTGAGAAAGATCGGAGACCTGTGAGTTTTCCAAGAGCGAGTGGAATCCTTTTGCACCCCACGTCTTTGCCCGCAGGTTTTGGCATCGGCGATCTCGGGGATGAAGCGTACGCTTTCGTCGATTTTCTTGTCGCAAGCAAGCAGAATCTGTGGCAAGTGTTACCGCTTGGGCCGACCGGATTCGGCGACTCGCCTTATCAGTGCTTCTCGGCATTCGCAGGCAACACGCTTCTGATCAGTCCGCAGCAGCTTGTTAAGGCCGGGTTGCTGTCTGAGAAGGATGTGAGTGATCCGCCCCGCCTGCCGGCTGGACGTGTCGACTTCGGGCGCGCGATCACTTACAGGAAGGGACTTCTCGACAGGGCCTTCGAGAATTTCAAGGGCCTTACCGGCGCCGGCCTGTTACATGACTTCGCCGGCTTCTGTCACGAAGCGGCCTCCTGGCTAGAAGACTATTCGTTGTTTCGCGCGCTAAAAGATGCGCATGGCGGCATAGAATGGACGCGATGGGAGCCGCGGTTTGCTATGCGTGACCCGGGGGCGCTCGCACATGCTCGCGAAGCGCTGCGTGACAGAGTCGAGGCTGAGAAGTTTTTTCAGTTTCTCTTCTTCAAGCAATGGTCGGCGCTCAAGACCTATTGCGGCGACCGTCGGATCAGGATCATAGGCGACACGCCGATTTTCGTTGCCCTTGATTCAGCGGACGTTTGGACAAATCCGGAGATGTTCAAGCTCGCTCCCGACGGGCGGCCGCTAGTCGTCGCCGGCGTGCCGCCCGATTACTTCAGCAAGACCGGACAGCTCTGGGGTAATCCGATTTACAATTGGGATGCGATGCGCGCTACTGGTTTTAGGTGGTGGATCGAACGATTGAATGCGGCGTTTCGAACAGTAGACATCCTTCGTATAGATCACTTCCGAGGATTCCGCGCGGCCTGGGAAGTTCCGGGTCAAGACAAAACGGCCGAGCGCGGCCGGTGGGTCGAAGTTCCCGGCCGCGAGCTTTTCACGACGTTGAAGAATACTTTTGGCGAGTTACCGATCATTGCCGAAGACCTCGGTGTGATCACTCCCGACGTCGAAGCCCTGCGCGACGACTTCGGATTTCCCGGAATGCGAGTGTTGCAGTTTGCGTTCAGGGGGGACAGCAAGACTATCGATCTGCCGCACAATTACATTCGAAACTGCGTGGTGTACACCGGCACTCACGACAACGACACGACAGTGGGTTGGTTCCACAGCAAAGCAGGTGCGGGTTCGACTCGCAACGCGGAGCAGATCGCGCGCGAACAGGGGTATTGCCTTCGATATCTGAACTCCGACGGGCGCGAGATTCACTGGGACATGATTCGCGCGGCGTGGGCTTCAGTGGCAAACACGGCGGTCGTGCCTCTTCAGGACGTGCTGGGACTTGGCTCGCGCGCTCGAATGAATCTTCCTGCGAGCCAGGAAGGGAACTGGCGCTGGAGGTACAGGGCTGGGGCGCTGAGCAATAAGCTCAGCGAAAGGCTCGGCGAACTCACGGAGCTATGCGGCAGGAGTCAGCCTTGATGTCGGACTTGGCAATTTCTGAACGCAAAACTCCTCTAAAAATACTGGTTGTCCTTACGTGCTTCTTTTCGTTTAGCTCGGCGCTCTTCTGGTTTTGGGCGGAGGTTAGAAGGCATAAAGCGACGAATGAGCTCGCAGAAGCAGCGAGACGAGGAGACGCAGACGCGATGCTTCGAGTTCCCGAATGGCCGGCTCTGCATTGGTTCATCGCCTCAGTTGTGTTGTTATTCTTCGCGATCGTCGTCGGAGCTATTACTTTCCTGTATTGGACCATAGCAAGAAGGGAACTACGGAAGTCTGATCAGCAGAATCGATAAAGGCGCTTGGAAGAATCTACATGAAATTAGGCGTGTGCAAGCGTGACATACGATCAGCCTGATCGAAGTCGAAGCCCGCTGCTGCAAGCCGCTTCACCCGGTTGGCGTGCATCGTTTCGTACAATGCCGCAACTCGCCTGGTTCCCGCTCGTAGGGATGACGCGCTCATCCCTCCCCCGGCATAAATGATCAGGGATTCCTCGATAAGTGCGCCCACTCCGCTAACGGATTTCAAAAACTCCGCTCGCGCTTCGACCGCCGAGCCGAATCTGCGAGCCGCGCTGAGATCCGCTTCGAGAGTGTACTTTGCGTGAGCGATCCCGAATCGAACGTGTCGGGCTTCATCCTGCCGCGCGCGCCTGCAAATCTCGCGGGTCGTTCGCTCCGGCGCGTGCTCTTCCAGAAAGGCAAGAAGGTCCAGGAATGTTCCTTCCCCGAGCACGCTGAGAAGAAACGATGCGATTGAAAAATCTTTCGGCTCAAGCAGCGAAGCCAGTGAAAGCTGAGTCGCGGCAGAGGCGACGCCCAGGCCCCCACCGTTCGCGAGAGCGCGTTTGGTGAATACTTCGATATGCCGCGCTTCGTCGACCATCACCGTCGAGAGAAGCAGCGCGGCTTCTGTGAAATGCGGATGAATCTGACCGATGAACCGAGCGGGCACGTATAAAGCCGCGTATTCGTTCTCGGCCAGAAAAGTCATGATTTGGCACACCGCGCGTTCGACTTCGTCATCAAGCGGCGCAAGCTCCTGCCACGGAATGTCGCGCGCGCCTACCCACTGACTCGAAGTCGCCTGCTCATACAACTCTGAGATCGCGTTGGCCCAAATATCCGAGCGCTTGCGAATCGAAAACTCAATCGCGGGCCCACCTTCTTCAAGAGATGCGCCGCGGGGGGCAAGCGCCCCGGACATCGGAGCCTCTTCGGCGATTGTTGCGTGACGACCGATCTGCCAGTCTCGCATGTCAATCGTGTCACCTCGGCGCGGCATGCGAACGCCCCACTCGGGAGGATCGGCAAGAGTGCGGCGAACAAAACCGCGTTGGATAAGAATTATCGATTTTCCATTCTCCCGCGCCGCGTTGAGAAAGCGATGGCCCGCGCGCCGACACCATACCCTCAGGTCATCAGCGACAGAAGGGTTCTCCGTCAAGACCTCGAGCGTCTCGCCTTCGATTAGCGGATCGAGCAGCCGAGCAACCGCGACCAGCAGGCCTTCCGATACGCCCAGGTCTTCAGCGTTGTAGTGAGCCTCTACCTTAGTTGTTATAGGATGAGTCATCGAGTTGCTACTCTATGCCCTGTTCTTCGACCGCCTCGAATAGTGTGTGATAGCCTTCAGTTTGCGCGGGCAGCCATCGCTTCAGGCCTTCCATATCGAGAAGCGGCCGGTGTCGCGCATTGTTGTAGTCCATCTTCAACAACGCTTCCACCCACGGAATCGTGCGAGATTCATCCATTGAATCGAGTACCGTGAAGTTGCAATGATGATAAGTCGGAGTCGTCCACAACAACCGAATTCTATCGCTGTCGACAGCGCGTTCCTCCAGTGCTTTCGCCCAGAACGGATCACCAACCACTCCAGCGTCTGCCTGTCCCGAGGCGACTGCGTTCAGTACTGCGGATTCGCTTGCGCCGGTGTCGCCGTGCTTCCCGACATCCAGATCGAAGCGCATAAGGTTCAAGTCACGCTGCGGATCGATATCCTGTCGCTTGAGAAAGTAGAGCGGAAGAATTGCGGCGTGACCCGAGTCTCGGCTGCCAACCGCAAGCGTCCGACTACGCAGGTCCGCAAGCGTGTTGATTCCGGAATTCGTTCCAGAGACTATGACCGAGCAGTAGTCGACGTCGGTGTCTCGCATCGCGAGCGCGCGACAATGCCCGCCGGTTCGTCGCTGGGCGCGCACGTAGGCGAGGTTCGTATTCCACGCGATATCAATGAACCCTGAGAGCAAGGCGTCAACCTGAGCCTCGTAGTTTGAGAAGAGCACGTAGTCCATTCCGGGACCGGCCTCTGCAATGTATTCGCGAATACCATCCCAGATCGGAACGACTTTCGGGTCGTACGCAACAGCGCCCATCAGTATCGGTCGAGTCATCAGTCCTCCCTGGATATGTGCCGCAGACGGTAAAGCCCGGGGCACGAGTGTGTCACGTTTAGAACAGCGGCAGCCCGAGCAGCGCCTTGCCGATGAAGTCATAAAGTGCATCGGTGGTCGGAGCCATCACAGATCCAGCGCGCGCATCTCTGAAGTATCGCTCGACTGGAAGCTGGCGGCTGAACGCGGCTCCGCCACACAACCGCATCGCTTTGTCCGTGACGTCGAGGGCGGTCTCGCTTGCACAGGCTTTTACTTCGAGTACTCGGAGCATCGTGTTGTCGTCGGGGTTCTCGACCGAGCGCGCCGCCTCCGCAGTCAGCGCTCGCGAAGCATCCAGCGCGACCCGAGCGCTCGCCAGCCGCGCTCGCGATTCGGGCTGCGCACCCAACGTCACATCGAGGTGCTCTAATCTTGCCGAGTTCAAATGCCCGGCCGCGGCGTCAAGCGCGGCTCTGCCGATTCCGTTCGCAACCGCCGACGCGCCGAGTTGAAAAGGGGGCAGCGCAGTCGACATCATCACCCCGAAGCCTCCGCCGCCCGGGCTCAACAACGACTCGGGAGAGACACGGCAGTTCTCGAGTTTCATCGGCGCGCTGGCGTTGGCTCGCAACCCCAATCCATTCCACCGTCCTGCGATGCTGAAGCCCGGCGTTCCCTCTTCGACATAGTACAAACTTGATTCCGTTATTCCGGTTGCGCCGGCGGCCCTCGTAGAAACAACGTAGCTGTTCGCATGCCCCGCGCTCGTCACGTAAGACTTCTCACAGTTGAGCACGTGCGAGCCATTGTCCTCGGCGGCCTGGCTGACGGGAGCCCAGAAGTGGCTCCTGGAGCCTCTTTCGCTGAATGCCAGAGTCGAAAGGTGTTTGCCACCGGCAATGTCGGAGAGCACCTTATCGCGTTGCGGCAGCGATGATTGCTTGATTACCTCCGTGCCGCAAATATGCATTACGAAAATCATCGCGGTCGACGCGCAGGCAGTTGCGATTTCTTCGACAACCGCGACCAACTCAGATGGCCCGCTGCCGAGTCCGCCCTGCTCTTTGGGGACGGTAAGCCCGAACAAACCCGCGTTGCCGAGAGCTTGAATCGAGGAACCTGGCCAGTCTCCGGCTTGATCGTGTCCCGCCGCTGCCGGACCTATTATTGAGCGTGTGATCTCGCGGACCTTGTCGATGGCGTTTCCGTTATTGCTCACTCTGGCGCCTCCTTGAGGTTATCGTCGGTAAACGAATAGAGAGAATGCTAGCGTAGCCGAGCGCGGGCTTCAACGCGGTTCAGGGCCAACAAGAGGAATGTGAGAAAAGGAAGGGGCGCGCGCGTTAGCCGTTTCGCTCGATATAACCGGTGATTAGCTCGCCCATTTCCTGGGTCGTAATGAACTGCTCGTGGCCGCCCGCAAGATCGCAAGTGCGATGGCCAGCCCGCAATGTTCTTTCTACGGCTGTCTCGATGGCGGCGGCTTCGGTTTCAAGCTGAAATGAAAAGCGGAGCAGCATTGCCGTGGATAGAATCGCTCCGAGAGGATTGGCTATTCCTTTCCCCGCGATGTCGGGCGCCGAACCGTGCACGGGCTCGTACAACCCGACACGCCCGCCTATGCTGGCCGATGCGAGTAGGCCTAGCGAGCCGACCACCGCTCCTGCTTCATCAGAAAGGATGTCGCCGAACATGCTCTCTGCCAGCATCACGTCAAAGCTCGCCGGCCTTGCGACCAGCGCCATCGAGCAGGAATCCACATACTGGTGTTCGAGCGTGATATCGGGATAATTCTGCGCGACGCGGGTAACCGTCTCACGCCAGAGTCGCGAGCACTCGAGCACATTGGCTTTATCAACCGATGTGACTTTGCTTCGACGCGAACGCGCCAGTTCAAAAGCCACGCGAGCGATTCGTTCGATCTCCGGCTCTGAGTACCGCATTGTGTTGATTGCTTCCCGAAGACCGTTCACGTCCGATATGTATCGGGGCTCGCCGAAGTAGAGTCCACCCAGAAGCTCTCGCACAATCAAGATATCTGTACCGTTGATCACTTCCGCTTTCAATGGTGAAGCGCCGGCGAGCGAATCAAATAAGCGTGCGGGGCGCAGGTTGGCGAACGCTTCAAGCCCGCGTCGAAGTCTGAGTAGGCCCGCCTCGGGCCGCAGGTTGGTTGGATAAGAGTCGAACGCCGGGTCGCCGACTGCCCCGAGTAACACGGCTTCGGATTCAAGGCAGGCCTTTAGCGTTTCTTCGGGGAGCGGATCGTTGTGCTTTCGAATCGCACAACCGCCAATGTCTTTGAACGTGAAGTCGGTCTCATGCTTAAACGCGCGCGCTACAGCGTCGAGCACGCGGACTGCTTCAGCAGTGACCTCCGGCCCAATCCCGTCACCGGGAAGCACCGTTATTCTCATTTTCATGCGGTTAGCTTTGCGCGGCGGGATTGCCAAGTCAACCAACCCTGCACTCCCGGGCGACTCACACCGCCCAGCGTGAATCCTCACCCGGCTGAAGCTGATCGTCAGTCGTCTGAAGCGCGACGCTGTCCTCGATGGCTTCAGCGGAGTGACTGAAGCCGGATGGAATGATGACGGCTTCATCGTTACGCACTGTCAACTGGCTGTTGGCGATCTGCATTCGCCAGGCGCCTTTGATCATCCTGATGAGCAGCTCTCCGGTTGCTACTTCGGCGCGAATGCGTTGGCCCTTGTTCATCCGTAGTTTCAACGGAGATCGTTTGCCGGTGGGGAACTCGTTGCGAACCGATGTAGGTGTGAATCGTCTTTCAGTAGAGTCCCAACGATACAGCGTCATCTCGATTCCTCTCTTCGCAGGTGGCGTAGACTGTCCAGTCTGCGCGTTTTCACATTGGACTAATTACGAGTCGTGCGCGGACTGGACAGTCTACGCTACAGGCTTTCTCCCACGCTTATGCGGCTGTGGCCGCCGCCGACTCGCTCGATATGATACGAGTCAGATGATGGTCCTCTATGACCTTGATCTCGTCGGCGAGCGCAACGAACCGCTTGTAGATTCGGTCGAGCTCGCGCCGCGAGAATTGATAACCCAACTGTTCGCATCGGAGACCGAGAGCGTGCCTGCCCGAATGTTTGCCCAGCACCAGCGTGCTCTCTGGCACGCCGACTGATTGCGGCGTCATAATTTCGTAAGTGAGCCGGTTCTTGATCACGCCGTCCTGATGGATGCCCGCCTCGTGCGCGAAGGCGTTGCGTCCGACAATAGCCTTGTTAGGCTGCACGGCGACGCCGGTGACTTCTGTCAGCAACTGGCTCGCGTGATAAAGCTCGCTTGTGACGATCCCTGTTTCAAACGGCATCACATCGTTGCGAATGCGCAGCGCCATCACTATTTCTTCGAGCGAGGCGTTCCCGGCGCGTTCACCGATGCCGTTGATTGTGCATTCGACCTGTCGCGCGCCCGCTTCAATGGCCGCTATCGTGTTTGCGACCGCGAGGCCCAGGTCGTTGTGACAATGGACCGAGATCGTGGCGCGGTCAGTTCCACGAACTCTTTCACGGATTGTTTCGATGATCTTCGTGAACTCACGCGGCGTCGTGTAGCCGACGGTGTCTGGAATATTTATGGTTGAAGCTCCGGCATCGATTACGGCATCGACAACCGCGCAAAGAAAATCCAAATCAGTGCGAGTGGCGTCCTCGGGTGAGAATTCAACATCATCGCAAAACGAGCGCGCGAGCCCTACAGACTCGCGCGCCTGATTGAGCGCCTCTTCGCGTGTGATTTTCAGTTTGTAGTCGAGATGAATATCAGAGGTGGCGAGAAAAGTGTGAATTCGCGGACGAGCCGCTTCTTTCACTGCTTCCCACGCGCACTTGATGTCATCGGGCGTTGCGCGCGCGAGTGCAGCAACGATCGGGCGTCGGATTCCCTGGGCGATGGAGTGAACGGCTTCGAAATCGCCTTCGGAAGCGATTGGGAAGCCCGCTTCGATGACGTCGACGCCGAGCCGATCGAGCTGCCGCGCCATTTGCAACTTCTCAGGCAGGTTCATACTGCACCCGGGCGACTGCTCTCCGTCCCTCAACGTTGTGTCAAAGACAATCACTCGCGAATTGGCCATAGATAGCATTCTCCTCGTGAGGCTAAGGGTCCCATGCTAGAACTTCGATCAAACCAAAGTCAAAGTTATAATTCTTGGGTTAGCATTAGCTGCCGCTTATGCTATAATCCGCGGCCATCGGCGACCAAAGTTTTGCTAATCGAGGAGAGCGGCGTACAAGCTTTAGGTGTCGAGGGACGAGCAACGACAAGCTGGCAGCTTGTCGGGACGCGGGGGAGAACGCATGGATCTGTTTCAACTTGAAGTCTTCCTGACAGTCGCGCGCGAGGGCAGTTTCTCGCGAGCCGCGGAGAAGCTTTATCGCACGCAGCCGGCAGTCAGCCAGGCGATTCGCAAGCTCGAGCGCGAGGTGGGCGAGTCTCTATTCGATCGCTCATCCAGGGACGGGACGCTCACAGATGCCGGCCAGATGCTTCAGGAATACGCGCAGAAGCTCCTGAACCTGCGAAGCGAGGCGCACGTCGCGCTGAGGGAGCTGCGCGAGATGCACAAGGGCAAGCTTGCCATCGCGGCCAACGAGTTCACGTGCCTCTACCTGCTGCCTGCACTCGCAGAGTTCCGGCGGCTTTACCCTATGATCAAAGTTACTGTTCTAAGATCACTCGCGAGCCGGATACCAGCCGAGGTCCTCAAACACGGTGCGGAGCTTGGAGTGATTTCCTTCAACCCTGACGAACCTCGGCTGCGATCGATTGCGGTCTATCGCGACGAACTTGTATTCGTCGTTAATCCTTATCATCCTTTGGCAAAAGCAAAACAGGTGAGCATACGTCAGCTCGGCGCCGAGTCGTTTGTGGCTCACAATGTGCAATCACCTTATCGGGCGAAAGTGCTCGAGGCGTTCAAGCGTCACAAGACTCCTCTGAATATGGACGTCGAGCTGCCCACGATCGAAGCGATAAAGCGCTTCGTATCGCAGGGAAGTGGTGTTGCGTTAGTGCCGGGCATCTGTGTAGAAGCCGAACTTGCGGCCGCCGAGCTGGTGCGAGTGCCGGTGCCCGAGCTGCATATAGAGCGCAAGCTCCGTTTGGTGTATCGAAAGAACGCAAGCCTGTCGCACGCGGCGCAGGCGTTCTTGAAGGTCGCCGAGGCGATGGTCTCCCGGCAAAAGGGGCGATATCTTTACCAGCTCGAGCGCTAGTTCGAGCTGGCTGTTTCGAAGGAACTTTGGAAATAATGTAAGAGCGTCGTACTATCTTCAAGAGCGAATTGAAAAGGACACGTTGTTGGGTGGGAAATAATAGAGAGTTTTGAATGCCGTTGAAGCGCTGTTAGAGATTGCAAGGCAGAGCCTTATGCCACGAACTCTATTCGAAAAAATCTGGGACAATCACGTTGTTCACAGCGAACCGCATAAGCCCTCGATCCTCTACATCGACTGCCATCTGGTTCACGAGGTCACTTCACCGCAAGCCTTCGAGGGTCTGCGACTCGCAGGACGCAAAGTTCGCCGCCCCGATCTGACCTTCGCTACGATGGATCACAATGTGCCGACCACCAGTCGCTCTCTTCCCATCCTGGATCCGATCGCGAAAACCCAAATAGACACGCTCGAGAACAACTGCCGGGCATTCGGCGTCAAACTCTACGGGCTCGACGATCCCGACCAGGGAATTGTTCACGTGATCGGGCCTGAGCTTGGGTTGACTCAGCCCGGAATGACAATTGTTTGCGGTGACAGTCACACCTCGACTCACGGAGCGTTTGGCGCGCTGGCGTTCGGCATTGGGACGAGCGAAGTTGAACACGTGCTTGCGACTCAATGCCTGCAGCAGTCAAAGCCGAAGACATTTCTCATTCGAGCCGACGGGCGACTGTCGCCCGGTGTTACCGCCAAGGACCTGGTGCTGTACATCATTCGAGTGATCGGAACCGACGGCGCGACCGGACACGTGATCGAATACGCCGGCGAAACGATTCGCGGCTTCTCGATGGAAGAGCGCATGACCGTTTGTAACATGTCGATCGAAGCCGGTGCGCGCGCAGGAATGATCGCTCCTGATCAGACGACGTTTGATTATTTGAGGGGTCGTCGCTTCGCTCCTCAGGGCCAAGCCTTCGATGCGGCATTAGACTACTGGAAGACTCTGTCCTCGGACGACGCGGCGACATTCGATCGCGAGATGTCCATCGATGCTTCGTCGCTCGCGCCGCAGGTAAGCTGGGGAACAAATCCGGGCATGGTGACTGATGTCACCGGGACGATTCCTGATCCGGATGATATGAAGGACAAGAATGCCAGCAAAGCCGTACGCCGCGCGCTTGAGTACATGGATCTTGCGCCGCACATGCCGATTCAGGACATAAAGCTGGATCGCGTATTCATAGGCTCATGCACGAACTCACGCATAGAAGATCTTCGCGAAGCAAGCAGTGTGATTAAAGGGAAGAAAGTTTCACCGCGAGTTCACGCCATGGTTGTGCCCGGCTCTCAGCGGATCAAAATACAAGCCGAGCGTGAGGGACTGGACAAAATCTTCATCGCGGCCGGGTTCGAGTGGCGCGAGCCGGGTTGCAGTATGTGTTTGGGAATGAACCCCGACATATTGAGCCCGGGCGAGCGATGTGCTTCGACATCGAACCGGAACTTTGAAGGGCGTCAGGGACGCGGCGGCCGAACGCATCTGGTCAGTCCCCGAATGGCCGCGGCAGCCGCCATCGCCGGGCAATTTGTTGATGTTCGGTACTGGGGTGAGGGTTGAGCACCGGCGAACCTCTGACACGCTCGAATAACCGAGACCGCACCCAATTGCGCCCGACTGGGTGAGACGGAACAGGCGATTCAATGGTTCGAAAGGGCCGTGAGAGCGAACACGAAGGCGAAGTTGTCTGATTGAAAGTGCTTCCCGAGTATGACTCGCTACGCTCCGAGGCCAGATTCACAAAGTTGCCTGAGCGCATCAATCTTACTTAAGAAGAGCATTATGAAACCATTCATAAAGCACACTGGACTGGTGGCGACGCTTGATCGGGTCAACGTGGACACCGATCAGATAATTCCGAAGCAGTTCCTGAAGCGAATCGAGCGCACGGGTTTCGGAGAATGCCTATTCTATGATTGGCGGTTCCTCGATGATGGCACGCCTAACCCGGAGTTTGAGTTGAATCAGCCGCGCTTCAAGGGTGCGACGATTTTGGTTGCGCGCGCCAACTTTGGATGCGGGTCATCTCGAGAACACGCGCCGTGGGCGTTGCTCGATTATGGATTCCGGTCAATCATTGCGCCGTCGTTTGCAGACATCTTCTACAACAACTGTTTTAAGAACGGGATGCTTCCGGTGGCGCTTTCGGAAGAGCAAGTCGAGCGACTCTTCCAGCAGGCCGTCGGTAATATCGGATACGAATTGACTGTTGATCTGCAGAGGCAGTGGGTGACCGACGATTTCGGGCTCAGGTTTAGTTTCGAAGTCGATCCCTTTCGCCGCGAGTGCCTGCTTAAAGGGCTTGACGATATAGGACTGACGCTTCAGCACGAAGACTTGATTCGAGATCACGAAGCCCAGCGCGTAACTTTCAGAGTGGATTGACAATGAACCCGGATCGACGCTGCCTTCGGTTCGCCGATCTGCGCAGATCAGCAACGGAGTCGGCGGCAATCAGCGGTCAATCCGGTGTTCATTGCATAAGACAATGGGCGTCATTTTTCCACAACAATTCAATATGGCGACCTACTTCCTCGACGCGCGAATCGAGGAGGGCTTCGGTGACAAGATCGCGGTCTATTGCGGCGGAAAGCAGTATACCTACCGCGAAGTGCAGCAAATGGCGAACGAAGTCGGCAACGCGTTGCTGCGGCTCGGAGTCGAAATGGAAGACCGCGTGCTGATTGTCTTGCCCGACTCGATCGAGTTCGTAGCTACCTGGTTCGGCATTGCAAAGATCGGCGCGGTCGTCACGATGGTGAACACGATTCTGCCGTCCGCTGACTATGAGTATTATCTCGATTACACCCGTGCGAAGGTAGTGGTGGTTCACGCGGACGTGATGGAGCGGTTCACACCCGCTGCTTCGACATCGCCTTACCTCAGGCACACGATTGTCGTCGGCACGAAAGTGTCCGGCAGTCTTGAAGGCCTGGAAGGCCGCTCGACGGTGAAGTCATATGTCCGACTGACCATGGAGGCGTCAGACACTCTAGAGACCGCTCCGACCAGTCGCGACGATATAGCGATATGGTTGTTTACCTCTGGCTCGACCGGACACCCTAAGGCGGCAGTTCATCTTCACCACGACTTGCCTTACAACACCGAGTGCTACGCGAAACAGGTATTGGGAATTACCAAAAACGACACCACGCTCTCGGTACCCAAGCTCTTCTTTGGCTATGCCACAGGCACGAACTTGCTGTTCCCGTTTGCGGTTGGGGGAGCGACCGCCTTGTTCCCCGAGCGCTCAACGGCGGAGACGATGTTCGGGATGATTCAGAAATACCGACCGACTATCCTCACTACCGTCCCAACGATGATCAACTCGATGCTTCAAGTGGAAGGCGCAAGTTCGCTCTATGATCTGTCCTCGCTGCGCTTCTGCGTCTCAGCCGGAGAAGCGCTTCCGCCCGAGCTTTACGACCGGTGGATGGATACCTTCGGCGTGGAGATACTCGACGGCATCGGCTCAGCTGAGATGTTTCACATTTACATCACAAACTACCCGGGCAGTGTGATGCCGGGTAGTCTTGGAAAGCTAGTCCCCGGTTACCAAGCTGAGATAGCCGACGCCAAAGGTCGCGAAGTCGCGACCGGCGAGATGGGCACGCTGCGGATCAAAGGCGACTCAGCGGCGCTGTGCTACTGGAAGGCGCACGAAGCATCCAAAGCCACTTTCGCGGGGGACTGGTGCACCACTGGCGATCAGTTTCGAGTCGACGAACGCGGGTACTACTGGTACTGCGGCCGTACTGACGAGATGTTAAAGGTGAGCGGCATATTCGTTTCGCCTACGGAGATCGAGAACTGTTTGCTGGAACACGAAGCTGTGGTCGAATGCGCGGTGATTGGCGCCGGCGATGACGACAAGCTCATTAAGCCCAAAGCGTTTGTCGTGTTGGTGGAAGGCCTGGTTGGAAGCGCCGAGCTTGAAACTGAATTGAAAGAGTATGTGAAGAGTCGCCTCGCTGTTTACAAGTATCCGCGTTGGGTGGAGTTCAGGGATGACCTTCCGAAGAATGATCGTGGGAAGATTGATCGGCGAGCGCTTAAGCTGTAATCGGTAGAGCCGCCGTCTTGAGTAGGGATGCTTTGATGCGGTATCAGGTCATAGTTTCGGTCCCCCTAATTCTCTCGGTATGTTGTGCGTCTCAATCGACGCCTGTCCAAGAACCACGAGCCACTTGTTGGGTCGGTACAGTGAGCGACGGGTCTACGTTCGTGTTCGAACTTCACGCTTCTGGGAGGCTTCGCTTCACCCCCACTACGGGCGTAATTAGCAAAGGCACATGGAAACTTCGCGGGAATGCAATAGAGATCGAGCTGAACAAAAAGTTCGTGCGGCTTACAGGTGCGGTTGAGTTTGATCGCATGCGGGGGATCGCTTCCACGAGGAGAGGGGAAAAGTGGAAATGGTCGGCGACCAAACAGCCTTACGTCGTAGCGACCGCCGCTCCTGAGTATCCGCCTTTAGCGCGAGCGGCGCGGATTAGTGGAAGCGGCATTATCGACGTAGAGGTGGATTCGCTTGGCGCTGTTAGGTCTGTTCGTTTGGTGAGCGGACACCCCTTGTTGCGCGCAGCGTCGGAGCAGGCGGCACACAAGTTTAGATTTGAACCGGACGTTCAGGTTGTGTCGCGCACCGCGCGACTGACTTTTGTCTTCAGGCTAATGGACATCGACGACGAGAAACTCGGAATTCCGAAATCGCTGACCTTGTCGCCTTACGAGGTCGAGGTAAGGAGAGGGCGGAACATACTCTACTAACAAAGGTCACACGGAGGCCCTTACTGGAATGAGCGAAGGTACGTGTGGTATCAAATGAATGAACAACGATTGAATGAACAACGATAGCCGGAGCCTGGGATATGAGCACTGCGACAGAGCTATTAACCGCTGATGACCTTTTGAGACAGCCGCACGACGGGTATCGGTACGAGCTTGTGAAGGGAGAACTGATTAAGATGCCTCCCGTCGGGAATATACACGGCAAGCGCACGATGAGGTTAGGATGGCGGCTGGCTCGACACGTAGAAGCCAATGACCTCGGTGTTGTATTCGCCGCTGAGACTGGTTTCAGGCTCGCTACTGATCCAGATACTGTGCGCGCACCCGACGTTGCATTTGTTACCAGGGCGCGCATCGAGGAGATCGGTGAGTTCGAAGGATTCTGGCCGGGCGCCCCTGATCTTGCAGTAGAAGTCATAAGTCCTGGCGACTCATACACTGAGGTCGAGGAGAAGATAGAAGAATTTTTGAACGGGGGAGCGCGAGCAGTGTGGGTCGTAGATCCCAGACGACGGACGATTACCGTCTACAGATCATCGGTCGATATTACGATACTTGCCGAGAACGACATACTCGATGGTGGAGACATCATCCCAGGATTCATTTGTCACGTCGCCGAGGTCTTTGCCTGATTCACTCGGCTGGCTCCTCAAATCCCGCAAACCTGACTCGCGTCGCCGAGTCTCATATCGAGGAGAAGATCCATGGATCTCCGATATCCAATCGATTCATTCAAGTTTGGCGGCCCACCGACCCATCAAGACATTCGTCAAGCAATTGCCGAAATTGCCGAAGCTCCGGCTAAGCTTCGAGCCGCTGTTGAGGGCCTGAAAGCCGAACAACTCGACACCCCATATCGGCCTGATGGCTGGACCGTTCGACAAGTCGTGCATCACGTGCCCGACAGTCACTTGAACAGCTACTGCCGATTCAAGCTTGCGCTGACGGAAGACGAACCTGTGATCAGGGCTTATCACGAAGATCGTTGGGCCGAGCTTGAAGAAGCTCGCACGGCGCCGGTTGAAGTGTCGCTTGCGTTGCTCGAATCGCTTCATAGACGATGGGTCTTGATGTTGAACTCGCTCGCGCCGTCGGATTTCCAGCGCACGTTTCGCCATCCTGATATAGGGGTGGTCAGCCTGGCGCAGAACGTTTGTCTGTACGCATGGCACGGCAGGCATCACACGGCGCACATAACTTCCCTGCGAGAACGCGAGGGATGGTGACCTGTACGGGGCTTTGGTCGTTATGCGAGTCCAATCGGATTGCGGTATCCAGGTCATGGGGTTACGTCAGCTTTGCGGTCCTTTGCGAGCATTGCGCCAACGTATCTGTCTTTCTCGAGCGGATTCCTTTTGCGCTAACCTCGCAGAGGACCGCAAAGCTCGCAAAGAAGCTCATCAGCCCGGTGGCTTGAAAGGGAATGAATTAGATCTTCGCTCTGTTTGCTCCTCGTCTGAGCGATTGTGTTCGGGTGGTTTCTAAGGGGGACGCCCGTACAGGTTGTTCATATGATCCAATTCCAAAACTTAAGCTGGAAAGAGGCTCGCGAAGCCATCAGTCGCGGCGTTGTCGCGATTCTCCCAATCGGCTCGACTGAAGCTCACGGGCCGCACTTGCCGCTCGCAACCGACGTGATCATTTCAGAAGAAATGTCGCTGCGAGCTGCGGAAAAACTCAAAGGGCAGGGAATTGAAGCCTACGTGCTGCCTGCAATCTCTTACAGCGTCACCGATTTCAGTTCAGACTTCTCAGGCACGATCTCGATCCAGAAGGCAACGGCCTCCGCGCTGATTCGCGACATCTGTATTTCGCTTTACGGACAAGGCGCGAGGCTTGTCGCAATCGCGAACTCGCATCTAGAACCGGAGCACGTCGCGTCTATCAATGAAGCCATAGAGAAGGTGAAGCACGAGACCGGCCGCGAGGTCGCGTTTCCCGACAAGCGTCGTCGTCGTTGGGCTGTGAAGCTCACAGAGGAGTTTCGCAGAGGCGATTGTCACGCGGGTTCCTATGAGACTTCGCTTGTAATGGCGGCGCGTCCTGAGCTTGTACGCGAAGATATTCGTCAGTCGCTCGAGCGAGTGCCCATGTCAATAGCGGAAAAGATCAAAGAAGGCGCGCGAAATTTCACAGAAGCCGGCGGAACCGAAGCTTATTTCGGTGATCCGCGAGCAGCTTCGCGAGAAGAGGGTGAAGCGATGTATCAGGCCCTTTCCGATATGATGGTCACCGCGGTGCTGGAAGCGCTAGCCTCTTAGCGGGCTTTTCTTAGCGGTCTTTGCGGTCCTTTGCGTCTTTGCGCTGAGTATTAATTCGTTTCGCGCTAAAAACGCAAAGGACCGCAAAGACCGCTAAGGGCATGAGCAAGAACAAATGAAAGAACCTCTGGTCGAAGATATCGAAGCGGCGCCGGCCAGCTACTATTCCATTCATCTGAACAGAGACGAGTTCATCGCGGCACTGGAGGAGCTGGATTCAGTGTATGAACTCAATGCGCTTAGAGAGAAGACTACCGATTTGAAACGGCTTGTTGGTTCACTGGGCGGGAGCATGTCGGGCGATTCAGATTCCAACGGTGATTTCGTCGCGCTGCGACGCGACGTTCTCTCGTCAGAGTTTGATCAGATCCTGGAGGCTCGCACCCTCGAACGTGCGAAGTATTACATCAAACGTTTGGAGCGCGGAGTCAGGAAAGTCAGAACGTCTTCGATCAACGATATCAACCTCAATCGATGGCAAGAGCACAGCGACATTATCACCGACAGTCTTTGGGTCTTGCCGAAACGGGATTCCACCGGTGCGCATCTCGGGTGGTACTGGGGTAACTTCATTCCACAGATTCCACACCAACTGATGCTTCGCTACACGAAGAAGGGTGACTGGGTGCTTGACCCTTTTGTTGGAAGCGGAACGACGTTGATAGAATGTCGAAGGCTGGGCCGAAACGGCATCGGCATCGAGTTGAACCCCCAGGTAGCGACCGAAGCTGAGAAAATAGTTGGGAAAGAATCAAACCGGCGCTCCGTTAAAACCGAGATTGTTACCGGCGACGCCAGGTCTATCGACTCACGACGGATGCTGGACAATCTTAGCGTGAAACAAGTTCAGCTTCTGATTATGCATCCGCCCTATCACGACATCATCAGTTTCTCGGACGACGATAAGGACCTATCGAATGCGCAGAGCATTTCGCAGTTCGTAGAGATGTTTGGCGAGACGCTCGACAATCTAACTCCGGTGCTGGAGCGCGAAAGATACTTAGGTCTTGTGATCGGCGACAAGTACTCGAAGGGTGAATGGATTCCACTGGGGTTCTTTTGTATGAGCGAAGTGCTCAAGCGGAATTACTCTCTCAAGAGCATTGTCGTAAAGAACTTTGAAGAGACTCGCGCGAAGCGAGATCAGAAACAGCTATGGCGTTATCGCGCGCTGGTCGGCGGGTTCTACATCTTCAAACACGAATACATTTTTATCTTCCAGAAGAAATAACCGCGGGCTACCCGTCCCTCACGCAACGAAAGCCAAGATTGTTGAGACCGGTGTCGGGCGCGGTATGATTTCGAGCCGCGACCCGATAGCCCGTGCAGTAGTTGTCGCTACACAACCACGATCCGCCGCGGATTACTCGATGCTCGCCCGAGCCCGGACCTCGCGGATTGGCGGCGGGGCTCGCGCGATAATAGTCTTCGCCGAACCGATCGGCGCACCACTCCCACACGTTGCCAGTCATATCGTATAAGCCATAACCATTGGCCGGAAAGGAGCCGACCGGCGCGCGCCCGATGAAACCGTCAGCGCCGGTGTTCCGATCAGGGAAGTGACCCTGCCACCAGTTGGCTTGATACTTTCCCCGCGGAGCAAGGTCATCACCCCATGCGTACTTCTTTCCGATCAGCCCTCCGCGAGCCGCATACTCGAACTCTGCCTCGGTCGGCAAACGCTTCTGCGCCCATGTCGCGTAAACCATCGCGTCGTTCCAGGTAACCTGAGTTACCGGTTCACGCGCCTGCGCCGAAGACGCAGATCCATCGGGGTGTCGCCAGTCGGCCCCATCGGCTCTCTTCCACGAACCGGCCTGGACATCGAACACTCCCGACCATCCAAGCTTTTCGGATTCGGTCGTGTATCCCGTAGCAAGAACGAACTCCGCGAACTCGGCGACGGTCACGGCGTGACGATCGATCCGAAAGTCCTTAACGAAAACTTGATGAACCGGCGCCTCGACCGGAAGCCCGTCATCGGTACCCATCAGGAATCGTCCACCATGGATCAACTGCATCTCATCAGAGCTGACAGGTCGGCCGTTGGTTGTGGACGAAGCGCTGACCGGTTCGATGGAAGCCGTTGGGGCGGCCGGCCCGGAGGTCGGGTGACAACCGATGGGCTTGTCGCCCGCCGCAGCTTTGATTGATGCGGAAGCGTTCGACGAATCGCCCGGCATATCGAAGAGCGTTCGCTCTTGCAGCACCAGCAGTAATCCCGCGACGACAACGCCCGCTATGCACGCTAGTGTTCTTATCACGTTAGAACTGCTCCTTGTGCAAACGCTTGCTCAGTTTCTTGACTGTCTTCGCATAAGCAGGGTCGTTCAACAGATTGTTCATTTGATACGGATCGGCTCGGGTGTCGTATAGCTCCGAGGTGTCGCTGTCAGTCTCGACGTAGACGTAGCGGTCAGTGCGTATTGCCTGGTAGTGTTCGCTCTCGTGATTGCCCGGCCAGCCTTCAAGCAGTACGGCGTCGCGCCAGTCCACACTGTTTTGCATGAGAGGAACGAGCGACCTTCCGTCAACATCGGGCGGAATGGGAAGGCCTGCCAACTCGTACATCGTGGGAGCGAGGTCGGCAACCTGAATCAAACGGTTATCGGTGCGAGGCGTTGAAACGAGCGGCGGATAGCGCAGCGCGAACGGCCCGTGGCTGGCTTCCTCATAAACCCGGTTCTTGTGCAGCAGCCGGTGCTCGCCCCAGAAGTAACCGTTGTCGGAATAGAAAACGATAAAGGTGTTATCAAGCTTACCCATCTCTTGCAGCCTGTTCAGGACGTCGCGCACCGCTATGTCGACCGAGTGAAGACATCGCAACTGATCGAGACGAAAGTTGTCGACCTCGCGGTCAATCTGATTCTGTGTCAGCTGCGGCGTGTCCTGAAGCCACATCGGCTTATCGGACTGGCTGGCAGGGTTGAAGCTTGGGGGCCTCCACTTCGGCAGATCGGAGTAGAGGTTCTCATCGCCGGGCGCCGGAGTCGCGGGCCCGTGAGGCGCGTGCGGGGTGAACAACAGGAAGAACGGCTTGTCGCTCGGCAGCTTGTCGAAGAAGTCCATCGCATAGTCTCGAAGTATGTATGTTAGATAACCGGGGACATTCTCGAACGTTCCGGCGATGTTCATCCTGGGGTCGGTGTAGCCGTTCACCCAGCAAGCCCAGTAGTTGTATTCGGGCCGCGCGTCACCGGGCCACGAGTTCAGGTACTTGCCGATCAGTCCGGTGTAGTAGCCGGCTTTCTGCAGGTAGTCCGCAACGGTCGTCTGGGTCAGCTTGTCGCTGTTCGTCTTGACGCCATCGTGGCGGGCGTACTTACCGGTGAGAAAGCTGGACCGGCTCGGACAACAGAGCGCGGTTGACATGTAACCACGCGTCAAGTTGATCCCTTGATCGGCGATCATCGATTTAGTGAAGGGCATGAACTGATCGGTCATCGTATCGTGGCTCTGATCATCGGTCATGACGATCAGGAAGTTGGGCGGTCCTGTCTGCACTGAGATGGTTCCGGTAGCGGAAACTGGCAACGCTGCCGGCAAGCCAAAGACCGCGACTATTGCCCAGACCCTGAAGTGCTTCACCTGATCGATTAGATGGCTTTTCATATTCTCCCTCATCAAGACATAGAGGCTTTGGACGATTTTTTGAATTCTGTGAGTATCTGGGAGAGCGTGTCTGGGAGAACACGTTCGCAAACAACATCGCGCCACTGTTCATGAGACACAAACGGAGGTATCAAAGTTTGAAGTTTTCGCTGTCTTGATTCGAGGTTCCGACAAACTTCAGTTTTGTTGTCTTACCGCCTTAGTTCGACAAACTGAAGTTTGTCGGGTCTTCGACGTGGGCAGGAGAGAAAGGAAGATGACTACAATTCTTCGTCCAGATTGACGAACTCAGATGCGTGCTCGAGCTTGAAGTACTCATCGAATACTTCGGCGGTTCGTGGAAGATCTATATCGCTCGAGAAGAAGAGGTACTCCAGAAAGCGTTCTTTTGCCTGCCTCTCTTCGTCAACGATGTCCTGGCCGAAACCGCCCTGTGTGAGCGCGACGACTACTGGTTGAGTGTTGATGTCCGCTTCATCTGCGGGCGCATCTGAGCGAGGTCGCAGGAGCTGCGCATAAGCGGGCTTGAACGTCACGACATAAAATGACTTCTCCATCTCCATCGGGGTCACCGGTTCCGGGTTCGGAGTTCAGAGTTCAGGGTTCAGGGTTGTTGCGGGTTCTGCATGTGGCTTGTTGCACTTTGCACCAGGGTCACCGACTCCCAACTCGAACCCTGAACCCCCGAACCCTGAACCCCCGAACCCTGAACCATGAACTATTTTTTCCGATACGATGCGCGAATCACCGTCTTGATATTACCGCGGATGTTAAAGTCGCCTTCGATATCGACTGAAATTGGATCACACGCGCGCACGAAATCTTCGAGTATCCGGTTGACCACGTGCTCGTGAAAAATCTTCACTGAGCGAAACGCGTTGATGTAGAGCTTAAGCGATTTCAATTCAATGCAGAATTCGTTAGGTACGTAGTCGATTCTAATCGTGGCGAAGTCGGGAAAATCGGAGAACGGGCAAATCGCCGTGAATTCGGGACAAGTGAACGAGACGTTTATCTCATTGCCTCTATGCTTGTACTGGAAGGTGTCGAGCTGTGGAAGGTTCATTTCTTCGACAGATGTTTCTTCTATGATTAGTCCGGAATGCTCCAGAATCTCTGTTGCCATCATCGGCTCCTTTCTCTCGTCTCTCGTGTACCGCGAAGTTTGAAAACTGACCTGCTGATGAGCTTCTAACCATAGTTTGAAGCGCGTTGCGGCTTGCGAAAAAGGAAGCAGAGCACGAGTCCTGTGGCGAAACCGCCAATGTGCGCCATGTAAGCTACGCCACCTGAAGCGTGCTGGTAAGTCGCGGTGTACTGGCTGAAGATCTGCAGGACGATCCAGAAGCCCAGCACAACGACGGCGGGAAGCTCGATTGTGGTAAAGAAGAACCCGAGGAACACAAGATTACGCACACGATTTCGAGGAAACATTATCAGGTAGGCGCCGAGCACGCCGGCTATCGCACCCGACGCACCCAGAGACGGGATCGGCGAATTGGGGTCCGCAAAAATTTGAGCGAGCGACGCCGCCACTCCGCATACTAAATAAAAGATCAGAAACTTTCCGTGCCCGAAGTTGTCTTCTATGTTGTCTCCGAATATCCAGAGATAGAGCATGTTTCCTGCAATGTGCATGAAACCGCCATGCATGAACATCGAGGTGAGCAGCGTCAGCCAGATGAAATCCGGCCCCGGCTCCTGGGGCACTCCGCGCACCGGCACCCGCCCGGAGGCGACTCTCGGGTCCTCCTCGATGCCCGGCTGCAGCGCTCCGTGGCCAGGCGGAACAACCGTCACGTTGTGCGTGAGCTTGTAGGGCACGGCAGAATAAGCCAGCGTGAATCGGTCGTCGGAGAGCTGTAACAAGAAGACCGCTACGTTGATGGCTACGATGATGTAGACCACGTAGGGGGTGGTCTGCCGTCCCTGGTTGTCATCGCCGATCGGTAAGAGCATTTGTCAGCCTCGATGAGTAGGATTCGTGACACGTGATGCGAAACGTAATCACGAAACTCTACCTGCCGCTCCACCTCAATTTGCTTCGCAAGATTTCAAAGTAATCCCGGTCCTTCGCGCAAACGGTGTTGAAGGTCTTTTCGCTTTTACGGATGAGCACCTTATCGGTTGCCATCAACGGCATACCAGTCTGTCCGTCGGCAGTGAACATCACTTCCTGCTCCCGTGTGTTCATCTGCAATCTGATCTCTGCGGTGACCGGCAGCACAAGTGGCCGGTTCGTCAAGGTGTGCGGACAAATTGGACAAATGGAAATCGCATCAGTGCCGGGCGCTATGATGGGACCGCCGGCCGAGAGGTTGTAGGCAGTCGAGCCAGTAGGTGTTGCCACAATCAGACCGTCCGCGCGAAAGCCGGTGACGTAATGCGCGCCCACCCAGCAGTCGATGTCGATTATCCGGGCAAGCGTCGACTTGTTGACCACGACGTCGTTGAGCGCGGTTCCCGCTCCGACTTGATCGCCATCCCGCAGGATTTGCCAGTCGAGCATCGTGCGCTGTTCTAGTTCATAATCGCCGCGAACCGCATACTCGAGCGCCGGAATCGCTTCGTCTATGGCGAACTCGGTCAGGTAACCCAGAGTGCCCAGGTTGATGCCCAGCACCGGCGTTCCGCGCCCGGCTACGAGTCGCGCAGTAGAGATCATCGTGCCGTCGCCTCCGAGCGCAACCAGCAGATCGCAGTTATCGGCGATCTCTCTTGCCGAGGCGGAGAAAGTGCCCGGAGGCAAATCGCGGACTCTATCGTTGACAAAGAGATTTATCTGGCGCTCGGCGGCCCACACCGCGATGCGCGCGGCCAGTTCACCCGCGCGCGGTTCGTTCGGTTTGGTTATTATTCCGATTCGAGCCGGCAATTGCATAATCAGAATTAGGGAGCGAAGGGCAAAGCGCAAAGAGCAGCAAGCTGGGAGCAAGCGATATGGGACCGGACAGCGCCCACTCTTGCTTCGTCGCTCCTGGCGCTTTGCTCTTTGCCGCTTACTCTACTCATTGACTGGCACCCATAACAAAATGCGGCGCATGACCTGAATGTTATCGGGCTGGAGTCCGATCTCAAACGTATCGTATTCGTTGGCGAGCGTCAGATACTCGTCGTACAGCGCGCGCAGCGCATCGCTCGCCTCTTGCTCGATCCGCTCGAGATCCTCTCGCAGTTCCGCTTCATCGGGGCGGTATATTTCTTCCTGCGATCGAGGCTCAGAGGAACCGAAGACTGCGCCCGCCAGCGTTGAGAACATCCCCGCCAATCTGTTTTCGCTTTCGAAAAAGTGCAGCTTGCTTGAAATAAAACTCTCGAGATTGAAATTCTCCGCGAGCGACCCTCTTGAAGCCTGGGCCTCGCGGACCTGTTCGAGCTGCAGCTCGAATCGATTACGCAGCCTCCTCAGCTCCGGTTCGACACGCCCCAGTGCGGCATCCGCGACACGAGCGAGAAAGTCATCCAGCTCATCTCCGGGCGATGAGAACAGACCAAACACGGGGTTGAAATGAATTCGAAGCCGCTCGTTTCTTACGAGCTTTTCGATCAACTCGGCGACACATTGCTCGAATTCAGACTTTGTTGTCGTATGATTCCCCGGTCGATAGCCAATGGCTGGATCGGGTTGTGAGAGAAGTTGCGTCAGCCCGTCAAACTGGTTTGCCGGAGAGTCCCAGTCCATAGCGAGGTCGGCCTCGGGAATCCACGCTGAGTAGTTGCGCTCTTCCGAGTGATTCAATCCGGCCCTCAAGCTTCGAAAGTTTACCGTACACTCAATGAGCAGGGCCGGCCGATAGACCAGAGTCGCTTGATCTGCTTCAGCGCGAGGCTGAAGCCACGATTCGGCGATCCCTTCGATGCGCAGTCTCTCAGTCGCCTGTCCACTCACTGTGATCTCAATCCCCGGAATACCAAAGGTAGAAAACGAAACGTGATTCGTGTCTCACGAATCACGCTAAAGATTACGACAGCGCGTGTTGATTTATCCACAGACTGAAACCAGAGACCGGTATCCGGCGCTAGTCCATCGTTGTAGCTCCAGCAGACTGGGAGGTTTCGTTACGGTAATACAAAATACGCCCGCAGTTCTCACAAGTGACCAGCTGATCTCCCTTGCGAACGTCGCTGAAGATCTTGGGGCGCACCCTGACGCGGCAGGCCACGCAGATGCCGTTGCTGCGAACTTCCGCGAGTGCCTGGCCCCGCCCAAGGCGCGACATCCGGTCGTAGGACGAAAAGAGAGCCCTGGGCATCTGCCCGGCCAGCTTCTTCCTGTGCTCGACAAACTCGGACAATTGTCGATTGGCTGCGTCGCGTTCCTTGTCCAGGGCGGCGAGGCTCGAGTCGACTTCTGCGCGCATGCGTTCGACGTCAGGCGCTCGAGCGACGAGTTCGGCATCCAGCTTTTCAAGCTCTTCCATTCGCTTGAGGATATCCGTTTCCAGCGTACCGACATGCTTGCGGCTCGAATCGATTTCTCGCAGGACGGCGGTATATTCCTTCTCGTTACGAACTCGGGTCTTGTCTTGCTCAAACTTGTCGAGGTTTTGTTGGGTGGTAGCCAGTTCGATTTCTAGCTGTTTGCGGTCTTCGAGGGTTTGTTCGTGCTTGCTCTTTAGATCCAGGAACTCCGCGGCGTGCTGTTTAAAGTCGTTCTCTGTGCTTTCGCGTTCTTCCGGTATTCTCGAAAGCCGACCCGATACGCGTTGTATCTCAAGGTCGAGTTCCTGGAGCTCAATGAGCTGGCTCAATTCAGGGCTCACAGGCTTCCTCCATTTTTTTTCAAGCAGCAGTCTACTACATCGAACAGCCATTCTCAAGTTATGTGCTGTTCGAATGTCGCTAGCACATGATATGTCCGCCGTAGTAGCACACGATATGTCCGCTTTCAGCAGAGTAAGGTAGAACGTCAGCTAAAGTGGCTGAATGAAGGTTTACCGACAAACTGCAGTGGAGAAAG